>ERZ827520.2102-NODE-2102-length-19872-cov-4.061412_pt1 | contig 19872 bp, 18 predicted proteins | sample MGYA00519581_ERZ827520 | MGnify/ENA primary metagenome ERZ827520 (study PRJEB31778, sample SAMEA3449339) | human gut metagenome | biome: human gut; feature: human-associated habitat; material: faeces | place: United Kingdom | collected 2010/2012 ...
CGCTGCACGAGACAAAGGGGGTGTTCTCTTTCGCAAAAGAGAACACCCCCTTTGGAACCCCCAGAGAAAGGCTTACATTGCCGCCCTTTGGCTTGAAGGGCTGCACGCGCTGCGCAGTGTAAGTGCGGTGTACATGGCTTCGCCATGAATCCCTACTGTTCGTTACCGCTCGCAACCGCGCGCACTCCGTAGCGCGCGTGTGACGGTCGTCTGGCGGCAGACCGCGGTGCTCACTCAAAGTTCAATTTTGCCGTGCTTTTCCTCGTAGGCTTCGATCGCGTCGCGGATCAGAATTAAAATCTCGTTGTTTGCGCTGCGGCCTTCATAGTCGGCCACGACGTGAAGCTTATGCAGCATTTCTTCATCAATGCGGATAGATAAACTCTTGATAGCCATAGAAAAACCTCAAAACATATTTATTATGCGTTTACAATAAGCTCGTTTTGAGGTATTATGGGCGTAGTGGATATATAATATATCTAAAATGTGTTCGGAGGTTTCGCTATGACAGATTATCAGAAGATGTATACGTTGCTGTTCAACGCCATCACCGATGCGCTGATGCAAATGGAGAAGCAGAACTATGGTTCTGCCAAAGAAACCCTCATTTCCGCCCAGCAAAGGGCAGAAGAACTCTATCTATCAGCAGAGGACGAAAGCGGCAGACCGCGGTGCTTGGCTTCTGAAAAAGCGACCACGTTAGCGGTCGTTTTCTTCTATGGGAATTTCGCCATGCTCCTGTTCGAAAGCTGCGATGCGGCGCTTGATCATCTGCTCCAGCTCACGGTTTTTGGTGCGACCCTCGTATTCGGCGATATATCCAAGCTTCTCCAGCAATACCGGATCGGTGCGCAAGGTGTAACGACTTTTTGAATCCATTTGCCAACCTCCGTGACGAAGTATTGACAAAAGTTTAGCGTTAAATTATACTGAAAAGAAAAAGTGACGCAACAATGACGCATAAAAGGAGAAAATAAAATGACAACATATCGAAACCTTTATCACGGCATGGTGCGCAGTATGAGCGAGGCTATTGACCTTTATGATGCGGGGAAAGGTATTCTTGCCAGGGAAGTTATGCAAAAAGCCTTGTTAGACGCAGAAGAGCAGGTTATCGCATACGACATCATTCCCGATGAACCAATCAGTAGTGGCAATTCAGCGGAAAATTAAAATAGCAGCAAAGATGCACGTCAGAAATGCGGGGTAGATAATCCAAAAAGGAGGGGCAACGCCCCTCCCTTTTGGTCGTTAGGGGTGCAGGGGCGAAGTCGAAACGCCCCTGCCGTTCTCTTGGGGGATTCAAAGGGGGAGTTCTCTTTTGCGAAAGAGAACTCCCCCTTTTATTGGCATAAGTAAAGCCTTACAGATACTTCTGCATGCCGTCGGTGGCGAGAGCGGGGTCGCCGGAGACGGAGATGGTGAACTTGACGCCGGTGGCGTTGCTGAAGCGATCCAGCTCGTTCAGGAAATCGTCGGCCGCCTGGTTGCACTCGCCGCCGGTGATCTTGAAGAGGTTGTCGATGAAGATATGGGTAATATCGTAATTGCCCGCGTACAGGCCGAACAGGAAGCCGCGCAGGGCCTCGTAGTTGGACAGGTCGTACTCGTAGGCAGAGATCAGACGAACGTGATAGTGCAGGTCAAAGGTCATGGTAGACTTTGCCTCGACGCAGACGACGCTGCCGTTATCCTCCTGCGCAGTAGTATTGATCATTTCGATCAGCTTCTTGGTCTTACCGGTGCCCTTTTCACCCATGATGAGTCTGACCATAGAATTCACTCCTTTCAATAGCTCCCCGCCTCTTTTGCGCGGGGTATGGTTCCTGATGGCATCAGCATAGCATAAATGAAACAAATTTGCAATGCTGAATGGAAAGTTTCAGGTTTATTCAAAAAATTCAGTGCAGGCGCTTACGCAGCTCCTCGCCCATCTCCTCGTATCCGGGCTTGCCGAGCAGGGCGAACATATTCTTTTTGTAGGCCTCCACGCCCGGCTGGTCGAAGGGGTTCACGCCGAGCAGGTATCCGCTCAGGCCGCAGGCGTATTCAAAGAAGTAAATGAGCTGACCCATGGTGCGCGCGTTGTTTTCGCCGAGGTTGAGAATGATGTTCGGCACGCCGCCCTCCACATGGGCAAGGAGCGTTCCGTCCATCGCCTGACGGTTGATGAAGTCCATCGTCTTGCCGGCGAGGAAGTTGAGCCCGTCGCCGTTCGATTCGTCAAAGGGGACGCGCATCTGGTGCTCCGCGGGCGCAAAGCGCACGACGGTCTCCATCAGCATGCGCTCGCCCTGCTGAATGTACTGGCCCATGGAGTGCAGGTCTGCGGTAAAGTCGACGCTTGCGGGGAAGAGGCCCTTTTCCTCCTTGCCCTCGCTCTCGCCGTAGAGCTGCTTCCACCACTCTGCCATGAAGCGGAACGCAGGCTCGAAGCAGGCGAGCAGCTCCACCTTCTTGCCATGACGGTAGAGCTCGTGGCGCATGGCGGCGTACTGCCAGGCGGGGTTGCTGTAATCGCTGCGCGCGCAGAGCTCCATCATCTCCTGCGCGCCGCCCATGAGTTCATCTAAATCGACACCCGCGACGGCGATGGGGAGAAGGCCCACGGCGGTGAGCACGCTGTAGCGCCCGCCGATGTTGTCGGGCACGACGAATTCCTCGTATCCCTCCTGATCGGCGAGGGACTTGAGCGCGCCTTTGTGCGCGTCGGTCGTGGCGTAGATGCGCTTCGCGGCTTCGGCCTTGCCGTACTTCTTCTCGAGCTTTTCGCGGAAGAAGCGGAATGCGACGGCGGGCTCGGTCGTTGTGCCGGACTTCGAGATGACGTTGACGGAGAAATCGTCGTCGCCGATGAGCTCCGTCATCTCGCGCAGCGCGTCGGAGGAGAGACCGTTGCCGATAAAGTAGATGTTCGGCGTGGACTTCTTCTTTAAGTTATAGTTCGGGGAGCAGAGGCATTCGATCACGCCGCGCGCGCCGAGATAGCTGCCGCCGATGCCGATGACGACGAGCGCCTTGGAATCGCCCTGAATCTTCTTCGCCGCGGCGAGGATGCGGGCGTACTCGCCTCTGTCATAGTCGCGCGGGAGCGTGACCCAGCCGATGAAATCAGAGCCCTTTCCGCCGCCGTTTTGCAGCCAGCCCGCCGCGCGCTCGAGACGCGGGCGCAGCGCCGCTTCATACGGCAACGAGAGAAACGATGCGGCATGAGAGATATCAATAGACAGCATAAAAAAGGCCTCCTGCGATCAATATTGTTGCTTGCATTGTAGCACAAGGGGGAAGAAAGAACAAGCGCAAAGCGCCGAAAAAGCGCGCGGCTTTCCGCCGCTCAGGCGTAGTAGCCAACGAGCAGGTCGACGACCGCGCCGTAGCTCTGCGTGCCGAGGGTGTCGCCGTAGGATCGGATCATCTTGTCGTTGAGCGACTGGGTGAAGCGCGCGGTCAGCCCGCGGTAGTGAGACCAGTAGGCGCTGTTGCAGCGGAGATCGGCAAGGACCTCGGCGGGAAGGCTGTCGCGCACCTCCTGCCACGCCTCGCGGTCGGCGCGGTAGAGGGCGTTGGAGAGGTGAATGTAGCCGAGCAGCCAGCCGGCGTAATGATAATTTGCGTCGTCGCAGCGCGTGCAGGCGAGAACGGCGAGAAAGTTGCACTGCTGCTCGGAGGCGATGCCGCGCTGATGCGCCAGCTCGTGCGCGCAGGTCGAGGCGAGCAGCATCGCGGGGGAATCCATGTTGACGTTCGACTCGCCCGTAAACGGGAAATAGAAGCCCGTGAAGTTCATCGCGCTCATGATCTTCGAGCAGAAGATGCCCTTGGGCGCATGATCGGGCAGGTCGAGAAAGGGAAATTCGTCATACAGGCAGTCGTAGAGCGTATCGGCATAGGCAAGGATCTCCTGCCGGTCGGCGGCGAAGAGGCCGTTTTCGTCGCGCGCGACCTGCCCTGAGGCAAGCGAGAGGCGGTTTGCAAAATAGCGCGTGACGTGCAGCAGATCCTCGTAGGCGACAGGCGCGGGCGAAAGACCGCTTTTGTCGCAGAAATCGTCCGCGTAGTAGTTCGCGCCCCAGAGCAGCGAAAACGCAGCGCAGACCGTGAGGAATACGTCGAGCACAAAGAGCGCGCAGCGATACGCGGCGCGCCCTTTTTTGCGCGATCTGACCAGATAGCGCACCATCAGCATGAGCAGTACGACCGCCGTGACCGCCGCGAGCACATACAAAAGCTCCGCGACCGAGAACGGCAGCGCCGCGCACGCACGGCCGAAGAGCTGCTCAAGGGGCAGCGTGACGCCGTAGACCAGCGCGTTCATCGCCGCGCGGCTTTCGCGCAGGAGGGAAAAAAGCACAAGGACTGCGCCGCAGGCAAGAAGCCAGCGGTGCAGTCCCTTATTTTCGCGGTAAAATGCTTTCATGCGGGAATCAGTCCTTTTTTTCGTCAGCGGGCGGGATCGGCGCGGGATCGAAGAGCGCATCGTCCGTCACGCCCTTTTTCGCAAGCGTGCGGTCGGTGAACCAATGCACGAGCGAATTGATGCAGGCAAAGATGGGCACGCCCAGGAACATGCCGAGCACGCCGCCTAAGCCGCCGCCGACCACGATGGCCACGATGACCCAGAAGCTCGAAATGCCGGTGGATTTGCCGAGGATCTTGGGGCCCAAGATGTTGCCGTCAAACTGCTGGAGCGCGATGATGAAGAGGATAAAGTACAGGCACTGGCGCGGGCTGACGAGCAGGATCAGGAAGGCACTCGGAACGGCGCCGAGGAAGGGGCCGAAGATGGGGATAATGTTCGTCACGCCCACAAAGACCGAAATGATGGGCGTATAGGGGAACTTGAGCAGCGAGCAGCAGAAGAAGCAGATGATGCCGATGATGAGCGAATCGAGCAGCTTTCCGCGCACAAAGCCGCTGAAAATGCGGTCGGCCTCCGCCACGGCGCGCAGCGTGCGGCGGTAGGGCACTTCGGGAAGGAGAGCGTACAGCAGCTTTTTCGACTGCTTGGCAAAGCTTTCCTTGCGCGCGAGCAGATACACCGAGATCATCATGCCGATGAGCAAATTCTTGAGGAAGATGATGACGCTCCAGATGCCGCCCGTCACGGCGACGATGGCGACCTGCGCCTGCGGAATGACGGTATCCGTGATCCACTTGACAAGCTTGTCATAGTAGCCGTTGAGCGCGGAGAGTACCTGGTCGGAAAGCACCTCGTCGGAGAAGAGATCCTCGTTTTCCATCAGCGCCGTGACCCAGTTGTATACGGTTTTATAGTAGGTCTCAAAGTTGGCGGCAAGGGTCTTTACGCTGTCGACCAGCTCGGGAATGAGGATACTGAACATCAGGTAGATGAGGGCAATGACGCAGATCCACGTGACGAGGATGCTCAGCCCCCGGACGAGCGAGGACTTAACCTTCGGCAGCCCCTTTTGGATATATCGGTCGAAAAAGTCGACGATGGGTGCAAGCAGATAGGCGAACGCCAGACCGTAAATGACCGGCGAGAGCACTTGCATCAGCTTGTCGAAAAAGTCCAGCAGCACGCGGGACTGGAAAAACGTGTCGTAAAACATCAGCACCGCGCAGGCCGAGACGATCAGCGTTACGCCGAGGTGAAGATAGGTTTTGTTCTGCTTCATGGGCTCCCCCTTTTTTTGGGCAAAAGGCGTTAAGTGACTGCTAAAAAGATACCAAAAACAGCTTACTATTTTTTGCCGGGAATTGCAACCGCTCATTTCGTGTGTTATGATAATCTTTACTCTCTGTTAATGAAGATGAACAGAACTTGACTTTTTTGGCAGAGGGTGATTTTGACCGACAGGGCGCAGGGTGCTTTGCCGGTCTGATGCTGTGAAGAGCAAACGAGGAGGCACCCATGGACGACAAAAAGCTGCTCTTTATCGTCAATCCCCGCGCGGGAAAGACCAAATCCGTTGCGCCGCTGTTTGAAGCGGCCGCCATCTATTCCGCGGCGGGCTATCTCATCTCCGTGCATAAGACCACGTACCCCGGCGAGGCAACGGAGCTTGCCGAGTCGCTGGGCGCGGCATACGACCTTGTTGTCTGCCACGGCGGCGACGGTACGCTGAACGAAACGGTGAACGGTGTGATGCGCATTCCGCCGCAGTATCGCCCGATGCTGAGCTATCTGCCCGGCGGCAGCACGAACGACTTTGCCGCAAGCCTGAATATTTCCGCAAGCCCCGCCGAGGCGGCCACCTCCGCCATGCGCATGCAGCCGCGATCGCTGGACGTGGGAAAGTTCGGCGAGCGGAACTTCATCTATGTTGCCTCGTTCGGCGCGTTTACAAAGACGACCTACACCGTGCCGCAGGACATCAAAAATATGTTCGGGCACTTTGCGTATCTGCTCGAGAGCGTGAAGAATCTCGACACGCTCTGCCCCTACCGCATGAAGATCACGGCGGACGGGGAGGTGTTCGACGGGGAATACCTGTTCGGCGCGATCAGCAATTCAACGTCGATCGCGGGACTGATGAAGCTCTCGCCCGACGAGGTGTCGTTTGACGACGGAAAGTTCGAGATGCTGCTCGTGCCCGTGCCGCGGACGCCCGCTGCGATGCAGGCGCTCATTCTTGCGCTTGTCAACAAGAATTATTACGACTCCGAGGGGCTGATCTTCCGCCATGTCAGGCATGTCACGGCGGAAACGGCCGAGGACATTCCCTGGACGCTCGACGGCGAATATGACCCCGGCGCGCCGGTCGTTGAGATCGGGATCGAGGAAAACGGAGTCACGATGCTCTTATAACTAACGGCAAAAGAGAGACCGGTTTTTTACCGGCCTCTCCTTTTTTATCAATTTGCAGCCCGTAAGCGCTTTTTGGCACGCGCGTTGCGGCGATTTTTGACTTGAATTTTGCTGCCGCCCGCTGGAAACAAAGGGAGAAAAGGCACACACTGCAAAAAAATGACGAATCTGCAAAAATTTTTCTCGACTGTTGGGCAAGAGTGTATTACAATAGGGGAAAAAATTACACCGGTGAAAGTCATTTGACCGCCGGTGGAAGCAAAAAGAGGGAATGCAACATGAAGATCGGTTTTATCGGCACAGGCAATATGGGCGGCGCACTGGCGAGCGCCACCGCGAAAAGCGGCGAGGCGCAGGTGCTGCTTGCCAACCGCACCAGAGCAAAGGCGGAGGCGCTTGCCGCGCGCATCGGTGCGGCGGTGAGCGGCAACAAGATGATCGCAGAAGAGGCAGACCACATTTTCCTCGGCGTGAAGCCGCAGATGATGGCGGACATGCTTACGGGCATCGCCCCCGCGCTCAAAGAGCGCGGCAGCGTCCCCGTGCTCGTGAGCATGGCGGCGGGGGTGACCATTGCGCGCATTCAGGAGCTTGCCGGCGGGGACTATCCGGTGATCCGCATCATGCCGAATATGCCTGCCGCCGTGGGCGAGGGCGTGATCTTCTACGCGTGCAGCGAAAACTGCGAAAAGGCACAGCTCGAGGCATTCCTCCGCTATATGCAGCCCGCGGGCAGGCTCTTCCCGCTCGAAGAGAAATTGCAGGACGCAGGCTCTGCGGTGGCGGGCTGCGGTCCGGCCTTTGCCGCCATGTTTCTCGAGGCGATGGCCGACGGCGGCGTGGCGTGCGGACTGCCGCGCGCAGCGGCGGTGCAGTATGCCGCGCAGATGATGCTCGGCACGGCGAAGATGGTGCTTGAAACGAACGAGCACCCCGGCAGTCTCAAAGACCGTGTCTGTTCTCCCGGCGGCTCGACCATTCAGGGGGTGCGCACCCTGGAGGAGGGCGGCATGCGAGGCGTCGTGTTCGACGCGGTGATCGCCGCGTATGAGAAAACTCTCGATCTGAAAAAAGCGAGCGAATAAAAACGAAAGGCCGCTTTGTCCGCTGTGCGGCGGAGCGGGCGCCGTTTTTTGACAATACCAATCCATAGAAAGCGAGGATCAAAGCACATTATGAAGTATCTGATCATTGTAGGCGACGGCATGGCTGATGAGCGCATGCCGCAGCTGGGCGGCAAGTCTCCGCTGGAGGTTGCCGATATTCCTACCATCAACCGTCTGGCGCGGCAGGGCGTCGTCGGTCACGCGCAGAACTGCCCGCCGGGCTTCTCCGTCGGCAGCGACATTGCGCATCTGTCGATCCTTGGCTGTGACCCGAGCAAGCATTTCCACGGCCGCGGCCCGATGGAGGCCGCTGCCCTCGGCTTTGCGGTCGAGCCGACTGACGCGGTGTTCCGCTGCAACCTGCTGACGATGGAGGACGGCGACGGGCCGCTGGACGAAAAGGGCTTTGTGTCCTTCAATGCCGGCTGCATCGAGGGCGAGGACGCGCTCGAGGTCGTGCGCACGCTCAAGGCAGACCCCGACTTTGCCGCCGCGCTCAAAAAGTACGACATGGAGCTGCGCGAAACGCCGACGTTCCGCCAGATCCTGATCCACCATCACGGCGACTTTGAGGGCCTGTACTTTGAGACCAACTGGGAGGGCGTCAAGGGCCCGTGCAAGCAGGTGTTCCCCCGCGGCAACGAGGCAAAGGCCGAGCCGTATCTCACGCTGATGCGCCTTGCCAACAAGGCGCTCGAGCACGCACCTATCAACGAGCGCCGCAGAAAAGAGGGCAAGCTCCCCGCCAACGGCATCTGGCTCTGGGCGGAGGGCAAGGCGGCAAAGCTGCCGAGCCTTCAGGAGCGCTACGGAAAGAGCGGCGCGGTCGTTGCGGCGGTGCCCGTGGTCAAGGGGCTCGGCGCGATGTGCGGCCTTGACATGGTCGATGTTGAGGGCGCGAACGGTGAGATCGACACCAACATCGAGGGCAAGGCCGAAGCCGCGTGGGAGATGGTCAACTCCCACGATTTCGTGCTCGTGCATCTGGAAGCGCCGGACGAGTGCGCGCATGCGGGCGATCTCAAGAATAAGATCCAGGCCATCGAATGGCTCGACAGCCGCCTCATCACGCCGCTGCTCGGGAAGATGGACGAGGCGAAGATGGAATATCGCCTTCTCATCATCAGCGACCACAGAACGTTTGTGCGCACGAAGCAGCACGAGGGCTCGCCGGTCCCGTTTATTCTGTATGACAGCCGCGTGGATACGAAGCGCGGTGTGACCTACACCGAAGAAAACGGCATGAACGGCCCCGACGTCCCGCACGGCGACAAGCTGCTCGACATTCTTTTTGAAAATATTCCACTTTTATAAGGGCAAAGGGGCGGAGATTCCGCCCCTTTGTCGATTGACAGCCCTTTTTTGCCGCCGTACAATGAGACGGTATCATGCAAAGAAGGGAAATACGATGAAATACGTCAAACAATTTGCCATGATCCTGCTGGTTTCCTTTGCAGGAGAGCTGCTCAATTATCTTCTGCCGCTGCCTGTGCCGGCGAGCATCTACGGCCTTGTGCTGATGCTTGTCTGCCTGCTGACGGGGATCATCAAGCTTGACGCCGTGCGCGACACGGCCTGCTTTCTCATCGAGATCATGCCCCTGATGTTCATTCCCGCCGCCGTGGGGCTGATGGCCTCGTGGAGCGTCATCAAAGAGAATCTCCTTGCCTATCTCGTCATCGCCGTGGTGACGACGGTTGCCGTGATGGCAGTGTCCGGCCTTGTGACGCAGGGCGTGCTGAAAAGAAACGAAAAAGGAGAGGGCAGGAAATGACATTTTTTGAACAGTCCGTCTTTTTCGGCGTTTCGGTGAGCCTTGTTTCCTACGGCCTCGGCGTGCTGCTGCAAAAAAAGTGCAGGCTTGCGCTCTGCAACCCGCTTCTTATCTCCGTCGCCGTGACCATCGCGCTGCTTGTGACCGCGCGCATCGACTATGACGTATATTACGAGGGCGCAAAGTACCTCAGCTATCTTTTGACACCCGCGACCGTCTGCCTTGCCGTGCCGCTCTACGAAAAGCTCGCCCTCCTCCAGCAGAACTACAAGGCCATCTTTGCCGGTATTTTTGCGGGTGTTGTCACCACGCTGTGCAGCGTGCTTGTGATGAGCAGGCTCTTTCACCTTTCGCACGAGGAATATGTGACGCTGCTCCCCAAGTCCATCACCACGGCCATCGGCATGGGCGTTTCGGAAGAGCTCGGCGGCTATGTGACCTTGACGGTCGCCATGATCATCATCACGGGCATTTTCGGCAATGTGACCGCCGTGGCGGTGTGCAGGCTCTTTCATATCACCGACCCCATTGCGAAGGGCGTCAGCATCGGCTCGGCCGCGCACGCGCTGGGTACGGCTAAGGCCATCGAGCTTGGCGAGGTCGAGGGCGCAATGAGCGGCCTGTCGATCGTCGTTGCGGGACTTCTTACGGTCGCTGGCGCGTCGGTGTTCGCAAACTTCATGTGAGGGCAGGGGGCGGCGCTGTGAAATGTCCCACGGATAGAGAAACCGGCGCTTTTGCGCCGTGCAAGCATTTTGCGACGCAAAATCTTGGCGGAGGGCGAATTCACTTCGCCCGAGTATTTGAATTACCCTTGGGTTGAGCCGCCTGCGGCGCGTGAAACAAAAAAACGCGCCGAGTGGCGCGAGACAAGTGTTTTCGCTGCGCGAAAACCTTGGCACAGGGGCAATTTATTTGTCCCTGTGCTGTGAAATGTCCTACGGATACCAAAAAGAAGAGCACCGCAAAGCGGTGCTCTTCTTTTTGGTGGACCTGAAGGGATTCGAACCCACGACCTTACGGATGCGAACCGTACGCTCTCCCAACTGAGCTACAGGCCCAAATAGCAATGCTAGTCTCCCAGCGCGGATTATCATAACACACTTTTTTCAATTTGTGAACCCCCTTTTTCATTTTTCTGTTGATATTTTTTCTGAAATATAGTAGAATACCATTTGTTCAACAACTCCTCCGCATACAGCTGCGGAATCGGTCTTGCGCAATGGGTACCTGCGAACCATGTCAGGCGGGGAACCGAGCAGCATTAAGCGGGACCATCCATGTGCCGCAAGGACGCCGGTTCCGCAGCTGTATACGGAGGAGTATTTTTATCGAAAAGGGAGGGCTGCGGATGTATCAGGCGCTTTACCGCAAGTGGCGTCCCAAAACCTTTGCCGACGTGGTCGGCCAGGAGCATATCACCGAGACCTTGCAGCGCCAGGTGGCGGAGGGGCGGCTGTCGCACGCCTATCTTTTCACCGGCACACGCGGCACAGGCAAGACGACCTGCGCGAAGATCCTCGCGCGCGCGGTCAACTGCGAGCACCCGGAAAACGGCAACCCCTGCAACCGCTGCCCGAGCTGCCTCGGCATCGAGAGCGGGCGATTTTTGGACGTGGTGGAGCTGGACGCGGCGTCGAACAACGGCGTAGACAGCGTGCGCGCGCTGCGCGACGAGGCGATCTACTCCCCCGCGCAGGTGAAAAAGCGCGTGTACATCGTCGACGAAGTCCACATGCTCTCAACGCCCGCGTTCAACGCGCTGCTCAAGATCTTAGAAGAGCCGCCCGAGCACCTGATGTTCATTCTGGCGACGACGGAGCTGCACAAGGTGCCTGCGACCATTCTCTCGCGCTGCCAGCGCTTCTCCTTCCGCCGCATCCAGCCGAAGGACATCGTGGGAAGGCTCAACTACATCGCGCAGCAGGAGAATATCGACCTCAAAGACGACGGCGCGGCGCTTTTAGCCCGCCTTTCCGACGGGGCGCTGCGCGATGCGCTGTCGCTTTTGGACCAGTGCGCCGCCGTCGGCGGCGCGATCGACGCGCCCGCGGTGCTCGATGCGCTGGGTCTTGCCGGAAACGTGCAGACCGCGCAGCTCATGTCCCTCATCTTAACGCGCGACGCGCGCGGCGCGCTCGCGCTGCTCGGCAGGCTCTACGACGGCGGCAAGGACGTCGGCGCAGTGCTCGGCGAGCTTTCCGCCCTCTCGCGCGAGCTGCTCATCAGCGCAACGGCGGGCGAGGGCGGCGAGAGCCTGCTCAGCGGCGCTTACGACGCCTCCACGCTTGACTCTCTGCGCGCGCAGGGAACGAGCGCGCGCTTCATTCAGCTCTGCACGATCTTGCAGGAAACGGCGGCGCAGCTCCAGTTCAGCGTCAACCGCCGCACGGACGCGGAGCTGTGCATTTTAAAGCTCTGCGACGAAACGCTTTCCGGCGATCTTGCTGCGCTCGGCGCGCGCATCGCGCGGCTGGAAGAGCAGATCGCCGCGGGCGTACAGTTTGCGGCAAGGAATGCTCCGAGCGCGCCGGCAGCTGCTCCCGCGGCAAAGGATTCCTCTATGCCGCAGAAGGCCGCGCCCGCGAGCGCGGAGAGCGCAAAGCCCGCCAAGGAAGCGCCGCTTCCGTGGGACGAGCCGCCGCTGCCGGACGATTACGACGCGCCCCCGCCCTACGGCGAGCCGGTGGAAACTGCCGCGACAGTGCGTAAAGTGCCGAAAGATGACGCGGCGCCCGCGCAGAAAGCGCCTGCAAGCGCAACGGCCGGGCAGGACGCTCCGGCGGACAGCGACGGCGACAGCGAGCTCTTCTTCGAGCTGCTGGAGAGCTATAAAAACCGCCTCACGCCCGACAAGCGCGCCTTCATCGGCATGGCGCAGGGCACGGTGAAGGACGATCTTTTGACCGTCTACTGCACGACCGAGGTGCAGAAATCCATGCTCGATCAGCAGGTCGTAACAGACGTTCTGCGCGAAGTCACCTCTCGCGCCGTCGGCAGAGAGATCCGCGTCCGCTTCCTTGTGGGCGAGTGTCCGGGCGCGAAAAAGCGCGACAGGATGCAGGATCTCATGCGCATGGGCAGTAAATTCGACAATTTTACAGTAAAATAAAAAGGAGACAACAATTATGGCAAAAGGTTACAGCGCACGCCGCGGCTTTTCCAACGGCAGCGGCCAGATGCTCAAGCAGCAGCAGATGCAGCAGCAGATCATGAAGATGCAGGAGGACATGCAGAAGGCGCAGCAGGAGGTCGAGGAAAAGACCTTCTCCGCAAGCGTCGGCGGCGGTGTCGTCAGCGCGGAAGTGAGCGGCAAGAAAGAGGTCACGAACATCACCATCAAGCCCGAGGCGGTCGATCCCGAGGACGTGGAAATGCTTCAGGATCTCATCATCTCCGCTGTGAACGAGGCGCTGCGCCAGGCCGAAGAGGCGATGGACGGCAAGATGAACGCGCTCACAAGCGGTCTCGGCCTCGGCGGCTTCGGCTTCTGATCGTTCCGATACAAGTCAAAAAGGAGTCTCTCTTTCTAAGAGAGACTCCTTTTTTGTCGTCATTTCTGCGCCTGCTGCGTCAGGCGTTGAAAAATGCTTCGATCTCGGCGCGCGACGCGCTCACGCTGCCCTGCACAAAGTTCGGTTTGCCGCCGCCGCGCCCGGAAAGCGCCGCGTTGAGCGTTTTGGTCAGCTCGCGCAGATCGCCGTCCGTGTGGCCGATGGCGTACTTGTAAGCGCCGTCCGCCCCGGCAAAGACCGCGCAGCGCCCGCCGCAGGTCTTCGTCACTGCGTCGCAGAGCTTGCGCAGGCTGTCGCCGCCCATTTCCTCTTCAAAAAGCAGCACGTTTCCCTTGCTTTCATACTGTGCGGCAGTCTGGGCAAAGGCGGATTCCTCCAGCTTTGCGCAGCGCAGCTTGAGTGCGGAAAGCTCGGCGAGCACGCGCTCCACCCCGGCAAGGCTGGCGGTGGGCTTGACGGACAGCGCCTGCGCGACGTGGACGTCCTGCTCCCAGCACGCGGAGAGATAGCGGTGCGCGCGGCGGCCTGCGAGCATCTCGATGCGAACGCCGTCGCGGAACTTCTGCACGGAGAGGAACTTCACAAGCCCCACCTGGCCGGAGCGCGCCACATGTGTGCCGCAGCAGGCGCAGCAGTCCGCGCCGGGGAAAGCGACGATGCGCACATCGCCCTCGAGCGGCTTTTTGCTGCGGTAGTCGATCTTGTCAAGCTCCGCGCCGCGGTGGAACTGAATGTCGATGGGGTGATCCTCGTAGATGTAGAGGTTGGCCGTCTGCTCGATCTCGAGCAGTTCCTCCCACGAAATATCGGCGTTGAAGTCGATGGTCACGGTGTCCGCGCCCATGTGGAAGCCGACATTGTCGCAGTGGAAGCGCGCGCAGATGAGGCCCGAGCAGATGTGTTCGCCCGAATGCTGCTGCATGTGGTCGAAGCGGCGCGCCCAGTCGATCTTGCCGGAGACACTTGCCCCCGCGGTGAGCGGTCGGTCGCAGAGGTGAATGATGACGCCGTCCTTCTCGCGCACGTCGAGAACGTTGGCGCTTCCCAGCGTGCCGACGTCGCAGGGCTGGCCGCCGCCCTCGGGATAGAAGGCCGTTTCCTCCAGCACGACGGCGTAGCCGCCCTTGCTCTCCTCGCAGGAGACAACGGTGGAGGCAAAGCCCTTCTGGAAGGGATCTTCATAGTAGAGTTTTCTGGTTTGCATGTCGGATAGGCTCCTTTAGTCGATCAGGCCGAGCGCCTGTTTTTCGTGCAGCACGCGGAAAACGTGCGCGTCGATCTCGCTCTCGGCGATCTCGCCGTTTCTGACGGCGGCGATCACCTGCGGGATCTGCTCGCGGTAGTCGGTGGTCACGACCATGTCATTGCCCGCCTGAATGGCCAGTACGGCGGCGCTGCCGTCCTGCGCGTAGGCCTTGACGGCGTCCATCGCAAGATCGTCCGTCACAATGATGCCGGAAAAGCCGAGCGTATCGCGCAGCAGCGCGTGCACCTTTGCAGAGAGCGAGGCGGGATAGGCGCTGTCCATGCACTCGACAACGTTGTGGCTCACAAGCACGAACGGCGCGCCCGCCGCAATGCCCGCCTCAAAGGGAACGAGGTCGGAGCGCTCGAACGTGGTGTAGGGGCGCGCGTCGATGGCAACGCCGGTGTGCGTGTCGGCATTGTTGCCGTAGCCGGGGAAATGCTTCAGGACGCAGGCAACGCCGGCCGTTTCGTAGGCGGGCACGACCTGAGCGATGTAGTCCGCGGTCGTCTGCGCGTCCTGCCCGAACGAGCGGGCGTAGATGAAGTTGTCGGGATTGGTCGAAACATCGCACACGGGGGCAAAGTTCACGTTGATGCCGAGGGTTTTGAGCGCTTCGTTGTAGCGGCGCGTTTCGGTGAGCACTCCCTCCATGCCGAGCGAGGCATAGAGCGCCTGCGGGGAGGAAAGCGGCGCGGAGAAGAGGTTGGGGTTCCTGCTCGCGCGGGTGACGGTGCCGCCCTCTTCGTCGCTGCCGATGAACAGCGGGATCGCCGCCGCAGCTTGATACGACGCGAGCGAGGAGGTAAAGTCGTCCTCGGTGAGCCATTCGCCGCTTGCGTCCTTATAATCCCGCCCGAAGAGCAGAAGGCCGCCGAGGTGATAGGAAGCGACGTCCTCCGCAGCGCCCGTTTCGGGGCAGCGGACAAAGAAGAGCTGGCCGACCTTTTCCTCAAGGCTCATGTCTGCGATAATGTCGTCGATGCGCTCGTCGGGCGTTTTTTCCACCGGCTGCGGCGTAACAGGCGCAGGGTCTGGCGCGGGGTCAGGGTCCGGCGTGTCCTGCCGCTTTGTCCCGCAGGCGGAAAGCAGCAGAAGAAGCGAAAGCAAAAGCGCACTCAGTCTGGTCGTTTTCATCAGAAGATCTCCTTTCATCAGGACGCGGCGGTGAAATGGTGTTCGCGGTAATACTGCGCGCAGAGGTAGCGCTCGCAGACGTCCGCCGCCGTGCCCTCCACATCGGTTGTAATGACGCCGTCGATCATGCGGTAGCCGTCCTCATGCATCAGCGGGGAGACGGCGCTCGTCGCGCGCTGAAGCTGCATAAAGCGGTCTCCCGTCCAGCCGCAGGCATCAAAGAGGCGTTCCATCAGGAAGCAGGGGGAAATGTCGCCGCCCTCGCCGGTGAAGTCCTGCCCGAGCGCCGCCTTGGCGGCCTTGTTGGCATAGATCAGATACGGGGTGGAGAAATAGTTGTAGAAGCCCTCCTGCGTGGACAGGTCAAGGCTCACGCCCAGCTCGGCATACACGCTGCTGCCGTTGCCCATCCACGGCTTGTGGTCGCCGAAGAGCACGAGCACCACAGGCTCGTCGCGCGCGTCCAGCTCGCGCGTCAGGCGGAGCATCTGCTCGATCGTGCTGCGGATACCTGCCAGATAGTTGTTCACCACGCAGCAGCTCTCCATCGACCAGCCGGTTTTTTCCGGCGTGACGTATTCCTCCCAATAGGTCTCGGAGGGGTACGGGCCGTGGTTCTGATACGAAACGGAGAAGAGGAAGAGCGGGGCGTCGTCCTCTGTGCGTGTGTCGATGTCGTTCAGGAGGTAATCGACCAGCACGGCGTCGGACGCGTAGAGCGCCTCGTCGATGGAAATGAGCTCGGCAAAGCCCGATTCGTTGAACACGCTCTCGTCAAAGCCGAGGTAATCGTTCACATTGCTGCGGTTATAGAACCACGAATAGCCCGGGTGACGGTAGAGCGTGTCGTAGCCCTGCGCCTTAAAATAGCGGACAAAGGAATCCGTTGCGCTGCGGAACTCCTCGTGCTCGCTGTAACCGGTGAGGAAGCCCCACTCGGTGTCCGTTGTGCCGCCGGCAAAAATGTTGGTGAGAAGGTCGCCGGAAACGCTGCGCTTTTCCAGCTCGTGCAGCGGCTCATAGACCCCGCGCACCGAGGAAAGCTCGCCCAGCGCGGGAAAATCCGTCAGGTCGGAGAACGCCTCGAGCATGATGCCGACGACCGTGACCTTCTGTTCGTCCGGAATGTCGGCGTCCCGATACTGCGAGAGCGCCTGATAGGCGTCGCTGTCGCGGTAGCCCTCCGGCGCGTCGGGAAACATATCCTGCACGCTGAAAAGGAAGGGATAGGTCGTGCCGCGGGAAATGTAGACCTCGACGGCCGACCAGGGGGTGATGAGATCGGTGTTGGCGGTCGCTTTGTAGATGTCCGCGCTGGGGTAGTACTCAAAGCAGCAGCCAAGCGTGAGCGAGAGCGCCGCCATGATGCCCGCGAGCCTTGCCCGGGAACTCATGCGCTCCCTGCGCAGCATCAGCAGCGACAGCGCCAGCAGCAGCAAAAAGCCCTCGATGACAACGAGTACAGGCGCGGTTATGTCGAAGGTATATTTGTCCATGATGCCGCCCGCCGTGCGCAGCAGGCGCAGGTCGCTTGCCAGCACCGGGTCGCCGCGCAGCTGCACCTTGTAGTAGCTTGCGAGCGCAAGCGTGAGAAACGGCAGCGCCGAGAGAAGGTACGCCGCCCACGGCCGCGCGAAGAGAAAAAAGCCGAGGTAGACGAGCAGCACCGGCGCAAGCAGATTCATCATGACGAGCAGCGGAATTTTGAAATACGACTGCAAAAGCGCGGTCGCGTCGATGGCGGCATAGGAGTGCGCCGTGAGATAGAGCGAGAGCAGGCCGATGCCCGCGCCGAGCGCCGTGAGCCAGAAAAAGACCCAGATGCGGTGCATCCAGCGCATCACCGCGCCCGTGGACTCGTCAGGCCGCACCAGGGAGGAGAAAAAACGCATATTGGGGCTGTCCCCTTTCCAAAAAACATAATGAGGAATTATATCATTTTAGTCGAAAAAACGCAACCAGGCATGTTTCCTATTCTGCCAAGCGCCATGTGTGCGCCGGCGAAAACAGAAAAAAGGGCAGCTCTCTTGCGAGAGCTGCCCTTTTTGATGGCTTGCTATCCTGTGGAAAACTTTTCTCAGAACGCGCACTTTTCGCGCAGGAAGTCCTTCACTTCGCTGATGGGAATGCGCACCTGCTCCATACTGTCGCGCTCGCGGATGGTGACGCAGTGGTCGGCCGCGATGCCGTTCGCCTCGTCGCCGACGGTGTCGAAGTCGAACGTGATGCAGTACGGCGTACCGATCTCGTCCTCGCGGCGGTAGCGCTTGCCGATCGAGCCGGTCTCGTCATAGTCGACCATGAACTCCTTGGAAAGCTCGGCATACAGCTCCTGAGCGGGGCCGGTGAGCACTTCCTTCTTGGAAAGGGGCAGGATCGCGGCCTTGAACGGCGCGAGCGCGGGGTGGAAGTGCAGCACGACGCGCACATCGTCGTTGCCCTTTTTGTCCTGACCGACGACCTCTTCATCGTAAGCGTCGCAGAGGACGGCGAGCACGCTGCGCTCCACGCCGAGCGACGGCTCGATGACGTAGGGCACATATTCGACCATATCCTTGCCCTCGCCCTCGCGGTAGACCATCTTCTCGCCGCTGACGGTCTGGTGCTGCGTCAGGTCGTAGTCCGTGCGGTCGGCCACGCCCCACAGCTCGCCCCAGCCGAAGGGGAAGAGGAACTCGAAGTCCGTCGTCGCCTTGGAGTAGAAGCACAGCTCCTCGGGATCGTGGTCGCGCAGGCGGAGGTTCTCGTCCTTGAGACCGATGGAGAGCAGCCAGTTATGGCAGAACGTGCGCCAGTAGTTGAACCACTCAAGGTCGGTGCCCGGCTTGCAGAAGAATTCAAGCTCCATCTGCTCGAACTCGCGCACGCGGAAGATGAAGTTGCCCGGCGTGATCTCGTTGCGGAAGGACTTGCCGATCTGGCCGATACCGAACGGGAGCTTTTTGCGCGTGGTGCGCTGGACGTTATTGAAGTTGACGAAGATGCCCTGCGCGGTCTCGGGGCGGAGGTAGACGGTGTTCTTCGCGTCCTCGGTCACGCCCTGGAAGGTCTTGAACATGAGGTTGAACTGACGAATGTCGGTGAAGTTGTGCTTGCCGCAGGTGGGGCAGGGGATGGTGTGCTCTTCGACAAAGTCCTTCATCTCCTGCTGGGAGAAGGCGTCGATGGGCTTGGGCAGCTCGAAGCCGCTCTCGGCGCACCAGTCCTCGATGACCTTGTCGGCGCGGAAGCGCTCGTGGCACTCGCGGCAGTCCATCAGAGGATCGGAGAAGCCGCCGAGGTGGCCGCTCGCGACCCAGGTCTGCGGGTTCATCAGGATCGCCGCGTCAAGGCCGACGTTGTAGGGGTTCTCCTGCACGAACTTTTTCCACCAGGCGTTCTTGATGTTCTTCTTCAGCTCCGCGCCGAGGGGGCCGTAGTCCCAGGTGTTGGCAAGGCCGCCGTAGATCTCGCTGCCGGGGAAGACAAAGCCGCGGTTTTTGCACAGCGCGACGATCTTTTCCATCGTCTTTTCGGTGTTTTTCATGGTGAATTTCTCCTTTCGATGTTTGGCTCAGGAGATAAAAAATGCCCTGAGCCTATTGCAGTAGGCTCAGGGCGAACAAAGCATTGTCCGTGGTTCCACCTGAATTCCCCGTTGGATGCGGGGCACTTCGTTCCCTTGTAACGGAGGGTCCGGCGCGGCATTTCCGCCGCGCGGCTCAAAAGCGCCGCCTTTTCCGTTCCGCGGGGACTTGCACCGTCCGTCCCCTCTCTTGAGCGGGTGAAAAGAAAAGGCTTCTTTCTCAATGCCTTTTGTTGTGGTCAGCATACCATGACTGATATTGTTTGTCAAGCGGATCCTTGGCGGATCCTCCGTGTATCGCGCGGAGGACAGCGCTGCGCGAATCAAAGGGGGCCATTCTCTCGCGTAAGAGAATGGCCCCCTTTATCGCACCCCCTGCGGGCAGGGGCAGCATTCCATTATTCCTCTTCGTGCGCGGTGATGGCGATGTGCAGCTCGTCAAGCTGTTTCTGCGTGACCTCGCTCGGCGCGTCCATCATGATGTCCTGCGCGTTCTTGTTCATGGGGAAGGGGATGATCTCGCGGATGGAATCCTCGCCCGCGAGCAGCATCACCATGCGGTCGACGCCCGGGGCGATGCCCGCGTGCGGAGGCGCACCGTAGCAGAAGGCGTTGTACATGGCGGGGAACTTCTTTTTCACGTCCTCCTCGCCCAGGCGCACCAGCTCGAAGGCCTTGATCATGATCTCCGGGTCGTGGTTACGGACGGCGCCGGAGCTGAGCTCCACGCCGTTGCACACCAGGTCGTACTGGTTGG
>ERZ827520.2105-NODE-2105-length-19841-cov-6.161427_pt1 | contig 19841 bp, 15 predicted proteins | sample MGYA00519581_ERZ827520 | MGnify/ENA primary metagenome ERZ827520 (study PRJEB31778, sample SAMEA3449339) | human gut metagenome | biome: human gut; feature: human-associated habitat; material: faeces | place: United Kingdom | collected 2010/2012 ...
TGAAAGAGGGCAGCGCCGACATTCAGGTGGAAACGCTGGTGGAAGGCGAGGGCACGGTTGTGGTGGAACTGCTGGATGCCGAGGGCAGCACCGTTGCAAAGGGCGAGGGCGAAAAGGCTTCCCTCCATTTGGATGCTCCCCACCTGTGGAACGGCGTGAAGGACCCCTACCTGTACACCTGCATCGTCCGTTTGATGCAGGACGGCAAGCCGGTGGACGAAGTGACCACCAAGGTGGGCATCCGCAGCTTCTCGGTGGATGCAAAAAAGGGCTTTTTCCTCAACGGTAAGCCCTACCCGCTCCACGGCGTTTCCCGCCATCAGGACCGCAAGGGTCTGGGCAATGCCATCACCCGGGAGATGCACGACGAGGATATGGCGCTGATCCGGGAGCTGGGTGCAAACACCGTCCGGCTGGCGCACTACCAGCACGACCAGTATTTCTACGACCTGTGCGACAAGTACGGTATGGTGGTCTGGGCAGAGATCCCCTATATCTCTGAGCACCTGCCCAATGGCCGGGAAAATACCATTGGCCAGATGAAAGAGCTGATCCACCAGAACTACAACCACCCCTCCATCGTCTGCTGGGGCGTGTCCAACGAGATCACCATCTCCACCAAGGACAAGGCAGATATGCTGGATAACCATCGGGTGCTCAACGAGCTGTGCCACAAGATGGACCCCACCCGCCTGACCACCTTGGCCTGCTACGCCATGTGCGGCCCCTTCAACCCGGTGGCGCACATCACCGACCTTGTCAGCTGGAACCTGTATCTGGGCTGGTATGTGCCGGGCCTGTTTTTGAATGACCTGTGGATGGGCTTTTTCCATCTGGTATACCCCAACCGTCCGCTGGGTTTTTCCGAGTACGGTGCCGAGGGTATGCCCAATCTCCACAGTGCCCACCCCCGCCGGGGCGACCACACCGAGGAGTATCAGGCCAAGTACCACGAGTACATGCTGAAGTGCTTTGACCGTCACCCGTGGCTGTGGGCGACCCATGTCTGGAATATGTTCGACTTTGCAGCCGACGCCCGGGATCAGGGCGGCGAGCCGGGCATGAACCACAAGGGTCTGGTTACCTTTGACCGAAAGACCAAAAAGGACAGCTTCTACCTCTATAAAGCATGGTGGAGCGAGGAAAACTTCGTTCATATCTGCTCCAAGCGGTTCATCGACCGCACCGAGAAGGAGATCGAGGTCAAGGTCTACTCCAACCAGAAATCCGTTACCCTGTATGCGGACGGCAAAAAGCTGGCAGAGCAGACCGGCGAGCATATCTTTAAGTTCCGCGTGCCGCTGCACGGAAAGGTGGAGCTGAAAGCCGTTGCAGGCGACTGCATCGACACCGCCCGCTTCCGCAGCGTGGCGAGCCCGAACCCCAGCTACAAGCTGGTAAAAACCAAGTCGAAGAGTGCGAACTGGGTCTGAGTACCGGTCCACACCTTGGAATAAATTGCCGCACTTTGGAAAATGGCTGCGCCACAGCGGCCATAAAAAAGCCTGCGGCGATCGCTGACACACACAAGAAAAGGAGAACAACATGAAGAAGGGCAAGAAGAAAGGCTCTGGCGTTGTACTGTGGAGCATCCTTACGGTGCTTTTCACGGTACTGTTCGCCGGTGCCTGCATCGGTTCCAATCTGGCATTTGCCAGTGCACAGGCCGTGAACATTGCACTGAAGACCCCCACCCACAAGACCGTGGGCAAGGACGACAGTGCCGTGTATTACGAGAGTGATTTCAGCAGTGTGGAAGAGCTGGAAGCACACGATAAGGAAATTGCAGAGCAGCTTACCGGTGAGGGTGCTGTGCTGCTGAAGAACGATAACAACACCCTGCCTCTGGCTGCAGGCAGCAAGGTGTCTACGCTCAGCCATTCCAGCGTGGACGTTGTGACCTGCGGTACCGGCTCTGCCGATATCGACACCTCCAAGGCTCCCACCTGGAAGCAGGCTCTGGAGGATGTGGGCTTTGACGTGAACCCGGTGCTGTGGGACTTCTACACCAACGGTGCAGGCAAGGACTATGTCCGCTCTCCCAGCAAGGGTACCAGTTTGGGTGACCGCTCTGCATGGCACATCAACGAAGTGCCTGTCTCCCTGTACAGCACGAACGTCAAGGCTGCGGATGCGGCAGCCGGTGCAAACATCACCGATGTGCGCTCCAGCTTTGCCTCCTACGGCGATGCTGCGATCGTGATGCTCTCCCGTGTGGCCGGTGAGGGTGCTGATCTGGAGTACGGCGATTTTGTGGATGGCACCAATGTGCTGTCCCTGACCAACGAAGAAAAGGATATGCTGAAGATGGCCAAGGAGGAGTTTGCACGCACCATCGTGCTGATCAACTCCACCAACGCCATGGAGTGCGATTTCCTCAATGATCCCGAGTACGGCGTGGATGCTGCTTTGTGGATCGGCTACACCGGCTCTTACGGCCTGAATGCCGTGGCAGATATTCTGGCCGGCAATGTGAACCCCAGCGGCCATCTGGTGGACACCTACTGCTACGACAACACCACCGCACCCGGTCTGGTGGACTACTATGCAAACCAGTACACCAACTATGACGAGAAGGATACCAGCAAGTGGTATTCTGTTGCAAACGGCGGTCTGGACGGCAACGGTTACTACACCACCTATCAGGAAGGCATCTATGTGGGCTACCGTTACTACGAGACCCGCTACGAGGATGTGGTCATGGGCACCCAGAACGTGGGCGAGTACGACTATGCCTCCACCGTGGCCTATCCCTTTGGCTACGGCATGAGCTACACCACCTTTGACTGGTCCAACTTCCAGTCCTCCTACGATGCCGCAACCGACAGCTTCAACATCAGCGTGGATGTGAAGAACACCGGTTCTGTGGCAGGCAAGGAAGTGGTGCAGGCTTACTTCCAGTCCCCCTATACCGAGTACGATAAGGCAAACGGCATCGAGAAGGCTTCTGTGGAGCTGTGCGGCTTTGGCAAGACCCAGCTGCTGGCCCCCGGCGAAAGCGAGACTGTTACCATCAACGTACCCCGCAGCGAGCTGGCCTGCTACGACGAGAATGTGGCACAGACCTATATTCTGGAGGCCGGTGATTACTACCTGACCGCCGCACGCAATGCCCACGATGCTGTGAACAATGTTCTGGCAGCCAAGGGCTACACCACTGCCAACGGCATGACCGCCAACGGCGATGCCGCTTTCACTTACACCTACACCAACGGTGTGACCGATACCGAGACCTACTCCATCTCTGCCGCTACCGGCGAGAAGATCACCAACCAGCTGGATTCTGCCGACATGACCTACTACGGTTATGACGAGATGAATATGCTCACCCGTGCCAACTGGACCGGCACCTGGCCGGAGAAGATCGTCATTGAGGCCAACGATGCCTTGCTGGTGGATATCAACCCGTATCAGAGCTACAAGGGCATTGATGGCTCTACCACCGAGATGCCCACTATGGGTGCCGACAACGGCATGACGCTGGGCATGATGATCGGCAAGGATTACGACGACCCGGATTGGGACAAGCTGCTGGATCAGGTCACCTATGAGGAAATGGCCGAACTGGTGGGCAAGGGATATCATAACACCGCTATGGTGCAGAGCGTTTCCAAGCCTGCCACTACCGATGATAACGGCCCGCAGGGCTTTACCCAGACCCTGACCGGTGTAGCCACCTGTCATGCTGCTTACAGCGACGAAAACATCATGGCCGCCACCTTCAACGTGGATCTGATGAAGGAAGTGGGCATCTGCATCGGCAACGATATGCTGGATCTGGGCGCTTCCGGCCTGTACGGCCCTGCTATGAACATCCACCGCACCGCTTACTCCGGCCGCAACTTTGAGTATTACTCCGAGGATCCGTTCCTCTCCGGCAAGATTGCAGCCGCCGAGGTGGAGGGCATCCAGTCCAAGGGCGTGTATGTCTACATCAAGCACTTTGCCCTGAACGATACGGAATCCAAGTGCCGCTGCATTGCAACCTTCACCAGCGAGCAGGCCATCCGCGAAGTCTACCTGAAGAGCTTTGAGACCGCTGTCACTGAGGGCGGTGCCAAATGCGTCATGAACGCATTCGCCCGCATCGGAGGCATCTGGTCCGGCGCACACAAGGGCCTGCAGACCAACATCCTGCGCGGCGAGTGGGGTCTGACCGGCTTTAACCTGACCGACTTCTCTGGCAATGCCGCCTTTGCAAACTACGGCATCACCATGAAGAGCTTCGACGTGGCACAGGGTCTGCTGGCAGGCACCGACAGCTGGGATTCCAGTGCACAGCAGTGGACCAGCGAGCTGATCAAGACCTATCAGGGTGACCCCGATATCACCCAGGCCATGCGGGAGGCTACCCACCGTATTCTGTACACTGTGGCCAACTCCAATGCCATGAATGGCTTTACCGCAGATACCAAGATCGTGGGGGTGACCCCGTGGTGGAAGACTGCTCTGATCTGCGTTGATGTGGTGCTGGGCATTCTGGTGGCTGTCAGCATCTTTATGCTGGTCAAGCGCATCAAGGCACGCAAGGCCGCAAAGGCTCTGACTGCCCCGGCAGAAGATCAGAAATAATCAGCCTTCCGAAAAATCGGATTTTCGCAAGCGGCAGCCTGCCCCGAAGGCGGGGCAGGCTGCCGCTTTTTTATCAAAGACAAAAGGAGAGACCGCAATGGGCGAACAAAAAACAACGGCGTCGAGTGTGAACCGCGCCAAAACCTACCAGCTGGTGCTGTTTCCGCTGAACAACGGCGCAACGAATGTGTACTATGTGCTGGTGCTTTCCTACATCGCCACCTTCGGCAGCAAGGTGCTGGCGCTGAGTATGCTGTTTGCTTCGGTGATGGTCACCGGTATGCGTCTGTTTGACGCCATCACCGACCCCATCATCGGTGCCCTCATGGACCGCACCAACGGCAAATTCGGCAAGTTCCGGCCTTTTATGGTCATCGGCAACCTGATCATGGCAGCCAGCATTCTGGTGCTGTACTGCCTTACCCCGCTCATCCCCGCCGGCGCCATGGGGCTGCGCTACGCCGCCTTTGTGGGACTGTACGCAGTGTGGGTCATCGGCTACACCTTCCAGACCAGCTGCACCCGCTCCGGCCAGACCGTTTTGACCAATGATCCCAAGCAGCGTCCGCTGTTCACCATCTTCAATACCGTGGGCAGCCTGCTGGGCATGGGTGCCATGCAGTTCTTTGCCCCCATCCTTGCCAAGAACTATGAGGGCGGCTACGCCTCTGCCGGATTCTTCCGCACGCTGGCGCCTGTGGGCATCGTCATCTCCATTCTGCTCACCCTGCTGGCCGTCATCGGCATCTGGGAAAAGGATCAGCCCAAGTACTTCGGCATCGGCGGCGAAAAGACCGAGAAGATCAAGGTGCGGGAGTACCTCCAGATCATCAAAAACAATAACCCCATGCAGCGGCTGATGGTGGCCGGTGCTGGCTGCAAGCTGGCACTTTCCATCGCCACCAACACCACCGTGCTGTGCATGCTGTACGGCTGCATGATGGGCAACTACGACGGTCTGTACCTGCCCATGATGGTGCTGGGCTATGTGTGCAGCGTGCCCTTCTTCCTGCTCACCGTCCGCACCAGCCAGAAGGAAGGCCAGAAGGCCAGCCTGATGAAGTACGTCACCGTGGCGCTGGTGTGCTATGTGGGCGTGCTGGTGCTGCTGCTGCTCTGGGGCCGCGGCGATGCCTTCACTCTGTCCATTCTGGGCGAGAATGGTCTGTCCCTGAATCTGTACACCATCCTGTTCGTCGCCTTCTTCGGCATCGGCTATGGCGCGTACTACGCCACCGCCGATATGCCCATCCCCATGGTTGCCGACTGCTCCGACTACGAGACCTACCGCAGCGGCAACTACATCCCCGGCATCATGGGCACCCTGTTCAGTTTGGTGGACAAGCTGGTGTCCAGCCTGTCCGCTACCGTTGTGGGCATTGCGGTCAGCTTTGTGGGCCTGCAGAGCCTGCCCACTCAGTATGACCCCTACACCCCGGGCATGAACTGGGTGGTCATCGTGCTGTTCTGCATTATCCCCATGGTGGCTTGGGCGGCTACCCTCATCGCCATGAAGGGCTACACCCTGACTGGTGCCAAGATGAAGGAAATTCAGGCTGTCAACGCCTGCCGCCGCGATGCAGTGGCCAAGGGCATGAAGCTGGAAGAAGCCATGGACAAGTGGCAGACCATGGAGCAGCTGCCGGCAGAATACCGGAGCTGAGACGCTGCCTGCAATAAACAAAACAGGGGCTGCTGCACAGGGAAGAAACCTTGTGCAGCAGCCCCTTATTGATTGTATAAGATCAGTCCTTCTTCTCTGCGGTGCGGGCAAAGAAGTTGGCAAGGACAGCACCGGAAATGTTATGCCACACCGAGAACACAGCGCCGGGGATAGTTGCCAGCGGATACTGTGCAAAGTGGGCAGCGGCCAGCGAGGTGGCCAGACCGGAGTTCTGCATACCGACCTCGATGGAGATCGCGCGGCACTTGGTGGTATCCAGCTTCAGCAGCTTGCCCACGCCGAAGCCGGTGAGGTAGCCCAGCAGGTTGTGCAGGATGACCACGGCGAGGATCAGCAGGCCGCTGGTCATGATCTTGGCGGAGTTTGCAGAAACAACAGCGCAGATGATGAGCACGATGGCAGTGGTGGAGATCAGCGGCAGCACACGGACGGCATTCTGAGTGAAGGCGTGGAAGAAGTGGTTGACCACAAAACCCAGTGCGATGGGCACCAGCACTACTTTGACGATGGACAGGAACATATTTACAGGGTTCACATCCACGCGCTGGCCGGCATACAGCAGGGTGAGCAGGGGAGTCAGGATGGGTGCCAGCACGGTGGAAACGGCAGTCATACCAACGGACAGTGCAACGTCGCCCTTGGACAGATAGGTCATCACGTTAGAGGAGGTGCCGCCGGGGCAGGTACCCACAAGGATGACGCCGATAGCCAGCTCGGTGGGCAGGTGGAACAGCTGCGTCAGCGCCCATGCAAGGAAGGGCATCAGGGTGAACTGCGCAATGCAGCCAATGATCACGTCTTTCGGGCGGCTGAACACCACCTTGAAGTCCTCCGGCTTCAAGGTAAGACCCATGCCGAACATGACGATGCCCAGCAAGGTGTTGACCCATGCGGTCTTTACCACGCTGAAGGTGCCGGGGAACAGCAGCGCCAGCGCCGCCACCACAATGACGATGGCGGCCATGTACTTGCCCACAAAGTCGCTTACTTTTTCCAATGTTTTCATGATAAACTCTCCTTTTTCCTGAACACTTATTTTTGCGGATGTAAAGGCAATGAAACATCCGGGAAATGGCTTTCCCGCAAACAAAAACGCCTTTGCCCCTTACGGTTCGTAAGAGACAAAGGCGTATAAACTCCTCTGCGGTACCACTCTTATTGCCGGTGCAAAGCCCGGCCCCTCAGTGCGCATCCAACAATGCGCGGCCCGTGATAACGGGGGCCTGCCGTTCCCGCTTACTGGGGCGTAGACACCGCCCATTCAGCCGGAAAGCTCGGAGAGGATCTTCCCACGGACGCCCTGTACTGCCTTGCACCAACCGGCAGCTCTCTGTAACATTCTTTCCGGGTACTCTTTCTCGTCATAGCCGAATATTTCACTGCCACGGAGTATACTCCCCCCGGGGACTGAAGTCAAGGGATATGACCCGTCTGTTTTTTCATCTGGTTCATATCATGAGTGAAAGCAGTTCAGGCAAGGCCCGTCCGGCTGGCTTTGCCGGGCATGGCTCCTGCAAAAAAAGGTGAAGTGACCGTGGGTCACTTCACCTTTTTTATTTGCGGTAAACCGTGCTTTTATGGCACACCGGTGCACCCGATGGAGCAGACTGTGCCGCCCATACCGAGGGTCGTTTTGATGCCGACCCCGCCGTAGGGCGCGAAAGAAAGCAACGCGTTCCAAAGCTCCAGAAGCGGCGGCGCAAGATGCGCTTCGACCGTTACGCTGCCCTGAAAGGACGGAATGCGCGTTTCCTTCAACGGATAACGTGTGGTGCGCAGGTTGTAGTCCACGATATGCAGCCCCTGCTGCAAAGCCAGCAGCGCATCATCATCCGTAAGGGCGTATTCCGGGAAAGCGGCGTTCCAATGCGCGGTCAGGCTTTGCAAAAGCAGCGTTTCCTGCGGAAAAATAGCATAGCGACCGGACTGCTTGAAGGCGCAGGGCGACAGAAAAACGAGCTTTGCGCGGTTTTCACCGTAGGAACGACCAAAGCGGATCAGCTCGGCGGCGGAGACTGCCGGGGAAACACGGACTTCTGCGACCGGCAGGGGCGATTCGTGCAGCGGGATCTCCTTTACGGACGTCAGAAGGGGAGAGACGCTCTGCCGGACGGTTTCGTTCAGCAGGTTGACCGTCCAGATCAGCGCCTGCTTTTCCGGCGAAAAATGCAGGAAATGCGCAATGGGGTGCTCCCCTTGCAGATGCAGGGCATCGCCAACGTCTGCCGGAAGCTGTGCCATCAGCCAGCCATACAGGCGGTAGGCCCATGCCTGCGGGACGCGTACCCCCGTGGGTGGCGCTAAAACAAGCTGAAACTGCTGGATCATAGGATACTCACCTCGCTACCCATAGGGATAAAACTGGTCGCGAAAGCGGGCGTATTTCATGGTGTGCGGGGAGACGCCTTTTTCGATATCGTGCTCATGCCCATGCTTGTGGAACATCTGTGTCATTTGCGCTGCCGTCCAGCGCAGCCCCTTTTCTTCGCCCAGATAGGGGTACGCCAGCGACTTGGCAAAAAAGCCGGAGCCGCCGCCAAGGATCAGGTGCGGCTGCTGCGGCAGGTTGACGGCACCGCTTGGCGCTTTGAAGCGCGCGCGGTATGTCTGCTTGTAATAACCATCAAACTGCTGGATGGCATCCATAAGGGACTCTTTGGTAATACGCCCCTTCAGCACCGATTGATCCAGCGTCAGCTTAAAATGAACCGTAGCGCCGGGGATCGCGCATTCCCGGAACAGGGGAATGCCTTTCTTACTGTTCTTTGGAAAGGAACCGTCCGGAAGTACATCGAATTTTCCGCAAAGAGCCATTTGCTCATTCTGGATGGACGTACTGTCGGAGACCTGAACCCCCCGGAATAGACTGTTGACCGCATCGGAAGCGATGCTGCCGTCCTTCTGTAGGCGCAGATGCAGCTGATTGACGTATTGTTCCTCCGGGAATGCGGCGTTATCGTCTGACGCAAGGCTGTGCCCAGTGCTCTGATCGGCCCGAACGGCCTGCAAGAGCCATACGGTGCGCAGTGCACCCTTGAGGCTGCTGCCGGGAATGTACGCCTTGCCATAGGCATCCCGCTGGAAGGTGTGGAGACAATTCACGCGGTCAAGATCCGATGTATCCCCCACCTCGATCGCATAGCGGGTCAGCGTTGTCAGCTTAGTATTGGGAATGCCGCAGTCCTTGGTCAGAAACGCCCAGAGATCGGACTGATCGCTGAGCATGAACTGGGTGTACTGGTCTACCAGCCCGCGATCTGTCAGAAGGGTGAAAAATTTCTGTTCGTCCAGAAAGGAGGCTTTTCCGCTGCGGGAGTTGTACAGGTACTCTTTTTTAGTATATGTGCGGCCGTCACCGATGAACAGGGGCGACCGCACATTCAGGGTCAGGTCGAATATTTGCAGATGATCCTGCTGTTTCATCATAAGGTCACCCCCATCAGGATCGGTTTGGAATAACGGTATGCCGGGTGCGCATCGGTCAGGCTGACATCGTACAGCGCCCCCTGATAGGAGTGCCGCAGCACAGAGCCGGCGGCAAGGGCATACTGCGTTTTTTTCTTCAGCGGCGTTTCCACGCAGTCCGAGGCCATAAAGCCGCTGCGGCGCACCAGCTGGAAAGAGGCGTCTTTCAGCGCGCTGTCCAGTTCATCCGCCTGCGGCAGACTGGTGGTCAGCAGCAGATAGGGCGCACGGTTGGCAGAAAGTGCACGGCGCAGCCACTTGGTCTGTGCGTCAGAGGGCGTATTCAGGCAGAGCTTTTGCACCACATGGAATTTGCCGTAACCGGTGCTGACCCTGCCGCCGATCCCGGTGACGCCCAGCCCTTCCAGCAGGGCGTGCAGCTTTTTGTCCTGTCCGCTTTCCGAGACACCGCAGATGAAATACAGCCCGCAGTTCGGTGCAAAGCGGAACAGCCCTACCTGATAAGGCTTGGTGTCTCCCTGTGCGGGGATCTTTGCCTTGGTCTGCTCGTAATGCGTGCCGAAGCTTTCCGGCTGGTCATCGGGCGTAAAATGCCCTGCGTGCAGGCTTTTGGCATAGCGGTCAAAGGCCAGCACAGGGATCCACGCCATCTTTTTAACCTTTTTGCGCAGGGTGGTCTCCACCTCCTCGGTGGATTCCGATGCAGCGATGGGCTTGGGCAGATAGAACGTTTTGTCGTACCACGGCATCGTATCGCTGAACAGGAGTTTGCCCTGCCGGACGCTTTCGCATAGCCGCTCCAGTGCGGCTTCCCCCTGCTGGACGAGCGTCTCGTGGCAAAGCGCGGAAAACAAGGTGTCAGCCCGCAACGTCTCCTCGGAGGTGTAGAGCGACAAAGCGGAGTCCGAGCCGCCGAAATGCACAGCGGTGTCGAACTGAAGCTTAAACAGAAAATAGTTCATAGCTGTCCACCTCATCAAAGAGGGCTTTCAGGCTGTCAAGTTCCACCGGTGCGCCGTAGTTTTTCAGCGTAAAGTTTTTCAGGCTGACGCGGCCGCTGCCGCGGGAGCCGTGACCGCCCAGATAATCCCATTGCAGCAGCTTCATGCCCTTGGCCAGCAGGGCAAGATCTTCCTCCACCTGTGCCGGGTCGGTGACATCGTAAACGATGCTGACGCCAAAGGCTGCACCGGCGATCACGCGCTCGATCTGGCGGGGGTTTGCCTGCGCGTTTGCACGGGAGATCGTGTTTTCAGTCTTGACCTCGGTCACGCCCACGTTGGAAAGTTCTTTTTCGTTGGTCAGAAAGGCGTCTGCAAATTGCAGGCGGGAGCGGCGCGCCGGCTCGGCTGAGCCGAACAGGCGCAGGATGCGTGCATCGTCCGCGCTGCATTCGGGCATATTCTCAATATCCTGACAGAGGCTGCGTGCCAGCAGGGTGCGCAGCTTGCCCTTCAGGCTGCTGCCGGGCACGATGGGCAGACCGGTATAGGGGTCGCGCACCACCGGGCTGTCCACAGCACCGATGGCAGAAAAGGCAGAGGAACCGCCGATGTGCATACCGGTGCGCACGATCAGATCGCACCGGATCAGAATTTTTCCATACATAATCAATTCTCCTTGCCGCCAAGGTAGCGGTGGAAAGCGACCAGCGCTTCCATATAGTGTGCAAAACGGATCAGATCCGCACGGTCGGTGGAAATGCCCTTGAGGTATTCCAGCAGATGTGCTTGTGTAATAAACTCTCTCATGGGATAGACTGTTTCTTTGCCGCTGCCCTCTTCTTTGCCGCTGCCCTCTTCTTTGCTGCGGCTCTTGCTTTCTCCTTTGTCACGGCCATACTCGTAGGCTATGCGCACCCGCATCAGGTTGAGCTTGACTACACTGTCTGACTGCAGCTTGTCCTCGGTGCTGGTGTTTTCTTTGTTATAGATATCGGTCACAAGGCTCAGCAGGCTGCGGATCTTGCTGGTGGTTATGGTCGTGCCGCTGTTCTTCAAGCTGCGCATAATGCGCTCGGCCTCGTCCACATAATTCTCCGGTACCTTTTTCGGTATGGTCTCCGGTGGGAGCGCCTTCTGCTGGTCTTTGCCGTCCCGGCGGTTGTTATTCTGTTCTGCCATCTGTGTCGCCACCCTTTCTGTTCTGATACACATAAATGTAGATCGCGGTGATGAGCTGGTGACGCTGCACGGCGTCTAAAGCCCAGGCCATCATGCTGTGAGAAAATTGTTCGTAGAGCGGATAGTCCGGCGCGTTCTTTTCGGGGGAGAGCCGCGCCAGCAGATAGGCATACCGCGCAAGGTTGATGCGGTCGTTCTCCGCTTCCCGCAGCAGTGCCAGCAAATTGTAGAGCATGGAATTTCCGCGCGGGGTCTCGCCTTTGTCTGCGCAGCTGCGGTCATAGGCTTGGAAGAAGCGCTGCAAGCAGCCAACCTTTTCTTCCAGCACCTTTGTGCGGAAGGTGTCCCACGCATAGGTATGCCCCTGCTCCGGCTGCACCAGCAGATTGCCCTTTGCATCCCGGACGGCTTTGCGCTCCGGCGTAAACAGCGCCACGGCATTTTTACCGGGCAGATGCTTGGCGGCTTCCTCCAGTGCGGCGGTTTCCTCGGCAGAAAGCCGGATGGGGTAGTGGGGGTCGAAGATGCCGATGCCTGCGCTGAGGGTCAGCGCCCCGCAGGAAAAGGCGGTCAGATTACGCTGGATGCGCTGTGCGGCTTCCAGAACATCGTTCCATGCACCCACAAGGAACACATCATCGCCGCCGGCATAGACGATACTTACCTGCAAACCCTCCAGAATGCCGTTGATATAGCCCTTGAAGAACAGGGACATCTGCCGGGAGAATGCCGAGGTGCGGGACAGGTTGACATAGCGCATCCGCCGCACCGGGTCTTTTTCGTTCTCCTGCTCAAAACCGGAGATGAACGCGTGGCCGAGGTTGTCCACATCCATGCGGCAGACCGCAATGCGGCGCACGCCCGCAGCCTGCTGGGCCAGTTCGTCCATACTGTTGCTGGCGGCGTAATCGCCCACATACAGGTTGGTGGTGGAGGGAAGGGGGCTGTACGGTGTGTTTTTTGTGTATGCCCGCAGGATGGGCTCGCCGGAGGAAAGACGCTTTTGCGCCGCAGCCCGGTCGGTCGTGGTCAGGTAGACGCTGCCGCCGTCCAGCGTGGGCAGCGTGCAGTCATCGGCTGCCGAGGGCTGACGGCTTACCACCAGCACGCTCTTGTGCTGAATTTTGTCAGAAAACTTCACAAACAGCCTGCACCACGGGCAAAGCTCGTCCGCAAGGGCGGCGCTGGTGCCGCACACCTTGCATTCCCGGCCACCCGGGTAAGCGGCGGCATCGTTCAGCAGCCGCAGATCTTCGGCGGTGTAGCGATGGAATTTGTGTTGTTCCAGCAGGCGGTTCACCCGGCGGAACAGCTCCTTATAGGGGCTGCTCTGGGCGGGGGTGTTGGTCAGGTCGTTGCCGGAGCAGGGCGTCCATGCGTTTGCCAGAAACAGCTGGGTGCCGAACTGCTGTTGCAGCCAGCGGTTGAACTGCCGATTCCAGCGGGTCAGGGTATCGGCCACGGCGGCGGTGTTGGGCAGCAGCACATAGCAGTGCCCGCCGCCGCTGTAAATCAGGTTGGCACGAGACACGCCGCACCCGGCCAGAAGCTCGTCCAGATAGTGCTCCATGAACAGTTCCAGAAAGAACGACCGGCTGCGCAGGGAGCGCAGGGCGTTTTCGGTGCGGACGGTATAAAGGAACTTCTGGATGCGGGAAAAATCTGCGGTGTAAAGCAGAAAAACGCCCTTTCGGCAAAAATCGTTCTTTTGCTCAAAAAGCGTTTTACGCAGGTCGGTGATGTGGTTTGCCTGCACATATTCACTGAGGCACGCCGCAATGGCTGCGGTGGTCTTGGCGTGGTCGAACAGGGAAATATCCGCGCCGTCCCCGGGATAGATGCTGGACGGGAAACAGCCAAGCTGCGTTTCCAGCAGCCCCAGCAGCTTGCCGAACTGCTCCGGCTGGGGCTGCAACTGCGGCAGCTGCGCTTCCAGCGTGCGCACGGCCTCGGCATAGACGGCAGCGGAAAGCGGCTGGGACTTCTGCGGCAGTTTCAGGCTGCCGTCCTGCGGCTGCGCAGGCATCATCCAGCCGGGGTGGGAACCGTTCAGGTGGGTGAACACCGCATCCAGCGGAAGCTCCCGCCGGTAGGCATCGCTTTCGCCTTCGGTCTCCCGGCGGTCAGCCGCGCCGGAAAGCAGGTTGGCCAGATAGACCAGATATGCCGGGGAATCGGCTGGCAGTGTTTTTGCAGCACCGCGCAGCGCGGCGGCGTGGTGGTAACGCACACAGTCCAGAACTGGGGCCCAGTCAGCGCCGGACAAAACGCCGTGCAAAAACTGGCAGCCCTGTTCACTGTGGCTGCCGCGCTGCCCACCGGCACGGTACACCGCTTTGCCGGTGTCGTGCAGCAGCCCGCCATAGGTGGACTGCAGGGTGAGAACGTTCAAAATACCATCTCCTTTACAAATTGTGGAAGAGTTGCACAACAAACGAAGAATATAATTGTGTATTTTGTGAGAGATGCTTTAATTTGGCTCTATTATAGCACATTTTGTCGCAATACAAAAGCCATGGCAGAGAAAATGCCGCAGCAGCTCTGTTCATAGAGAAAAAGCCCACGAAAACCGAAAAGTTAAGGCACGCAAAAGAAAAACTCCGCACCATTTTTGATGCGGAGTTTTTTGCCCCCTTGCGGGGATAAGTTGAAATATTTACGAGTTCTCTAACGGCATCAACCCCATCAAGTTTCCGTCCCCTTGCGGGGATAAGTTGAAATCTCAGGATTAAAGAGCTATGGCCAAGATATTTGATGTTTCCGTCCCCTTGCGGGGATAAGTTGAAATAGAATCGACGTTGCAATGTGCTCGACGCATCCGAGCGTTTCCGTCCCCTTGCGGGGATAAGTTGAAATAGCATGATTATAACATGATTTTTACTCGTAAGGGTGTTTCCGTCCCCTTGCGGGGATAAGTTGAAATAGCAAAGCTGTTCTAAGAAAAAGAGAAAAATACTTGATTTCAGGGCAGCTTTCACAATTCTAAGACCAATATACCACAACCATACGAAAAATAAAAGAGCATTTTTGGCAGGAGATTGGAAAAGCGGGTGCGAGCCGCCCACCGAAATGGAGAAACAGGCGGCTGAATGGGGGGCAGCCGCACCGGGAAGCTCAGGGCGAGCCATAGCGGCGAAAGCCGGCAAAGGCGAAGATGCTGCGCTTCAGGGTGCTGCCGTCCGGGCAGGTGGTCTCCTGGCTCTTGCGGCGGGAGCAGGCGGCCAGCGTGGGGATGCCCGCGGCTTCCAGCCGCTGGACCACCCGGTACACAAAGGTGCACTCGCCCTGACAGAGCACGGCGTCCGGGTTAAGGTGCAGGATGTGGTCGGCGTATACCGTGGCAAGGGAGTCCAGCGCGGCCTCGTCAGCGGCGGGGTCGATGGCGGGAAACGCAAGATCGACCACCGTGCCGTAGCGCTGCGCCGCCGCCTGCTGCTCGGCGCTCCACAGGGCGTAGGGGTGGTTGGAAAAGTTGATGAACATAGCGTGTACCTCCCGGTTCTTTAAAAAAGGCTCCCGTCCGCACAAAACGGACGGGAGCGCTGGCGCGGGGCTCACCGCTCGTCGATGCGGTGGCCGACGTTGTTGCCGGCCAGAGCGCCGGTAACGCCGCCAACGATGGCGCAGGGGATGGTGCCGGCAATGGCACCGACAGGGCCACCCACGGCGATGCCGATGGTGGCGCCCTTCACGGCGCCTGCGACGGCACCGGCTGCGGCGCAGCCCAGAGTAGAGATCAGCTCAAACATGTTTTTCACCTCCTTTCACCTACCAAAAGCCCACGGCAAGGGTGCAGTTAAGGCAGAAAAAAATAAATCTGCATAAATTTTTTAAACCATTGTAGCAGCGGCCTTTTTATGGTATGATGCAGATAATGAATCTTATAAAAAGGAGTGTTGCCCTGTGCTAAAGACTTATATCACCACCGTGCCTTTGCAGGGAAAGCTGGACCCTATGCTGTACCAGCGGGAGCGGGCAGAGGCCCCCACGGCCACCTGCTTTCCCATCGTGCAGGTAATGCGGGATACCCTTGAACCCGGGGACACGGTGCGGCTGCTGGCCATCCGGCAGGAAAACGCCGATACCGCCCGCAACTATCAGCGCCTGCTGGAAGAGCTGGCGCAGCTGGGCATTGCAGAAGCGCAGGTGGAGCTGGTGCCCCTGCCCGAGGATCAGCGCCCGGAAACGCTGATCGGCCTGTGCCGGGATCTGGTGGATGCCCTGCCGCAGGTCACCCGGGTGTATGCCTGCATCACCTACGGCTCCAAGAGCATCCCGGTGGTCACGCTGACCGCGCTTAGCTGCGCCGAAGCCACCCACACCGAGCTGGAGGTGGGCGGCGTCTATTATGGCGAGGTCAAGCGGGAGAACGGAAAGGTGGTGGGTGCGCGGCTGTACGAAATGTCGGCGCTGTACCAGCTGGCCGGGCTGGTGGGCACCATGCGGGACAGCAAGACCGCAGAAGAGGTGTTCCGTCAGCTGATCTGGATGAGCCAGCACCGGGAGGACTGAACTGCCATGAAGAATGATAAAGTATGGGATAAGATCGATGCTTCGCCCCTGCTGCAGCTGCCGCCGGAGCAGCGCAAAGCGCTGCACGAGGCAGGGGATGAACAGTTCCGCACCCTCTGGGGAGATTGCTTTGCCGCTGCGCTGACCCTTGGGCAGCCGGTGGACGGCGGGGACTTTTGCCGCATCTTCCTGAAGGCGTTCGACTTCTGGGTGCCGAAGCCCGGGCAGACCTTCAGCGCCTATCTGCGCAGCGCCCTGAAGCACCAGAACGCCCATGACGCGCAGCAGGAACAAATGGCGGTGACCGGCTTTGGCCGGGAGACCAACCGCAAGATCAAAAATGCCTTGGCTTATATGGCGAAGAACCAGATCACCGAGGAAAAGCTCTGCCACGACCCGGAAAAGGAGCAGCTGGTGGCCGATATTGCTGGGGTCGGGGTCAAGACCCTGCGGGAGGCGCTGCGCAACAAGCAGTCGATCCTCAGCTTGGACGGCACCGACGGCGAGGAGACAGCACTGGAAGCGCGGGTCGCCGACCCGGCGCAAAGCGTGGAGGAGCAGGCCGAGCAGACCGGTGAGCTGCTGGCATGGCTGCACCGCGGCATCGGGCTGATGAACTTGCAGCAGAAGGAGCAGTACGGCAAGACTGCCGGCCCGCTGTGGAGCAGCGTACTGCTGGGCTTTTTGCGCAACAGGGACGTGCTGCCCCCGGCAGAGGATACCCCCGCGCGGCTGGCAAACTGCGATGATCTGCGTCCGCTGGAACAGGACAACTGCCTGTGGGACATCCTGCTGCTGCATAAGTATGTGGCGTTTACCGTTCAGCCGCCCTATGCACCCAAAGCGCTGGAATGCGCCGCGCTCCACGCCCTGCTGGACCCGGAGCGCAACCCGGCGCAGGATAAGACCGTGGCAGAATTTCTTGGTGTGAGCAGGGCGGCGGTGTCACAGCGGCGCAAAACATGGCAGCAAAAACTGGTGCAGATGAAAACGGAACAGGAGGACGGATAAGATGGGACGCGATGTTTTACTGTTATATATGAGTCCGAAAAACCCGAAGTACACGACCCAGACCAACGAGGGCGCGGTGCGGTACCTGATAAAGGAAAAGGAGACCCCGGACTGCATTCTGGCACTGTGCAGCGAGACGGTGCGCAAAAAAGCGGTGGTGGAAATGCCGGACGGCAGCACCTGCACCACGCTGGAATATTTTCGCGATGCGTTGCGCAGGGTGGGCATCCCGGCAGAGCGGCTGGTGGTGATCGAAGTGCCGGACAGCATGGATGACGAAAAAAAGCAGTTTCAGGCCATCTCGCAGCTGCTGGAAAAGATCAACGAAGGGGACACCCTTTCCATCGACCTTTCCGGCGGTATGCGGGACACTGCCATGCTGCTGGTGACCGCTGCCCGCTGTATGCGGGACCTGCGCGGTGTGCAGACCCGCCGGGTGATCTATGCAGAGCTGCGCGGGGAAGAGCCTGTCGCGCACGACCGCACCCAGCTGTATGGTCTGTTCGACTTTATTACCGCCATGGACGCGTTCTTCTCCACCGGCACAGCGCAAAAGCTGGAGGACTATCTGTTGAGCGAGGGTGAAAAAGACCCGGTGCTGTACACGCTGCTGACCCGCATCAACCAGTTCTCGGAAGATCTGGCACTGTGCCGGGTGCGGAAGCTGAGCGACGATTTGAACCAGATCGATCAGGCACTGAAAGAAACGCCCGAGAAGAGCCAGAACCTGACCGACCTGTTCTTCCGGATGCTGAAAGACCGTTTCAGCACCGAGTTTGCAGAGCTGCTTTCCTCCGGCGAAAAGGCGTTGCCTGCACTGGTGAGCTGGTGCGCTGGCCACGGGATGTACCAGCAGGCGCTGACCCTGCTGTGCGAGCAGATGCCGGAATATGTCTGCCAGCATCTCTTTGTGCAGCCCACCCCCAAAGGCTGGGACTATCTGGCAGATCAGAAGCAGAACAAGGGCAAGCCGTGGGTGTACCCGCTGTTCCATTTCCATTTCTGCCGGTTGACGCTGTTGCAGAAGGAATATCCCTATACAACAGACCTGCGCCTGACCCTGAGCCGGGACGATGCAGAAGGCAATATGCTGTTCGGCGTAGCAAATGATGCAGAAATGCACGACTATCTGGATATGGTGCTTGCCTCTGACCAGCTGGTCATCGACCCTGCCATCCGCCCGCAGCTGGAGCAGGCTGCCCTGCACTACCAATGCGTGATGCAGTACCGCAACCAGATCAATCACGCCAGCGCCAACGACCTAGGCTTACAGAGCGAGCGCGTTCGGCCGCTGGATACCGAGAGCATTAAAGATACCCTGCAAAAGATCACCGTCTACCTGCATGAGATCCGCCCCTTGAAGCGGAACGTCCCGCAGGACATCGAGGCAATTCCCGTTGACGCGGCTATCCCCGCCGGAACGCCCGCCCGCTGACCCTAAAACAGAAGAATCTGAAAAGCAAAGCCCCTCCGCACTGGTTCGTACCAGCGCGGAGGGGCTTTTTTGTCCCCTTACGGGGATAATTTGTAATAAAATGGAAATCATTGGTATCATGAAAGGTCAGATGTTTCCGTCCCCTTGCGGGGATAAGTTGTAATGGCTGCGAGCATGTCATCATCAACAAGAAGGGTCGTCGGTTTCCGTCCCCTTGCGGGGAGAACCCTCTCAGTCACGGCTTGCGCCGTGCCAGCTCCCCCGAAGGGGGAGCTTTTGCAGCTGCCGTTACCCTGTACTAAGCTCTCCCTTCGGGAGAGCTGGCGCGCAGCGCCTGAGAGGGTTTTTACAGGGATAAAATGTAATACACTGAAAAGAATATTGTCCTTGCAGCTCTTTCATAACCGTCCCCTTGCGGGGATGAGTTGTAATGCGTGTACTGCTACTGCAAGGCGGTCAACACGGCAGAGTTTCCGTCCCCTTACGGGGATAAGTTGTAATCTCATCAACGCTTGTGTCGTATCTGATTTCGATAAGTTACCGTCCCCTTGCGGGGATAAGTTGCATAATACAGAACTATTATACCTCTTTTTGCCGCAAAAGAAAAGGACGTTTTCAGGAAAAAGGCCGCATTCCGGGGTGCGAAGCGGAAAGCCCGGCGGGCGGCAAAAGCGCCCGCAGTGCACAAAACCCGCCCGGCGGGGCAGAAAGTGCTCCGGCAGGGCGGGTGTTTTTGGTGCTGCTTTGGGCGGTTTACAGGATGCGCACCCGGATAACGGCGGGGATGCTGCTCAGCTTCTCGCTCAGGCGGGCATCCACGGCACCGGTGGCGTCCAGCATAGTGTAGGCCATGTTCTTTTTGCTCTTGTTCACCATGTTTTCGATGTTCAGACCGGCCTCGGTAGTCAGGGCGGTGATCTGGCTGATCATGCCCGGCTCGTTTTTGTGGATGATGCAGATGCGCTTACCGCCGGCGCGGGGCTGATGCACCTCCGGCAGGTTGACCGAGTGGGTAATGTTGCCGTTGCGCAGGTAATCGCTCAGCTCCTGCGCCGCCATGATGGCGCAGTTGTCCTCG
>ERZ827520.2109-NODE-2109-length-19789-cov-4.136313_pt1 | contig 19789 bp, 20 predicted proteins | sample MGYA00519581_ERZ827520 | MGnify/ENA primary metagenome ERZ827520 (study PRJEB31778, sample SAMEA3449339) | human gut metagenome | biome: human gut; feature: human-associated habitat; material: faeces | place: United Kingdom | collected 2010/2012 ...
CCCGCCGTTTTTGTGCTATACTATCGTTGAAAAAACAGCGAAAGGAGAACAGCGGATGCCGGAAGGATTTCCTCCCCTTATAGCAAAGGACGCCCGCATACTGATCCTCGGCACCATGCCGTCGGTCCAGTCGCTGGAAAAAACGCAGTATTACGGGAACCCGCAGAATGCCTTCTGGCGGATTCTGTTCAGTTTGTGGAACCTCCCTCTGCCGGAGCGATACGCGGACCGGACGGCCTTCCTCCAGGAAAAGCGGATCGCGATGTGGGACGTGCTGCGGGAATGCGAGAGAAAAGGCAGTGCGGATGCGTCGATCACTCGGCCGGAGCCGAACGATTTCACCCTCCTGGCAGCGTGCTGTCCCGAACTGGAGGCGGTGTTTTTTAATTCACAGGGCGCGGCGCGGCTTTACGAAAGGCTGGTTCGTCCCGATCCGCTGGCCGGGCTGCCAAAGCGCGCCCTGCCCTCCACCAGTCCGGCGCGGGCGATGCCGTTCGGGGAAAAGCGGGCGCTTTGGCTTCCGGTGCGGGAAGCGCTGGAGCCGGACGAAATAAACTTCCCGGCTTCGAGGCCGTCTCCCGATAAAAACGGGAACAGATCGCAATAATCGTGGAAATTTTTTGAGCCGGGACGGAAAAGTTCCGGCTTTTCTCTTGCGGAAAACCGTGAAAAAGTGCTATAGTAGAAACAATTATTGTTTTTACAAAGGAGATAAGCGTATGTACTCCAATATGATGGACACGATCGGGTTTGTCAAGGCCGCCGATCCGGAGGTCGGACAGGCTATGGAACAGGAGCTGTTCCGCCAGCGCCGCAATCTGGAGCTGATCGCTTCGGAAAACATTGTTTCCCCGGCAGTGATGGCCGCGATGGGAAGCGTACTGACCAATAAGTACGCCGAGGGCTATCCGGGCAAGCGGTATTACGGCGGCTGCCAGGACGTCGATGTTGTGGAAAATATCGCCCGTGACCGCGCCTGTCGCCTGTTCGGCGCGGAGCATGCGAATGTACAGCCCCATTCCGGCGCGCAGGCCAACCAGGCGGCGTATTTCGCCCTGATTAAGCCGGGCGACACCGTGCTCGGGATGAACCTGGCCCACGGGGGCCACCTGACCCACGGCTCCCCGGTAAACTTCTCCGGCGCGCTGTACAATTTCGTGGCCTATGGCGTGGACGAGGAAACCGGCTTTATCGACTACGACAAGCTGATGGCGCAGGCGATGGAGGTCAAGCCGAAGCTGATCGTCGCCGGCGCGAGCGCCTACGCCCGGGAAATCCGGTTCGACAAGCTCCGCGAGATCGCCGACGCGTGCGGCGCGCTGCTGATGGTGGACATGGCCCACATCGCCGGCCTGGTCGCGGCGGGCGAGCACATGAACCCCGTGCCCTACTGTGACGTGGTAACCACCACCACCCATAAGACCCTGCGCGGCCCCCGCGGCGGCATGATCCTCTGCCGGGAGGAGTACGCCAAGGCGATCGACAAAGCGGTATTCCCCGGCTCCCAGGGCGGCCCGCTGATGCATGTGATCGCAGCGAAGGCGGTCTGCTTCGGCGAAGCGCTGACCGACGAATTTAAGGCATATCAGCACCAAATCCGTCTGAATGCGTCCGCGCTGGCGAAGGGGCTGACCTCCCGCGGGCTGAAGCTGGTTTCCGGCGGTACCGACAATCACCTGATGCTGATGGACCTGCGGGATACCGGTATCACCGGTAAGGAGCTGGAGCGCCGGCTGGACGAGGTGTTCATCACGGTGAACAAGAACACCATTCCGAACGAACCTCTCTCCCCCTTCGTGACCAGCGGCATCCGCATCGGGACCCCAGCGGTGACCAGCCGCGGACTGAAGGAAGCGGACATGAATCTCGTCGCCGGCTTTATTGCCGACGCCGTGACCGATTTTGAGACGAAGGCGGACGCGATCCGCGAAGGCGTGACCGCGCTCTGCAGCCGGTATCCGTTGTATTAAGGAGCGCTTTCCATGGCCGTTTTTGAAGGAACGATTTATTCCGAGTCGCTGGGAATGATGACCTCGCTTTCGGTCAGCCTGCCGCTCGGCAAGGCCGGCGGCCCGGAGGGGGGGATGCCGGTGCTGTATCTCCTGCACGGGCTGTCGGAAAACCATTCGGCCTGGCTCCGCCGTTCGCGGGCGGATTATTACGCCGAGCAGGCGGGCGTCGCCCTCGTCATGCCGGAGGTACAGCGCAGCTTCTACTGCGACATGGCCGGAGGCCTGAACTATTATACTTATGTGGCGGAGGAGCTGCCCGTCCTTTGCCAGCGGATGTTTCGTCTGTCCGGCCGGCGGGAGGATACCTTCGTGGCCGGGCTGTCCATGGGCGGTTACGGCGCGCTGAAGCTGGCGCTTCGCCGTCCCGACCGGTTCGCCGCGGCCGGTAGCTTTTCCGGCGCGACAGACGTCCGCACCCGACTGGCCGCTCCCTCCAACGGAATGGCGGAGAAGGAGATCGCCGCTATCTGCGGCGGGACGATCGCCCCGGAGGACGACCTTTTCCCCCTCGCCGAACGGGCGGCGGAGGGAGGAACGCTCCCGGCATTGTATATCAGCTGCGGGGAATCCGATTTTATGATTGAGGACAACCGGCGGTTCCACCGGCATCTGGAGACGCTCGGGATTGCCCATACCTATGAGGAATGGCCGGGAACGCACAACTGGGATTTCTGGGAGGAAAGCATCCGCCGGGCGATCGCCTTTTTCAGCAGTCTTCGCGGATAAACCCGGCCGTAATCTGCGCCGCCGAAGCGGCGGAAAGGAGTTTCCCTATGGCAGCGCCGCTGGCTGACCGGCTGCGCCCCGAAACGCTGGACGATATGGTCGGCCAGCGCCACCTGCTCGCCCCTGGAAAGGCGCTGCGGGGCATCATTGATTCGGGCCGCATCCCCAACCTGATTTTTTACGGGCCGTCTGGCGTGGGAAAGACCACGCTGGCCCGCATTATCGCCCAGAAAACCGATATGCGCCTTCACCGGCTGAACGGAACCACCGCCTCCACGGCGGACATCAAGGCGGTGGTGGAGGAGCTGGACACCCTGGCCGCGGTGAACGGGGTGCTTCTGTATCTGGACGAGATTCAATATTTCAACAAAAAGCAGCAGCAGACCCTGCTGGAGCATATCGAAAACGGGCGGATCACCCTGATCGCCTCCACCACCGAAAACCCCTATTTCTATGTCTACAGCGCCATACTCAGCCGCTCCACCGTTTTTGAATTCAAAGCGGTGGAAGCGGCGGCCGTCGAACAAGCGGTGGAACGGGCCTTCCGGTATCTCGAAACCGAGCAGTCCCTGTCTATCAAGGTGGAGCCCGAGGCAATAAAGCACATCGCCTCCGCCTGCGGCGGGGATGTGCGGAAGGCGATCAACGCGGTGGAGCTCTGCGTGCTGGCCGCCTCCCCCGACGCGGAGGGCGCTCTCCATGTGACGGAGGACATTGCCGGCCAGCTCGCCCAGCGCAGCGCCATGCGGTACGACCGGGAGGGCGACGAACATTACGACATCGTTTCCGCCTATCAGAAATCCATGCGGGGTTCCGACCCGAACGCGGCGATCCATTACCTTGCCCGGCTGCTCAACGCGGGGGATCTCCCCTCGGCCTGCCGGAGGCTGATGGTCTGCGCGTGCGAGGACGTGGGACTGGCCTATCCCATGATTATCCCGATTGTCAAAGCGGCGGTGGACGCCGCCATGCAGGTAGGGCTGCCCGAGGCGCTTCATCCCCTCTCCTGCGCGGTGATCATGGTCTGCAACGCGCCGAAGTCCAACCGGGCGGCGGAAGCGTTCCACGCGGCGATGGCGGACGTGCAGGCCGGACGCTCCGGCCCCATCCCCCGCCAGCTCCAGAACAAGCATTACGACGGGGAGGACGCGGAACGCAAGGGCCAATTCTATCTGTATCCCCACGACTTTCCCGGCGGCTGGGTTCCCCAGCAATACCTTCCGGACGCGATCAGGGACAAGGTGTATTACATACCGGGGGACAACAAGAACGAGCAGGCCTTCAAGGCCTATTGGGACGCGGTGAAAGCCGGAAAAAAGGAGCGGCAGGGCGGATAAACGCCGGTCCGAAGGCAGCGACCGATTACTTTTGAGGAGGAAAGAAGATGACAACAGAACAAATTTGTATGCTGATCGCCATGGGTGTGTACATGGCCGCAGTGGTAATCATCGGGATTATCTGCGCCCGCCGAAACAAAACGACGGACGACTTCTATCTGGGCGGACGGCAGCTCAGCCCCCTGGTAACGGCGATGAGCGCCGAAGCCTCGGATATGAGCAGCTGGCTGCTGATGGGACTGCCGGGTCTGGCGTACCTGACCGGTATTTCCGACGCGGGCTGGACCGCTCTCGGTTTGCTGGTGGGCACTTATGTCAACTGGCTGCTGGTTGCGCGGCGGATGCGCCGGTATACGGTGGTGGCGAGCAATTCCATCACCCTGCCAGACTTCTTCTCCAACCGTTTCCATGACAAGCACAAGGTTCTGATGAGCATTTCCGCCATTGTGATCCTGATCTTTTTTGTCCCCTACACGGCGTCCGGCTTCGCCGCCTGCGGTAAGCTGTTCAGCAGCCTGTTCGGGATGAATTATCTGACCGCCATGATTCTGAGTGCGGTGGTTATCGTACTGTATACGGCGATCGGCGGTTTTCTGGCGGCGAGCACTACCGACCTGATGCAGGGCATTCTGATGTCGGTGGCGCTGGTAGTCGTGCTGGTATTCGGCGTGGTTACGGCCGGCGGCGTGGGCGCTGTGGTGGACAACGCCCAAAGCATCCCGGGATATCTCAGCATGATCGATTCTTATCAGCCCTCCACCGGAACCAGCGTTCCTTATGGAACCCTGAACATCTTCTCCATGATGGCATGGGGTCTTGGCTATTTCGGTATGCCGCACGTCCTTCTCCGGTTCATGGCCATCAAGGATGAGAAGCATCTGAAAACATCCCGCCGGATCGCCTCCTCCTGGGTTCTGATTTCTCTGTTCGCGGCGGTCATCATCGGCATCGTCGGGGCGGCGGCCATCCCCTCGCTGGTAGACCGCGCCGGACTGGTCGGCGCATCGGATGAAACGTTGAAGGCGGCGAGCTCCACGGCGGAAACCATCTTTATCAGCATTGCCGACCTTCTCGGGCGCAACGGCGTGGCGGCCGCGCTGATCGCCGGTGTGATCCTCGCTGGTATCCTCGCGGCGACCATGTCCACGGCGGATTCCCAGCTGCTGGCGGCCTCCTCCAGCGTATCGCAGAATTTCTTCAAGGGCCTGATCTGCAAAAAGGCAAGCGAGCGGACCACCATGATCGTGGCCCGGGCCACGGTAATCGTCATCGCCATCATCGGTGCGGTGATCGCCAGCGACCCGAACAGCTCGATTTTCGATATCGTTTCCTTCGCCTGGGCCGGGTTCGGCGCGGCGTTTGGGCCGGTGGTGCTGTTCTCCCTGTTCTGGAAACGCACGACGCTGTGGGGCGCCTTCGCAGGGATGCTTTCCGGCGGCGCGATGGTCTTTATCTGGAAATTCCTCATCAAGCCGATCGGCGGAATCTGGGGAATCTACGAGTTGCTGCCGGCGTTTATCGTCGCCTGCGCCGCCATCCTTCTGGTCAGCCTGCTCGGCAAAAAGCCGTCGGAGGAGATCGAAAAGGAATTCGAACTCGCCGCTTCCAAACAGCCCCTGGAATAACCGACATAAAGAGGATCATGCTAACGGCACGGTCCTCTTTTCATCCTGTTCGGCCTTGTTCCGCCCAGCCCCATCAAAAAACGAAAGGAAGCGACGCCTTGACTCTGACCTTTTTAAGCGGCCGGTATGCTGTCTGCAAGCTGAACAGCTGGCCGGACGAATCCACAATTGCCAGCCTGCCCGGCCGCCTGGTCTTCTTTGCCCGCACCGATCAGGAGATTTCTCTGGTTTGCGAGGAGCGGGCCGTTCCGGCCGGCTGCCTGTCCGTCGAAACCGGCTGGGCGGCGCTGCGGCTGGAAGGGCCGCTGGATTTTTCCCTGACAGGGGTACTGGCCCCGATCGCGTCGCGGCTGGCGGAGGAACAAATTCCGATTTTCGCCGTATCCACCTACGACACCGATTATCTTCTGCTTCGGCAGAAAAACCGGGAACGGACAAAGGCTACGCTGTCGGAGGCAGGGTATACCATCCGCGACGAGCAAAAGGAATAAAGGTGTGAACTGGTGTGAAAGAGTGAACGGAATGAACATACAGATTTTTGGGAAAAGCAAGTGCTTCGATACCAAAAAGGCGGAACGGTATTTTAAGGAACGGAAAATCCGCTTTCAAAGTATTGATGTGGCCAAATTCGGCATGAGCAAGGGCGAACTGGCCAGCATAAAAGCAGCGGTCGGCGGCCTGGACGCTCTGATCGACGAGAAAGCGCCGGACGCGGCCCTACTTCGGTATCTCGCTCATGAAAGCGACAAAGAGGCGAAGTTGCTGGAAAATCCCCGGTTGTTCCGTACCCCGATCGTCCGAAACGGCCGGCAGGCGACCGTGGGAGTTCGGCCGGAAATATGGAAAAGCTGGGAGTAGACAGGCGGATTCACAGGCTTGAAGGCTTTCCATTCGGCCGAAGATAACAAAAGAACGCCAAAAAGGAATCGACATTCCCTATAATCGAATGTCGATTCCTTTTTTTATCACGCTCTGATTTATTGCAGCATGGCCTGGAACTCCGCTTCGTCAATGATCCGGATGCCGAGCTGCTGCGCCTTGGTCAGCTTGCTGCCCGCATCCTCTCCCGCGAGGACGATCGAAGTCTTTTTGGATACGCTTCCGGCGGTTTTCCCGCCGTACCGTTCGATGATCGCCGAGGCTTCGTCCCTCTTCAAAGTCGGGAGAGTCCCGGTCAGTACAAAGGTCATTCCGGCGAAGCGGCGGTCAGCCTCTTCCTCGCCCCTCTGCTGCTCCATATTGACTCCGGCCAGACGAAGCTGCTCCACAAAATGCCGGGACTGGGAAAGGGCAAAGAAACGAGCCGTACTTTCCGCCATGACGTCGCCAAACCCGTCGATCGCACTGATCTCCTCCTCCGAAGCCTCCATAATCGCTTCCATGGAACCGAAACGGTCGGCCAGCAGCTTTGCCGCTTTCTGCCCGATGTGACGAATCCCCAGGGCAAATATCACCCGAAATAGCTCGTCGGTCTTGGATTTTTCGATGGCAGACAGTAAATTCTCCGCCGATTTCTCTCCCATCCGCTCCAAGGCGGCTACATCATCCTTTTTCAAGCTGTAAAGGTCATAAGCATTATTCACAAGTCCGGATGAAACCAGCTGTTCCACTACCGCGGGTCCCAGTCCCTCGATATCCATGGCGTCCCGGGAGGCGAAATGGATCAGGTTGCGGATGCGCTGAGCGGGGCATTCCGGATTATTACAGCGAAGGGCGGCTTCTCCCTCCTCCCGTACGGTTTCCGATCCGCAGGAGGGGCAGACGTGCGGCATCACATACGGCTCCACATCGGGCTTGTGCGCCTCGACCCGGACCACCTCGGGAATGATATCTCCCGCCTTGCGGAGCACGACGGTATCCCCGATGCACAGCCCCTTTTCCGCGATAAAGTCCTCGTTGTGCAGGGTCGCCCGGCTTACCGTCGTTCCCGCCAGCGTGACCGGCTCGAATACGCCGGTCGGCGTCAGCACGCCGGTCCTTCCGACGTTGATTTCCACACCGAGAAGGGTGGTTCGCTTTTCCTCCGGCGGATATTTATAGGCGGATGCCCATTTGGGGAATTTCGCGGTGCTTCCCAGCTGTTCTCTTTGTGAAAAGCTGTTCACCTTTACAACCGCGCCGTCGATATCGTAGGAAAAAGAGCGCCGCTGTTCCCCAATCCGCTCCACTTCCCGGATCACGCTTTCTATCGAATCGTGGACGGAATAAAACGGAATAATATAAAAGCCCAGCCCCTTCATCAGCTCCAGAGAGGCGTCATGGGAATCAACGGTTTCTCCTTCGAGCAGCTGAAGGTTAAAGACAAAGATATCCAGGTTTCGTCCGCGGGTCACGGCGGCGTCCTTTTGACGGAGGGAGCCGGCGGCGGCGTTTCGGGGATTTTTAAAAGGCCTCTCCCCCTCCTGCTCCTGCCGTTCCACCAATGCGGCAAAGCTTTCCCGCGGCATATATACCTCGCCGCGGACAACGACGCGGGGAATCGGACGCGTCAGCTTTTTCGGGATGGTGCGGATGGTCCTCAGATTGTGGGTGACGTCCTCCCCCACCTGGCCGTCGCCGCGGGTCGCGCCGCGGACGAACCGGCCGTCCACATATTCCAGCGCGATGGAAAGCCCGTCGATCTTCGGCTCCACCACATAAACAGGAGCATCCACTGTCTCACGAACACGGCGGTCAAACTCCCGCAGCTCCTCCAGCGAAAAAACGTCCTGCAGGCTTTCCAGCGGCACCTCATGGCGAACCGGGGAAAATTGGGCGGATACCGCCCCCTGTACCCGCTGCGTATAGGAGTCCGGCGTAATCAGCTGCGGATACCGATTCTCCAGTTCGCGGAGCTCCCGGGTCAGCGCGTCGAATTCATCGTCTTCGATGGCCGGCGCATCCTCCTCGTAGTAGAGACGACTGTATTCTCTGATTTTCTCTCGAAGTTCTTCGGCTCTGCGGCCGGCTTCCTGCAATTCCATATCCATCGTATTATCCTCTTATCCTCTTTACCCTATCCTAAGAGCGCCGCCCGGCCGGGTTCTCTGCCAACGCTTTCCGGCGGCGCAATCGAGAAATGCTGTCGCATTTCTCCCTGCCGACATTATACCATAAAGCCCAGGCCTTATGCAAAACAATTCCTTACGGCATCCTATCCCGGCGCTTAGGATTTGCCCACAACCGCCCATTGCGGGACCTCGCCGATCAGAATAGTTTCCGCCGCGGTAAATCCGGTCTCCACCTCAACTGCCGTGTCCTCATCCGGCAGCATGGCATACACCGTTACCTTCACATCCAGCGTAATTTCGTGCCGCGTCTGATTGATTCCCGCTCCCTCGAATTCGTTGCGGAACGAGGTTTCCACCGTGGAATCCATCGGTACCTTCACGCGGATTTTTGGTCCCCGGCCGGTCAAAAGCCCTCCTCCCAGGATACTGCCGAGCGGAATCTCCACCGTCTGCGTATCCTGCCGCTGCAGCTCCTGCAGTACCGCGTCCCCCACCGCTGATTTCAGGCGGTTCATATTGGCGGTATTGGTGCTTACCGAGAGGATGTTTCCTTCTGCATCCTTGGTGACGACGGCCAGATCGTCGTATCCCATCCCTGTTTCATCCAAAACCCGCTGCGCCGCGTCGTTGACTGCCTTCGTGGCGGCGGTGGTCGCCTGATTCACCCCATAGGTTTTCAGCATCGGGCGGATGCGGATATCGACGGCCGCAACCAATCCAACGACCAGCAAAACGAGCAGGAACAGAAACAGCCGCCCTTTTCTTCCCCTTTTCGGCCCGTAATGGGGCGCACGGCGGCGGGGCAAGGCCAAAAATCGACGCATGAAAACCGCCTCCTGTCTGTAGTATACCGGCACATACCCCATTTTACGCAAAGGCGCCTGTTTTGGTGAAAAATCAATCGTGCGGGGGAAAAAAGCGCGGTTTCGCGGCTGAAAACGTGAAGTATGGCCGCCATCTATGACGCAAGCGGCTTTCCAAAATCAATCCCCGAGCAAAAAGCTCTCCGTTCCATGGAACGGAGAGCTTTTGTCTTGAAATTCTCTGTTATCACTGCTCTATGTAGCTGTCCTTCTTGATGCCAAAAATCTTCCGCAGGATACCGCCAAACATTTTCGGGCTCTTGACGATCACAATTTTCATAGCCGACCATCCTCCATTCAATTTCTGACCAGAGAAACACCAAGCAGCACCAACGCTGCCGCAGCCAATACCAGAATCAGCTGTGCCGGGCAGAGAGAGGCGATCAGCAGTCCCGCGCCGAAGGCCGCGAAACATAGGCCGCTGTTATTGCAATGGCACCGTCTCATAAAAAAACACCGTCCCTCCTGCTGATATCGACCACGGCGATTTCCCGTGTCTTAGTAACAGCATATTCCGGAACGGCGGATGTGGTGTCAATCTTTTGAAAGAAAAAGCTGAAGGATTCCCTTTTCAAATGCAATTTCGACAGGACGGGAACCAGCGAACTCATTGCTTACGCCAAGCGGAAAATCCGGGGTCAAAGTCGCGTTTTCCAGGGGATACTCCACGTTTTTCACGGATAGCCCCGTCACCTCTCCGGCATAAGGAAGAAGGGAAAGCTTCATCCCCGCTTCCGGTTCGACAAGATAACGCCCCGGCAGCAGCAGTTCCGTCCGTCCATGTTCGTCCGCCATCACCGCCCTGGCCCCATGCCGGCGGAGATGCAGCAGCACCGCGAAATTCGCCACGGTGTGATCCAACCGTCCCCCGGTCCCGCCGAGAAGCAGGAAATCACGAAATCCGCGGTCCAGAGCGATCCGAGCGGCCGCCATAGTGTCGGTATCGTCCTTTTTCACCGGCAGGGAGGCAATCGGTACACCAGCGGCTTCCTGTTTCCCGGAGGAAAACTCCGGCCGGAGAGAGGAATCAAAATCCGCCACCAGGAGCGAAGGGGTCAACCCCAGCCGACGGGCCAGGGCGACGCCTCCGTCCGCCGCGATCACCCAGTCGTCCGGCCGAAGAAGCGGACGGAGCGCTTCGGCGTTTTCCACAGGGCCGGCGGCGCAGATCACACAACGGTTTTGCCTCCGTCGATTCATTTCCATATTCCGATTATCGTCCATACAGGCCGACTTCCTTTACCAATTCACCGGCTTACTGCCAGGTTTTCAGATCCTTGATCTCCTCATAAATCGCTGTATAGCTTTTATGCCGCTCGGGGGCAATCTTCCCCTGTTCCACTGCCTCAAGGATGGCGCAGCCCGTCTCCCGGGTATGGGAGCAGCTGGTAAAGCGGCACCGGCCGAGCAGAGGAACAAATTCGCGGAAACAATACGGCAGTTCCTCCTTATAAATCCGTTGTACCCGTTCCAGCTCCAGGGACGAAAATCCGGGCGTATCCACAATATACCCACCGTTTTCCAGCCGGTACAGCTCGGTGGAACGAGTGGTGTGCCGCCCGCGCCCCAGCTTTCGGCTGATCTCGCCGGTCTGTGGGGAAAACCGGGGATCAATCGCGTTCAGAATACTAGATTTTCCCACGCCCGAGTTGCCGGTGAAGGCCGTCACCTGCCCCTCCAGACGACAGCGAAGCGCTTCCACTCCCGCCCCGGAGAGGGCGGAAACCGGGAATACCTCCAGTCCGGCGGTCCGGTAAATCTGCTCCAGATGCGCCGTATCCTGCAGATCGGCCTTGTTCACCACCACGATCGGTTCGATACGGTTCCTTTCCGCCACGGCGATCATTTTATCGATCACCAGCGTGCTGGGCGCCGGCTCCACGATAGAAGCAACCACGGCCAACAGATCAAGGTTCGCCACCGGAGGCCGGATCAGGCTGTTCCGGCGCTCGTCGATCGCTTCCAGCGAGCCCTCGCCCTCCGGCAAAAGGACGATGGTCGCCATATCCCCCGCCATCGGCGTCACGCCACTGTTGCGGAATGCTCCCCGTGCGCGGCACACATATACCATATCGGCGGCTTCTACATAATAGAAGCCGCCGATACATTTTAAAACGATTCCCTTGCATTCCTGCGCCATGAACGTCTCCTTCTCCTTTATGGAGAATCTTCTTTATGGTTCTTTATTGCCCCCATTTAAACGGGGAGCTTCCTAACGCAGCCGATTATCCCAGTCAAACTGCGGTCCCGGTTCCGTCGGCTCGGTCGGTCCGAAGGTCGGCGTCTGGGTATCCTCGCTGTAAACGAATTCGTAGCTCCTGGTTTCCGTCACCTTGCCGGTTCTCCCGTTGACAGTAAATTTCTTGTAGTTCTGCGGTTCCTTGCCCACTTCTCCGATCAGGACTGTCACATCATAGGAAGCCTTCTGTTTGGTGAATTTGAGAGTCGGCGATCCATATTCCCGCGGAAGGATATTGGTCAGGGACAAGCCGGTATCCTGCACACCATCGATGTAGACCTCCACATTAATCCGGGCGATGGAAGAGGAGGATTCCGGCAGCGGCAGCCCCAGCTGGATGGAAGCGTCACAGTAGCCGGAGCTGACCACCAGCTTGACCTCCGATCCGGGAGTCAGCATGGTATCGGCAGCCGGGCTCTGTGAAATAACGTAATTCTCCGGCAGGACATTGTTCGGGTCGGTGCTGTTCTGATAAACAATGCTGCTGTCATTGACGGTGAAGCCCTTTTCCGCCAGGGTCTTCTTCGCATTGGAAAGCAGCGCCTTGGTCACATTCGGCACCGCCACGTCCGCCACCGGTTCCTTGCCGGTGCTGACCACCATCGTCACGATACTGCCCTTGGCCGCTTTTTCGCCGGGCGACGGGGAAAGCTTGATCACCAGGCCGGCATCGATCTCGTCGCTGGACTGTTCCACCGGCTGAACCACAAAGCCCTTGTTCTCCAGCCGCTGGCGAACCACCTCGCTCGATTCGTTGGTGCCGAGTACCGGAACCTCGATCATCTGCGGGCCGGTGCTTATGGTCAGTGTGACCGTATCGTGAATCTTTATATTCTTGGGGCTCTTGGGATCCTGATCGATGATCTGATTCACCGGTGCCTCATCGTCGGAAGCCTTTACGATATTAAATTTAAATTTGCTGGTATATTCGCTGTTGTTGACAACCTCTTCCATATAATCCATGCCGATAAAATTGGGGACTTCTACATCCTCCTTGGAGTCCTTGTCGAAAATGCCAAGGACAAAGACCGCCCCCACGAACAGCAGGGCCACCAGTACGAACGCGCCGGCCACGGCGGCGAGAATCGGAATCACCGGAGGGCCCTTGTGCTCCTCCTCTTCCTCGTCCTCGTCTCCCTTGGCGTCCTCCTCCGGTTCGCTTCCTTTGACGCGGGTGATCGCCTCCACAAAGCGGGTGGGGGTTTCATCCACAAAATACTTGTATTCAAAATGGATGCTCGGATTCCGTTTGAATTCGTCGATATCGTACAGCATTTCCGCCGCCGTCTGATACCGCTTGGTGGGATCCTTCTGCATCGCCTTGAGGGTGATCTCCTCCAACCCTTCCGGGATGTCGGGATTGATCTCGCTCGGTTTTTTCGGCTCGGCCTGCATCTGCATAATGGCGACCGAAACCGCGTTGTCCGCCTCAAAGGGAAGACGGCCGGTCAGCATTTCATACAGCATCACGCCGACCGAATAAATATCCGCTTTTTCGTCAGTGATATCGCCGCGCGCCTGCTCCGGACTGATGTAATGCACCGAGCCGATCGCCTTTTCGGCGGTGCTGGTGGCCCGGATATCGCTGCGGGCGAAGCGGGCGATGCCGAAATCGGTCACCTTGATCGTGCCGTCCGGCAGGAGCATGATATTTTGGGGCTTGATGTCCCGGTGGACGATCCCTTTATCGTGTGCATGCTGAAGGGCGCGCAGAATCTGCACGGTAAAATGGACGGCTTCCTTCCAGCGGATGTCCTTCTGCTGTTCGATGTATTCCTTGAGCGTGATCCCGTCGATATACTCCATGACAATGTACTGCATCCGCTCGCCGAAGCTCACGTCGTACACCTTGACGATATTCGGGTGGGACAGGATGGCGATCGCCTTCGACTCGTTTTTGAACCGCCGAGTAAACTCCTCGTTGGCCAGAAACTCGTCCTTCAGAATCTTGACGGCGACGATCCGGTCGTCGATCGTGTCGTACGCCTTATAGACGTAGGCCATACCGCCCACGCCGATGATCTCCCGAATTTCGTACCGGCCGTCCAGCCGTTTTCCAATATACTTATCCACGAAATACCTCACTCCCGAATCGCAAAATTACGCCACCAGAACGGCCGTGATATTATCGCTGCCGCCCGCCATATTGGCCGCATGAAGCAGCCGGTCGGGTACCTCCGGCGGGTCTGTGGACCAAACCAGATCGTATATTTCCTCGGTCTCGACCATATTGGTCAGTCCGTCTGTGCAGATAAGAAGCCGGGTATCCGGCGGAACGACGAATTCATTGTAGTCGCTTTCCACCGTATCCTCTACCCCGAGGGCCCGGGTGATAAAATGCTTGCGGGGATGGTTTTTCGCCTCGTCCTGTGTAAGCTGACCCTTTTCCACCATCGCCTGAACGATGGAATGGTCCCGGGTGATCTGCTCCATTCCCTCCGGACCAATGAAATAGGCGCGGCTGTCGCCGACATGGGCCAGAGACAGCTCCCTGCCCCGCAGGATGGCCGCTACCACGGTAGTGCCCATTCCCCGCAGCTCCGGCTCCGCCATTGCCGCATCGTAAATCTCGATATTGGCCGCAGCGATGGCGCTCTCCAGCAGGTTGCGCAGGGAATTGCCCGCAAGCCCCTCCCGGTAAATATCCATGATCCGGTCGGAAATCACCTTGACAGCCATGGCGCTGGCCACATTGCCGCCGTTTGCCCCGCCCATGCCGTCGCATACCACGACAAACAGCGCATCATCCGACAGTCGGCCGCAGATGAACGCGTCCTGGTTGGTCTCCCGAACGCGGCCAATATCGGTTCTTCCATAGGCCTGCATGGCGTTTCCTCCCTTCCGTATCTTTGGGATTAATGGTTTCCGCTTTCGCCCGACGGAGACTCCGCCGCCTGCCGGCGAAGCTGGCCGCAGGAAGCGTTGATATCGCTGCCCAGCGTCCGGCGGACAGTGACGGTCACGCCGTACCGTTCCAGTATAGCGGAAAAAGCGTGCAGCCGTTTGACCGAGCTGCGGCGCTGGTTCTTCCCCGGCACCTCGTTGACCGGGATCAGGTTGACGTGGCAGAGGGTTCCCCGCAGCTTCCGACCCAGCTCCTCGGCACAGGCGTCGAAATCGTTCACCCCGTCCACCATCGCATATTCATAGGATATCCGGCGGCCAGTCTTTTCGCTGTAATCCCGGCAGGCCTTCAGCAGCTCCGCCATCGGCCAGTGATGATTCACCGGCATCATCCGGGAACGGATCGCATCGTTCGGCGCGTGAAGAGAAACCGACAGGGTCAGCTGCAGGTTGTGTTCCATCAGCTGATAAATCCGGTCCACCAGTCCGCAGGTGCTCAGTGACACATGCCGCATCCCGATATGCACGCCGCCCGGTTCGGACAGCATGGCAAGGAAGCGGAGCACATTGTCGAAATTATCCAGAGGCTCCCCCATCCCCATCAGCACCACGGAGGAAACCCGCACACCGGTATCGGCCTGCGCCGCCTCAATCTGGGCCATGATTTCGGAGGGGAGCAGATTCCGGACAAAGCCGCCCATCCCGGTCGCGCAGAAGGAGCAGCCCATCCGGCAGCCAACCTGCGTGGACAGGCATTGGGACCAGCCATGGCGATACTGCATCAGCACCGATTCCACATTTTCCCCATCCGACAGACCATACAGGTATTTTACCGTATTATCCCTTGCGGATACAAGCTTTTTTTCAATTTTTACCCCAGGGATGCAGAAAAAATCCGAAAGTTCTTCCCGCAGGGCGCGCGGAAGATTGCTCATTTCGTCGAAAGAGGTCGCGCCGTTGTCCAGCCAGCCGCGGATTTGCGCGGCCCGAAACGCGGGAATCCCCCGTCCGGTCAGTTCAGCGCGCAGCTCTTCGAGCGGCAGAGATTTGCAGTCAATCAGCAAAAAGGTCACCTCATTCCTGCGTCTCCGGATTCTCCCCGCGCCCTTTTCACAAAACCGGCGATATAAAAGCCGTCGGCGCCGTGTACCGGCGGGAAAAGGGTCAGCTCGTGGGAGGGCGGCCCCTCCCACAGCGAGGGGGAAAGCGGCAGCTTGCGGGGCGTAAACTCCGGATGCTCCCGCAGGAAGCGGGCGGAAACCGCCTCGTTCTCCGCTGGATTCAATGTACAGGTGGAATATTGCAGCACGCCCCCGTCGCGTACCATCCGCGCTGCCTCACAGAGAATGGCGTACTGCGTTTCCGGCAGCGCGGCGAAGCTTTCCGGCTCCTTGTACCGGATTTCCGGCTTCCGCCGGATTACGCCGAGCCCGGAGCAAGGCGCGTCGCAGATCACCCGGTCGAACGCTTCCCGCAGCGGTTCCGGACAAGGGGCGGAGGCGTCCCTCGCCGCCGTGCGGAGAATGGTAACACCCATCGCCGCCGCCCGCTTTGCCATCGCGTCACATTTCGCAGGATACAGATCGCCGGCAAGAATCTCTCCCCGATTCTCCATAGCCTGCGCGGCGGTCAGGCTTTTGCCTCCCGGCGCAGCGCAGACATCGGCCAGCCGTTCCCCGGGCCGGGGGCGGAGCGCAGCGCAGCAGAGCTGCGAAGCGATATCCTGATGATAATACCAGTTTTCGAACGTTTGTGCAAGCTTTTTCAGCAAAGCGGGGTTTTCCACCCGGGCGCAAGCCGATAAGCCTTCCTGCTTCTCCAGCCGGACGCCCGCTTTCTCCGCCGCCTCGTAAAAGGCGGACTCGGAGGTTTTCAGCGTATTGATCCGGATATATGCGGGGGGCGGTTCATTCACGCTTTCCGCCAGCCGCTCCGCCATTTTCGGCCCGTATGCCTCCGTCCAGAGCGTCAGCAGCGGGAGCGGGCAGGAGGTACGGACGGACAGCCCTTCCATTCCCTTCGGCAGCCGGTTGAAAAGCTGCGCGCGGTCCCGGTCCACCGCACGGAGAACGGCATTGATATATCCGGCGGCCCGGTCCTGTCCCATCGACCGGGCCAGCTTCACCGTTTCATTGACAGCGGCGGCGGATGGAACCCGATCCATATACAACAGCTGATAGCCGCCGGTCCGCAGCAGCTCCAGCACTATGGGATGCAGCTTTTTCAGCTTCATGCTGGAATGGGCGGCGAGGACATAATCCAGCGTCAGCCTCCGTTCGATCACCCCGTAAAACAGGCGGGAGGCAAAGGCGCGATCCTCCTCCCGCAGCGTGCTTTTATCCAGCAGCGACTCCATTACCAGGTTGGAATAGCCGCCTTCCCGGTGAACGCGGACCAGCGCTTCCACCGCCGCCCGGCGTGGGTTCTGTCCCATCAGTTATTTCTCCGACCGCGTCCGGCGACGATTAGGATAAGGCGGAGCAGGCTCATCAGGGACACAAACAGGGCGGCTACATAGGTCATGGCGGCCGCGGTCAGCACCTTGCGCGCGCCGGCCAGCTCCTCCCCCGTCAGGATTCCCTGCGCTTTCAGCGCCTTCATCGCCCGAGAGCTGGCGTTGAACTCCACCGGGAGGGTGACCAGTTGAAAAAACACCGCCAGAGCGAAAAACGCCACGCCGACGATGGCCAGAAAATCCCAGGAAAGCGCCAGCCCCAGAATCACCAGATAGGGCGCCGCGGTGGAGGCGAACTGCGTCGCCGGAAGAATTCCCGCCCGTAGCCGGATCGGGCCGTAGCCCGTGGCATACTGAAGAGCGTGCCCCGTCTCATGGGCCGCCACCCCAATAGCGGAAATTGACTGGACCGGACCCACGGTTTCGGACAGGCGGATCACGTTGCTCCGCGGGTCATAATGATCGGTCATGGAACCCTGCACCGTCTCAATCGGGACGCTCAGCCCGTTTTCCTCCTGAATCGCCGCCGAGGCGTCCCGGCCGGTCATCCCGCTGCGGGTGCCGAGCTTGCTGTATTTTTTAAACGTTGACTGCACGATGATCTGAGCTACCAGGGAAAACAGAACCGCCGGAAGCACCAGAACCAGGTACCAATAATCGATAAAAAAGACAGGCATATACATCCTCCTTCCAGGCCCTTTTCTCCCCACCGGAGACAAGCCTAATAATAAACCGCCGCATCGGCGAAATTCATTCTTACCGGTCTGTCGGCGAAGAGCAACAGTACAACATAGCTTTAGTATAGACAGAAAATGTGAATAGCCTTTGAATATCCCCTATATTTCGTCTTAAATTTCCATTCGGGGCTCAATCCGGCAAAACGCGGCCGATTTCCACAGCGCGGCCGCGAAGAAAATCGGTTCCCGCCATCCGTTTGGCTCCCTCGTATTGTACCTCTAGCAGTTCCAGCGAGCCCCCGCCGCCGCAGGCAATTGTAAAGGGGGATTGCTTCACAACCGTTCCCGGCACTGCTTCGGTCGGTTCGCCAACCTGGGAACGGTGAATCTTCAGTATTTTTCCTCTCAGCCGGGTGGAGGCGGAAGGCCACGGGTTCAGCCCCCGCACCTGGTTATGCAGGTCAGCCGCCGGACGCTTCCAGTCGATTACGCTGAGTTCCCGGCTGAGCATCGGGGCATAGCAGGACTCGCCCTCCTGCTTCACAGGCGAAAGGTTCCCCGCTTCCAGCGCCTTCAGCGTATCTGAAAGAACCGCCGCCCCATCCATAGAAAGGCGGTCGTGAAGCTCGCCCGCCGTCATATCGGGCGGAATCGCACAGCGGCGGGTCAGCAGCATATCGCCGGTGTCCAGACCGGCGTCCATCTGCATCGTGGTCACGCCGGATTCCTTCTCCCCGTTCAGCACCGCCCACTGAATGGGCGCCGCGCCGCGATACTTCGGCAGCAGAGAGGCATGGACATTGATGCAGCCGTACCGGGGAATGTCCAGCGCCGCCTGAGGCAGAAGTCGCCCATAGGCCACCACGATTCCCACGTCCGGACGGCAGGAGGCCAGCCTTTCCAGAGCCTCCGGATTGTTTTTCAGGGAGTCCGGCTGATATACCTCAACGCCATGGGACATGGCGCACACCTTTACAGGCGGCGGCGTCAGCGTATAGCCCCGTCCCTTCGGTTTATCCGCCTGCGTAACGGCCAGAACCACCTCATGCCCGTCCGCGATCAACCGCTCCAGGCAGGGAACGGCAAATTCCGGGGTCCCCATGAAAACAATCCGCATTCTGCTTCCGCCTTTCACAACTATAAAAAATTCCACCGCCGCCCGGAGAAGCCGTTAGCGACCGTTTATTCCCCCGGCTCCAGCATCCGGATAACGTGTGCCTTGAAGAGCACACCGTCCAGATGGTCGCTTTCATGGCAGATACAGCGGGCCTTCAGGTCCTCCCCGTCCAAAATGAACTCCTTGCCGTAGCGGTCCTGCGCCTTAATTTTCACATACCGGGGCCGCCGGGTAATTCCATATTCCCCGGGACAGGACAGGCAGCCTTCCGCGTCCTCCTGCTTCCCCTTTTTCATGAGGAATTCGGGATTAATCACCTCGATCACGCCCTCCCCATCGCCCATATCCATGATGAAAACCCGGCGGAGGACGCCCACCTGCGGGGCGGCCAGGCCTACGCCGTCCGCTTTGTGCAGGGTCTCCGCCATATCGTCCAGCAGTGTCCAGAGCCGCTCGTTGAATTCCGTCACCGGGCGGCAAACCTTTTTCAGCGGATCGTCGCCTTCGGTCAGGATATTGCGTATCGCCATTGTCTTCTTCATCCTTTCGTTATTTCCGCTGATTTCATGAGGAATCGGATTTCCTCCATGAAAGGATATTTCCTGAGAAATATCCTTTGATTATACAGCATCCATTCCTATTGTATTCCGGCAGCCGGAAAAATACGCGGATAAACGCCGTAAAGCCAGATTCATTTACAGCATCGCCGCCGGGTTGATATCCACATAAACGGAAACAGCCCTATTTTCCGACGCGCGGCTGAAGCTTTCCAGCAAGCCGGCCGTCATTTTCCGCATCCGGGCGTTGTTCACGGTCTTAACCAGCAGCTTATAGCGGATTTTTCCCGCCACCCGGGTGACCGAGGCTGGCGAGGGATCGAGCACGATCATCGGCACGTCCCGGT
>ERZ827520.2110-NODE-2110-length-19769-cov-3.576494_pt1 | contig 19769 bp, 15 predicted proteins | sample MGYA00519581_ERZ827520 | MGnify/ENA primary metagenome ERZ827520 (study PRJEB31778, sample SAMEA3449339) | human gut metagenome | biome: human gut; feature: human-associated habitat; material: faeces | place: United Kingdom | collected 2010/2012 ...
TCCCCCAGCATGGCGGCATTCCGGATGACATCCGCAAAGCCGGGCGTTCCGGGGCGGTACTCCGGCATCAGGTACGGAATGGCGACATAGCGGCATCCGATGGCGGCATACTGTCCCAGCACGCCCTCCGGATCGGCAACCATCTCGTCATACGGCACGTGTGCCGACAGGGGCAAAAGTCCGATTTCCTGACACATCGCCCGAACCTCTTCGGCGGTGTGTCCGTGCAGGCCGGCAAACTCAACGCCGTCGTACCCCATTTCCCTGATCTTCTGCAGTGTACCCCGCATATCGGCGGCTGCGTCGTCGCGCACGGAATACAGTTGAATGGCGATTGGCAACATAGCAAAAACCTCCTGTTTGATCTCACGGTTAGCGGTGGGGCTTCCCTGCCCCATACGCTTCCATTATAGCATAGCCGGGCGCTCCGGTCAAGCGGTATACACAAAAATTCCCGGAATTTTTTCCGGGATGTGCGACACTTGTGCCACCGAGCGGGCACATTTGCCCTGCCGCGTGCAAGCGCGCCGCCTGCGTGCGCCGAGGGCGGGACACCGTCCCGCGCAAAAAAGATGCCTCCGGCTCCGTGCGCCGGTGCGGCGCATACGGAAGCCCGGAAGCATCCTGTCATGCAAAAATCAAATCTTACCGGATACCCTTGAGCGATGACAGCTCATCGTCCAGCGCGGTCAGCCGGTCAACGAACCCCTTGGGCAGCTTGTTCTCACTCTCGGCAGGTGCCGGATTGGCAGATGCCTTGGGGGCTGCCTTGGCGGACGTTGCCGCCGGGGCGGGCGCAGCCGCCGGAGCGGGCTCCGACTTGGCGTCCGATGCCACAGCAGGAGCATCCGTGTCGTTCCTCTTGTCAAAGCCGGTGGCAATGATGGTGACGCGCATACTGTCGTCCATCTCGTCGTCAAAGTTGACACCCCAGATGACGTTTGCATCCGGCGCCGCCTCTGCCGAAATCATAGTGGACGCGATCTCCACATCCGCGAGGCTGACATCCGAGGACGCCACCACGCTGATCAGCACGCCGCGCGCGCCCGCGATAGAGGACTCCAGCAGGGGGCTGGAGATGGCGTTGCGCGCCGCATCCTCTGCCTTGTCCTTACCGGTACCGACGCCCACACCCATGTGCGCGTAGCCCGCATCCTTCATGACGGAGGAAACATCGGCAAAGTCAAGGTTGATGAAGCTGGGCACGTTGATAAGGTCGGAGATGCTGCGGGTGCCCTGCGACAGGACGCCGTCGGCGATCTCAAACGCATTCTGCAATGTAATGCGGGGCGTGTCGGGCATCTGGCACAGCCGGTCGTTGGGGATGACCACCAGCGAATCCACGTACTGGCTCAGTTCCTTGATGCCGGCTATCGCCTGCGCCATGCGGCGCTTGCCCTCAAACGTGAAGGGCTTGGTCACGATACCGACGGTCAGTGCGCCCGCCTCCCGGGCAAGCCGCGCCACAACAGGCGCCGCACCGGTACCGGTGCCGCCGCCCATGCCGGCGGTGACGAACACCATGTCGGCGTCCTCCAGAATCTTCTTGATCTCGTCAATAGACTCCTCCGCCGCGCGTGCGCCGATCTGCGGATTGGCGCCGGCGCCGAACCCGTTGGTCAGCTTCTGCCCGATGGCAAGCTTGGTCGTGGCATCCGACTTCTTCAGCACCTGCGCATCGGTGTTGATGGCGACGAACTCCACGCCCTTGATGTTGGAATTGATCATGCGGTTGACTGCGTTGTTTCCGCCTCCGCCGACGCCGATTACCTCAATTTTTACGCCGGACGAATTGGTATCGTCGTGTTCAAAAGTCATATGTTACTTCCTCCCCTTGCTCTCGGATTATTCACTCAGGCGTGCCGCCTGGCGGCAGGCACGGCTCCTGCTACCTGCAGGAATTGACCATACCTATATAATACCGTTTTTTTGCCAAAAAAGCAATAGCTTTGAAAAAATTTATGGAATGTTCACAATTTAGAACCGCCGGCAGTCATCGGCTGCCCGCCCAATCCGGCAGGGTTATATCCGGAGCCTCCCGGTAGGTGACGGCGGCGGGATCGGAAGCGTCCAGCAATGCCGGTCCGGACGGTTCGGTCTGCTTTGCCAGCACGGTCGCCGCCAGGGACAGCTTGTCCGCCAGCCGGTCGGTGTTGCCCAGACGGATTTTGATCTTTCCGTCCAGCAAAAACCACAGGTCATACCGGTCCCTCAGCCCCATCCCCGTGACGTGACGAGCCAAAGAGGAGTTCAGGATGGCGGTACGCACCTCATCCACGTAGGCGAATTCCTCCCCGGCTGTGGCTGTTTCCACCTCGTAAGTGGCTACGTTGCCCGACTCCCGCTCGCCGGGGTACGGCAGGAAGGCAAACGTCAGCGTATCGCCGACGCGCAGCCGCGCCTGCTCCGGCAGTCCGATATACGCGGGGGCATAGCCAAGCCACGCATCCGGCGTCGCATCCACGGCGATGACGCGCAGAGTCGTGGCGGACAGCAGGTAGTAGTTCCGGTAGTGCCGGGTATAGAGCAGAGTCTCCTCCTCCCGGACGGTCAGCGTGAGCGTCCCGTCCAGTGCCCGGTGCAGGGAGGCGGACGCCAGCAGCGGGAACTGCTTCCGCAGTCTCCGCTCGGTGTCGGATGCCGAAAAGCCCAGCATCAGGTCGTCCGTCCGGACGCCCAGCGCCTCCCGCAGATCGTCCGCCCGGTACCGCGAGGCACCCTCCACCCGGATGTCGGTCACGAGCCACGCGTAGGACACGCCCAGCACCGTGCAGGACAGGATCAGCATCGCCAGCAGTGCCGCCCCCGTCCCATACAGCCAGCGAAGGGCGCGAAAGCGTTTCTTCAGCGGCACATTCGTGCCGAAACGCCCCTTCTGCAGGAATTTATCTTTGAATCTGCGCGGGCGCGCCGCCCGCCGCGGGCGTTTCGGGTGGGGTCTGTGTCGGATCCGCCACAGGGCGCCGCGCAAAGCGCCACCCGCCCGTTTCAGTTGCGTTCGTAGCCATGGCATAGCTACCATCTCCTTCCTTCCGGCTCCGGCGGTATCATGCCTGCCCGCGCGCAAGGCGCAGCAGCTCCACGCAGAGCCTTTCGTTTGCGTCCGGGCAGGCGAAGCCCTCCTGCAGACGCTGTCCCATGGCGGCACGCTCCGCCGATTGCGCCAGCAACGGCAGGACGGCGCGTTCCAGCGCACCGCCCGGCAGTCCGTCCTCCTCGACGCACACACCCGCGCCCGCCCGTACCAGCGCCTGCGCGTTGCGGAGCTGATGATTGTCCGCCACATACGGGGACGGCACCAGCACCGCCGCCTTTCCGAGCAGGGACAGCTCGGACACCGTCATGGCACCCGCGCGGGACACCACGAGGTCAGCCGCCGCCATCCGCACCGGCATATCGTAAATATAATCCAGCAGGCTGACGCGAGGGCACCCCGCGGCGGCACTGCCCTTCAGGTTCGCGGCGGTGCGGTCGTAATCCCGCTTACCGGCGGCAAACGTCAGCGTGACGTGCGGCAGGTCGCGCGCGACACGCTCTGCCAGCGCGACCAGCGCATCATTGAGCCGCTCCGCCCCCAGACTGCCGCCGAAGGCAAGCACGGACACAAGCCCCAGCTGTTTCCGTGCGTCCGCGCGGGACACGGCACCGAATCCCGGCAGAATGGGGTTCCCGACCCGGATGATCCTGTCCCTCTCCCTGCCTGTCAGGTTCAGCCGGTCAGCCGTTTCCGGGAAGTTGATAAATATGCGATCCACCCGATGCCTGACCTGCATGATTGCCTTGCCGGGCAATGCGTTGGATTCATGCACGGCGGTCGGAATACCCAGCGCCGCGCCCTCCGCCACCACGGGCCAGCAGGCAAACCCGCCCGTCCCGATGATAAGGTCGGGGGAAAACGCCCGGATGAGCGCCCGTGCCTGTCGCCGCGCCCGGCTCATGATGAACGGCAGGGCGAGATTGGCGGGGTGTACGATCGGGCTTCTCATGCCTCGGATATGGATATGCCGCAACTCGTACCCTGCGCGGGGGATCAGGTCGTTTGCCTTATCACGCGGCATATCCGACGCCGCAAACAGGAACTGCGTCTCCGGAGCGCGTGCCCGGAGTGCATCGGCAACAGCCAGCGCCGGGTTGACGTGTCCGGCTGTTCCGCCGCCTGTGAGCAGGATTCTCATGTTCCGTCACATCCTCTCTTGATACCTTATAATATTATACACCGGACAGCGGTTGGTTGTCAACAGGTTTTCGCTTATGATTTGGAGCAAATGTGCGGTGCGTGCATTCTCGGCGGGAAGGTGCCCCAGACAGCACCGCGGCTGTTACTCCGAAAAAAATTTTCCCTCCGGCGTGCGTAATCTTCACAAAACTATTGAAATTCAGCCGAAAATATGGTATAATAAGCCAATTTTCATTTGCAGAAAGGACGGAACCTATGTCTCAGCGCATGACTTCCTATACCCGCTGGTCCTTCAATTACCCTCCGGGCACGGCGATCCCGGACGGATTCGTATACGGCATCAGCTATGCCCTGTTCGGAATCGACTCACTGTCCGGATATGTGCTCGCCTCGCGGGCACCGGCGGGAGCGTGGGAACCGGGCGCCTACCTGACAAGAGAAGTACAGGTCCCGGAGGAAACGCAACCGTGGTTCTGCTCGCAGGAAACGCGTCCGCTGCTCATCATGACCGAGCACGGATTGGGCTTGCTCTCCAAGCGCTACCTGCCCGCCTGCGGTGTGGGACTGCTGATCCACTTCCACGTGCCCGGCAAACGCGGTGCCGCCGCAGTCAACCGGGGACTTCTGCAGACGGACTGGATCGTGTCCGAGTCGGTTCGGGCAATGGGAACCGGACGCTGTGATGCCGAAACCTATCAGGTGCTGACCGAAGCCGCGTACGAGCTGAACGAACGACTGCCGGCGCTGTTCCCACAGCCGGACAGGCAGACCGTGCGTCTGCGGGACGTGTCCGACTGCATCTGCAGCATGGCGACGGCAATCGGCTGTGTTGCGCAGGAGGAGCCAACCCGCGACGGCGACTCGGGATCAGAACCGGCAGGTTTTCTGCTCCCGCCCGCGCGTCTGGGAGGCGTTCCTGCTGTACGGACTGTCGCTGGCATGGCGTATGGCGGCAGACGGCGGAAGCCTGACTTTCTCGCTCAAGGCCCCGGGTGCCCTGACCACCGAGACGCTGTCCGTCCGGCTGGATATGGAGCTGGAATACGTCCGCAGTGCGGCACGGGCGGTCTGCGCGTCCTCCGGCGTGCTGAACGGCGACAGCGGCGCCTTCCTGACAGGCTATCACTGCCTGACTCACGCATCCGCCTACAACGGCGCGATTCTCAGGTACGATTTGGGAAATCCCGTTCCCGCCCCGGACAACCGGCGGCTGGAGCGCCGGCACCTGACACTGGAGATGACCATGCTGGACGATCCCGCCGTGGACTCGCAGATGAACCTGCGCTCCAGCGCGGCCGAACTGTTCCGGTTCTGACCGGTCAGACCGGTTTGACCGGTTCTTCCGGTGCCCACACGCGGCAGACCGGAGCCGGTCGGCATCCGGCTTCCGGACACCCCCGCCGCACGGCACACACTTTCGCCCCATGCGTGAACGATTGGTAAATTCCTTGTTAAAGAAGCGGCAGACCCGTTGACAGATTCTGACAAGGCGTGTATAATGGGCGTGAGGAAGCAACCGACACACTGCGACACGCGGCGGCAGAGAAGCGCGCCCCGGTCCGGCGGTCGGACGAAACACAGTGCATGGGAAAGGAAGGCGTATTCAATGAAGCAGCCAAAAGACGCAGAGAATATGACGGCGGCTGGAAACTGCACCGACAAACCGACGCGCATCAAATCAACCGGCATTATCCGGCGCGTGGACGAGCTGGGGCGGATCGTGATCCCGATGTCCATCCGGCAGACGCTGGGGCTGAACGAGCGCGACCCGGTCGAGATATTCATGGACGGCGAGCGCATTATCCTGCAGAAGCATCAGTCCTCCTGTATTTTCTGCGGCAGTACGGAAGATCTGATTGCCTACGAGGGCAAAAATGTATGTGCGGCGTGCCGGGAGGCTCTGAGCCGGAACAACTGAGACGAGGCGGCGACAGCCGCCTCGCCGAACGGATCCGGAGCGCCGGGTCCCGCGCCCCTTTGATTTGAACGCCTACGGATTTAACCCCAAAACCGAATATCGGGATGTAGGGTAACGGTTACCCACCAGTTTTGGGAGCGTGTGACCGCCTCGTGAGCCGACCTCCGAAAGCTCGCGAAATCTCCGTTTTCCTTGCGTTTCCTCGCTTTTCCGCCGCCGTGTGTTTCGGCAAAAAACTTTTGACCACAGATTTGACCACTTACGGATTTGACAGAAAAATTGAATATTTTCACCAATCGGGGTGTGGCGCAGCTGGTAGCGCGCGAAGTTTGGGACTTCGATGCCGTCGGTTCGAATCCGGCCACTCCGACCAAGGCTTCTTGTTTTATAGACGAGAGGCCTTTATCTTTTGTGGGAGGAAATCAAATATGCTTAGAAGTAAAACGCCGTTTCCAGCTGAATTCGACAACGAAATTTGTTCATTTATGAAAAAAATTTGGCAAGAAGGATGGCTAGATACATATTCATCTAATCATTTTCTAATCATGGCATTAGAAGGAAGATTAAGTCAATTTACATGGAACGAACAGTTTCTAAATAACAATAACAATGCTTATTATAGTGCAATTACCAAAGAAGGTGTTGTTGATTATAAAGCGTTTAGTGTTAATTTTTGTACCAACTTATCCACCAGACTTGCAGGAATGTCATCCATGTTTGGCGAAAATAAAACCAAAAAATTTATTGTGGATCAACTCTCTGCTGGGAAGGAGAACTATAATGAGGATGTGTTTTTTCAAGCCATTTCCGAGGTTGAAATATTAACATTCTTTCATCGTGGATTTGACTGGAAAGAAATTAAATATGAGCCGCCAGTGAATTCGAATGGAGCTAACCCTGAAGCATATTTTATTGGAGAAATATGCAATAAGGATTCCGATATTCCAATAGAAGTGAAAGCGAATATTGAGGTTAAAACCCCTGAGTTTCCACGGTTGAATTCTCATAAAGAAAACATTTTAATACCAACGATTTTATTATCACCTAAAGGAAGAAAAGAAGTGCCTCAATTATGTACAGATAATAATGTTGAATTCATATCTCCCCGAGTAACTAAATTGGTAGATTTTATTAATAGTGCGACTAAAAAATTTGATTACCCAAAAGAAAATGAATATAATCTATTATACATTAATTGGGCATATTGTGATTTTCCATCCAATGCGTTTCTTGAAGCTTGGTCTTTGCTGACTAATGAATATAATGGTCTTTTAATGCATCCTGAGATAGCTACTACACTGCCATTTAAGAATCCCATTTCTGCAGAGGCATACAAAAAAATTACTGCAATAATTGTATATACAAGTTCAATAGATCAATTAATGTTTTGTGATTTTAGACATGTTTGGCAAAGGCATACTCGCGGATGTAAGTTTAGAATGTTCGTTTTAGATGAACGATTACGGAACGATAAACTTAGCGACAAATCTAATTTGCTATTCCAACTGACTGGAATGAATCCAGATAAACCAGAAACTTTAGCGGCTTTGGTGGCATGCTCATCGCGCACACCCAAAGAAAAAGAATTTAATAATCAAGCAACAATGCTAATCTTAACCAATGCATTAAAGAAAGATAATTAATATATAATTCGAAATAATCTTGTATGAAAAGGAAGTATCGATGTCCTCGTTTTATTGAGGATCATCGATACTTCTTTTAAGCACTTCCTTTCTCATCTCCTTCTCCGCTTTGATTTCGGACTTCATTTCTACGATCAGCACCTTGAGCTTCTCCTCGCACGGTCCTGTCAATAGTTTTTCGCAAAATTGTATCTGGGAAAATGAAGTTTTGCGCCGGGAGGTCCGGCGAGGGGGCTGCCAAGCCCCGCTTATTTGCCCTGTAGCGTATTCCGGCGGCGCTGTCAAGGGTGCCGCGTCAGCGGCATTCATCGGAGTGACCGGTTGTGGTCACGCAGACCCTTGACAGCAGCGGCGGGATATGCTACCTCATGCAATTTCGCTTTCGCAATTGCTGCCGGTCATGTATTTCATGCAAAGATACCGTTTTGTTCCCCACTCCTTTCCCGACACATACCGCAGTCTGGCGCAAACCAGCATCAGAGCAAACTTTCCGTCCGGAAAAGTGCCGACAACGCGGGTTCGTCTCCGGATCTCTCGGTTCATGCGCTCAATAACATTGTTTGTGCGGATTTTCAGCCCGTGCTGGGACGGAAAATCCATATAGGTCAGCGTTTCCTCAATCCCGTCCTCCACCTTTTTCGCCGCTTCCCTCAGCTTCATCGCGCGGAGCTGCTCTACAACGTCTTTTGCTTTCTTCCGCGCCGCTTCCTTGCTCTCCTGTGCATGGATTGCCTTGAGCATTCTTGACACCTCACGCGTATGCTTCCGCGGGGTTACGGAGAACACATTCCGGTAAAAATGCACCGTACAACGCTGGTATTTTGCCTCCGGAAAGACCTCTGCCACGGCATTGCACATTCCGAGGCATTTGTGCTTTACGCCCTCCAAACCGCGTTCTTTGAGCCAGACAAGGAAGCTTTTCCAGCTTTCCGCATCTTCTTTCATGCCTTCCGCAGCTCCGATGACCTCACGGTAACCGTCCTCATCCACGCCGATTGCCACCAGAATGCTGACATTTTCAAACCCTCCGCCCCAATTTCGCTTGAGATAAATCCCGTCCACATAAACATACGGATATTTTCCGGACAGCCGGCGGTTGCGCCATTCCTCAATATGCACATACGCTTTCTGATTCAGATCACTGATGGTGGAAGCCGACACCCGACTGCCCCAAAGGGCTTCCGAAATATCCTCCACACGCCGGACCGAAACACCGGCGAGATACATCTCGATCAGGACTTCCTCAACCGAGCTTTCACGGCGGCGGTAGCGCTCAATGATGGCTGTTTCAAACGGTACACCTTTCAGCTTCGGGATATTCAGCGTTACCTCTCCGGATGTGGTTGTCAGCTTGCGGCTGTAGTGTCCCGAACGGTACCCCTGCCGTGATATTGAAGGAAAATACGGCGCAATAAAAACGACGGGACACGAGGGCTTGGGTTTGCTTACGGGCAAATCAAATGTTAATATTTCCATTTTTGCTATTTCGCCCGGCGCATTTAAAAATGTTGTACTGACAATTGGTTTTCATGTTTCAGTGGGTTGGTATGTATCAGCTTTAGATTCGGCATATGATGAAAATAATAAAGATTATATAGAAACCACAATCATACTGCCTGCAAATGGAAGTTACGAAGGAAAACACGAATTATATGCGCTACAATATATATGCGAGCACTACAATGATCCGATGATAAACATATTGTCCGTTTCCGGTACCTTCATTCCTGCATATTAAACCCGTCCAAACAAGACCACCGGGGTTCGGTGGTCTTGTTTTATAAGAGCTTCCCACCGCCCGTCCTTGCGTTGAAAGACACTGCCGTCGCCTTGCTTTTTCTTTGCCATTTACTCATCCTCCAGTTTCAGTTTCTTTACCATGCCACCGACAATCGCGGCGGCGTTTTTCTGCATGTCCCCCGTCACATGCGTATAGGTGTCAAGCGTGAAGCTCGCGTTTGTGTGTCCGAGAATGCCCGAAAGCGTTTTCGGATCGACTCCGCCTTTCGTTGCATGGGTGGCGAAGGTGTGGCGCAGGTCATGAAAGCGGATGCGCGGCAGCTCCGCATTTTTGAGAATCGTTTGCAGTTTTTGGTATGCCGCTGCCGGATTCATCGGCAGGTTGGGGTTGCACGGATTGTAGAACACCCACTCATTCAGCGCGTTTTCCTTGCGTTTGGCAAGCAGTGCGGCAAGGGTCGGCGGCAGGACAATTGTCCGTTTGCCCGCGCCCGTTTTGGTTTCACCGATCTGTATCTTGCCGTTTGTGACGGAGGAAAGCGACCGTTCCACCCGCAGTCGATGGTTTTCAAAGTCGATGTCGCTCCATTTCAGCCCGCAAATTTCGCCGCGGCGCAGTCCCGTCATACATTCCGTGTAGAAAAAATCCCGCCAATCGGGGTAGGCTTCGATCATGCCGAGAAATTTCTCAAGCTGACCGTCGTCAAGCACCTGCTTGTCGGGATAATTTGGCTTCGGCACTGTTGTGCCGTTCGTGGGATTGCGCACGATGAGCCGTTCCTTCACCGCCGCGTCGGGCGCTTCGTGAAGCATCATATGAATGCCGCGAACCATGCTGTCGGCAAGCGTTTTGCCTTCATTATTCTTCCTTTCGTAAGTTTTTTCGCCAACTGCAAAGATACCACAGGTTCGAGTGAATATCTTAAGCGCGCACACGCCAAAACACTTGCAGGAGCAGGTGGCGGGCATCGCCTTCATGGACAGGTTTGTCCACGCAATATGCATTCCTGCCGCGATACTGATAGATCGGCATATTTTGAATACCTCATGACATCCACTTGAAATGCCTACCACATTTGTTGTGCCCGGCAAGCAAAGGGCTTACCCGCATGTTGGGCGCTGTCGATTCCGATATTTTCCGAAAAAATCAATCGCAACTTGTAAAAACCTCAAATAGCGAGAGGTGGACAAATAAAATTTACGTGCTATAATAAAGGTACAGTCCGGCCGGCTGAATTTTTCGGAGGTACACTACTATGACTTTCGGTCAGATCATCAAAAAACTGCGCCGCGACGCAGACATGACACAAGAGCGACTCGCGGAGGTTCTTTCCGTATCCGCACAGGCTGTCAGCCGCTGGGAAACGGACACCGGCATGCCCGACGTCTCCCTTCTGCCGCCCCTTGCCAATCTTTTCGGCGTTACGACCGATTATCTGCTCGGCGTTGACATCACCAAGAAGGGCGAAAACATCGCTGCTATCCGCGAAAAGGCAAACGCCTATTCCGGGCGGGGCTATTTTGCCGAAGCACGTGAAATTCTGGAGCAGGGAATGAAACAGTACCCGAACAACTATCGGATGATGCGGGACCTCATGTACGTTTCCTTTTATCAGTACCGCGCCGCATCGGATCCAAAAGACACAGAGCTTGCCGAAAAATACAAGAGTGAGGCGATCGACCTCGGAGAAGCCATTCTTGCGGGCAGCACCGAGGACAGCACGCGCCACAGCGCCGTTCAGATACTCTGTTTTCTGTACAAAGACGGTGAAAACGCCAAAAGAGCCGTAGAGCTTGCGGAATCCATGCCTTTCATGGCCATTTCGCGCGACTTTCTCCTCCCTGTCGTCACCGATGGAGACAGATGCTACAAGGAAACGCAGAGCAAGGTATTCAATCTGGTACAGTTTCTGGAGGTTGCGATCGGCAACATGAATGTGAAGCTTGATTCGGGCAAATATGTCTACACGAGTGAGATGCAGGCGGCTTTGCGCGACAAGCAAATTGCACTTCTCCATCTCATGTTTGAAAATGGCGATTTCGGCTTTTTCGACACACATCTGCACTATATTCACAAAGATCAGGCAATGTACTATGCCAAGGTGGGCAACAACGAAAAGGCGATTGAGCACCTGCGGCACGCGGCGGAGCATGCGCTTCGGTTTATAAAGCACATGGACAAAGAGCCGTACACCTCCCTATTGTTCCGGAACATGCCGGCAGGTAGCTTTGCCACCACCGGGACAAACAACGATGCGGCGGAACTGCTTAACTCCATGAAGCAGCCCGTTTTTAACAACATTCGGGACACGGAAGCTTTTAAGTCTATTCGGGATGAGCTGTCCGCTTATGCCGGGAAGTGGAATGTCTGATTGTTTTATAATGGATTGAGGGATGGCGGGAGAGTATTGCAGTTCTGATGTAAGTTTCTCTGCACAAACTCTTTCTCCCCATCCCCTCCCCATCATAGCTAAGCCGTTTGCTTCACTGCAAGAAGTAAATTCCTGCAAACTTTTAGCTTGACCAACTTGCTTTAATCTTCAGTGAGAACCAAAGAGTGGACCACGGAAAAAAAAGGACTTCGGCGTCTGAGCTGGTCCTCTCCCGTGGAAAAATTAGCTTATGCAGGCAAACCAACTGTAAGTTTTCACGCGTAGAGCATTATTCTTTTTTCATGCTACACCGTCAGACCCTGTCATAGCGTGTCTGTTCGTCGAGCCATTCGAGCAGTCTGTCCCGCGGAATGATGATGCGTCCCGCCACGATTTTCAGCTTCGGGAAGTTCTGCTCCTGCACCAGCTCGTAGGCACTGGCACGGGAAATGCCGAGCAGGTCTGCCACATCCATCACAGTCAGGTACATTGGCAGTTCTTCGCGGGATTTGTAAACCGAGTGCTTCATTTCATGCGTCTCCTTTCTTCTTGTTGTATTTTTCAAGTGCGGCTTTGAAATTCATCCGAGCCTCCGCCTCACGGATCTGCTTTTCAAAATACGCCTGCTCCACAGGGGCAAGCGGACAGAGCGTGTACAGAAGGCTTCCGTTGTGCGTACGCCCGTCACGAGTCTTCACAGTTGTGTGTTCGGTCGTGATCAAGCCCTTGCGCTCCAGCCCCGCTACGTGCTTTGCCACAGTGTTGTTGCTCATGCTCACCGCCTCGCCGATGGTGGCATAGCTCGGATGGCATTGAAATGTGGTCCGGTCCTCGCAGTACATCAGATAAGTGTACACGAGAATTTCACCCGCGGTCAGCCCCAGACGAAAGATGCTTTTCGGCATCGGAAAGTATTCGCCGGGGATGTCGCGGGTGGTGTGACTGTAAAATGTTCCGTACTGTTTTCTCAATAAAAATTCCTCCTTGCAAAAAATAAGAGTGCCGATTGCTCGACACTCTTGTGTGCTGTTTTGTTATTGGATCAGCAGATGCGCATGCGGAAAACCGTAAATCCACTCCGTGCGGTAGCCATCGGGAACGAGTTCGGGTTCGACCCGGATCAGGTCGTAAGGAATGAAGTCCTCAACCGTTTTGAGCTTTGACAGGAGCCTTCGGCTGTCCTCGTAGAGCAGACTTGCGAAAAGCAGATGCCGTGCCGACTTGATATCGTATTTCGATTTGTCGGGATGGTCGATCTCGTCAATGAGCATGCAGAGAATATGGTCGTTTGCAACATTCCGCGAGACCGTTTTGAGGCAGGCTTGGTAGACCTCGTTTGCCTCCTCGCAGAGGATCATCTTCTCGTCATCCGAGGCATTTTTCATAGCCGTCTGCATCGCCGTGATCTTTGTGTGCGCTTCCTTGACCGCTTTTATGATATTTTGCTTTTTGTGCGTATCGTTCTGACCTGCGTCCGTGGGATCGAGCTCAAACAGCTCGGACACGGGAAGTGTCCTTGTGTAGGCTGCTCTGCCGGCAAAGGCATCCGCCGCATCGTGAACGAAAGCCATGGGCGCTTCAAGGTGAGCGTTCTTCTCGCCCGCATCGGGGCTTTCATCGCCCACGATATATTTGTAGAAGGCAGGCAGATTGCCGCCGTGATTTTTCTTGTAATCCTTGCGGTAATGGCGCAGGCGTGAGAGCACCTTGCCCGAATCGACGGAGTACAGGCGCTTCGCCTTGTCGATCTCCATTCCCGACAACACCGCGAGAATGCAGATGTCGTGATAAATATCCATCGGATGATGCTCGCCCTGCTTCTCGCTAAAGAGCCCGTCCCACAGCAGGCAGTTGAGAAACTGCGAGAGATTAACGATCTCCCCGATCTTATTTTTCGCGATGGTCTGATCGAGCGCCGCAAGGCTTTTCGGTGTGTTCTCGTAGTCGGTCTTGCCGACAGGCTCTGCTTTGCAGACGGGAACTTTGAGAATGTCATAGCAACCGGTCACGCCTGCGATGATCAACTCGTCATCCGTGACGAGCATGGAGTCGGAATCGTAATCGCATCCGTTAAGCCTTTGCTGAATATTGCTTTCAATCGCATTCACGCAAATAATATTGGGAGTAAGATTAAAGTAGCGCAGAAGGTCATAGCAGTGTGCGTTCTGCGCGAGGTAGAGGTTGCCCATGGTGATGTGAGGACTGCGGGCGCAGAGCACCATTTCACCGTGAGCAAAACCCGTGGTGCAGACCTGTCCGTCATCCAATGAGAAAGAAAAGGTCGGCTCGTAGCTCTCATCGGTGAGCGCCCAGAGAAATTCGTAGGCGTTACCGAACAGCACCTGATAATTGCCGCTGATCGCGATCCGTCCTTTTCTCAGTCGTTCCTTAAAATACTTGACGGTGTCGCTGCGGAAGGATTTGTAAAACTCGGTCTGCTCAAACAGCGGCGTGCGACAGCTCATATCGAGAACGGTATCACGGCGGTATTTGGCAAGGTCGGGGACTTCATTTTCCGCAATGGTGGCGCGGTCTGTGGTCATATTGATCTGATAGCGCAGAAAGGGAGAACGGTTCAGCATATCCTGCAGATACTCAAAGGACGGCTCAAGGAGCTTGCCGACGCCCTCGCGGGTAAGCCCGATGGTATTGAGAAGCTGATAGTTGGTATATGCCATCATGCCGTCCATCAGCGGGGAATCGTGGTCAGCCTTGACCACACCGAAGACAGAGTTGTTATTGCCTTCGTAGAGCGCGTCGAGAAAGCGCTTGCACTTCTGCGCGAAGGGCATATCCTTTGGCATGAATTTGAAGTACTTCACACTGCTCTCGGTGATGACCAACTTGATGTCCTTGATATCGCGCGCCGTGGTATAGCCCGCAAGTCGGCTTACCTGCGTGATGTCGTTATCAAAGAACCAATCCTGCAGGTTGGTGTTGAATGCGCAGGACTTGAAAAAGCGGTTGCGCAGAAGCATCATGCCGCGTGTGCCGTATCCGTTCGCGTTGAATATCTCGGCATCCAGCAGAGCCTCGCCGTCCCAGATGACGTTTTCGATCTCGGTCTCTTCTTCCTCTGCCCGAAGGTCGTGCGTGTCGGTTTCCTTGACGCATATCACATTCTCGGCAAAGCGGCTGACTCTGTCGCGAATGATGAGGATAGATTTTTTGGGAAGCCTGATCGTGCTCTCGATGCTGCTGAGCGTGAGTGCGATATACGCCTGCCAGGAAGCCTGATCGGAGGCATTGTCGGCAGAAAGGTCGCAGGAGCTCCACGCCATCATGTCCGCATACAGCGGTTCTGCGATAAAGAGGCAACGACCGTCGCGGCTTGCACCAGCGCTTCGCTTGTAGCGGACATAGTGGATGCCGTCAATATCGAAGCCGTGGGTGTATAGGTGCTCGCGAATCTCCCGACAGCTGATATCCGTGGGGATGGTCTTGTCACTTCGCTTGTACGTGCGCGTATCGGCATCATATTTGAAATACTTGCCGAGGATTCCTTCTGCAATCGGTTTCTCCACGGGTGTATATCCGCTATTCTCTCGGAAAGATACATCTATGGCGATCAGCGTCGACTTGCCGCCTACGGTGCCGATACAGACATGATCCTGCATATCCGCGTCGGTGACGCTGTAACCGTTCAGAACATAGCGGTTGCCGTAGGATTCATACAACTTGATCGCACGGTTGAAGGAAAGGCACACAACGGCGCGGCAGAATCGCTTTTTGCCGTCGAGATAAGGGTAAGCAAGCTCGCTTTTGTGCTGATCGTACACCTCTGCGAGCTTCAAGGTGTCAAGGCTCTCATCGAGAACGCCCCTGAATGCCTTGGGATCGGGCTTGCCGTCTTTGGTGGCGGTAAATCCGTCATTTTTGAACACCACACTGCCTTCAAGGGACATAATGCGCATGCTTTCATATTTTTTCGTCGCCATTGTAACGCCTCCTTCTGTTCTGATGTTTTGACTTTACCATGTTTTGCGACTTGATCGAGATACTCTTGCGGATTGAATTTCGGACAAAGGGGAGAAATGCGCTCGGTAAAATTATGTTTTACAGAGCTATTGACTATCAAGGCCTCAGAATGAGGCCTTGCTTTGAAAACAGCATCATCCCGGGCTATACGCCTTCATTCTGAGGGCATGAATGCCGAAATCAAGGCGACAAAAAGTCGCTTTGATGAAAGATCCGATTTTTCCGCTCGGATTGTATCTCTACCATTTATCCGAAATCACGGTTTTGCACGAAACGACATAAAAGGCGCTGTTTTCAAGGCTTTTCCGGCTTTTTCGAAAGCTTTTCACAAAATGCCGAAAAAGAAAACTGTAAATTGGAGGCTCAAAAATGCAGTTTTGTGCTTCGGAGTTGTATCCACAAACAATTTTGCAGTCTCGGTCGGAGCTTTTTCTTTGACTACAGCGAGGGAGATATTGGGAGATGAAAGGTCAAAACAAATGATTTTATAAAATATATTGGCTTACCATTACATCATAAAACTTTTTACTCCATTCGGCATGGAACTTTGCCATACGAGACCAATCACTTTCGTTTTCGATGCTTACACCACCCAAAACAACAGATATTTTTGATGATTTTGCATCATCGTTCCTGTGCCAGATCAAGGCGGTGTCAAGTTTGGATTCGAATTCTTGCTTGTGGGACAGAAGCTTATCATAGGCTCTCTTGTTATATTCTTTGGATTTGTTTCCCAAGTACAGATCAACTCTGGCTGAGTCATAATTTGCAACACAACTGATGTTGAACCCATTGATTCCAAAGAAACCACTGATCCAGTTTTCTTTTGACGCACTGACATTGGAAAAAATCCTGTTAGTGTTTTCGGATTTTATTACGTTCAAGGCATATGTCCAATATTTTCGCCGCAATTCGAAACGTGTTCCGGTGGATTCCGTATTGGTGGAATCGTCATTTTCATCTCGCAAAGTAAAAATCAAATCCGCCGGATCAACTCCGTAGAGCTTGAACAATTTGCGAAGAATGGTCAATTTCGTTGTTGTACTTGTGTTCTTTTCAATATACAATCCCTCACTGATTTCGCAGGCACCGCGAAGTTTGTCAGGACTATTGCTGACATATACAGCAACATCGTTATCACTTTCTCCATAGGCAAGCCTTGAAAGAACAGTTTCGTCTTCATCATGGAGTGATTTCACGACCGACTCAAACATTTCAATCCAACTTGTAACCGGTTGCTCTGCGTTGTGAAAGGTAAATCGTGCAATAACCCGACCGCTCAAATCCGTATCATCGTCAAGAGAATATGTGTCCATGGGTCGCTCTGCCGGAACAAAGTCGGTAGTCGGAAGTTGCCATATAGTCAGTGCGCACTGTGTCAGCTTTTCGCTGCGGTCTTTCATTTCGTCTATTGTCCATTTGTCATAACGCGCGATTGCCTGATTCATACGGATACCGCTGTCGATAAAGCCATGATCCATCGTTTTCTTTTCGGGAAAAGATCTGTTGCTGTATTTGGAATTGTATGCAGTCAGCGTCAGGTTGGCAATACGATGCAGCCACTCCTCATGAACGGCAATATAATTCTCTCCCAGCATATCGATCCATGCGTTAGAAAGATGCTGCGGCATAATATGCTCAATGCTGTAATCGCCATTGTCAACGTGCCGATATATATCCTTATCTTCAATCGTTCCATAGTTTTCAAGCCGTTCGAGAACATAAACCTTGTTTTTGCTGTTCATTTGGTATATCTGACGGGTAGCAAATGCTTCCGCAAACTCGTTATCCGACGGAAATCTTGCGCGTTCCTTTTTGGACAGCAAAACATATTTAAATTTTGCCACATAATTATCATCTGTCCCATCAAAACGAATGATGTCTTTATGTAGCGTAAGAAAAATTTTGTTCAGAGTATTGGTGGGAAGATCGCATATTGATCTGCGGAACAAGTACGTCTCCGTTGTCAGGAAAATTGTTGTAACTTCATCTTGCGTAAGTTTCCGATCGTCATAGAGTCTGAGTACTTCAAGGAAAAATGGACGCGTAACGGTTGTCTCTAACCGATTCAAACGAAAAACACATGCATTCAGATCTTTGTTACTACGACCTCCGTGCAACAGCATCTCATATCTCTTGGCGTAAGAAAGCAAATCGTTAAGCAGCGTTTCCGTTTCAGCTTTCTCATCCTCAACGTACAATTTAAATGTGTAATAGATTCGGCTTATAGCGGGGGTAGCCTGTGGCTTGACGCTCAACCAATCACGCACAAACGAACTTACATCATAATCTGTGCATTGCTCAATTCTATTCCAATATTTTTCGTAATAATCATTTTGCTCTTTGGACGGAAGTCCCATCAAAATAAAATTTCTTATCTTATCCCCTTCACTAAGAGCAACGCCGGTGGAATTCAAACTCTCGAAAATCAGTTGAGGGTTATCATCCTGATTCAGTGTTATGCTGATGATCTCTAAACGACATATAGCATCGTAAAGCTCTGAAACGGATATCTCTTCTTTCCGGATTCTTTCATAAAAGAATTTGTAATTTGCAGTCAGGTTAGACCCTTGAATATAATCAGCCTCGTCACCAAACAAGCGATTGAACGCCTCTTTATCATTTTTTACAGGCTTCAATTTGATTCTTGCATCGTCATCCTGCCACTTATCTACAAGATATGTTTCATATATCTGTTCACCCAATGATGCCCTGGCGGGAATTACAATGCCTTTTTTCATCAGGTTATACATCGCCAACAGCAAAAGAGAAACGGTGGTTAATCTTTGCTGACCGTCGATAACCAAAAATTCGTTATGCCCGCCTTCTGCATCGGGATTGTGAACTGAGACAATACTGCCGAAGAAGTGGCTTTTTCTATGTTCACGAACAACCTTTATCAAATCGTCAAACAGTTGTTTGCAATTTTCTGTTTTCCAATCGTAATTACGCTGGTATACAGGTATTACAAACCGATTGTTTGCTCCTTGCATATTACGCCACAAGTCGTGTTTCCGAACCTTTCATATCATCCTCCTGAATGTCATTGTCAAATCCCAAAGAACCTCTCAAAAAAGCCCTTCAGTTTTTCTATGATTCCGCGCTTTTTCTCTGCGCGGTTTCCGCCGCCGAAGCGGGATGTGGGCGGCATCAGTTTGTCGATATCGGTGCCGGTCGTCTTAATCTCCCCGTCGCGGAAGGCGTTATCGATAAATTTACGCGTCTCGCTCTCGTTCAGCTTTTCGTCGGCAATGATGGCGGACAGCTCTTTTTCCTTTTCCTGCGCCACATAGCCGTGCCATTCGGTCAGCACATCTTCCACGTCGTTGATGCCGGAAATGAAGGTCTCAATCAATGCCTTTTTACTGCGCAATTCAGGGCTGGCATCAACGGCTTTTTGAATCGTGATCAGAATCTCTTTGTCTGTCCCGTGTGTATCATGATACTTCTTGACAAGCAAAAGGATATAATCAATATTGATTTCGACCTGACGGATCAGCTCGACTTCAAACACCACATCGTCGGTGATGTCCTCTTTCTGCCCGTCACGCCGCCGCTCGCGCCATTCATCGCGCAGATCCTGATACCGTCCGAGATAGTCCTGCAAGTCCCGCTCGGACAGCAGATCTTTCCCCGCAAACTCGTCGAAAGACGAAAGCAGATTGCGCATCCGAAGGATCGCCCCGAACAGTGCGATAAAATGCTTCTGATTCTGTTCTCCTTCCACACGCGGATCGGAAAGCGGAAAATCGTTTTCCAGCTCCGCTATCATGTCCACATAACCGGGGTGAGACTGGTGCGCCGCATCGATATAACCATGGTAATAGTCGTCAAACTTGCGCATCAGGACAATGCCGCCCGCATTTTTATCGCCGAACAGCGAAATGGCGGAGTCCACCCGCTTTTGCAGGTTGCGGAAGCAGACGATATTGCCAAAGGTC
>ERZ827520.2113-NODE-2113-length-19724-cov-4.331537_pt1 | contig 19724 bp, 16 predicted proteins | sample MGYA00519581_ERZ827520 | MGnify/ENA primary metagenome ERZ827520 (study PRJEB31778, sample SAMEA3449339) | human gut metagenome | biome: human gut; feature: human-associated habitat; material: faeces | place: United Kingdom | collected 2010/2012 ...
CGCCACAGGCTCTCTTGAACCACTGGCCTAGCCAGTGGTTTTACACTACAAAAAAACAGCCCCCGGTAGGGGGCTGCCAGAGGAAGTAAACGGCGCTCCTATATGCCTTAGTTATGAGGGGCGACATCCATTATGCTTATATACCGGCGGACAAAAACAGATCGTGAGGATCAAAATGCCAGGATCACACCGCCGTCATTCGCATACATAGTAGACAGCGCGCCGGTGGGTACGAGGATGATTTCGCTCAGCGCCCGGCATTTTTCCAGCAGAGATGCCTTCAGCGTCTGCGCGCGGGATGGACAATTACAGAAAGCAAGAACCATCCGCACCGATTTTTCTGTCGCGTCGGCAGTCATTTCCGCCACGATTTCCACCAGCTTCCGCAGGGAATTCTGTATCCCGCGCGCCTTGGCGACCAGATGGATATCCCCGTGTCCGTTGTCTCCCATGATCGGACAGAGGGACAGCACCGACGCCAGCAGACCGGACACCTTGCTCAACCGCCCGTTCTTCACAAAATTGCCGAGATCCTCCAGTACAAACAGCGTGCGCATTTGCGCGATATATTCGTCTGCCAGCGGAATGATCTCCTCAAATGACAGGCCCTCGTCAATCCGATCGCGCAGAAAAAGGGCAAGCTGCACCTCGCCGGCGGAAGCGCTCTCTGAGTCGAAAACATGAATTTTTTTCTCCGGCGCGTCCTCCATCACCATCTCCGCCGCCACTCGGGCCGCGTTGTAGGAACCGCTCAGCTTGCTGGAGAGGGTGACGACAAAGCATTCATCCGCCTCCCGCATCGGTTCGGCGTATTCCTCTGTGGAAGGGCAGGACGAACTCGCGCCCTGTTTGGAGCGCGCCATATCGGCAATCAGCGCCGGTACATCGGCGGTCCCATCGTCGATATATTCCGCGCCGCCGTCCACCCGAACCTTCAGAGGCGCCACAGCTGGGCGAAAGCGCTCCTTCATCTCCGGCGTCAGGTCGCAGCAACTGTCAACGATCAGCGAAATTCTTTCCCGGACAGGCTTATCCATGCGTCATCCTCCAAAAGTTGTGTTTACGCCCGCGCATCTGTTTCCCCTGCCCGCGTAACGGTATGCCGACAGATCGGCATATCCCACGGCGGGCACAAAACCAAAGCAAACGGACAAGCAGACGTAAGCTTATAAAATGCATAATATGGTTTCCAAAACCAGTATATCACTTTTTCTACGCTTCGTCAATGTGTAAAAATGAAAACTCCATCGTTATTTTTGGCGGATTTCCTGCGGTCTATCCGCCGTTCCCGCAGATTCGGAATCGGTGGTTGGCGCAAAAACGCCCGGAGAAAAACACGAGAGTAGTGCGCCTTCTTCTCCGAGCGTTTATTTTTCAGCTGTATTCGAGATGCAGAAGCCTAGATGCGAGAGAGTTTACTCCACGCCGGCGAGGGTGGAAAGGTAAGCTTCCACCTCTTCCAGCACAGGGAGGGCGGGAATGCCGCCTTTTTTGGTAGTAGTCAGCGAACCGACGGCATTGGCGAAACGAACGTCTTCCCGGAACGCTTCCGGGTCGCCCGCGTAAATACCGGAGCCGCCGCCCCGTTTGAGCAGCCGAGAAATAAAGCCGCCGGTAAACGAATCCCCTGCACCGGTGGTATCAACGGTAGCGGCGGGGAAGCCGCCGACCCGTATCCTCGTTCCGTCTCCCGTCCTCGGACGGGCTGTTCCCTGCGGCCGGGCGTAGGCAAAGCAGCCACGCGGGCCGAGAGTGGCGAGCACCACATCCAGTTCAAACTGTTCGGACAGCAGCCGCGCGCCGGTTTCCGGATCGTCTTCGCCGGTAAGGAATACCAGCTCCTCCTCCGACACCTTCAGCACGTCGGCATACGGAATGGCGCAAAGGATGCACTTTCTGGCGTCTTCGGGGTTCCCCCACAGATTCAGACGAAGGTTCGGGTCGAACACCACGGTGGCGCCCGCCTCTTTCGCCAGCTTCGCCGCCGCAAAGCTTGTCTCGCGGGACGGTCCCTCCGCCATCAGGACCGAGGAAAAGAAAAACACCCTGGCCTGCCGGATCGCCTCCTTGTCAAGCTCTTCCGGAAGCAGCATGGTATCCGCCCCGCCGTGCCGGTAAAAGCTGAAGGAGCGGTCTCCGTCCTCTGCCAGATGGACAAAGGCGAGCGTGGTCGGATGTTCGGCGGAAAGCCGAAGCCCGTCCACATTCACGCCGTTCCGGTGCAGGATATCCCGCAGAGCGCGGCCGAACACGTCGTCCCCCACCTTGCCAAGGAACGCGGTATCCGCTCCGAGCTTGGCGGCGGCGCAGGCCAAATTGGCCGGACCGCCGCCGGGATTGCGTTCAAACAGAGGGTTTCCGTTTTCACTAATTCCACGGGGTGTAAAATCGATCAGAAGTTCGCCAAGAGATACCAGGTCAGCCATAAAATTTCCTCCTTATGTTTGGTTTCCTTTCGCCGGGTTTTCAGGAAGCCTGTCCGTCCGTCGGCGCGGTAGACCCCCGCGCCATCAGCTGAACCGGCAGCACCGTACGGGTGGGGACCGTCTCTCCGTCCAGCCGCCGCAGGATATGGGAAATCGTGTAGCGGCACATATCCTCCACCGGCTGGTGGATACTGGTGATAGTCGGGATGGTCAACGAAGCGATCTCCACATCGTCGAAACCGACGACCTGTACGTCCTCCGGCACCCGGACGCCGGAACGGGCGCAGGCCTGAAGCACCTGAGCGGCGATCACGTCGCTGCTGGCGAAAATGCCGTCTGCCCGCTCGCCCCTCGGACGCCCAGCAACGTTGTCCTCGATGATCTTCTCTATAAAAGCGGCGTAATTCATGGAGAGAAACTGCGCCTCTTCCGTATGGTACACCATGTATTCCACTCCCGCTGCCCGGCAGGCCTCCTCGAACGCCGCACCCCGCTGATCGGCGACAATCGGCACGTTCCGACTGCCGCTGATATGGATCAGGCGGCGGCAGCCGCATTCCAGCAAATGCCGGGTTGCAAGAAGCCCCCCCCGACGGTTGTCGCAGGATACCGACACAATATTCCCCGGCAGCTCCCGCTCAAAGGTGACCACCGGCATACCGAGGTCGAGATACCCGGCGATGTCCACCGTCCGGGAACAGATAACGATCCCGGCCACCTTGTTGGAACGGAGCATATCGATGTATTCGAGCTCCTTTTCTTTTTCATGGTTGGAAACGCAGAGCATGATTTTATAATCCTTCGCCGCGGCGAAATGTTCGAGATAATGCACCACCCTGCTGAAATAGGGATGCAGCACCGAGGGGACGATGACGCCAATCACATTGGTCCGTTTTTTGGACAGGGAGCGCGCCACCTCGTTGGGCCGATAATTCAGCTCCCGCATCGCGGCGTACACCTTTTCCCGGGTTTTATCGCTGATATAGCCCCGGTTGTTAAGCACGCGGGAAACCGTCGTAACGGTAATTCCTGCCCTTTCGGCCACATCCTTGAGTGTCGCCATTTTCCATCATGCCTTTCTTTTACAAAGAACCTGCCGTAAAACCGTCTTACTTCCGGGAAGAAAAATCACAGAGGGAGTAGGGTGCGGCAAAAGCCTCCCCCGTTCCGTTGATCCGGCAGCGTACACGGCCGGACAGCACCGGCGCCGTTTCGCACGCCATGGCGATCGTTCCGTCCTGCGCAAAAATCTCGACGATCCCCGTATCCGCAATCAGGCGGAGCGAGAGACCCTCCGCCGAATCGGCCGCCCCGGCATAGGAAAATTCCCGCGTCGAAAGCGCAGAGGTAAAGCGGCACCGGCCGCTCCTTCCATCCGCCTCCAGCCGTCCGGCGGGAAGCTCCGCCTCGGCAGATCCGTTTTTCAGCGTCAGGGTCAGTTCAAACGCCGTTTTCATTTCCACCGCCGCCCCGCGCGTCAACAACGTACGGCGGCCCCGCAGCGCGTCCAGTTCCCGGACCGGAGTAAGCCGTATCCGCCGATCCTCCGTCAGGGACAGCTCGACCGGCAGCGCCATCATCCCGGTATAGGGCAGCCGCGCTGTGCCGTAACCAGACGAACTGGATGTCCGAGGCGGATCGGAAATCCGTGGGGGATTAGTCGTCCGCAGCCAGGCAATACTGATCGTCCGGCCGTCCTCCATCCCCGCCACGGTCTGGGCCGCATAGGGGAGCAACGTCACTCCCGGCCGGAGCGGTCCGCCGCCGGCGTTCGGCTCCCCGCCCGCATAGGCGCAGCGGCGAGGTCCAGTCGGCGTGAAGCGAAAGCCATCAAACTCCCCGGTGAAGTAGTACCCGTCCGCCGACCAGAACACCCACTGCTTTCCTCCGCCGTCCACCGGCAGCTCCAGCAGATCGGGGCACTCCCATGCCCCGTCCAGCGCCAGGCGCTGGGATTCCTTCCAGTGCAGCAGGTCGGATGAACGGAAAAGGGCGAACTCGTTACCGGAAAGATACAGGACTAGGATATACGCGCCGGAGGCTTCGTGATAAAATACCTTAGGATCACGGTTTCCTTCGGCAATGGCGGGAATCATGACCCGACCGGTCTTTTCCAGCCGCATCCCTCCCGACGCGCCGAGCGCCAGATATTGAACGTACGGCCGCCCATCGGACCAGGCGTTCGTGCCGCCCGCGGCGGTGTAATAGTACAAAAGCCGTCCTCGGCCAAAGCCGGCGGCGTTCCGGTCGTCCCGGAAGGCGCAGCCGGAAAACATCGTGCCGGTTTCATCCGGATACAGGACGGGATCGTCCCATTCCCACTGAAACATATCCCGGCTGTGAGCGTGCCCCCAGGTCATATTCCCCCACTCCACGTCACAGGGGTTGTATTGATAATACAGATGATAAATCCCGTCCGCAAGCACCAGACCGTTCGGATCGTTGATCCAGCCGGTGGGCGGAGTGAAATGCAGAAGCGGACGCGGACAGGCGGGCGGCGAAGGGGGCGCGGACTCGCAGCGAAGAGAGGCTACCCAGCCGGAAGGCGCACCCTCGAAAGTCAGCGTACGCCCGCGGTAGGCCGCCACCGGCAGGCAGGCGAAAAACGGGCGTTCCCCGGCAGCCGAAGACTCCGGCCGGACAGCGCAGGGAATCGCCAGCTCCAGTGTCTTTTTCCCGGCGTCGTAAATTTCAACCGTCCGTTTTTCTCCCCCGGGGTATATCGGCATCCACAGATAATCCCGTTCCATCACTTTCTGGCTCAATGGGAGTTCCCCCTTTCCGGCGCCTTTCGGTGCAGGTATGCTCATTCTGCCATTCCCATTTCGCAAATCCTTCCATTCCTTTTATTGTATCCCATTCCCGCCGGTTTGGCAAGAAAAGAACCGAGAATTCCGCCGGCGGTTTTTACGACGCAGGGGCCGCATCCCCTGGCGGGAGATGCGGCCGCTATTCTTTTATGCCTTGGCGGCGGCGCCGTCAAGCCGTCTCACCGTTTTCCTATTGTCCTCTTATGCTTTGACGGCGCCGGAAATTACGCCGGAAATAATCTGCTTCTGCAGAAAAAGGTACAGAATGATCACCGGCAGCGCGGTAAGGCAGAGCGCCGCCATGATCGCGCCGTAATCGGTGAGATAGGTTCCGTAAAAGGTATAGGTGGAAAGCGGCAGTGTAAACGCGTCCCGGTTGTTGGACAGCACCAGGCTCGGCAGAAGATAGTCGTTCCACACCCACAGTACGTCAAGCACCACAATGGTCGCGGTAGTCGGCTTGAGCAGCGGGAACACCACCTTAAAGAACATCTGCGTGCGGGTGCAGCCGTCCAGCGTCGCCGCTTCCTCCAGCGAGAGCGGTACGCCGCCCTTGATAAAACCATGGTAGATAAACGTCGCCATGCTCACGCCAAAGCCGACGTTCATCGCCATCAGGGTAACGGGATTGCCCAGGATATCCAGAACCCCGCCATATACATACACCAGAGGGATCATGATGACCTGAAAGGGAATAATCATGGCCGCCACCATGGCGCCAAAAAAGATTTTGTTGATCTTCCAGTCAAATCGGACAAACAACCAGGCGGTCATGGAGGAGATCAGCACGATCAACACCACGCTGACCACCGTAATCAGCAGCGAATTCATAAAGGAACACAGGAAATTCATCCGTTCCCACGCCTTGGAGAAATTGGCGACGGTAAAGCCGTCCGGGTCGACCAGACTAAGCGGGGAGGACAGGATCGCGCCGTTGCTTTTGAAGGCATTGATAATCACCAGAATAAATGGCGCCATGTAAAGCAGGAGCAGGACGAAAAGCAGCACGGTTTTTACCACGTTAAACACCCGTTTTCGGGTTCCTCCGGCCATTCCATTCATCACGCCTCAACCTCCTTCCGCTTGCCGAGATAAATCTGGGTCACGCAAATTGCCGCCACCACCAGGAACAGCACAAACGCCTCCGCCTGGCCGACGCCGTATTCGCGGGAGAGGAACGCTTTGTTGTACACATGCATAGCCACCATCTTAGTGGAACCGAAGGGCCCGCCGTTGGTCAGAGACAGGTTCAAGTCGTACACCATGAAGCAGCGCTGGATGGACAGAAACAGACAGATGACGAAGGACGGCATCATCAGCGGCAGGACAATGCGCCGGGTGGTCTGCCACGCCGTGCAGCCGTCGATGCTCGACGCCTCCAGCAGGTCGCCGGGGATGGACATAAAGCCGGCCACATAAATGATCATCATGTAACCGGAATACTGCCAGACCGTCACGATCACCAGCGCCCAGAACGCCTTGGAGGGGTCTCCCAAAAAGGTATTTTCAAAAAACGGGATCGTCCCGCCCAACTCTGTCAGGGCGCGGTTGAAGACGAACTGCCAGATAAAACCGAGGACGATGCCGCCGATCAGGTTGGGGGTAAAGAACGCCGACCGAAGGAAATTCTGTCCCTTTACGCCGCTGGTCAATAGATAAGCAAGCACAAAGGCCACTATATTAATAAGAAGAACCGAAACAACCACATATTTGAGGGTCAGCCACAGGGAACTCCAGAATTCGCTGTCCTGAAAGACCTTACTATAATTTTCGAAACCGACGAAATCCTTCGCGCTGGAAATCCCGTCCCAGTTTGTCAGGGTTAGATACAGACCGTAGATCACGGGAACCGCCACAACGGCGCAGAAGAAGAACAGCGCCGGGAAACCAAAGATCAGAAACAGCTTTGTTTTACCGAGTCTTGTTTTCTCACCCATAGAAGCGTCATCCTTTCATGAAACGGAGGGCGTCCCCCACGGAGAAAGCCTCTCTCCTCAGAGAACGCATTTTTTCGCGGAGGGCCCCTCCCTTTTCATTGCGTTTAATCGCCTCGACGTCCGCTCTTTCCGGCGGGATAGGCGGACCGAGGAGAAGCGCTGGCTGGAAGCGGGGCGGCCGGGAGAGTGTCTATCCCGGCGGAGGGTCAGGCCTTTCCCTTCCAATACTCTTCCACCGCCGTGGCCAGCGCCGTGCGATCGATCTTGCCCGCGAGGTATTCCTGCATCTTCGCGCCGATCACCGACCAGTGATCCGAGGGAACGACCGGCTCAAACAGAATCTTGCCGTCCTTCACATAAGATTTGACCGTTTTGCTCAGGGGGTCGCCCGGTTCATTGGGGTTGTTGCCGAAAGCGGGAACCATGTTCAGGGTATCCACCACCTGCTTCTGGCCTTCGGCGTCCGAATACAGCCAGTTCAGGAAGTCCTTTGCCATCTGCTGCTCTTCCTCGGTCGCCTTCACTCGGTCGATGATGATCTGCTTCGAGCCGGCGCCGACCAGCGTCGTGTTGGCAAAATCGGAGGCGTCGCTGCCCATGGGCAGGGGCATCAACCCGTACTCCGTGGCGTCGCCTTCCTTGACGAACACCTCCATATTCGGCCAGGCCCAGCTGCCGTTATACCAGAAAGCCGTCTTGCCTTCGACGATATACGAGGGGTCCACCGCGTAATCCGCGGACAGGGGATCCTTCTTATTGATATTGTTGTCCTTCAGCAGGTCGAACACGTCCATCAGCTGGTTGTAACGCGTGTTGTTCGCCAGATCGCCCGTGCCGGCCCGCAGCTTATCGAGATACGCTTCCAGTCCTTCCGCACTATCCGCCTGGGACTGATAGACCGTGCCGAAGACATGGGAGCCGAGAGACCAGTCCTCCTTGGAGAGAACCACCGGGGTCTCCATCCCCTTGGATTTGAGCTCCTCCAGAAGAGCCGTCAGCTTATCGAGCGTGTTATACTCCGCCGGATCGAAGGAGCGGCCCAGCGCCTTTTCAATCGCCGTTTTATTGTAGATCAGACCTTTGGCCTCCACCCCCATGGGAAAGGAATAGACCTTGCCATCGATCGTATAGGTCTGCGCGCTCTCATCCTTGGCCCAGGCTTCGTCCGACAGGTCAAGCGCCTTTTCCGCATAAAGGGATACCACATCGGTGGTGTCCAGCATCGCCATCGTGGGAGGATTGCCGGAATTATACATGGAGGAAATCGTCGCGAAGGGGGACGAGCCGGCCGGCGCGACGCTGATTTCTACGGTAACGCCGGTTTTTTCCTTATACGTCTTGGCCACTTTTTCGAATTCGCTCTGGATTTCGCCTTTGGTATTCAAAAAGGTAATTTTCTTCCCCTTGCTGCCGCTGCAGCCGGCAAAGGAGGCAGCGACCAGCCCGGTCGCCAGGAGGACACCCAGAATTCGCGTGATTTTTTTCATTGTTAACCATTCCTTTCCTGCATCGTGTGTGGTTTTTCGGTGGAACCCCCAGCGGGTTATCTCAGTCAATGGTGAACGCGTGGGTTTTCAGGTCGGCGCGGAGCGTAAGGCGACGCTCCCCGTTCGTCCGGGTAATAACCAATCCGTTCTCGCCTTCCAGCGCCGTTTCACAGACGCCGTCGAACGCCGGGTGGGTATTTCGCAGCCGCATCAGTTCGAGCAGCTTTTGCACCACCGGGCGCTGTGTTTCGGCGGCGATTTCCGAAAGGGTATAGGCGTGGCGGTTGATGTCCCGTCCCTGTTTCGTGGCTTCCAGCCGTTCGATATCGTTCGCGCCCGCCAGCGCCCCGACGTAATACACCTGGGGGATGCCCGGCGCAAAAAACTGGATCGCCCTCGCGAGCAGGTAGGCCTGATCGTCGTTCCCCAGCGCGGAGTAGTAGGTGCAGTTGATCTGGTAAATATCCAGATTGTTGTAGGCGGCGGTGTTGTAGCTCTTTTTGACGTTTGCTCCCTTGGTAAAGAGCAGCTCCCGCGTTTCCTCGATTTCGCCTTCGGTCAGCAGGTCGGCCACATCCACCACCCCGATGCCGTCGTGGGTGTCCAGCGTGGTGAACTGCCTGTGGGGACAGATATCCAGCCAATGCTTGAGGCGGTCTCCCCGGCCGGTGTACAGCGCGTGAAGGACGAGCATGGGCAGCGCGAAATCATACACCCAGTAGCCGCGTTCGCTCAGCTTCAGCTGAATGGAATAGTGCTCGTGAATCTCGGGGAGAATATCCACGCCGTAGGGCTCCACCGTTTCGCGGATTTCCTCGAGCAGCTCCCACATCTCCGGCTCGATAAAGAAACAGGAGGTGTCCGGCTTTTTCACCGCGTAGGCGAACGCGTCCAGCCGGATCAGCGCGGCGCCCCGTTCACACATGTCTTTCAGGGTCTCCCGGATAAAGCGCCGGGTGAACGGCTTCGACACGTCGAGGTCGATCTGCTCCTCCCCGAAGGTGCACCAGATTTCCTCCTCGCTGCCGTCCGCAAAGCGGGCGGTAATGGAGGGAGCGCGAGGCTTGCGTTTATAAATTTTATCGACCTGTTCAGGCGTCGGCGCGCCGCCCGGCCAGAATTCCCGGTAACGGATGAACAGCTCCTTATAGGGGGAAGCGTCCTTGTTCCGGAGAAAATCCTGAAAATATGCCGACGAACGGGAAATGTGATTTACCATGAAATCAAACATCAGGGGATGATCCGCCGCCAGTGCGGCGATATCCCCGAAATCTCCGAAGGCTTCCTCCACCCTGTCGTACCGCATCGGCGCGAATCCCCGATCCGCCGAGGAAGGGAAAAACGGCAGAATATGCACGCCGTCCACCGCTCCCTCAAAATATCGGTCCAGCGCCTGCTTCAGTTCCTTCAGATTTTTCCCGAGACTGTCCGCATAGGTGATCAGCATCACTTTATTGCGGAGCTTTATATCGCCCATCCAACCTCTCTCCTTTCCGCCTTGGCCCGTTCACACTGCAGCCTGTTTCGGGAAGCCTGTCATACGCCATAGCATTCCCGGCTATCCGCCCGCTCATACCCGCCGGTTTGACTGCTTCTGAGAAAAAGGAGCGGGATTTCCCGTCTGATCCGTCCGCACTGTCGGACAGTCGTTCCGCCCATGGCGACGAGACGCTTTTCAACCCTGCGGCGCTTGTGCGGCTTTTCTTGACCAAAGCGTAACACGATCTCGTCTTTATGTCAATCGATTAACATGTTATTCGTTTCAAATTATAAAATAATATTGTATTATTTATGCAACACTTACATATATTATTTGAAATTTCTTCGATATATCCTCCAGACCGCCCTTTGTACCCTGTCAACAAAAATGTCATTCGATGAATATTTCATTGTATTTTTCTTCGCCGCAGTCCGTCGAGAGCGATTTCCAAGAAAACAGTTGCATTTTCTCTTTGTTCCTCCTATAATAAATAAAAGGACAAGCCGACGCAAAAAAAGCGGACGGCATCCGGATACGAATGATACAAGGCAGGAAGACTTTACCGTAAAAGAAGGCCGCAAACGGCATTGGAAAGAACCGGCCGCCGGCTGCCCGACGGACATGGTCCTGTAATACGATTGGCGCTTAGCTGCGCGGATACGGCCGTCGTGGGGAGATGGCCGACCTGCGGTGACACGGCCGACCTGCGGTGGCACGCTTCTTTCCCTTTTACTTACGTCTCTTGTATTTGCGAAATGGAGGATTATTATGGTAGTTACAAAAGACAGCATGATCGGCGACGTTTTGGATTTTGACCGCACCACCGCCACCTATTTTATGGAGATGGGGATGCACTGTCTCGGCTGCCCGGCTTCCCGCGGCGAAACCATCGAGCAGGCCTGCGCCGTGCATGGGGTGGACTGTGAAGAAATCGTGAAAAAGCTGAACGAGCATCTGGCGGCCGCGAAATAAGCGGAACGGAACCGGCAGACCCCAGAGAAGCGGCACGGCCTTGGCGGGCCGTGCCGCTTTTTCCTTGACCTTCTAATTCACCTTTTCGCATCCCGTTATACGGCCTGTCAGGAGAATGCTTTATGCCAATTGCCCATTTCTTTCGTTTGAACGCTCGTTTGGACTCCCGGCTATCCCTCTGCGCCTCTTTCGTGCGTCCCGGAAGCCGTGTGGCGGACATCGGCACCGACCATGCCTATCTTCCCGCCCATCTTGTGGGAACCGGCGTCTGCCCATTTGCCGTTGCGGCGGATATCCGTCCCGGGCCGCTGTCCCGCGCCGCCGATACGGTGGAACGGACGGGACTGACCGGAAAGATCGACCTGCGGCTGGGGGACGGGCTCTCTCCCGTCCGGCCGGAGGAGGTGGACGATATCGTGATCGCGGGTATGGGCGGAGAGACCATCGCCGCCATCCTCGCCGCCGCTCCCTGGACGCAGGACGCCCGGTACCGCCTCATCCTGCAGCCGATGTCCAAGCCGGAAGAGCTGCGCCGATTTCTGCTCCAAACCGGCTATGCCATTCAGGAAGAGCGGATTGCCCGGGATGGGGAACGGCTGTACGCCGTCCTCCAGGCCGGCTTTTCCCCCTCTGCCGCAAAGGAACAGCTGGCCCGGCCGGCCGCTGTTTATCGCGGCGGCGTGGATTCCTCCGACCCTGACGGCAGGGCCTATCTGCTTCACCAGGCGCAGCGGCTGGATGCGGCGGCGGCCGCTCTCCGGAAAGCCGCCTCCCGGAAGGATAACGCCTTTCAGAAGGAAGATGCCTCCCTCTGGGAGGAGGGGTATACCGACAGAGCGGACCGCCTCGCACAGCTTGCCGAACAGCTGAAGGCCGGCGTTTCGTACTAACACACGCTTTCCACGGATATACTAACAACATGGCCGTGCTTCATCCGACGGAAGCCGGTTCGGCAAGCGGCGGGCCCATAAAAACCGTTCGCAGGAGAGGAGGAGGAACGCGTGAAAAGCCCGTTTCGTCATTCGGCGTCCTTTTTCCGCCGAACAGGGACCGCCGCCCTTTTCTCCGCGGCGTTTGTCCATCTTATTTCGTTCATTCCCCTCTCTCCGTCCGTGTCCGCCGAGGAGCAGGTGAAACCGCTCCGGGTGGTTGCGCTGGGCGACTCCATCGCGCGGGGTTACGGCTGCCGGCCGGAGGAAGCCTACGGCCGGCTTCTGGCCGATCATCTGGCGGAGGAACTGGACGGGACGGGAACGACCGTAACCTTTGCCAATTACGGGGTGGACGGCCTGACCAGCGAGGGATTGCGGACGATGCTGAAAACCGACGAAATACAGACGGCGGTCGCCGACGCCGACCTGGTGACAGTCAGCATCGGCGGGAACGACCTGCTCGGCTTTCTGCGGCAGTCCCTCGGCGGCGCGCTGGCGCTTGATCCCGATTCCTCCGCGCCCTGGCAGGATTTTCTGGGCAAGCTGCGGGCCGAAAGCCGCCGGGAAACCTTCTCTTCCCTGCTCAAGCTGGCGGGCAGCGGGGATTTTTACCGCGGCCTGGATGCGGCGTCGGCCGATATGCTGAACAATGTGCGGGCTGTTCTGGATTTCCTGTCGAGCAGCAGTCCAGGGGCCGTGCTGCTGCTCACCACCATTCCTCCGCCGACCGCGGAACCACCTTTCAGTCTGTTGGTGGATGCTTTTTTGTTTCGTTTTAACGCACGGCTGAAAAACGGCCTTTCCGACACGGCCGTGCGGCTGGCCGACTGCAACCAGGCCTTTCACGACTATGCCGGGGAGGAAGCGCTGACCTTTACCGTCACCGGGTGGAGCGAGCCCGCCTCCTGGAATCCTGACCCGCATCCCACGCCGGCCGGACACCGGCTGATGGCGGAAACGCATTTTCCTCTGGTGCAGGACCTGATTAACACCCGCAAGGCCGCCGCGCCGGTCATGGAGTCCGGAGAAAAGACCGTTCCGGCCACTTCAACCGCCGTCTCTGCAGCTGAAACATCCCCGACGATGATAGCGGTCACAACGGACGGAATGCCCTCGCCCGATTCGCCCGGCGATGCGACGCCAGGGGCTGTCGGCGCAACACGTTTTTTTCCGCTCCTCCTGATTGCTTTGCCGATTCTTTTTCTAGTCTGGCTGCTGTTTCGTCGCTCCGCCGCCCGTCGGCGGTCAAGGTAAAAGGATGGCGCATCTCCAACGGCAGGTCCGGCGGTTTTCTTGACGAAAAGCTCCGTATTTTTCCTGTAAGGCATGCTGTCGTCCACATATCCCTGGAAACAGCTCCTCCCTTTTCATGAGAACCGTCAAAAGCGGCGTTAGGATTTTGCTTAGAGTCTCCCTATCCAGGTTCTCTCCCCACGCCGCCCCAAAAAACGCCGGACAGGTTTTAATCCTGCCCGGCGTTTTTATGATGCATCGTGCGCGGCGCGTGCTTCCGAAGAGGGCGGCTTACCCCTCTTCCTCCATCGCCGGCGGCTCAGTCCGAAGCCACTCGTTCTGAAGTTGCTCCCATTCCTCCATCAGCCGCTCCAGCCCGGCGTTCCGCTGATCCAGCTCGGCGGTAAGCTCCAGCACCCGGCCGTAGTCGGCGGCCACCGTCTCATCCGCCAACTGCCCGTGCAGCGCGGCGACGGCGGCCTCGGCCTCCGCAATCGCTTCCTCGTTCCGCCGGATGCGGGTGGCCAGCTTCCGCCGGGCGGATTCCTGCTCCTTACGCAGCTTGTAGCCGTTCCCCTTCGGTGGGAGCGGCGCGGCGGGCTTCTCCGGTTCCGGCGCGCCCTCCTTTTGCAGCTCGGCGAGATAATCGTCGTAATTCCCGGGAAACACCCGGCAGCCGTCCCCGGTCAGCCGAATGACGTGGTCGGCCATCCGGTTGATGAAATACCGATCGTGAGACACGATGAAAATGGTGCCGTCGTAGCCGGAAAGCGCCTCCTCCAGCGCTTCGCAAGAGGCGATATCCAGATGGTTGGTCGGCTCGTCCAGCAGCAGGAGGTTGTCCCGCGCCAGCATCAGCTTGAGAAGCAGGAGCCGCGCCCGCTCTCCGCCCGAAAGGAGGGAAACCGACTTGAACACCTCGTCCCCCCGGAAAAGAAAAGCGGCCAGGGCGTTCCGTATTTCCGTCTGCGTCCGGTCGGGATACGCGTCCCACACCTCGTCGATCACGGTTTTTTCAGGATTCAGCCCCTCCTGGGTCTGGTCATAGTACCCGACCGACACCTTCGCCCCCAGCCGGACGGAGCCCTGCTGAGGCGTATACTGCCCGTTCAGCACCTTGAGCAGGGTGGTTTTTCCACAGCCGTTCGGGCCGAGCAGGAAAATCCGTTGTCCCCGGCGGATCTGAAAGCTCACGTCGTGGAAAAGCGGCCGGCCGGGAAAGCCCATTGCGAGGTTTTCGGCGTTGATCACCTCATTCCCGCTGGTGAAACGGGCGGTGAAATCGAAACGGATGACCGGCGCGTCGCTCTCCGGTTCCACCAGTTCCTCCTTCATCCGGTCCACCATCTTCTGCTTGCTTTCGGCGGTACGGATGCTCTTTTCCCGGTTCCATTGCCGCAGCAGGGCGATGTTTTCCTCGATCCTTCGGATCTCCCTCGCCGCGGTTTTATAGTGCTTTTCCTCCGTTTCGCGCTCCTTTTCCCGCAGCGCCTTGTGAAAGGAATAATTGCCGTTGGAAGCGTACAGCTTTCCGTGGGCGAGCTCCAGGGTGCGGCCCGTTACCCGGTCGAGAAAATACCGATCGTGGGAAATAATCACCGCCGCCCCGGTGTAGGCGCGGAGGAATTCCTCCAGCCATTCCACCGACGGGATGTCCAGATGGTTGGTCGGCTCGTCCAGCAGCAAAAGATTCGTATCGGAAAGGAGCAGCCGCCCCATCGCCGCCTTGGATTTCTGTCCGCCGCTCAGGGTATCCACCGGCTGGGAGAAGGCGGCTTCGTCAAATCCGAGACCGAGCAGCGTTGCCCGCACCCGGCTTTTATAGGTCAGGCCGCCCATCGCCTCAATCCGCTCGGTCAGGACGTGCTGGCGCTCAATCAGCGCCGCGTCCCCGCTCTTTTCCCCGGCAAGGAGGGCGTTGACCGTCTCCCATTCCCTTTCCAGCGCCATTACCGGAGCGAACACCGACTCCACCTCGTCCCAGAGGGTATGGCCGCCGTCCCGGCAGACATGCTGCTCCATATAGCCGATCCGCGCGTCCTTCGCCCGGACCACGCCCCCGGCGTCGGGCGTATATTCGCCGGTCAGGAGACGGAACAGAGTGGTTTTTCCGCATCCGTTGTCTCCCACCAGGCCGATCTTGTCCCGCTCCCCCACCTCGAAGCTCACGTCGCGGAAGAGGGTGCGTTCACTGAAATCCTTCCGAAGATTGGATACCGATAACAAAGCCATAGCGTTTCACAATTTCCTTACTCTATGAGACTGAATTCAGGGAAAAGCCGATACGCCTACCGTGCAAGCAGGCCCACCAGAAGATACAGCGCTGCCACGGCGGCAAGGCCGATTCCGACCGCCGCCGCCACCTTCCAGCCGCTGACCGGGCTTTTTCCCGCCGTGGCGCCGGTCTCTCCGTTGACCATGAAGCGGAACAGCTTCCCCTGATAAGTATACGAAGCCATCCACACCGGCAGGAGGATATGCTTGAAGCGCACGTTGGAAAAACGATGGTCATACCGCATCCCGCGGTAGCAGTCGTAGCCGCATTTCCGTTCGATCCGGCTCCGCATTTCCGCTTCCATACCGCTCCGCGCCTGAGCGAAGCCCTCCCCCAGCCCTACGTCGTACCGCCGGGCGCTGAAGCCCGCGAGAAATTCCGGGGAATACCGCCGCAGTACCTTCATGCTGAACCCGCCGAGCTTTTGCAGCAACGAAGGATCCGCATCCCGGGACGCGCAGACCGCCCGGTCGTCAAACGAAAGCCGTTCCGCGCCGGAGAGGGGATACCAGCGTGTTTTTGTCACGGTATAGGTCTGGGTTTTTCCGTTCACCCGCCGGGTGCGGGTCTCGGTATAATGCCGTCCGCCCTCGCCGGAAAACGAGGTGTCCAGCAGCGCGTCATACGTCCAGAAGGGCAGATAGACCCCTGTCAGCCCGTCGGGAGAGCGGCTGGACTGTTTGAATGCCTTCGGCGCCCAGAAGCGGCCCTTCACCCATTGCCGGAACAGCGCCTCCGCCCGCTTATGGGAAACCCGGAAGGGCATCATGGTTTCCGGCAGGATGCCGGTCGTTTCGCAGTCCTGCTTCACCACATAGTTCCCGCCACAGAAGGGACAGCTCGCGGTCAGCGACGCGGCGCCGATCACCAGCTCCGCCCCGCAGCCGCCGCATTTTGCCGTGCGGGAGCCAGCCAGCTTCCAGTCGGGCGCACTGTATTCGTCGGTCGCGGGATTGTACAGGTATTCCGGCGCCTCCAGCTCGGGAACAGAAACCGGCTCGGTCCGCCCGCACTGGGCGCAGAGCAGAGCCTGCGTGTCCGGATCAAAGGTCATCTGCGCGCCGCAGCCCGGGCAGGGAAAATGATCCGCCGCTATCTGCACGGCGGGCGTCGTACTGGGATTCTCCAAGGCGGTTCCTCCTCTGTGAGTCGGGGATGGGGAGACTATGGGCTACAGGCCCGGGCTACAGGCCCGGGCTAAAAACCGGGTTTGCAGCCGCTCGCTCAGGGCCGGGGAGCGCCGCACTCGGCGCAGAACTTCCCGGTGACCTCCGCGCCGCATTTGGCGCAGACCACCCGCAGCGGCTCGCCGCAGGAAGCGCAGAATTTCGCCCCTGCCGCCGCCTGCGCGCCGCATTTCGGACAAACCGTTCCCGGCCGCGCCGGTTCCGTCCCCGACGCTTCCGTCCCGCGGGGCGGCTTGCCGCAATGGGGGCAGAATTTCGCCTCGGCCGCGACCGGCCGGCCGCACGCCGCGCAGGAGATCGTTCCGGCGGCCGGAGCCGGGGATGCCGCGGAGCCGGCAAGCCCCGCGCCGAACGCCTGTCCGATCTGCACTCCCGCGCCGAGACCGACCCCCATCCCGGCAATCCCGCCGCCGTTTTTTGCGGCGTCGCGGATGGCTTCCGCCGTCTGGTACTGGGTATATTTCCCCATGTCGCCCAGCACCCCCATGGAGGTGCGCTGGTCGATCGCCTTTTCCACATTTTCCGGCAGGGAGATGTTCTCCACCACCAGGGTCTGGAGCTCCAGCCCGATCTCCGCGAAACGGGACTGCATCCGCTCCCGCACCGCCTCGCCGATCTCGTCATATTCGCTTGCGATATCAATGGCGGGGATTTTCAGCTCTCCCACCACGTCGGAGAGGCTGGACGCGATCATCCGCCGGAGGTAATCCGCGATCCCCTGCGTGGTATACGAAGGCAGGGAGCCGAAAATCTCCCGCAGGAAAACTTCCGGTCGGGCCACCTTATAGGAAAACAGGCCGTACGCCATCAGCCGGATCATCCCGAATTCCGCGTCCCGGAGAAGGACGGGATTGGAGGTGCCCCATTTCTGGTTGGTGAACAGACGGGTGGAGAGGAAATACACCTCCGCCTTAAAGGGGGAATGAAAGCCGTAGGGCCAGGATTTCAGCTTGGTAAGCAGCGGCATATTCTGTGTGGCAAGCTCATAATGGCCGGGCCCGAAAATGTCCGCAAGCACGCCCTCGCTCACAAAGATCGCGCATTGCCCCTCCCTCACGGTGAGCTGCGCGCCCATTTTGATCTCGTTGCCTTCCACCGGAAAGCAGAACACCACGGTGTCGGGTGACATATCGGTCGCCTCGATCACCTCGATCAGCTGGTTTTTCAGAAAGTCGAACAGGCCCATAACCGATTTCCTCCTTGACAGCATTGGAATAACGGGACGGCACACCGGGCCGTAAAGACAGAACGTCGGTATGTTCCCACTGAGGACATTTTAGCATAAATCCTCCGGTTTTCAAAGTCTCTGTTTATTCCGAAGGAAAACCTGTTTCCGCGTTGCAACTGCAGAATAAATATGCTACGATAAGAGTTAATCATGCGCCGGCATCCGGCCTGAAAGGAGAACCAGCAAGACCCATGAAAGTCATCAACATCGGCGGCGACGCGTACCTGTACCCGGAAGGAATCTATTCCATGGAGGATTTCGTCGCCTACGTCAATTTAAGCGGCAGCAAATTTCTGCCCATGCGCTGCCTGTATTCCGACAACTGCGTTCCCCCCTATTTTGTACGGGAGGACATCGGCGTCTGCTATGTCAATTTCTCCGCCGTCTCCATGATGGAGGAGGCGGACGTCACCCTGCTGTCCCGGGCGGAATACGACGCCCGGCTACGGGAGGTGCTGCCCCACTGCTGCCAGGGCTGCGTGGATTTTGACGAAAACGAGGACGACGTGCTCGACGGACGACGGAATTATGTGGGGCTGGACGGCTACTGCCCTTACTACCAGGCGTTTTAAAGCAATGGAAACAGCCAAATTTCTTCTTCGCCCTTACCGGCCGGAGGATTGCTCTGCTTTGATCCGGCTGTTCTGCGAATCCGTCCATGGGGCGTTTCCCGGCCTCCCCTCCTGCCGGGAGGATTATACCTCCGCCGAGCTTGCCGCCTGGGCCCCCATCCTCACCGGGCGGGAAGCGGCCGAGCGGGAACGGGCGTGGGCGGAAAGCCTCGCCGCCCATTACACCATCGTTGCGGAGCAGAACGGGGAGCCGGTCGGCTTCGGCGACCTCGCCGCCGCACGGGGCGCGTATCTTGACCGGCTGTACGTCCTGCCCCGCTGCCGGGGCCAGGGGATCGCCTCTTCCCTCGCCCGGTCGCTGGAGAAGGAAGCCCGCTCCTGCGGCTTTTCTTTGATGACCGTCCACACTTCCCGCACGGCCCGGTCCTTTTTTGAGAGGCGGGGCTATCGCCTTCTTTATCCCCAGACGGTGGTGCGGAAAAACAGGGCGGACGGCGCGCCCGTCCTTCTGGAAAACTTCGCTATGGAAAAAACGCTGTAGTCTTATACGTTATTTCGCCCGGGGCCGTGCTCCGGGCGCTTTTTTGTTACCGGCTCTCCGGCGGATATCCCCGCGCCGCACGGATATACTTTTTCTGTAAGAAGCAAACCCTCTCAGCATCCACAGGAAAAGTATCCAAAGAAAGGCACGGTCAGAGATATGGAACAGGAAAAACGGCTTACAGGAAGGGTGGCGCTGGTCACCGCCTCTACCCGGGGGATCGGGTTGGCGAGCGCCGAAGCGCTGGCCGGGGCGGGCGCGACGGTATATCTGGCGGCCCGGAACAGGGAGCGGGCGGAAGAAGCGATCACCCGGATCGCGGAAAACGGCGGAAAGGCACGGTATGTACACTATGACGCGCAGGAGCCGGCTTCCTGCGGAATCATGGTCGAAACCGCCGCCCGGACCGAGGGACGACTGGATATTCTGGTAAACAATTACGGCGGGACCGACGTACGGCTCGACCGGGATGTGGAACACAGCGACCCGGATGATTTTTCCCGTATCGTATGGAACAACCTGCAAAGCGTGTTTCTTCCCTGCAAATACGCCCTCCCCTATCTGCGGCGCTCCGGAGGGGGCAGCATCGTGAATATCTCCACCATCGGCTCGGTAGTACCCGACCTGTCCCGCACCGCCTACTG
>ERZ827520.2121-NODE-2121-length-19635-cov-7.953984_pt1 | contig 19635 bp, 15 predicted proteins | sample MGYA00519581_ERZ827520 | MGnify/ENA primary metagenome ERZ827520 (study PRJEB31778, sample SAMEA3449339) | human gut metagenome | biome: human gut; feature: human-associated habitat; material: faeces | place: United Kingdom | collected 2010/2012 ...
AACCATATAACCGTCTTTGATGAAACTATTTTTGTTTCATCGATGACATTGTACCCGCAAGCAGGGCAGACGTAGATACATCTGCTATTTTGCGTTGCAAAATGCTTGTTGGGAAATCCCAAACCCTTTCAAATCTGCACCGTCCCGGCGCAGGCTGCGCGATGGAATCGCTGAATAGCACAAAGGCATGTTGGAGTCCAGATGTAAAGAAAAAACGGCAAAGCAGATAAAATCCACTTTACCGTTTTATAGCAATTCAACATCTTCATGTAACAGCAACAGCGTTGAATTGCATATCGAAAATTGCTGTTTTAACGTTCCACTGATTTCTTGCCTTGCGATAAAGAAAGCACTTCTGCTAAACGCTCTACATTGAAAATGCAATCGTACACTGCTATAATAAAATTGTGGTATTATCACCAAAAATTCAAGATGCAAAGCGTTTGCAATTGGCAAACATTCAGGAGGAACGCATGGTAACAGGAGCCATTAAAAATAAGGTAGACAAAATCTGGACGGACATCTGGGCAGGCGGCATCACGAATCCGCTGACCGTCATTGAACAGCTGACCTATCTCATGTTCATCCGGTCGTTGGACGAGAAAGAGCTTGCCACCGAAGATTTTGAGAACATGGCGGGCGAAAAGATGGAGCACATCTTCCCGGCCAGCGCGGCAGGGCAGTCTATGCGGTGGAGCCGCTTTAAGGATAAAGATTCCCGCGAAATTTTCCTGACCATGCAGCAGCGGGTGTTCCCGGCCATCAAAAAGATGAAATATGGCCGTCTGCCGGACTTTGACGCAAACGGCGAACTGGTGGAGATCGCAGACGACCCCACCCGCCCGGACGAGGGCAACACCGCCTTTGCGCGGTACATGGACGATGCCATGTTCCTCATCCCCACGCCGCAGGTGCTGCAAAAGATCATCACTGGGCTGGAAGATCTATACACCCACGACATCGCCGACCTTGATATGCAGGGCGACCTGTACGAGTATATGCTGGGCAAGCTGGCAACAGCAGGGCAGAACGGCCAGTTCCGCACGCCCAAGCACATCCGCGACATGATGGTGGAGTTGGTGCAGCCCACGCCGGACGACTTCATCTGCGACCCCGCCTGCGGCACGGCGGGCTTTCTGGTGTCCAGTGCGCAGTACCTCCGCGCCCACTACGAGGACAGCATGACCCCGGAGCAGTGGCAGCATTTTGCCGGCCCGATGTTCACCGGCTTTGACATGGACCGCACCATGCTCCGCATTTCGGCCATGAATCTGATGCTCCACTCCATCACGAACCCGGAGATCGACTACAAGGACAGCGTGTCGAAGCAAAATTCCATTTGCAGCAAGTACACCATTTGCCTTGCGAACCCGCCGTTCAAGGGCACTGTGGATGCCGAGAGCATCAATGATGACCTGAAAGCCGTCACCAACACCAAAAAGACGGAGCTTCTGTTCCTTGCGCTCTTCCTGCGGATGCTCAAAACCGGCGGACGCTGCGCCTGCATCGTGCCGGACGGCGTGCTGTTCGGTTCCAGCAAGGCGCACCAGAGCATCCGCAAAGAGCTGATCGAGAACCACCAGCTGCGGGCGGTCATCTCCATGCCTTCCGGCGTGTTCAAGCCCTATGCGGGCGTGTCCACGGCGGTGCTGGTGTTCACCAAGACCGGCGCAGGCGGCACGGATAAGGTGTGGTTCTACGATATGAAAGCCGACGGCTTCTCGCTGGACGACAAGCGCACCGAGGTGAAGGAAAACGACATCCCGGACATCATCGCCCGGTTTCAGAACCTTGATGCCGAAACTGACCGCAAGCGCACCGAGCAGAGTTTCTTTGTGCCCAAAGCGGAAATTGCCGCCAACGGGTACGATTTATCCATCAATAAGTACAAGGAGACCGAGTATGTGCCGGTGGAGTACCCCTCGACTACGGAGATCCTTGCTGACCTGCATGAGCTAGAAATGGAGATCACCAAGGGTCTGGCAGAGTTGGAGGAGATGGTGTGATGGCGAAGTTGGGAGAGGTTTGCATTCAGATTACAGATGGTAGTCATAACCCGCCATCGGGTGTTGAACAGAGCGAGTACCTGATGCTGAGCTCTAAAAATATCGATGATGACTTTATTACATTGGATTCGCCACGATTTCTTTCACATAGTGACTACATCGCAGAAAATAAGCGAACAACCGTTAGCGAAGGCGATTTGCTAATGACGATTGTAGGAACGATTGGCCGAGTTGCAATTGTTCCGGAAGAATTGAAGGGCATTTGTTTGCAACGAAGTGTTGCAGTAATCAAGCCCGAGCGAGAAGTTGTAAACAATCGTTATCTGATGTATCAACTCCAAAATATGCGGCCGTTTTTAGAAAAAGAAGCTCGTGGTGTAGCACAGAAAGGAATTTATCTCAAACAGGTTAGTCAACTGGATATAAAACTCCCTGAGCTTGAACACCAAATGCAAATTGTAAAAGTGTTGGATAAGGCATCAAAGCTAATTTTTCTTCGTAGGCAGCAACTTGCCAAACTGGACGAGTTGGTAAAGGCGCGATTTGTGGAGATGTTTGGGGACCCTGTAAATAATCCAATGAACTACCCTAAAAGCCAACTCGGAAAAGTTTGTGATGTAAGAGACGGTACGCATGATTCACCGGAATATTATGATGTGGGTTATCCGTTGGTTACTTCTAAAAATGTAACAGGTGGCAAAATAGACCTTTCAGAATGCAATTTGATTTCGGAAGATGACTATAAAAAAATATGTGAGCGTTCCAAAGTAGATAGAGGAGACATTATAATGCCAATGATTGGTACAGTTGGAAAACCAGTCATTGTAAATGCCGAACCCATGTTTGCAATAAAAAATGTTGCGCTAATAAAATTCACACCGGATTCATTGGTGACAAATATTTACATAAAAACACTTTTGGAGTCAGACTATTTTGACCGTGCTGTGCTTGATAAAATAAGGGGCGGAACACAGAAATTTATTGCACTGGGTGATATAAGAAAGCTAGAGATTATTCTGCCGGATTTGAAGCGTCAGCAATGCTTTTCCGCCTTTGTGGAGCGTGTAGACCAGCAGAAGCAGACCGTACAGCAGAGCCTTGAAAAGCTGGAATTGATGAAAAAAGCACTGATGCAGGAATATTTTGGGTAACTCCCTCAGCCGCCTGACGGCGCCAGCTCCCTCAGAGAGGGAGCCTTAACGTGGCCGCAAGGCAAAAGCCTCCCTCCTTGAGGGAGGTGGCACGGCGCAGCCGTGACGGAAGGAGTTCTGCGCAAATCTCGAAAAATCAAGACGAAAGAATCCAGCATATTAACTTTTTGAGATTTCGGTGATATGATATAAAAACGTGTATTGCGAGGGACGTTCATGCAGGTAACTTTTCTTATCGGAAATGGTTTCGATTTAGGAATTGGGCTAAAAACGGCCTATTCTGATTTTTATAGAGTGTATTGTGCTGAAACACAAAAAGATGACGAGAATCTCAGGAACTTTAAGTCCGCTATTCAGTTGAAATCAGAAACGTGGTCCGACTTTGAAAATGCATTTGGCAAATATTCAAGCGAGCTCAATGATACAGCGGTATACTTGGAACTGTTTGAAAATTTTGTCAACTCTTTTATAAGTTATATAAGAAATGAAGAACAGCGATTTGATGAATCAAAACTGGACAATGCAGTTGAGGGAATGAGTAAGGCATTCAGTACATATTATAAGATTCGGCCTGCTGACGAAGAGGTGCTCAGAAGAGTTGTTGATAGAAACGATGTCTATTTTAACTTTGTGACGTTTAATTATACCAATTGCTTAGATAAGTGTTTCAATGCGGTTAAGAAGAAAGCCGGTGGCTGTAAATTTAGTGGCGGATATATTAGCGAGCTTGTCCATGTCCATGGGTATATAGATGATCTCATAATGGGTGTCAATGATGAGACACAAATCGCAAATAAGGCTTTCGCTGAAAATTTGGATGTTATTGAGGGAATAATTAAGCCTGTACAAAATCAAATTATTCGGATGAACTATGATGAACGTGCAACAAAACTAATAAAGAATAGCACAATTGTTTGCATTTATGGAATGTCTGTTGGTTCTACGGACAAGAAGTGGTGGAAATTGATTATGGAGTGGTTGCAGGAAAATTCAGCGAGGCATTTGATTGTGTTAAGTCATGAGGCTGGTCCACAGACAGTGCTTCAATGGAACCGCACTGTGAAGAGAATTCAGAGAAATCTTTTTACATATGGAGAAGTTTCAGATGACAAGAAAAAGCCACTGAAAAGTCAAATTCATATTCAAACAAATCACGACATTTTTTCGATGAATCTGGTGAAATCGCAACAGTTGGGAGGACAGCCTCAAACAATGGAAGATAGTAAGGATATAACCGAACGGGTTCGTTCCGAGATAGAAAAAATGACCGCAACTGATGCAGAAGTGTCAGAAATGCTGGATGAAGTCTTTAATTAAGTGCCCGATTTACTATTGAAAGGAGCCCTCCCCATGTCCAACTTCTCCTATCTCTCCACCCGCCCCGAATATTCCCTCTTTTCCTCTGCCGCCATCGAGGCCGAGAAAGTGTTCTCCACCTCCCCGGCGATGTGCGCGGTGGGATGCCGGAAGGCGTTGGAGCTGGCGGTGAAGTGGGTGTATGCGGCAGACAAAACCATCACGATGCCCTACAAGGACAACCTGCAATCCCTGCTGCATGAGCCGAGTTTCCGGTTCGCAGTGGACCGCAATGTGTGGAGCGTGCTGCCCAGCATCGTGAAGGCGGGCAATCTGGCGGTACATACAGGGCATAGCGTGTCGGCGGCGGATGCAGTGTTCAGCCTGCGGGGGCTGTTCGACTTCATCCAGTGGGTGGATTACTGTTACGGCACGGACTATGTGGAGCGCTCCTTTGACGAAACCGCCATCCCCGGCGAGAAAGTGGAGCTGGACACCCGGAAGATCCGGGAGCAGGAAAGCCTGCTGGAACAGAAAGATGCCGAGCTGGAAGCCCTGCGTAAGCAGGTGGAGAGCCTTTCGGCGGCGTACACGGCCAGCAAACAGCAGAACCAGCAGAGCCGCAGCTTCACCGCCGCCGACCTGACCGAGGCCGAGACGCGGCAGAAGATCATCGACATCGACCTCAAGGCCATGGGCTGGAAATTCACCGGGCCGGATGCCGATGTGCGCACCGAGTACGAAGTGGACAACATGAACGGCGTGCTGGGGCAGAAGGGCTATGCGGACTATGTGCTGATGGGCAAGGACGGCTTGCCGCTGGCGGTCATTGAAGCCAAGCGCAGCACCAAAGACCCCAACATCGGGCGCAAGCAGGCTCAGCTTTATGCAGACTGTCTGGAGCAGAAGTTTGGCCGCCGCCCGATGCTGTTTACCACCAACGGCTACACCACCTATTTCTGGGATGAGCAGAGCGGCCCGCAGCGTGCCGTGAGCGGGGTGTTCTGCAAGGACGACTTGCAGAAGCTGATGAACCGCCGCACCGAGAAAAAGCCGCTGGACACCATCGAAATTGACGATAAAATCACCGACCGCTACTATCAGAAAAACGCCATCCGGGCAGTCTGCGCCCATATTACGCAGGGCTTCCGGCGCAATCTGCTGGTCATGGCTACTGGCACGGGCAAGACCCGCACCGCATCCAGCCTGACCGATGTGCTGAGCCGGGGCGGTCATGTGACCAACGTGCTTTTTCTGGCGGACCGCACCGCGCTGGTAAAGCAGGCAAAGGACGACTTCAAGAAGTATCTGCCGGACCAGTCGCTGTGCAATCTGTGCTCCTCCAAGGATGATAAGGCCGCGCGCATTGTGTTTTCCACCTATCCCACCATGCTCAACGCCATCGACAACGCCAAGACCAAGGACGGCGTGCCGCTGTTTTCGCCCGCCCACTTTGACCTCATCATCGTGGACGAGAGCCACCGCAGCATTTTCAAAAAATACCGCACCATTTTTGATTATTTCGATGCGATTCTGGTGGGTCTGACCGCCACCCCGAAAACCGATGTAGACCGCAACACCTACGACTTTTTCGAGATGGAACACGGCATCCCCACCTACGCCTACGATTACGATACGGCGGTCTACACCGACCATGTGCTGGTGCCTTACTACAACTACGAGGTCAAGACGAAATTCACAGAAGAGGGCATCCACTACGACCAGCTTTCGCCGGAGGACAAGGCCCGCTACGAGGATGATTTTGCCGAGGACGACACCCTGCCCAGCTTTATCCCGTCCGAAAAACTGAACAAGTTCATCTTCAATGCCAACACGGTGGACACCGTTCTGCAGGACCTGATGGAGCGGGGCATCAAGGTGGCGGGCGGCGACCGCATCGGCAAGACCATTGTCTTTGCCCAGAACAAGCGCCATGCGGAGTTCATCCGGGAGCGGTTTTGCAAGCTGTATCCGCAGCTGGAACAGCAGTATCCCGGCTTCGTCCAGCGGGTCGTCTGTGACGATGCCTATGCACAGTCCATCATTGACGATTTCAAACAGCCGGACAAGCCGCCGTTCATCGCGGTCTCGGTGGATATGATGGATACGGGCATTGATGTGCCGGAGTGCGTGAATCTGGTGCTCTTCAAAAAAGTGCGTAGCAAAACGAAGTTCTGGCAGATGATCGGCCGTGGTACACGGCTCTGCCCATCCCTTGCGTGCGTGGATGCCATCGACGGCGAATATACGGGCAAACGGCGGTTTCTGATCTTCGACTACTGCGGCAACTTTGAATTTTTCCGTCAGAAATCCAACGGCTACGAGAGTGCGGACACCAAAAGCCTGTCCGAGAGCATTTTCTGCAAGCAGGTGCGGATTGCCGCCGCACTGCAGGATGGAGCCTATGGGGACGAAAAATACCAGAACTGGCGCAAGATCTTAACGGAGACCTGCCGTGCCGGAGTGGGAGCACTGAATCCGGAGCTGGTATCCGTGCGGCTGCACCGACAGGCCGTGGAACACTATCAAAAGCCAGAAGCCTTTGTCAGCCTGACCGAAACGGACAAGGGTACTCTGATGAAAGAGGTGGCACCGCTCATCTCGCTGGACGATAAGGACGAGGCCGCCAAGCGGTTCGATAATTTTGTATACGGTCTGCTGCTCTGTGAGCTGGAAGGTCTGCCCGGCCTGACGCGGGCACAGCGGCAGCTGAAAAACACCGCTGCTCTGCTGGAACAGAAAGCCACCATCCCGCAGGTGCAGGCCAAGCTGCCGCTCATCCGGGAAGTGCAGACGGACGAGTTCCTGACTTCCCACGACTTGCTCCGCTTTGAGGAAATGCGGCAGGAGCTGCGGGAGCTGGTCAAGTTTCTGGTGGACGGTGTGGAAGGGCAAAAGCCGATCTACACCGCCCTTGCCGACCCGGTGTTGGAACAGACTGAGGGCAAGGCGCTGGACTCCGGTTATGACTTTGGGGAGTACCGGGAGCGGGTCAACCGCTACATCATGGAGCACCGCAACGATACACTGGCCATCCACAAGCTGACCCAGAACATCCCGCTCTCGCAGGGCGATTACATTGAGTTGGAACACATCTTTACCAGCGAGCTGGGCAGCAAAGAAGATTATGCCCGGGAGTTCAAAGATACCCCGTTTGGTCTGCTGGTGCGCAAGGTGGCAAAACTTGACCACGAAGCCGCCATGCAGGCATTCTCCAAGTTCATCAACGATGAATCGTTGAATGCAAAGCAGATCGCTTTCGTGCAGAAGGTCATCCATTACATCGAGCAGAACGGCTATGTGGAAAGCAAAGCCGTCCTGATGAAACCGCCCTTTGACCAGCCCATCCTGTTTACCCGCCTGTTTGATGGCAAAACAGGCAGTGAACTGATGGATACGATCAATTCGGTGAAAGAGAATGCCACCCATGTGACTGCATAAAGTGGTGGAATGTACTGATAAAAACGGTATAATGGACAAGGAGCGGATAGACGGTTTCCGCAGCGCCTTTGCGCCGGGAGAAACTTTATTCTGGCAGGTCCCTGCTGCGGCAAGGGAGAGAATGGCGTTTTACAGTGAGAACCTTCCCCGCCTTTTTTGAAAAAATCACGGCGGTATTTGCGGTGTCCGACCACTATGCGCTGGAATTTATGCGATTTTTGCAGGGACAGGGCATCCGCGTCCCGGAGGATGTGCAGATCATTGGCTTTGATGATACACTGGCAAGCCGGGAAAGCGTTCCCGCTCTGACCACCATTCATCAGGATGCGGCGCTCCGGGCAAGGACTGCCATCCGCCGCCTTGAAGCCCTGCGGGACGGCACCCCCTGCGATGCCGGCATCGTTCTGCCGGTGGAGCTGGTGGAACGGGAAAGCACAAGGAGGCTGCCATGTCAGACTTTATGAGGACCCTTTGCAAAATCGCCATTCCGGTCACCTTACAGGGAATGCTGCAAGCCTCCTTTTCTATCGTGGATCAGATCATGATTGGGCAGCTGGGCGAAGCCGGTATTGCAGCCGTGGGACTTCCGCATCGTGGCGTTCTCTTATCTGCCCATGGCGGTCAGCACCGTCCTGTCCGCATGGCTGCGCTGCAAGGAACACGCCGCTGTCCCCTTTTGGGCAAGTTTTGGCGCGGTAGCGGCGAACATCGGGCTGAACTATCTGCTCATCTTCGGAAAGCTGGGTGCCCCCGCTATGGGCGTTACCGGTGCTGCCATCGCCACGCTGGTTTCCCAGCTTTTGAACCTGCTTTTGATCTTGATAGGCTTTGCGGTCTGCCTTCAAAAGGAAGTGGAACGCCCGCTCACCGTGGAGATTTGGACACGGTGGGCGGGCGTTTTATGTTTATTTTCCGAGTACAACGGAGAGCCTGATCTCCTTTTCCGTCTCGCTCAGGTCAAGAGCGCCGCCATCGGCGACGGTCACGCGCAGCTCATAGAGCGTACCGGCGGTAAGTTCCGTTACAGCCTTGCCGTCCTCGTCTGTGATCGACCACAGTGCAGGATCGACCTTTGCCAGCTTGCCGTCCACGCCATAGGCGTAGAGGGTCAGACCGGAGGTGCTGCCGGACAGGTTATTCATGCGGAAAGCTACCGTGGTGTTGGGATGTACGTTGCGGACGGTCACAGTGTTGCGCCAGCTTGCAACGGTGCCTTCGCCGCCGTCCTGCGCAAACTGTTCCTGCGGGAGGACATTTCTTGCCGCCTGATCAAGCTCGACCTTGCGGTAGGGCATTTCGGGCAGATAAACAAACCGGTCCTGCAGACGAAGCAGTTCCAGATAGCCCGTCGGGCAGTAGAGCGCGTTGCCGCTGTTGCCGGCATACATACCAATGGCCATGTTGTTATAGCCGTACTTGTTGGAAACATCCATCGTGAAAACCGTCTCGCCGGTTTCAAAGTCCAGAATGATGTACTGCCACATCCCGGTCGTCACATCCTGCACATAGCCGTAGATATAGCCCGTTGCGGTGGAAAGCTTCAGGATGGAAGTGTCGCTCAGGTCGTTCCGGCACCAGATGCTCTTCATCTCGTAGCCGTTTGCGGTCTTTACGGTGTCCATGCGCTCGATGCCGGGGGCGATCATAACGTTGCCCTTCATGAGCCAGTTCTGGTCGTAAATATTAGCGTAGCTCTGGATGGAGGAGTCGTTGTTGGGGTCCGCCAGACCTGCATTGCCCGCGCCAAACCAGTTGCAGACGATGGTGCTGACGGTGCCCTCGCCGTCGTCATAGACGATGGCAGAGTTCTCAACGGCTACCTGATAGCCCTCGGGCAGGTCATCCAGCACCGGGGTGCTTGCCACGACCTCGCCGGTCTTCATATCGAGTGCAAGAAGGTTTACAGTGTCCTGATTATCCGTGAACAGCACAAGGTTCGGTGTCAGCGTGGGCGAGCAACCGCCGCCCCACGCAAGACCGCCGCCGGTGGTCTTATCGCCTTCGCCGCTCACCTTTGCACCCGCGCTCTCATAGGGCGTGCACCATACAACGTCTACGCCTTCTTCTGCGCGCAGAAGATAGCAGTTCTGGTTGGTCAGGACCACCGCACCGTCCTTGGAGGCGGCGATGCCGTTTTCAGCGCCCTCGCCGGGGGTCAGTTCGTGGACAAAAACAGCCTTTGAAAGGTCTGTCTGCTCGCCATTCAGGATCGCATCAATGGCAGAACGGGCAATATAGCCGATGACGCCTTGCTGTTGGCGCTGCGGATAAATGCGGAAGCCGCCCGTTGCAAACCAGAGGTTTCCGTCATAGTCAAAGACCACGGACAGAAGATTCTGCGTCAGTTCTTTTCCAAGCGCGGCCTCGGCAGCAGCTTTGATATCAATGTCCAGCACCTTTTCAAATTCCGGCAGAACATTGCCGTTTTCATCCGTTGCGCGGAGCATCAGCACATGGTTGTTGCTCGTGGGGCAGACGATGCGGTTGGATTCGTCAAGGAAGGTATAGGAGCTCTGGATAACGTAACCGCCGCCGTCATGCTGTTTGGGGGAGAAATAGCCGAGCGTCTTTGTCTCTTCGGCGTTCAGGTCTCGGATGGCGATGCCGCCCAGCAGCGGCACAACGGCATGACCGTAGCTGTCAAAGTAGATGGCGGGCGAAGCGTTCGCGTTCGTCGTCTCATAGGAAACGTTGATCTCCGGATAGATGGCAAGCGGCAGGATCTCATCCGTCGAGTCGGTGTTGTAGCCATCGTGATGAATGTTTGCATCGCTCTTGGCCATGTAAGGGTTTTCCTCTACCTGCTTGGGGTTCAGAGCCTTTACCGGCAGCGCCGCAGAGGCTTGTTCCGCTGAAGAGGGCTGTACCGCAGCGGACGGGGCAGCGGGCTGCGAAGCGGCAGCACTGTCTGCCGGCGTCTGTGTTCCGCCGCAGGCAGCCATGGAAAGGCACAATGCTGCGGTCAGCGACAGGCTTAACGCAGAATGGACGATGTTTCTCTTTTTCATAAACCGTTCTCCTTGTTGTGTTCGTTGCGGTCAGACCAGTGCTGCTCCGCCTGATTTTTTTCCATCCAGCCAGATGCGGAATCCCTGCCGCAAGGCGGCTTCGGTCACCGGCTCCAGCAGAAAATAGTCTGCACGCAACCGGAAGGCATGGAGCGAAAAATCCAGATCGCTGCACCAGATAATGCGTGTCTGTGGACAAAGCGCGCGCAGATGCTCTACTGCATTCAATCCGTCGACCCCCGGCAGGGCAATCACGGCATTTGTCAGCGGCTCGTTGCGTGCAGCCTCAAAAAAGCTTTCCTGATCGTGGTAACAGTCCATTTTCGGGAACAAGCAATGTTCGGCGCAGAACCGCGAGATCTGCTCTGCCAGAAAAGCTTCCTGCGCCCTGCTGCTTGTCAGCACGGCAATTCGGTACACAGCGTGCCTCCTTTCTCTTGCGCCATCGTTGGCGTTCTCTGCTTTCAGTATACGGACAGGCATGGTCTTTTCAAGCCATTTAGCACGAAAGCCCCTTTTCCGTCACGAAATCCCATTTTCGGCTGCGACATAACCGGGCAACTGTGCTATAATCAGGATGAAAGAGTTTATAAAGGAGGTTGGAAGCTGTAAAACGGCTTCCTGATACAGCATGAGGATCGCAATCGTCGATGACCTTGATACCGAGCGCACACTGCTGAAGGAGCGCTTGGTGCGGCAGCTGAGTCAGCGCGGCGCAGATGCAGAAATTTTAGAGTTTGACAGCGGGGAAGCCTTTCTGGCGGCAGAAAAAGAGCAGCGCTTTACCGCCGCATTTCTGGATATTTACATGAATGGTTTAAGCGGCATGGATGCGGCAAGGGAACTTCGGAAAACCGATGCAGACTGCCTTCTGGTTTTTACCACCACCTCGACAGACCACGCACTCGAGGGCTTTCAGGTGCGGGCATTTCATTATCTGGTCAAGCCCTTTTCTGAAGCCGAGCTGTCCGGTCTGCTGGATGAAATGCTCGCAAAGCTTCCGCGCCCGGAGCCGGTTCTGGTGGTAAAAGTCGACGGCAGCGACATCCGTTTGTGCTATCGGGATATTATATCCGCCGAGCACTTCGCCCACATGATCAACATCCGCACCACTGCCGGCAAAACGCTTGCTACGCGCCAGAGCTTCAAAGCGTTCACCGAGCCGCTCAAAAAAGATCCGCGCTTTTTTGTTTGTGGCCGCGGTACGATCATCAATATGGAAAATGCTGCCGATTTTCAGGATGCCGCCTTCTGTATGACGGACGGCAGCCAGGTCTATGTCAGTCAGGAGCTTTTGAAAGCCGCCCGACAGGCCTTTATGGAATTTCTGCTGCAAAGGGGGCGTGTGGGTTGAAGGATGTTCTGCGCCCGATCCTGGAGCTTACCGTTGTGTTTCCCGGCCTGCTGCTCGCGTATTTTCCGGTGCGCTCCTATCTGAAGCAGTCTTCCGCAAAGCTTGCAGCAGGGGCGGTGCCGCTGCTGCTCGGGCTTTGCCTTGGCGGCGGGCTGTTTTGCTATCATTTCGGTCTCTCGACCGCGTTCCCCTTGCTGCTCATAACGATTGTGACAATTTTCCTGTATCTCAAAACGCTGCGGCTCTCTCTCTGGAAATCCGGGACCATCGCGCTGGCGGTCTGCGCGGTATTTGCGTGCCTGAATAGCTTGTCTCGCGCCGTTGGTACGGCGATCACGATCCGGCTGCAGCTGCCGCCGGACAAGCCGTGGTTCTGTTTTGGCGCCTGCATTTTTTATAACGTGATCTGCTGGCTGACCGCTGCCGCCGCCTATTATCCCGCCACCCACGCAGTGCGCGCAATGGTGGAGGATGACAATTTTGCGCAGACGTGGTATGTGTTCTGGGTACTGCCGCTGGTGTTCATCCTGCTGAACCTTTTTATAACCCCGCGCTACCAGATAACGCTCCGGACAGGGCGGGTCTTGCAGGTCTACATCGTTATGAGCATCGCGCTTTTATTTTTGATGTTCATGTTCAATGCGATCTTTCTGCTGATGGCAACCAGCCTTAACCGGAATGCGAGATTGCAGCAGGAAAACCAGTTGCTTTCCATGCAGCAGCAGCGCTATGAAAGCCTGAAAACCGCCATTGAAGAAGCCCGGCAGGCGCGGCACGATATGCGCCACCAGTTGAATCAGATCTCCGCACTGGCAGAAACAGGAGATCTGGACGGCCTGAAAGCCTACCTTGCAAAAACTGCCGCCCGGATCCCGGATCTGGACATGAATTTCTGCGAAAACCGTGCGGCAGATAGTGTCGCAGGCTATTATTGCGCCCTTGCAAAACGCGAGGGCATTCCCTTTTGTGCCCGGCTCAACTTACCGCAGACGCTCCCTGTGGATGAGATGGATCTGTGTCTGGTGCTGTCTAATCTTCTGGAAAATGCATTTGAAGCCAGCCTTCGCACTGCACCCGCCCGGCGGAAGATCGAGATCACCGCGTATGTCCATGCCGAGCGGCTTCTTCTGGTCGAAGTGGAAAACGCATTTGACGGCGCAGTTCACGAAAAAAGCGGGGTGTTCCGCTCTTCCAAGCGAAGGGAAAACGGGATCGGCATCCAGTCTGTCCGCCATATTGCAGAAAAGACCGGCGGGGCAAGCACGTTTACCCATCAGAATGGCGTTTTCTCTGCCAAGGTCATGCTTTGTGGAGAAAAGCAGCCGCCAGAGACCGCAGACAGCACCACGGAGTTGTACGGAAAGTGTGGAAAGTAATGCGGAAAGTGCGGAAACTTGCCATATAAAAAAGCAGAAACTTCTTTCCCCAAATGGCAACCTTTATGCTAAAAGAGTCAACTTCATCTCAAAAACTGGCAACCTCCATGCTAAAAGTGGCAAGTGACATATACAAAATGCCATTATACAGAAATGCCCACTCCCCTGAGAACTCCTCAGACGAGTGGGCATTCTTCTTCCTATATATCAAATATACCTTTGTGGTCACTCAAATCGCCACCAAGTCATGGATCAAAAATCATCATTTTTTATTTGTCCCAGAGTAAGTGCACGGTTTCTGCACTGTTTTTGCACGGTTTCAAGGGATGCAATGGGCACTCTGACTTGCAAAATACGACAAAGGGTGCAGAAATTGCAACGTGAAAAATCACGATGCTTTGCGCAAAAACGACGTAAACTCGAAAGTTTCAAAATCAGAGTGTTCTGCCCGGGGGGCTCTTTTAATCAGAGGGCCAGGGATTCGAGTTCCCTCGAGCGCACCAAAAGGACGATAAATCGTTGAGATAAACGGTTTGTCGTCTTTTTTGTTTTATATAGGCTTTTTGGGCTTGTACCTGTGATTTTTTCAAAAATTTTAGAGGTCAGAGGTACAAAAATGAAGAAGATTCAGAAGAATGCAGTCCGGTTTGATAATCTAAAGCAAGATTTTTTGGACGATAAGAAGTATTCTGGCACGGCAGAAGCCACGTTGAACGGCTATCGGTACCAGAAACCGGAAGCCTTCACCGCTCTGTCCGAAACGGACAAGGGCACCTTGATGCGGGAAGTCGCACCGCTTATCTCGCTGGACGACAAGGACGAAGCGGCCAAGCGGTTCGATAATTTTGTGTATGGGCTGCTGCTCTGTGAGCTGGAAGGTCTGCCCGGACTGACGCGGGCGCAGCGGCAGTTGAAAAACACCGCTGCTCTGCTGGAACAGAAAGCCACCATCCCGCTCTCACAGGGCGATTACATTGAGTTGGAACACATCTTTACCAGCGAGCTGGGCAGCAAAGAAGATTATGCCCGGGAGTTCAAAGATACCCCGTTTGGTCTGCTGGTGCGCAAGGTGGCAAAACTTGACCACGAAGCCGCCATGCAGGCATTCTCCAAGTTCATCAACGATGAATCGTTGAATGCAAAGCAGATCGCTTTCGTGCAGAAGGTCATCCATTACATCGAGCAGAACGGTTATGTGGAAAGCAAAGCCGTCCTGATGAAACCGCCTTTCGACCAGCCCATCCTGTTCACCCGCCTGTTTGACGGCAAAATGGGCGGAGAACTGATGGAAACCATTGATGCCGTCCGGGAAAATGCGGTCCACGTGACGGCGTGATACGGCGGAATGCAGAGCGCAGCAAAAAATGTGACCGGGAAGAAGGTCCACCGGCTTTACAATTGCCGGAAAAGGCGGTATTCTTTATTTATGACAAACATCCGCAGGAGGAAACCATGGACATCCGCCAGCTGCACTACTTTCTGGTATTGTGCGAAGAAATGAATTATACCCGGGCCGCACAGCGGCTGTTTTTGTCGCGGCAGGCGCTGCGGCAGAGCATCTCTGCGCTGGAAGCGGAACTTTGCGGGCCGCTGTTTCTCAGTGCCCACCACAAACTCACCCTCACCGACCGCGGCATGAGCCTGCAGCGCCATGCCACCCCGGTGGTGGAGCAGTTCCAGCAGATGCAGGCCGCCCTGCGGGCCGAGATCCAGTCGGCCCAGCCGGTGCACATCGGCATCAGCGTGGCGCTGGTGCCGGACTACCTGCCTGGGCTGGAAACGCAGCTGGACAAGTTCCGCCAACAGTACCCTCATGTGGAGATGCGGTTCCGCCTGCTGGACAACGACGCTGTGGCCGATGCCGTGGAGCAGGGCGAGCTGGACGCCGGTCTGGTCATCGACCTGGGCTGTGCGGCCCCGGTACTGGCCCGCACCACCCTGCGGGCCGACCCTGCTTGCCTGCTGGTGCCCCGCGGTCACCCCTTCTGGGACCGGGAGAGCATCCCGCTGGCCGACCTGCGGGGGCAGCGGGTGCTGCTGCCCAGCCTGCGGCAGGACCTGTTCAGTCCGCTGTGGTCGGCCTGTGCCCGGGCCGGGTTTGCGCCCAACGCCGAGATCGGCCCCAGCTTTTACCAGGCCTATTATCTGGTGCAGGAGCAGCTGTGCACCTGCCTGACCCGCTACGAGCCCGGTGCCCGGCGGGAGCTGGACCGGGTGCGGGACGTGCTGCTGGAGGACCTGCCCCCGCTGTGCGTATCGCTGGTACAGCGCCGGGACTATACCTCGGCCTACATCGACCTGCTGCGCAGCTACCTGATGGAGGTGCTGGGCGGGGCCGCCTCGCTGCCGCCGCGCCGGGGCCGTCCGGCCAAGCCCTTCTACAACTTCCCGGTGCTGTCCAGCACGGCGGCAAAGCCTGCCGCTCCGGTGCACCCGGCCCCTGGCACCCAGCTGCCCTTTGCGGGTGCGACCAACTTCCGGGAGCTGGGCGGCTATCCGGCCGATGAGGGCAAGACCGTGCGCTGGGGCCAGATCTGGCGCGGCGTGTGCACCGCGCGGCTCACCGACCCGGCGGACCGTGCCCGGCTGGATGCGCTGGGCTTGCGGCTGATTCTGGACCTGCGCAGCACTGCCGAGGCCCAGGCCGAGCCGGACTATGTGCCGGACGGTGCCCGGCTGGTGCAGATCTGTGCCCTGTGCGGCGACGACGGCCATGAGATCAGCTTTGCCCCCGGTGACATCGAGCGCATGATGCACACCGCCCGGGAGGGCGAGAACATCCTGTACCGGATGTACCGACAGATGCTGTTTGGCAACAAGGCCTTCAAGGAGCTGTTCCGAGCGCTGGAAGCCGGCGAGACGCCCATCCTGTTCCACTGCTCTGCCGGCAAGGACCGCACCGGCGTGGCCGCCATGCTGATCCTGCTGGCGCTGGGTGCGTCCGACGAGACGATCTGCGCGGACTTTGTGCAGACGAATGTCTGCCGCAAGGCCGAGATCGACGCCCTTCTGGCGGGCCACGCGGAAGAGATCGCCGCCGACCCGTCCAAGCGGATGCGGTTCTGCACACAGGCGGGCGTGGATCCGGGTGCGGCACCCTATGTGCTGCAGGTCATCCGGGAAGCGTGCGGCAGCGCGGAGGAGTATCTGGCCCGGGAGTACGGCCTGACTCCCGCCCGGCGGATGCGCCTGCGGAGGATGTATCTGGAATAATGATGCAGAATGAGCCCCGGTGTATGCAGATGCACCGGGGTTTTTGCGGCATAAAATCGGCCATGTGCACAAAAAATATGCGACGGGATCCGGTTTTCCCTTGACAAGCGTGCAAATGTTTCGTAATATAATTAGTAGTATGGAATAAAAGACGCTGTGTGCAGGTCGTCCCCATGACCGGAGTTTCTCCACAGGCGAAGCGCGCCTGTTTTATATAAGCCAGAACCGGATAGAAAAAAGCCGCAATGCCCGTGCAGGGTCTGCCTGCGCGTGTGATTTTTGTTGTCACTTTTTGCATGGAAGGCTCCCTTATAGATCGTTGCCCACAGCCTGCCGCACAGCGTCTCCTGCTTGTTTGAACCTGAATGAAAAATCAGAACAAAGGAGAGTGAACACGATGACCGCGATCGAAGTGATCGTGGCCCTGATCGTGGGTGTTGTCGGTGCAGCTGCGGGCTATTTTGTTGGTTACAACAACCGGAAAAAGACCGCCGAAGCACAGATCGGCAGCGCCGAAGCCGAGGCGACCCGCCTGGTGAACGAAGCGATCAAGACCGCAGACCAGAAGCGCAAGGAAGCGGTTCTGGAAGCCAAGGACGAGGCCTTCAAGCTGAAGGCCGAGGTCGATGCCCAGAAGGCAGAGGCCGACAAGGAGATCAAACAGCGCCGTGCTGAGATCAGCCGTCAGGAAAACCGCATTGACCAGAAGGAAAATGCCCTGGACCGCAAGACCGAAGCCCTGGAGCGCAAGGAAGAGGACCTGAAGAAGCGTACCGCCGAGGCCGACGCCCGTCTGGCCGAGATCGACGCCCTGCGCGCCAAGGAGATGGAGCGTCTGGAAACGCTGGCCGGCCTGAGCCAGGAGGACGCCCGCGAGGTGCTGCTGCACAAGGTGGATGAGGAGCTCACCCACGAAAAGGCCGTGCGCATTGCCGCCTATGAGACCGACCTGAAGGAGAACTGCGACAACATCGCCCGCAACCTGATCGGTCAGGCCGTGAGCCGCTGCGCCGCCGACCACTGCAGCGAGACCACCGTGAGCGTGGTGCCGCTGCCCAGTGACGAGATGAAGGGCCGCATCATCGGCCGCGAGGGCCGCAACATCCGTGCGCTGGAAACCGCCACCGGTGTGGACCTGATCATCGACGATACCCCGGAGGCCATTACCCTGTCCTCCTTCGACCAGACTCGCCGCGAGGTGGCCCGCATGACCCTGGAACGCCTGATCGGCGACGGCCGCATCCACCCCGCCCGCATTGAGGAAACGGTGGAAAAGTGCCGCCACGAGCTGGAGCTGCAGATGAAGCGCGAAGGCGAGCGTGCGGTGATGGAGCTGGGCATCCACGGCCTGCACCCGGACCTGATCAAGCTGATCGGCCGGTTGAAGTACCGTACCAGCTTTGGCCAGAACGCCCTGAACCACAGCATGGAAGTGGCCTGGGTGGCCGGCCTGCTGGCAGGCGAAATGGGTGTGAACGTGACCATGGCACGCCGTGCCGGTCTGCTGCATGACATCGGCAAGGCACTGGATCACGAGATCGAGGGCAGCCACGTCCAGATCGGCGTGGACATTTGCCGCAAGTACAAGGAAAACACCCAGATCATCCACGCCATTGAGGCCCACCACGGCGACGTGGAGCCCAAGACCCCGCTGGCCTTCATCATCCAGGCTGCCGACGCCATCAGCGCCGCCCGCCCGGGTGCCCGCCGCGAGAATGTGGAAAGCTACGTCAAGCGTCTGGAAAATCTGGAGGAGATCTCTTCCAGCTTTGAGGGCGTGGAGCAGGCCTTTGCCGTGCAGGCAGGCCGCGAAGTGCGCATCATGGTCAAGCCCGACGTCATCAGCGACGATCAGGTCATCCTGCTGGCACGCTCCATCGCCAAGAAGATCGAAGATACGCTGGATTACCCCGGCCAGATCAAGGTCAACGTCATCCGCGAGAGCCGCGCTGTCGAGTACGCAAAGTAAAAACCGGACAAGGCCGCTGCCGTTTGCAGGCAGCGGCCTTGTTTTTTGCCCGGAAGCATGATATCATGAACAAAAAGGCCCTGCCGGTCTGGGGCGGCGGGGACGGATGCAGCGTGAAAGGAGCCGATCAAGATGAAACACTGGAAAAATCTGCTTGTCTGCCTGCTGGCTGGGGTGCTGGCGCTTGGTGTGCTTACGGCCTGCAGCGGGCTGGGGAGCGTGAACACCGGCACGGACGCTGAAAAAGCCGCAGAGCTGGCGCAGCAGCTGGGCGTTGCCCATACACAGGAGCTGGATAACACGGCCAAAGCGGTGGCAGAATGGTTTGTACAGGAACCGGACAGCCTGTGGGTCAGCGGCCTGGATCTGGTGTACACGGTGGCGCTGGATGCGGACGGCAACATGAGCTATACGAATAATCTGAACAAGTTCCTATACTGGTCCGGGTGCTATGGTGTCCCGGAGGATGTAACGGTGGCGCTCCTGCTGGATGATAGCACGGCCATGACGGCCCAGCTGTATGCGCCGCAGGCCGACAGCGCAGCGGCAGAGCTGCTGAAGGACGCGGCCGGTCACAGCGAATTGGGCGCGGCCTTCATCGACTACAACGGCACCGCCTATGTCGTGGCAGTGTTCCGGTAAGCACAGGCGATCAAAGGGACGTTCCGTGGAACGTCCCTTTTTTGTCTGTCACAGAAAATGAACTTGACTTAAAATGTGCTTCAAGCTTTACGATCGAAAAGACAGGAACGCGTGTTGAAACCTTAGCAGAACAACAAAATGCAAAAAAGCCCAGAGCGATACCGCTCCAGGCTCCTTTG
>ERZ827520.2132-NODE-2132-length-19541-cov-4.373037_pt1 | contig 19541 bp, 16 predicted proteins | sample MGYA00519581_ERZ827520 | MGnify/ENA primary metagenome ERZ827520 (study PRJEB31778, sample SAMEA3449339) | human gut metagenome | biome: human gut; feature: human-associated habitat; material: faeces | place: United Kingdom | collected 2010/2012 ...
TTTACAGATATCCGTCAGTTCAACCTAATGTTCAATACATTCCAGGGAGTAACAGAGGATGCGAAGAATACGGTATATCTCCGTCCGGAGACTGCACAGGGAATCTTCGTAAACTTCAAGAATGTACAGCGTACCTCCAGAAAGAAACTGCCATTTGGTATCGGACAGATCGGTAAATCATTCCGTAATGAGATTACACCTGGTAACTTCACATTCCGTACCAGAGAATTTGAACAGATGGAACTGGAATTCTTCTGCAAACCGGACACAGACCTTGAATGGTTTGATTATTGGAAGAAGTTCTGTCTGAACTGGCTGTCTGCATTAGGACTGAAAGATGATGAAGTACGTTACCGCGATCATGATAAAGAAGAGCTTTCTTTCTACAGTAAAGCAACAACAGACGTTGAGTTCTTATTCCCATTCGGATGGGGAGAACTGTGGGGAATCGCTGACCGTACAGATTACGACTTAACACAGCATCAGAATGTATCCGGACAGGATCTGACATACTTTGATGATGAGACAAAGGAAAAATACATCCCATACGTTATCGAGCCGTCACTCGGTGCAGACCGTATGGTACTTGCATTCCTTTGCAGCGCTTATGATGAAGAAGAAATCGGAACAGAGGAGAAGCCTGATACACGTACGGTTCTTCACTTCCATCCGGCACTGGCACCGGTTAAGATCGGTGTGCTTCCGCTTTCTAAGAAGCTGAATGAAGGCGCAGAGAAAGTATTTGCACAGTTAAGCAAGAAATACAACTGCGAATATGATGACCGTGGAAATATCGGAAAACGTTACCGTCGTCAGGACGAGATCGGAACACCATTCTGTGTAACATACGATTTCGATTCTGAAGAAGACGGAGCAGTAACTGTCCGTGACAGAGATACCATGGAACAGGAAAGAATCAAGATTGAAGATCTGGATGCTTACTTTGAGAAGAAATTCGAGTGGTAAGAATCAGAAAATTGAAGCATAAGGGATAAAATAAGAGACCGTGGAATCGGCTATGTATGCCAAAGTGCATGCATGGCGGTTTCACGGTCTTTTTTTATATATGCAGGTATGTAGAAATTGATTTGTGCATAATGTACAAAAAAATAAAATATAAAATAAAATATTGATTTAAAATGAATGAAAGAGTATATTTATAGGAAAGACTTAATTCATTATTCGTAAAATCTATAAGTAAGGAGGAAAGACTTTGGATAAACTGAATAATATCGTATTATTGATTCAACATTATCTGGCAGATTATATTTTGATCATTCTGCTGTTAGGAGGAGGTGTTATATTTACGATCCGGCTCGGATTTATCCAGATACGTGGATTTAAGGCCGGGTGGAAAAGAACGTTTGGCGGACTGTTTTCGAAAAAAGGAACGGCGGGAAAAGACGGTATGTCATCATTTCAGGCACTTGCAACGGCTATTGCAGCACAGGTAGGAACGGGGAATATTGCAGGAGCGGCAACAGCATTGGCAATAGGCGGACCGGGAGCGATTTTCTGGATGTGGATTGCGGCATTTCTTGGAATGGCGACCATTTTCGGAGAAGCTATTATGGCTCAGAAATATAAGCATGTAGGAAAAGACGGGCATGTAACAGGCGGACCGGTTTATTATATCCAGGCGGCTTTCAAAGGTACTTTTGGAAAAATCCTGGCAGCTGTCTTTTCTGTTCTGATCATTTTTGCACTGGGATTTATGGGAAATGCGGTACAGTCCAACTCGATAGCGTCAGCATTTCATACTGCATTTGGTATACCACAGATAGTGGTGGGGATCATTATAGCGGTTATCGCATTGTTTGTATTTGTCGGAGGAATTTCCAGAATTGCAAAAGTTACAGAGACGATTGTTCCAATCATGGCATGTTTTTATATTATCGGATCACTGATTGTAATCTTTGCAAACTTTAAAGAAATCCCATATGCATTTTATTCTATCGTTGTAGGTGCTTTTAAACCGTCTGCAGTCAGTGGCGGAGCAGTGGGAGCAACGGTAAAGCTTGCACTCACAAAAGGTGTGGCAAGAGGACTGTTCTCGAATGAAGCAGGTATGGGATCGACGCCTCACGCACATGCGGTAGCGAAAGTAGAACATCCGGTAGAGCAGGGATTTGTAGCAATGATCGGTGTATTCATTGATACCTTTGTAATTCTGAATCTGACGGCACTGGTGATTATTACAACACAGTCGATTCCGACAGGGCTTACAGGTACAGCGCTCAGCCAGTATGCATTTTCGAGTGTATTCGGAAAATTCGGTAATGTATTTATTGCAATCTGTATGTTCTTTTTCGCATTTTCGACGATTATTGGCTGGTATTTCTTTGGGCAGGCCAATGTGAAATATTTATTTGGAAAAAATGCAGTAAAGCCGTATGCGGTTCTGGTTTCGCTCTGTGTATTGTTAGGTTCACTTGCACAGGTTGATCTGGTATGGAATATGGCAGACTGTTTCAATTCATTGATGGTAATTCCTAATATTCTTGCATTGTTCTTCCTGAGCAGCCAGATGAAAGAATTGCATGACGATTACTATCATAATTTCTTAAAAAATAAAAAAGTAAAATAAAGAAAAAAGACTTTGTGAATAATGAATAAGTGAAAACGAAAAACGGAGGGAAAATAGAAAAATATACAAAAAGCAGATTACATAATTGTTCAAAACAACTAAAAAAAGATAAAAAAAGATAAAGTATTGCAATATAAATAACAATGATGTAATATAGAGGAAGAAAATAAATGATATAAAAATTTTCTATAACTGAAAAGAAGAGTGGGATGATATTTCTCAAGAGAGAGCTGCCAGGGCAGCCGCCGAAGAGGCAAACCGGTATCGAAAAAAATGGAGAAAAACCGGACGAAACTTTCAGGCAAAAGGACGGAGAAAGGGACTACATTCTGAATCTTGTACTGTAAGAGGAATTAGATTTAACAGGACGAAAGACAGAAAAGGACGTTTGAACGCAGTAACTGGCGTGGAGCGTCCTTTTTATTTTCTAAGGCTGGTTGAAATAACATAAGAGAGGATGGACATGAATGAGTAAGTATATGGTGATCACAAATAATCCGCTTGTACGATCCAGGCTGGATGATACACATGAGGTAATCTATCTGGAACTCTCTTATGAAGAACTTCTGAAGGTAGTGAGGGACAGAATTTACGAAGGTCACAGATTATTGACACATCCATTATCAGGAAGTGTAAAACCAAAGGAAACACCGTACAAATCTGTGCTGATATCTGAGAGAAAGGAGAAGGTGGATGGGGAATCTGTCAGATTGATTGAAAATGCGATTCTGGTATGTCAGAAATTTCAAGATAAAAGTAAGTATTACAAAGAAGAAGTTTATAAGGATTTTCAATTGGTTGACTGGACTTTATTAGAGAGCGGACTGGCGTCTGCGGATGTCTGGTAGAAGACAGTGATAAAAGAGGTTGTAAAACGGGCAGCGTTTTATAAAAGAAGATGAAAAGAGGAGGAAAAGATCGTGAGATTAGAAATGGGAAATATTTACATTAAGGATATCCAGTTTGCGGATACATCAAAGATTGAAGATGGAATCCTGTATGTAGATAAAGGAGCTGTAAAAGCGGTAGCATTGGAAGATGAGCATATCAAAACAGTCACTTTTGATATTGCGAAACCAGGAGAATCAGTAAGAATCACACCGGTAAAAGATGTGATCGAACCAAGAGTAAAAGTTGAGGGAAAAGGCGGGGTATTCCCGGGAATTATTTCAAAAGTTGATACCGTTGGTTCCGGAAAGACATATGCATTAAAAGGAATGGCTGTTGTAACAGCAGGAAGAATCGTTGGATTCCAGGAAGGTATCATTGATATGACAGGACCTGGAGCAGATTACACACCATTTTCAAAGACGTTGAATCTGGTTATGGTATGTGAACCTGTAGAAGGTATCAAGCAGCATGAATATGAAAAAGCAGTCCGGTTTGCCGGATTCCGGGTAGCAGCTTACATTGGGGAATTAGCGCGTGAGCTTACACCGGATGAGACAAAAGTATATGAGACATGCGGTATCAAAGAAGGAATCACACAGTATCCGGATCTTCCGAGAGTTGCATATGTCCAGATGCTTCAAAGCCAGGGACTCTTACATGACACTTATGTATACGGAGTGGATGCAAAGAAGACACTTCCTACAATTTTAAGTCCTACAGAGATCATGGACGGAGCAATCGTTTCCGGTAACTGTGTATCTGCATGTGATAAGAATCCTACATATGTACATGAGAATAATCCGGTTGTTCATGATCTGTTTGAAGAACATGGAAAGACACTGAACTTTGTATGTCAGATCATTACAAATGAAAATGTATACCTTGCAGATAAAGAAAGATCTTCTGACTGGACAGCAAAACTGTGTAAGATGTTAGATCTGGATGGCGTTATCGTATCACAGGAAGGATTTGGTAATCCGGATACAGACCTTATTATGAACTGTAAGAAGATCGAAGCAGAAGGCATCAAGACTGTAATTATTACAGATGAGTATGCCGGACGTGATGGAAAATCACAGTCTCTTGCGGACGCAGATGTGGCAGCAGATGCGGTTGTAACAGGTGGTAATGCAAATGAAGTTGTTATCCTGCCAAAACTTGATAAAGTAATTGGAACTTTAGATTATGTGACAAAGATCGCCGGAGCAAGTGAAGATACACTTCGCGAAGATGGATCTCTTGAAGTAGAACTTCAGGTCATCACAGGTGCAACAAATGAGACAGGTTTCAATAAGCTGAGTGCAAGATAGAAGAGGGAGGATAAGAATATGTCTAAGATAAAAGTAGTTCATTATATCAACCAGTTCTTTGCACAGATTGGTGGAGAGGAAAAAGCAGACTATCCTGCAGAAATTCGTGTTGGGGAAGTTGTAGGACCTGGTCTGGCACTGACACAGAATTTTAAAGATGAAGCAGAGATTATTGCAACAGTTATTTGCGGAGATTCTTACTTCAATGAGAACCTTGAAAAAGCAAAAGCAGATATTCTTGCAATGGTAAAAGAGCAGGCACCGGATGTATTTATTGCAGGACCGGCATTCAATGCAGGACGTTATGGTGTGGCTTGCGGTACAATTGCGGCAGCTGTTCAGGAGGAACTTGGAATTCCTGCAGCTACAGGTATGTATGTAGAAAACCCTGGAGCAGATATGTTCAAGAATGATGTCTACATGATCTCAACAAAGAACAGTGCGGCAGGTATGAGGGATGCAGTGAAGAAACTTGCTCCGTTGGCAGTGAAACTGGCAAAAGGAGAAAAAATCGGTTCATCTGCAGAAGAAGGATATATCCCAAATGGTGTACGTGTAAACTTCTTCGAAAAAGAAAGAGGATCCAAACGTGCTGTTAAGATGCTGATCAAGAAATTGAATGACAAGCCATATGTAACAGAATATCCGATGCCGAATTTTGACAGAGTAGAACCAAATCCGGCAGTGAAGGATCTTGCACATGCGAAGATTGCCCTGGTTACTTCCGGTGGTATCGTTCCAAAGGGAAACCCGGACCACATAGAAAGTTCAAGTGCTTCTCACTATGGAGAGTATGATATTACAGGAGTTACAGATCTTACAGAAGAGACATATGAGACTGCACATGGCGGATATGATCCGGTATATGCGAATGAAGATCCGGACCGTGTACTTCCGGTAGATGTTCTTCGTGATATGGAAAAAGAAGGTGTGATCGGATCGCTTCATCATCTGTTCTATACAACTGTAGGAAATGGAACATCTGTAGCATCCGCAAAAGCATTTGCAGCAGAGTATTCGCAGAAATTAAAGGCTGACGGAGTAGATGCCGTTATCCTGACCTCCACCTGAGGTACCTGTACTCGTTGCGGTGCAACGATGGTAAAAGAAATCGAAAGAGCAGGAATTCCTGTTGTACATATCTGTACAGTTACTCCGATTTCTATGACAGTTGGTGCAAATAGAATCGTACCGGCGATTGCTATTCCACATCCACTCGGTAATCCGGCACTGGATCAGGAAGAAGAAAAGAAATTACGCCGTGGAATCGTAGAAAAAGCTCTGGAAGCTTTGACTACGGAAGTTGACGGACAGAAAGTTTTTGAATAGTACATGTGAATATAGAAGGAGATATAACGTAAAATGAGTGAGATTTATGACGTTATCATTCTGGGTGCAGGTCCTGCCGGTCTGGCGGCGGGGCTGTATGCAGGAAGAAGCCGGCTCAATGTTCTGATCATCGAAAAAGGTCAGGATGGAGGTCAGATCGCAATTACTGACGAGATTGAAAATTATCCGGGTCAGATTGTAGAAGGGGAATCCGGACCATCCCTGATTGCAAGAATGACAGAGCAGGCAGAAAAATTCGGGGCAAAAAGGGTATCCGATATGATCAAAGAAGTAGAACTTGAAGGAGAGGTCAAGGTTCTTAAGAGCGAAAAGAATGAATATCGCGGAAAAAATGTGATCATTGCAACGGGCGCACATGCAAGACCGATCGGATGCAAAGGAGAAGGACAGTTCAGGGGAAAAGGTGTTTCTTATTGTGCAACATGTGATGCGAACTTTTTTGAAGATTTTGAAGTATATGTAGTCGGCGGTGGGGATTCCGCGGTAGAAGAGGCTATGTATCTGACAAAATTTGCAAGAAAAGTTACGATCATTCACAGAAGAGATGAACTGCGGGCTGCAAAATCAATTCAAGAAAAAGCATTCAAGAATCCGAAGCTTTTCTTTATGTGGGACAGTGTCGTAGAAGAACTGGAAGGTGACGACATCCTCCAGGCAATGTATGTGAAGAATGTTAAGACCGGAGAAGTAACAAAAGTCGAAGCAGATCCGGAAGACGGAATGTTCGGGCTGTTCGGATTTATCGGAACGGTTCCGAATACAAAGATCTTTGAAGGAATCATTGATATGGATGAAAGAGGGTACATTAAGACGGATGCTGATATGCATACCAATATTCCGGGTGTATATGCAGCAGGAGATGTACGTGTAAAGAGCCTGCGTCAGGTGGTAACAGCGGCAGCAGATGGTGCGATCGCAGCTGTTCAGGTCGAACGCAGCATGTCAGATTATTTTTAGGAGAAACTCCGGAATTTAACCGGGTCATTATAATAAAAAAAGGAGGAAAAATGACATGATAGATGTAGATAAGACTACGTTTGAAGAAGAAGTATTAAAAGCAGAAGGTTATGTATTTGTTGACTTTTATGGAGATGGATGTGTTCCTTGTCAGGCACTGATGCCGAAGGTACATGAATTTGCAGATACTTATGGGGACAAACTCAAATTCACATCGTTAAATACAACAAAAGCACGCCGTCTTGCAATTGCCCAGAAAGTTCTTGGACTTCCTGTAATGGCAATCTATAAAGACGGGGAAAAAGTAGAAGAGCTGGTAAAAGATGACTGTACAGCTGAAGCAATTGAAGCAATGATTAAGAAATATATCTGATTCTCGAGAGGTAATTTCTAAATCATAGATGAATGACCTTGATAAGGTTTAAATAAAAAAGAAAGGAGATCGTAATTATGGCTATTTTAGAAGGGAAAAAAGCAATAATTATCGGAGACCGTGATGGAATTCCGGGACCGGCTATCGCAGAATGTGTAAAAACTGCAGGTGCTGAGATCGTATTCTCATCTACGGAATGTTTCGTCTGAACGAGCGCAGGCGCAATGGATCTGGAAAACCAGAAGAGAGTAAAAGAATTCGCTGAAGAATATGGTGCAGAGAACTTAGTAGTGGTTCTTGGTGCAGCAGAAGGAGAGGCTGCAGGTCTTGCAGCTGAGACTGTAACTTTAGGCGATCCTACTTTCGCAGGTCCATTGACAGGGGTCCAGCTTGGACTCACGGTATATCACGTATGCGAACCAGAGATGAAAGCAGAGTTTGACGAAGCGGTTTATGATGAGCAGGTAAGCATGATGGAAATGGTATTAGATGTTGATGATATCATTTCTGAGATGCAGGCTATCAGAGATCAGTTATAGTCCGAAGTTTCTCATACGAATGAAAAGGACAGGTCCGTTGTGTTCCTACAGGGACTGTCCTTTTTCTAAATTTCAGGGTATTTATTTTGAGGTAAATGGAAAGGTGGATAACCAATGAACAGTGTAATTAAAGGGGCAAGTTATGTATTAGTACATACACCAGATATGGTTTTATACAACGGAACAACACAGACAACAGAAAGAGTTGTGAATCCGGATTCGGAATATTTAAAAGCAGTACCGGAGCATCTCCGTTCTTATGAAGAGGCAGTGTCTTACTGGCCGAATCAGACTTATATCGGTAATGCACATCCGGATGAACTTGCCGAAATAGAATTCCCGTATTATGACAAGAAAAAAGAAGGGGCAGAACGTTACGGAAAATATGGAGAGATCATGCCGGAAGAAGAATTCTTGCTTCTGGTACAGGCATGTGATATGTTCGAAGTAGTGAGACTGGACAAAGCATTTGTTGAAAAATATAAAGAAGCATTTGCAAAAGATCCGGTGATCTCTGATGACATAGTTGAAAAAATCCATGAAGGGGTGGAACTTTCTGAGATCGAAACGCTGATCAGCGAAGATCATGCGGAACCATTATATTTTGAGCATCAGTTAGTGGGCTGTGTAAAACCGGCACATGACATTGATGTGAACCTGTCTTCTCATGTTATGCATGAAAATCTTATGAGCAAGGCTTCCAGTGTACTTGCCCTTCTCTATGCTGTGAAGAATGCAGGAATTGAGAAATCAGATGTTGAATATGTAATTGACTGTGCGGAAGAAGCTTGTGGAGATATGAACCAAAGAGGCGGCGGTAACTTTGCGAAGGCGGCAGCAGAGGTGGCAGGTCTTGTCAATGCAACCGGATCAGATGCCAGAGGATTCTGTGCAGCACCGACACATGCACTGATCGAGGCAGCCGCACTGGTAAAAGCAGGCGCGTATAAGACGGTTGTCGTTACAGCAGGAGGCTGTACTGCAAAACTTGGTATGAACGGAAAAGATCATGTAAAGAAAGGCCTTCCGATCCTGGAAGACTGCCTGGGAGGATTTGCAGTTGTTGTATCTGAGAATGACGGAGTGAATCCGGAGATCGATCTCGGAATGCTTGGACGCCACAGTGTTGGAACCGGTTCTGCACCACAGAATGTAATCGGAAGCCTGGTAGCAGATCCGCTTGACCGTGCAGGAATGAAGATTACGGATATCGATAAATTCTCACCGGAGATGCAGAATCCGGATATCACAAAACCGGCAGGAGCAGGAGATGTACCGCTTGCCAATTATAAGATGATCGGTGCACTGGCTGTTAAGAGAGGCGAGCTGGACAGAAAAGAACTTGCAAACTTTACAAAAGAACATGGCCTGACCGGATGGGCACCGACACAGGGACACATTCCTTCCGGTGTTCCATATGTAGGATTTGCAAGAGAAGATATTCTGGATGGAAAGATTAAGAATGCAATGATCATCGGAAAAGGAAGCCTGTTCCTTGGACGTATGACGAACCTTTTCGATGGTGTATCATTCGTCATTCATGGCAATACAGCAGCTGCACAGGAAGAAGCCGCAGGTGTATCTGAGGAAGAAGTAAAGGGACTGATCGCAAAGGCGATGAAAGAATTTGCAGCAACCCTGATGGCTGAATAGGGGGTGTGCAAGATGGCAGATAAGATTGAAAAAATCATTGCAGACACATTTCTGCAGATGGCAGAAGGTCTGGAGACCGGAAGCTTTGGAAAGAAACCGAGGATTGCACTGACCGGAATGGGTAGCGAACATGGAGAAGAGAATGCCATGGAAGCTGCAAAGATGGCAGCAAAAGATGGAATTGACGTATATTATATCGGAACACTGGAAGCAGATGGCATTACTACCGTGAAGGTAGCAGATGATGAAGAAGGTCATAAGAAGATGGAAGAAATGCTTGCATCGCATGAAGTAGACGGTGCAGTAACGATGCATTTCCCATTCCCGATTGGTGTATCGACGGTTGGACGTGTTGTGACTCCGGCGAAGGGAAGAGAGATGTTCATTGCCAATACAACCGGAACTTCCAGTTCAGACCGTATAGAAGGAATGATCAAAAATACAATCTATGGAATCATAGCTGCAAAGGCGTGTGGTAAGGAGCATCCGACAGTGGGAATCCTGAATGTGGATGGTGCACGCCAGACGGAGATGGCATTAAAAGAACTTGAGAAAAACGGATACGACATTACGTTTGCTGAATCAGCAAGAGCTGACGGGGGGTGTGTAATGCGTGGAAATGATGTACTGCAGGGAACACCGGACATTATGGTATGTGATTCGCTGACCGGAAATATCATGGTGAAGATGTTATCTTCTTACACAACAGGAGGCAGCTTTGAAGCATCCGGATATGGTTATGGCCCTGGTGTCGGGGAAGGTTATGAACAGCTGGTTATGATCGTATCCAGGGCGTCAGGAGCACCGGTAATCGCAGGCGCAATCCGTTATGCGGCGGAGTTGGTAAAAAGTAAAGTATTTGAGATCGCAAAGAAAGAATTTGTAGCAGCAGACAAAGCCGGTTTAAAAGATATCCTGGCGGCAAGAAAACAGATGTCGAAACCGGCATCGGAAGCCATAGAAGTAAAGGCTCCGCCAAAAGAGATCGTGACATCCCAGATTGCGGGAATAGAAGTTATGGATCTGGAAGATGCGGTGAAAGTACTGTGGAAGCAGAACATCTATGCAGAGAGCGGAATGGGCTGTACAGGACCGATTATCCGTGTGTCTGATGCGAATCTTGCAAAGGCAGAAGAGGAGCTTAAAAAGGCAGGATATATCAATTAAAGGATAACAAAATCCAATGGTTTGAGTGAAAAAATAAGAATAAATACGGGAGTGGAAGAATCAATAGAAAGATTCTTCCACTCCCGGTATTTTTTTAATATGGAATAGAAGCTGCCAGTGGCAGCTTCTATGTATTATTTCCGACCGCGAAGTCTCTTTTCACGGATATCAGCAATGGCTGTATAAAGTACATCGGATGAAGAATTGAGGCCTGTCTCACAGGAATCCTGGATAACTCCGATGATAAATCCAACACCGACAGCCTGCATGGCAACATCATTCGGTACACCGAAGAGGCTGCAGGCCATAGGGATAAGAAGAAGAGATCCGCCGGCAACTCCGGAAGCACCTGCGGCACTTAATGCAGCAAGTACACAGAGAATGATCGATGTAAGAAAATCTACATGGATATCCAGTGTATGAGCGGTAGATAAAGCCATTACAGAGATTGTGATTGCAGCCCCTGCCATGTTGATCGTAGCTCCAAGTGGAATGGAGATAGAGTAGGTATCTTCGTCCAGACCAAGTTTCTTACAAAGTTCCATATTAACCGGAATATTCGCAGCAGAACTTCTGGTGAAGAATGCTGTGATAAAGCTTCCTTTCAGACAGGTAAATACCAGTGGAAATGGGTTCTGTTTTGTGAAAATAAATACAATGACCGGATTGATAATGAAGATAACAACAGCCATACTTCCAACCAGAACGAGGATTAACTTTCCATAAGAAAGTAATGCATCCAGTCCCTGTTCTGAAATCGTAGAGAAGATCAGTCCCATGATACCGAACGGAGCACAGTTGATGATCCACTGAACTGCGGTCGCCGTTGCATCGGAAATGTTCTCCAGTGCATCTTTTGTTCCCTTGTTCGCGTGTTTTAATGCAATTCCAAAAATAACTGCCCAGAAAAGAATACCGATATAATTAGCATTGACAATGGAATCAACCGGATTCTTAACGAGATTGTTCAAAAGGTTGGTGAGCACTTCCGCAATTCCGCTTGGCGGAGTGATATCGGTAGCAGAAGCAGTGTCTGTAAAGGTCAGTGTTACCGGGAATAACCGGCAGGCAATAACGGCTACAAAGGCAGATACAAGGTTACCAACCATGTACAAAATGATAATAAATTTTAAATTGGTCTTCTGACCAGACTTCATGTGGCAGAGTGCACTCATAACCAGGAAGAATACCAGAAGCGGGGCGATTCCTTTCAGTGCTCCGACGAACATGGTTCCGAGAATCGAGATTACGGATGCCTGCGGAACAACAAGACCAAGAACCAGACCAATGATCAATCCGCAGATGATCCGTTTGATTAGGCTGATGCTGTTCCATTTTTTGATTAAATCTTTCATTGTTTTTTTTGGCAGGATTTTTTTGAATCCCGCACCCCTCTCTTTTGTTTTTTTGCTTTTCGCAAGTATGATTATGATTATACAGGAAAAGAGCAGGAAAGTAAATATTATTTTTGGTGCAAAATGACAAGAAAAAAGGAAAAAGTATGTGAAAAAATTGTCATATTAAACAAAAAAATATCGTTTAGAGGTTGTGCATATGCAGTAAGAGTGGTATAATAACCATTGTTAATAAAGAGATTGCCATCTGGGGAGATGGTGTTTTTGGGAGGTCATATAATATGCAATTAAATAATGATGGTCTGATGTGGGCACTGGTAAAGGAAAAACCGGAGGAAGGACTGTGGATGAAGCGTGTTCCGATTCCGGAAGTAGGACCGAATGATGTGAAGATCAAGATCCACAAGACAGCAATCTGTGGAACGGATGTACATATCTATCAGTGGAATGACTGGGCACAGCATACGATTCCGATCGGCCTTACAGCAGGTCATGAGTATGTTGGTGAGATCGTAGAAAAAGGGGAAGGTGTACAGGGGTTCAAGATCGGTGATCTGGTATCCGGTGAAGGACATATTACATGTGGAAAATGCCGTAACTGTCTGGAAGGACACAAGGAGAACTGTAAGGATGCGAAAGGTGTCGGAGTGAACCGTAACGGAGCATTTGCGGAATATCTTGTGATTCCGTCAAGTAACGTATGGCCATGTAATCCGAACATTCCGGAAGAGATGTATGCAATCTTTGATCCATTTGGAAATGCAACACATACAGCACTTTCTTTTGAAGCACTGGGGGAGGATGTGCTGATCGCCGGAGCAGGCCCGATCGGATGTATGGCAGCAGCAATCGTGAAGTTCTCGGGTGCAAGACATGTTGTGGTAACAGATATGAATCCATACAGACTGGAACTTGCGAAGAAGCTGGGAGCAACAAGAACAGTTAACTTAAAAGAAGAGAATCTGAAAGATGTCATGAAAGAGATCGGAATGGCAGAAGGATTTGATGTCGGTCTTGAGATGTCCGGATCACAGGTGGCATTGGATGATATGATCCACAATATGAAGCACGGCGGACACATTGCACTGTTAGGATTACAGAGAACAGATGCCAAAGTAGATCTTGAGACAGTAATTTTCAACGGATTACATCTGAAAGGAATCTACGGACGTAAAGTATGGGATACATGGTATAAGATGTCTACGATGTTACAGGCAGGACTTGATATCTCGGATATCATCACACATCATTTTGACATCAAAGATTTCCAGAAAGGATTTGACGCTATGATCTCCGGTAATTCGGGAAAAGTCATTCTGGACTGGGCACATGTAAATGACTAAGAAGAGTGCATGGAACAAAGTAGGAAAAAGGCAGAATAAAAATGGAGAGGTTGAGAAAATGGCACGTAAAGACGATATTTTAAGCATTTATACAAAAGAAGTAGAAGGAATCAAAGAAGCTGGACTTTTCAAAGGAGAGGCACCTTTTGTATCCCCGCAGGGAGCAAGAGTGAAGATGGAAGACGGAAGAGAACTTCTTTGTATGTGTGCGAATAACTACCTTGGACTGGGGGATAACCCGAGACTGATCGAGGCAGCTAAGAGAACATATGATGAAAAAGGATACGGAGTAGCATCTGTACGTTTTATATGTGGAACACAGGACATTCATAAGAAACTGGAGAAAAAGATCTCCGGATTCCTGGGAACAGACGATACGATCCTTTATTCTTCATGCTTTGATGCAAACGGAGGATTATTCGAGACAATTCTGACAGCAGAAGATGCAGTCATCAGTGATGAACTGAATCATGCTTCTATCATTGACGGAGTACGTCTGTGTAAAGCAAAACGTTTCCGCTATAAGAATAACGATATGAAAGATCTGGAAGCAAAATTAAAAGAAGCAGACGAAGCCGGAGCAAGAATCAAACTGATCGCTACAGATGGCGTATTTTCTATGGATGGAATCATCTGTAATTTAAAAGGGGTATGTGATCTGGCTGATAAATATAACGCACTGGTTATGGTTGATGATAGCCATGCGGTCGGATTTGTAGGAAAGACCGGACGTGGAACAGCAGAGTACTGTGGTGTGGAAGGCCGTGTGGATATCATTACCGGAACATTGGGAAAAGCACTTGGAGGAGCATCCGGCGGATATACATCCGGACGGAAAGAGATCATTGATCTGTTAAGACAGAGAAGCCGTCCGTACCTGTTCTCTAACTCTCTGGCACCGGCAATTGCAGGGGCCAGCCTGGAACTGTTTGACATGCTGGAGGAGAGTACAGAACTTCGTGATCACCTGGAAGAGGTAACTGCATACTACAGAAAACAGCTGGTAGATAACGGATTTGATATTATTCCGGGAACACATCCATGCGTACCTGTTATGCTCTATGATGAGAAGACAGCAGCAGAATTCGCAAAACGTATGATGGAAAAAGGTGTATATGTTGTAGCATTCTCTTACCCGGTTGTACCGAAGGGAAAAGCAAGAATCCGTACACAGGTATGTGCAAGCCATACAAAAGAAGATATTGATTTCATCGTAAAATGTTTTATTGAAGTAAGAGAAGAGATGGGATTAAATAAATAACCGGATAAAAATAAATAAAAGATGAGAAAAAATGGTACGTAGCATTTATGAAAAGTGGTGCGTACCATTTTCTTTTTTGTGTTATACTAAACACAGCGTAAACTTGAAAGGAGAGACTGACAATGGAAAGAAGAAATGCATGGAAGACATACACACAGGAACAGTTAAAAGAACTGGATCAGATCAATGACAGATATAAAGTATGCCTGGATGAAGGAAAGACGGAGAGAGAATGTATCCGTCTGACTGTGAAAGAGATTGAAAAGCAGGGGTATCGTAACCTGAATGATATCAAAGGAAGTTTAAAAACAGGAGATAAAGTCTATGCAGTATGTATGGGAAAAAGTATTGCCATGTTCCGGATCGGAAAAGAACCACTGGAAAATGGTATGAACATACTGGGAGCGCATATTGATTCGCCAAGAATTGATGTGAAACAAAATCCTTTATATGAAAACGAAGAACTTGCTTACCTGGATACGCATTACTATGGCGGCATTAAGAAATACCAGTGGGTGACATTGCCTCTTGCTCTTCATGGAGTGATTGTTAAGACCGACGGAACAGTACAGGAAGTAAGTATCGGAGAGAAAGAAGAGGATCCGGTATTTGTAGTGACAGATCTTCTGATCCATCTGGCAGGAAAACAGATGGAAAAGAAAGCAAGTGTAGTGATCGAAGGAGAAAAACTGGATCTTCTGATCGGAAGCCGCCCGCTTGAGAAAGAAGAAAGACTGGATGAGAGTGAGAAAGAAGCAGTAAAAGCCAATGTCATGCGGATTCTGACAGATTATTATGATATGGAAGAGGAAGATTTTCTGTCGGCAGAACTGGAAATCGTACCTGCAGGAAAGGCCAGAGATTGTGGAATTGACAGAAGTATGATACTGGCTTACGGACAGGATGACAGAGTGTGTGCATTTACCTCATTATTCGCTATGCTGGATGTCGAAGAAGCAGTGCGTACCTCATGCTGCATCCTGGTTGACAAAGAAGAGATCGGAAGTGTTGGTGCAACCGGTATGCATTCACGCTTTTTTGAAAATGTTGTGGCAGAACTGGTAGCTCTTACAGAAGGGGAATCAGAATTGAAAGTACGTCGTGCGCTTCAGAATTCCAGAATGCTTTCTTCTGATGTAAGCGCAGCTTATGATCCGATGTATGCGGAAGCCTTTGAAAAACGGAGTGCGGCATTCTTTGGAAAAGGGCTGGTATTCAATAAATTTACCGGAGCAAGAGGAAAGAGTGGTTCCAATGATGCCAATGCAGAATATCTGGCAGAAATACGTCGTGCGATGAATACAGAAGATATATCGTATCAGTTCGCTGAACTTGGAAAGGTCGACATTGGAGGCGGTGGAACAATTGCTTATATCATGGCAAATTATGGCATGGAAGTTATCGACAGTGGTGTGGCAGTCTTAAGTATGCATGCACCATGGGAAGTAACAAGTAAGGCAGATGTATACGAGGCTTACAGAGGATATAAGTCGTTTTTGCGTAATATCTAAAAAAGGAAGTCGTATATTTGCACTTGAATGTACGGGAACAAGCACAATTGTGCACAATGACTGAAAAACACAGGAAAAATCAGCAGATTTATTGGTGAAAGTCTTGACGAAAACTGGCAAAAACAGTAAAATATGAAGTGCGACTTAGAAAATTTAGTTTTAGGAGGTCATGACAAATGGCAAAATGGGTTTATATGTTTACAGAAGGTAACGCAACCATGAGAAACCTTCTCGGTGGAAAAGGTGCAAACCTTGCTGAAATGACAAACTTAGGTCTTCCGGTACCACAGGGCTTCACTGTAACAACAGAAGCTTGTACACAGTACTACGAAGACGGCAGACAGATCAATGACGAAATTATGGGTCAGATTATGGAAGCCATCGATAAAATGGAAGGAATTACAGGAAAGAAATTCGGAGATAAGAAGAATCCACTTCTCGTTTCAGTTCGTTCTGGAGCAAGAGCTTCTATGCCTGGTATGATGGATACAATCCTGAACCTTGGATTAAATGAAGAAGTAGTTGAGACACTTGCTGAAGCTTCAGGAAATCCTCGTTGGGCTTGGGACTGCTACAGAAGATTCATCCAGATGTTCTCTGACGTAGTTATGGAAGTTGGAAAGAAATATTTCGAAGAGCTGATCGACAAGATGAAAGCTGACAGAGGTGTTAAGCAGGACGTTGAACTTACTGCAGAAGACCTGAAAGAGCTGGCTAACCAGTTCAAGGCTGAATACAAAGAGAAGATTGGTTCTGATTTCCCATCTGATCCGAAGGAACAGTTAATGGAAGCAGTAAAAGCTGTATTCCGTTCATGGGACAACCCAAGAGCTAACGTATATCGTCGTGACAATGATATCCCATATTCATGGGGAACAGCTGTTAACGTACAGATGATGGCATTTGGTAACATGGGAGATGACTGTGGTACAGGTGTTGCGTTTACTCGTGACCCAGCTACAGGAGAGAACGGTCTGTTCGGAGAATTCCTTACAAATGCTCAGGGAGAAGACGTAGTTGCCGGTGTTCGTACACCAATGCACATTTCAGAAATGGAAGAGAAATTCCCAGAAGCATTCGTACAGTTCAAACAGGTTTGTGAAACTCTTGAAAAACACTATAGAGATATGCAGGACATGGAGTTTACTGTAGAGCATGGTAAACTGTACATGTTACAGACACGTAATGGTAAGAGAACAGCACAGGCAGCATTAAAGATTGCATGTGATCTTGTAGATGAGGGAATGAGAACAGAGAAGGAAGCAGTTGCAATGATTGATCCTCGTAATCTTGATACACTTCTTCATCCTCAGTTTGATGCAGCTGCACTTAAGGCTGCAACTCCAGCAGGAAGAGGTCTTGGAGCATCTCCTGGCGCTGCATGTGGTAAGATTGTTTTCTCAGCAGAAGACGCAGAAGAGTGGAATGCAAGAGGAGAGAAGGTTGTTCTTGTAAGACTTGAGACATCGCCAGAAGATATTACAGGTATGAAGGCTTCACAGGGTATTCTTACTGTAAGAGGAGGTATGACAAGCCATGCAGCGGTTGTTGCAAGAGGTATGGGAACCTGCTGTGTATCTGGCTGTGGTGATATTGCAATGGATGAAGCTAATAAGAAGTTCACACTTGCAGGCAAGGAATACCATGAAGGAGATTATATATCTATTGATGGTACAACAGGCAACATATATGATGGGCAGATTCCTACGGTTGATGCCAAGATTGCAGGAGAGTTTGAAAGAGTTATGGAGTGGGCTGATAAGTACAGAAAGTTAAAGGTTCGTACTAATGCAGATACTCCTAAGGATGCCAAGAAGGCAAGAGAACTTGGAGCAGAAGGTATCGGACTTTGCCGTACAGAGCATATGTTCTTTGAAGAGGACAGAATTGCAGCATTCAGAGAGATGATATGTTCTGATACTGTAGAAGAAAGAGAAGCAGCACTGGATAAGATTCTGCCATATCAGCAGGGAGATTTCGAAGCACTTTATGAGGCACTTGAAGGTAATCCTGTAACTATCAGATTCCTTGATCCACCTCTTCATGAATTTGTTCCTACAGAGGAAGAAGATATTAAGAAGTTAGCTGAATCACAGGGCAAGTCAGTAGAGACTATTAAGAATATTATTGCAAGTCTTCATGAGTTTAATCCAATGATGGGACACAGAGGATGCCGTCTTGCAGTAACATATCCAGAGATTGCTAAGATGCAGACAAGAGCTGTTATAAGAGCTGCAATCAATGTTAAGAAGGCACATCCTGACTGGAATGTTAAGCCTGAGATTATGATTCCTCTTATTTGTGAGGTTAAGGAATTAAAGTATGTAAAGAAGACTGTTGTTGAGACAGCAGATGAAGAGATTAAGGCAGCAGGAATCGACCTTGAATACGAGGTTGGTACTATGATTGAGATTCCTAGAGCTGCACTTACTGCTGATGAGATTGCCAAGGAAGCTGATTTCTTCTGCTTTGGTACTAACGATCTTACACAGATGACATTCGGATTCTCAAGAGATGACGCTGGTAAGTTCCTTAATGCATACTATGAATCTAAGATATTTGAGAATGACCCATTTGCAAAGCTTGACCAGAATGGTGTAGGCAAGCTTATGGAGATGACAATAAAGCTTGGAAGACCGGTTAATCCGGATCTTCACATAGGTATCTGTGGAGAGCATGGTGGAGATCCTTCATCAGTTGCATTCTGCCACAAGATTGGGCTTGATTATGTGAGCTGCTCACCATTCAGAGTACCTATTGCAAGACTTGCAGCAGCACAGGCTGCGATTGCAGAAGAGAAATAATCCAATTTCTGACCATAACACGAGTTTCGGGGCATGGAAGGCGAAAGCTTTTCATGCCCCGAAATGTTTAAAATGGAATATTTTTTCATTGCCCTAAATCATTATATGTTTTATAATAATATGAAAATATATATTGATTGCACTTGATATGGATTCGCTTAATAAACTGTATTCTTATTACAAATGTGGAAAAAAACAGGTGGTTGCTGAACAGTACAGGGAGTATCCTAATATTAAAGCATCATTAAAGCTTATTAATGAAGGAATTATTGGTGATGTCAGCTGTGCAAATGTGTCACTGGCGCATGAATATCATGGAATAAGTCTTATAAGAGCATTTCTTGGTGTTAAGCCGGGAGAGAAATATGTAGTTTCAGCTAAGACATATGAGTTTCCTACAACACAGACCCTTACAAGATATGATAAGTTCACTGATGGCA
>ERZ827520.2133-NODE-2133-length-19530-cov-4.047651_pt1 | contig 19530 bp, 15 predicted proteins | sample MGYA00519581_ERZ827520 | MGnify/ENA primary metagenome ERZ827520 (study PRJEB31778, sample SAMEA3449339) | human gut metagenome | biome: human gut; feature: human-associated habitat; material: faeces | place: United Kingdom | collected 2010/2012 ...
GCCGAACAGCTGGGTGATCAGCTTGGCGTACGGGGTTTCGCCGCAGCCCGCGCACGCGCCCGAGAACTCGAGCAGCGGCTGGCGGAACTGGCTGCCCTTGACGGTGGAGGACTTGAACTTCTCGGCGACCTCCGCCTTTTTGGGCAGGCTCTGGCCGTAGAGGTAGACGTCCTCTTCCTTCGTCTGGGTCTCCAGCGGTTTCATCACGAGGGCCTTGTTGCCCTTCATTCCGGGGCAGACCGACGCGCAGGAGCCGCAGCCCGTGCAGTCGAGAGCGGAAACGGTCATGGCGAACTGATAACCGGGCAGGCCGGTCGCGTTCTTCATCTTCATGCCTTCCGGCGCGTTCTTCGCTTCTTCCTCGCTGAGGATGATGGGACGGATGACCGCGTGCGGGCAGACATAGGAGCAGAAGTTGCACTGGATGCAGTTTTCCGGCAGCCAGCAGGGCACATCCACCGCGATGCCGCGTTTCTCGTAGGCGGCGGAGCCCAGCGGCACGGTGCCGTCCGCGTCCTTCACAAAGGTGGAGACGGGGAGCTTGTCGCCCTGCTGCGCGTTCACGGGAGTGAGGATGTTGTCGATATAATCCCGGATTTCCGGACGGCCGGTCATCGCGGCGGCGGCCTTCTCACCGTCAACGGCCTTCGCCCACTCCTTCGGAACCTTGACCTTGCGGACTTCCTTCACGCCGGTCTCGATCGCGTCGTGGTTCATCTTAACGATGGCCTCGCCCTTCTTGGAGTAGGATTTGGTAGCGGCGTCCTTCATGAACTGGATGGCGTCCTCCACCGGGATGACCTTCGCCAGCTTGAAGAAGGCGGCCTGCAGGATGGTGTTGGTGCGGTTGCCGAGCCCCAGGCCCTTGGCCAGATGGGTCGCGTCGATCGTGTAGAACTTGATGTCGTTTTTCGCAATGGTGCGCTTCATCGCCGCAGGCAGGTGGGCGTCCAGCTCCTCGGCGGACCAGCTGCAGTTCAGCAGGAAGATACCGCCCGGCTTCACGTCGCTGACCATGTCGTACTTGTCGACATAGGACGGGTTGTGGCAGGCCACGAAATCCGCCTTGCTGACGAAGTAGGTGGACTTGATCGGCTTCTTGCCAAAGCGCAGGTGGGAAATCGTTACGCCGCCCGACTTTTTGGAGTCATAGGAGAAGTAACCCTGCGCGTACATATCGGTATGGTCGCCAATAATTTTAATGGAGTTCTTATTCGCGCCGACCGTGCCGTGGGAGCCCAGGCCCCAGATTTTGCAGGAGCGGGTGCCCTTCGGGGTGGTGTCGAGGTTTTCCTTCACCTTCAGGGAGAGCTTGGTCACATCGTCTTCGATGCCGATGGTGAAGCGCTTCTTCGGGCGGGCGGCCTCCATGTTGCGGTATACGGCGACGATCTGGCCCGGGGTGGTATCCTTCGAGCCAAGGCCGTAGCGGCCGGTGTACACCGGCACGGACTCGAACTTGGAGCCCTTCAGCGCGGCGCAGACGTCCAGGAACAGCGGCTCGCCGATGGAGCCCGGCTCCTTCGTACGGTCGAGGACCGAGATGGACTCGACGCTGTTCGGGATAGCGGCGATCAGGTGCTTGGCCGAGAACGGACGGTACAGGCGGACCTTGATCAGGCCGACCTTATCGCCGGCGGCGTTCATGTGATCGACGGTCTCCTCGATGGCTTCGCAGACCGAACCCATAGCGATGATCACGCGCTTCGCGTCGCGGGGGCCGTAGTAATTGAACAGCTTGTAGTTGGAGCCGATCCTCTCGTTCACCATGTTCATGTAGGATTCCACCACTTCCGGAATCGCTTCATAATAGATGTTGGAGGCTTCGCGCGCCTGGAAGAAGATGTCGGGGTTCTGGGCCGTGCCGCGCTGCACCGGATGCTCCGGATTCAACGCATGCTGGCGGAAGCGATCCACCGCGTCCCAGTCGAGCATCTCGGCCAGGTCCTTATAATCCCAAACCTGGATTTTCTGAATTTCGTGGGAGGTGCGGAAGCCGTCGAAGAAGTGGAGGAAGGGGACGCGGCCCTTGATGGTGGACAGGTGCGCGACAGCGCCAAGATCCATGACCTCCTGCACGCTGGAGGAGCAGAGCATCGCGTAGCCGGTCTGGCGGCAGGCATAGATGTCGGAATGGTCGCCGAAGATGGACAGCGCGTGGGAGGCCAGCGCGCGGGCCGAAACATGGATGACGTTGGGCAGCAACTCGCCCGCGATCTTGTACATGTTCGGGATCATCAGCAGCAGGCCCTGAGACGCGGTGTAGGTGGTGGTCAGCGCGCCCGCGGCCAATGAGCCGTGTACGGCGCCCGCAGCGCCCGCTTCGGACTGCATCTCGGTCACCTGTACCGGACGGTCGAACAGGTTTTTCTGCCCGACAGCGGCCCATTTGTCGGTTTCCTCCGCCATCACGGACGAAGGCGTGATGGGGTAGATGGCGGCGACGTCCGTAAATGCGTACGATACGTGCGCGGCGGCGTTGTTGCCATCCATGGTCTTGAACTTTCTTGCCATTGACAACTTCCTCCTTCAAGGATTGGTTTGTGAAAAGAAACCTTCCGCGTCCGCCGGGGATCCCACAAAAAGAAAGCCCGCGGAACGGGAGGTGTTCAACATAAAGAAGCCATCTGTTATACTACCACTTTTCCCCCCGACTGTAAACCATAAAACGGCGGGTTTTTCGAATGTTTTTTTGGATTCTTTTCCGGTACTTTTTACAAAAGCCTTGTAAACCCAAAAAAGCCGGTATTCGCTCTTTGCGGCCGTCCGTTCCCGAAAATCGCGCCATACCGCGCTTTTCCGGGCCTTTAGCCCGCCGATCCGCGCCCGGCGGCGGTTGACAGGGAGGGAAAAACCCGATATTATTATCCTAACGCTTTTTTCCCGTATTTCGGCGCTTTTTGTTTGGCAGGATATTAGAGCGTGTCCGTACTCTCTGACAAAACCTGCGGCGGACAAAAGCGGAAAAGGCGGGAACGTTGAATTTATCACGGCGGCCCGGCCGCCCATATGAAGAAAGGGGAAATACTTTCACATGCCTTCCGACCCTGAACCTGCCGGCAACTTATTGCTCCAGATCCTGCTGCTGGTGGCGCTGATTTTCGTCAACGCGTTTTTTGCCGCGTCGGAAATCGCCATTATCTCCCTGAACGACAACAAAATCCGCAAAATGGCCGAGGAGGGGCATAAAAAAGCAAAGCTGGTGCTTAAACTCACCGCCGACTCCTCCAATTTTCTGGCGACGATCCAGATCGGCGTTACCCTGGCCGGGTTCCTTACTTCGGCGACGGCGGCGCAGTCCCTGGCGGAGCCGCTCGCCCGCTGGTTCATTGGGCTGGTTCCCTCGATGAGCGGGTACCTTGGCGCGATCCAGTCGGTCAGCGTCGTGGTGATCACGCTGATTATGTCCTATTTTTCTTTGGTGTTCGGCGAGCTGGTGCCCAAGCGGGTCGCCATGCAGAAATCGGAAGCCATCTCCTTTGCCGTGATCGGCGTGCTGCGGGTGGTGGCGGTGGTTACCCGGCCGTTTGTCAAGCTGCTGTCGGTCTCCACCAACCTGGTGGTGCGGCTGTTCGGGCTTGACCCCCACGCCGATGAGGAAAACGTCACGGAGGAAGAAATCCGGATGATGGTGGATGTCGGCGGGGAAAAGGGCGTGATTGAGGACGTCCAGAAAACCATGATCGACAACATCTTCGAGTTTGACGATATTACGGCGGAGGATATCATGACTCCCCGCACCGATGTGGAATCGGTCGAGGTCGGGGACGGGATCGAAGAGGCGCTGCGCGCCGGTGTGGACGGCGGGTATTCCCGTTTGCCGGTGTATGAAGAGGATATCGATAATATCATCGGGGTGCTGTATGTGAAGGACCTGCTGCCGTATGTCGGTCAGGCCATCCCGGCGGATATCACCATCCGCCATATCGTGCGGGAAACCTATTTTATCCCCGGTACCAAAAAGTGCGGCGACCTGTTGTCCGAGATGACCGAAAAGCATATCCAGATGGCCGTCGTGGTAGACGAGTACGGCGGCTTTGCCGGAATCGTGACCATGGAGGACCTGCTGGAATCCATCGTAGGCAACATTCAGGACGAATTCGACCACGAGGAGGAAGAGGTCACCCGGCTGGATGAGAACGTTTTTGATGTGGACGGCTCGATCAATATCGAGGAGCTGGGCAATCTGCTCGGCGTGACCCTGCCGGAAGGGGAATACGATACGGTGGCGGGCTTTATCATGGATGTGCTCGGCCGGATTCCCGGAGAGGACGAGCAGCCCATCGTCACCTATGAAAATGTTACCTTTACTGTGATGAAGATGGATGAACGCCGGATCGAGCGGGTCCACATCGTGGTGGAACCCCGGTCGGAGGAGCCTTCCGACGAGGAGGCGGCGGCGGAGAGGGCTGAAAAGGCCGACCGCCGCCGCGAGCGGGAGAAAGATAAAGAAAAGGAAACCGAATAACGGTTAAAAAACCGGGCCTGCGCGCAAAGAGCAGGCCCGGTTTTCTGTCGGCGCTTGCGCCCCCGACGGCGGTCAGGTATGGTACAGCACCGGGAACAACGGGTTATGAAGCGCTTCCCAGCGGCGTTTTCCGTCCCGGAGCAGGAAGAAGGTGGTATCCTCCTCCCGCCAGGCGGTGTGCTGAAACGGCGTTTTGTCCGCGGGAGGGAAGCCCAGACGGACAAGGCCGCCCTGTCCGCCGGTCAGCGAACGGAGGATGACGGGCAGAGCCGGGGAGGAAAGGCCGCTGGGCTCGCCGAGCAGTTCCTGTACATACAGAGCGTCCGGCTCCTGCCGAAGGACGGCGGCCAGCCCCCACTCCGGCAGGGCGTAGAATTCCTCCCGCAGAAAGCCGGCGGCATAAAAAAGAACCAGCTTTTCCGCGCCGCGCATCCGGATTTCAGAGAACGGATTGCCATCGCGAGCCTTTTTCATTAACCAGGCTCGGTCCGTCTCCCTCCGCATGTCGAGCCGCTTCCGCGGCGTCGGGGTGTCGGCTGACGGGGACGTGAGAGACGCGAGGGAAAGAAAATGGCCCGTTTCACCGGTCGCTTCAAAACCAAATGGGGGATAGAAGTCCAACACCCCGTCGTTGGCGAAAAGGTACAGCAGGTCGCATCGGCCTGCCCATTCCGCCAGCACCTGCTCCATCAAAAAACGGCTGAGACCCCGGCGACGATACGTTTCCGCCGTCATCACGGCGCCGAGCTGGACGCCGCGGACCGGCTTGCCGTCCAGCAGCATGTCCTGCCGGTTGACCGATATATTGGCGACCACGGTTTCCCCATCCAGCAGGACGTGGGGCTGATACAGCTCGTCCCAGCCGCCCAGAAGCCGCCATTCCGCAAAGTCGAAGCCAAAAGTCGCCCGGGTCAACGCGTTGAAGCTTTTCCGAATGGCGTCGTTGTCCCGTACCGCTGTGGCGTATCCATACGTTTTTCCCTGAATGGTTACCTGACGCATCCCCGGTCTCCTTCCTGTGCTGCCCGCTCGGCCTGTTCGGACATTGTAACGCATCGTTATGCCCATACCGCTTCAGCCAGCGCCGCGCGGACAGGCGCGCACATGAGCGGATAATCGACCGTTTGGAACGTCCGGCCGTCCAGCGTTCCCCGCCCATCCTTCCCTACGCAGAAGGAGGAAAGCGGCAGGCTAAGCCCCCGGCCGCAGAGCTTGAGGACGCTTTCCTTTCGCGTCCAAAGTTCCGTAAAGGCGGCGGACAGGGCGGCGTCCGGCAGGGCGGCCAATCGTTCCTGCTCCGCCGGATGAAATTTCCCGGCGATCCGCCGCAGCCGTTCCGCCGGGTCGGACGGAAGGACTTGGACATCCAGCCCCACCGGCCCGGCGCGGCAGACGGCGGCGGCCAGCCCTTCCGAGTGGGACAGGCTGATGTACCGCGGTTTTCCGTCGGCGGCGAAGCCGTCCGGAAAGGGCTGCCCGTGCGGCCCGACCGGCCAGCCCGCCGCCTCTCCCAGCCGGGCGGCGGCGTCCTCTTCCGCCAACAGTTCCTCCAGCGTTGGAAAAAGGAGGGGGGACCCCTCCTTTTCCGGCCCCTTCCCCAAGGCGTACAGCGCGAGGTACGAGGCGGCGACCGCTTCCCGGAATGCGCCGGGCGCGCGTCGGTGTTCCGCCGCTTCCCGCCGGGACGGCGGCAGGGCATGGAGCATCCGGCCGAGCGTTTCCTCCGGCAGGGCGGCGGCGTTCAGCAGCAGCGGCATCAGAACAGGCCGGTAATCCGGCCGTCGTCGTCCACGTCGATGTTTTCGGCGGCAGGGACGCGGGGCAGGCCGGGCATGGTCATGATATCCCCTGTCAGCACCACCACGAAGCCTGCGCCGGCGGAGAGCCGGACGTTTTTGACCGTGATGCGGAAGCTCTTCGGCCAGCCGAGCAGGGCTGGGTTGTCGGACAGGGAGTACTGGGTCTTGGCGATGCAGACCGGCAGGTTCCCGTATCCCAGCGCGGTGAGCTTTTCCAGCTCCTTCGCAGCGGCGGGAAGGAAGTCCACCCCGTCAGCGTTGTAGATTTCCCGGGCGACGGCCTCCACCTTTTCCCGCAGGGTGGCGTCGTCCGGATAGATCATATGGAAGTCGTTCGGCTGTCCGGTCAGGCGGAGTACCTCCTCCGCCAGCTCCAGCCCGCCTTCGCCGCCCTTGCCCCAAACCTCGGACAGGGCGACATTCGCGCCGTATTCCGCGCATTTGCGGCGGACGAGCTCCAGCTCCGCCTCGGTGTCGGTGGGGAAGCGGTTGATGGCGACCACGGCCGGCAGGCCAAACTTTACCGTGATGTTTTCAATGTGCTTGAGCAGGTTGGGCAGGCCTTTTTCCAACGCGTCCAGGTTTTCCTGCGAAAGCTCGGCTTTCGCGGCCCCGCCGTGATGCTTCAGGGCGCGGACCGTGGCAACGATCACCACCGCGTCGGGCTTCAGCCCGGCCTTGCGGCATTTGATGTCGAGGAATTTTTCCGCGCCGAGGTCCGCGCCGAAGCCGGCCTCGGTGATTACGATATCCCCCAGCTTGAGGGCAAGCCTGGTGGCCATGATGCTGTTGCAGCCGTGAGCAATGTTGGCGAAGGGGCCGCCGTGGATGAGGGCGGGGGTATGCTCCAGCGTCTGGACAAGGTTGGGATTCAGCGCGTCCTTGAGCAGGGCCGCCATCGCGCCCTGCGCCTTGAGCTGGCCGCAGGTGACCGGCTTCTCATCCCGGGTATAACCCACTACGATATTCGCCAGCTTCTGCTTGAGGTCCGCCAGCGAGTTGGAAAGGCAGAGGATGGCCATAATCTCGGATGCGACGGTGATGTCGTACCCATCCTCCCGCGGCACGCCGTTCAGCCGGCCACCCAGCCCGTCGGTGATCTGGCGGAGCTGGCGGTCGTTCATGTCCACGCACCGCTTCCAGGTGATGCGGCGCACGTCGATCCCCAGCTCGTTCCCCTGATGGATGTGGTTATCCAGCATGGCGGCGAGCAGGTTGTTCGCCGCGCCGATGGCGTGCATGTCCCCCGTAAAATGCAGGTTGATATCCTCCATCGGGATCACCTGTGCGTATCCTCCGCCCGCTGCGCCGCCCTTGATTCCAAACACAGGCCCGAGGGAGGGCTCCCGCAGAGCGAGAACTACGTTTTTTCCCATTTTATGCAGGGCGTCGCCCAGCCCGACGGTGGTGGTGGTTTTCCCCTCTCCGGCCGGGGTGGGGGTGATGGCGGTGACCAGCACCAGCTTGCCGTCCGGCTTATCCGCCAGCCGCTTCATCACTTCGGGGCCGATTTTAGCTTTATAGTTGCCGTACAGGTCGATATCCTGCCGCGTCAGGCCGAGGCCTGCGGCGATCTCTTCAATCGGCCGGGGCTGCACGCTCTGGGCAATTTCAATATCGGACAGCAGCTTTTTGCTCTGGTTCGTTTCGTTCAAAATCCATCCTATCCTTTCTTTTCGTCAGACGGTCGGCTTTTCGTGTCCCCGGCTTTGGTTTCTTCCCTTTCTTCCGCGGCGAGTCTGGGGTTGCCGAATACCGACTTCCGGTTGGCGATAAACAGAAGCGCCGTGACAGTCACCGCCAGGGTGTCCGCAACCGGTTCCGCGATGAATACGCCCATTTCCGCCCAGAAACGGGAAAACAGCAGAATCAGCGGAATCAGCAGGATCACTTTGCGGAGCAGGGCGAGGAAGAGGGAAACCTTCGCGTGGCCGGTGGCCACAAAGGTCTGCTGGCAGGCGATCTGCACCGCCATCAGAACGATCATCAGCAGGTAGACGCGGATGAACCGCACGGCGGCCGCCGAAAGCGCGGCGTCGCTGCTGAACAGCCGGATAAACAGCCCCGGGAAGAGCATCACTGCCGCCTAGACCACGGCGGGGAAGGTCACCACCGAGCCGAGGAAATAGCGGTAGGCCTTCTTTACCCGGTCGAACCGCGCCGCGCCGTAATTGTAGCTGATGATGGGCTGCGCCCCTTGGCTCAGCCCGGTAAGAGGCATCATCACCAGCTGCATCACGCTGCCGATGATGGCGTAGGCGCCAATGTACAGGTCAGCGGTCGCCCCGTCGGGACTGACCGAGGCCAGGGTGGTGTTGATGACGATACCGACCAGGCTTTCGGTCGAGTTCATGATAAAGGGCGAAAGCCCGAGGGCGAGCACGGGGCCGATCAGGGACCAGCGCGGACGCATAAAGGAAACCCGCAGCCGCAGCCTGGTTTTCTTTCCGCAGAGGAAGCAGAGGACCCAGACCGCTGAAATCAGCTGCGAGGTCACGGTCGCAATGGCCGCGCCCTGCACTCCCAGGTGGAAGCCGTAGATCAGAATAGGGTCCAGCACGATGTTGCTGACCGCGCCGATCAAAACGGTGAGCATACTGACGGCGGCGAAGCCCTGGGTATTGATGAAGGAATTCAGCCCGAGCGCAATCAGTACCGGCAGCGTTCCCAGCACATAAATGTGGAAATAGGGGACGGCGTAATCCACCGTGTTCTCCGTCGCGCCCACCAGCAGCAGAAGCTCCCGCCCAAAGAGCAGGCAGACCGGCATGATAACCGCTGTAAACGCGGCCAGCAGGGGCAGGCAGTTGGAAAGGATGCGTTCCGCCGTTTCCCGCCGGCCTTCCCCCATCCGGATCGCCGCGAGGGAGGAGCCGCCCACTCCGACCAGCGTGCCGAACGCCGAGATCACGATCACGAGGGGAAAGCATACCCCCAGCGCCGCGATGGAGTTGGTTCCCTCCGCCCCCGGAAGGTTGCCAATATAGATTCGGTCCACAATGTTGTACAGCGCGTTGATGACCTGTGCGGCGATTGCCGGCAGCGCCAGCTTGAGCATCAATCCGCCGATGCCGTCGTTCTGGAGGTCCACGCCCCGCCGGGAGCCGTCCCGGTTCCGGTTTATCAAACACCCGCCTTCTTTCTCCCGGACGGTAAGAAAACAGGCCCCGCGGGCAAACGCCGCGAGGCTGCGCCGCGCCCGGCTTGTGCCAGCCGGTGTTCCTTCCGGCCGTCTGTTTTACAGCTCCTATATTACTGTCCGACAGCGGGGATTGTCAAGAGGGGAATGGCGGGAGCGGAGCTCTTTCAGGCCGGCGCACCGTCTTCCTTTTCGCCGTCGGACGCCGTCCTCCGTCGAGAAAAGCTATGGACTTTTCGGCCTGTATGTGGTATCGTAGCATAGGGGATACGGGAAGCTCCGGCATCCCCGGGAAGGCGGGACAGATTCGCTTTGCCGCCGTCCTTAATCGGCGAACAGAACAGGAAAAGGAGGAAAAGCCATGCCCGCGTTTCTGCACGCCCTGCTTCTGGTTTTTCCGGCTGTCATCCTGTTCGCCGTGCTTTTTCCCCTGTATTTCCGCCTGAAATGGCGGGGAGAGCTGCCGCAGTCGGTGGTGGTGAAGGCGCTGTGTACGCTGGTGCCGGTGACGCTTTGCCTCAACGGCTGCGTGGTGGGCGGGTTCGCCGGCTTCTGGTGGCTGCTGGCCGGGCTGGTTCTCTGTCTGATCGGGGACGTGGCGATCGAGAAGAACCTGTTTGCCGGAATGGGGGCGTTCGCCCTGGCCCATGGGCTGTTCATTACGGCGTTCGTGGTGTATGCCCGGCCGAAATGGCTGGCGCTTCCGGTCTTCCTCGTGCTGTATGCGGGGACGGCCTTTCTTTTCCGCAAGCGGTTCCGGGAGATGGGGAAACGGCTGATCCCTTTTGTCCTCTACGCGGCGGTGATTATGGCGATGCTTTCCATGGCGCTGTGCCTTCCAACGCTGCCGGGGACGATGGCGCTGGCGGGCGGCGCGCTTCTGTTCACCGTCTCCGATCTCACCCTCGCCAGGAACCTGCTGAACGCCGAACGCTGTACTAGGCGCAGCGAGGCGATCAGTCTCGCGTTTTATTACGGCGGGCTGTACCTGATCGCCCTGTCGGTGTGGCTGTGACCGCCGCCTGGCCGTCCGCTCGGAATTCTGTACGAAACCCGGCGCACTTTGCCGGATAGAGAAAACGATTTCGCAAAAAGGAGCATGTGTTATGAGTACCCTGAACGCTGTCAACACAAACGAATTTCTGCTTCGCCGGCTGGAAAAGCCGAAGGGAAAAATCGACGTGGTGATCGATACCGACACCTTCAACGAAGTGGACGACCAGTTCGCCCTGGCCTACCTGATCCGTTCCTCGGACAAGCTGAATCTGAAGGCGATCTACGCCGCTCCCTTTACCAACCAGAAGGCCGCCACCCCGGCCGAGGGGATGGAAAAAAGCTATCAGGAAATCGCCAATATCCTGAAGCTCTGCGGACGGGAGGATTATCTTTCCGTGACCTACCGCGGCTCCACCGCCTACCTCAGCGATGAGAAGACCCCGGTGGTTTCCCCGGCGGCGGAAAACCTCGTGGAACGGGCGATGGCGCAGCCGGACGACCAGCCGCTCTATGTGGTGGCAATCGGCGCGATCACCAACGTGGCCTCCGCCTTGCTGCTGAAGCCGGAGATCGCGAAGAAGATCGTGCTGGTATGGCTGGGCGGCCATGCCTGGTATTGGCCGGATACCCGCGAATTCAACCTGATTCAGGACGTGGCGGCGGCCCGGGTGGTTTTCGGCTGCGGCGTGCCGCTGGTGCAGCTGCCCTGCATGGGCGTGGTGACCCATTTCACCACCACGGGGCCGGAGCTGGAGCACTGGATCGTCGGAAAAAACGAGCTGTGCGATTATCTTTACCGCATCGTCAAGGAGGACGAGGAGGTCCGCTGCGGGAAGGTTCTGTGGAGCCGGGTGATCTGGGACGTGACCGCCGTGGCCTGGTTGCTGGACGAGGATTTCACCCTCGACCGGATTGTTCACAGCCCGATCGTTTCGTACGACGGGCATTACAGCCATGACGAGCAGCGGCATCTGATGAAGTATGTGTATTATGTCGACCGGGATAAGGTGTTCGCTGATCTGTTCCGCAAGCTCGCGGAATGATCCGGCGGCGGAATACGCCCAAAGGGCCGGCGCAGAATGGTTCTGCGCCGGCCCTTTGTATGTCGTCCAAAACAGAATGCTCTCTGATTTCGTACCGCTGGGGCGGTACTGCCGGCGGTTCCCTCTGCGGCTTAATATCCCATTTCCCCGGTCAGAGAACCGTCGTTTTCCACCCAGTCCTGCACATAGACGGCGGTAAAATCGTTCGGGGTGTTCCGGATGATGACCCGGGAAATGCCGGCGTTGATAATCATCCGCTTGCACATGGAGCAGGCGTTGGCGTCGGATACCAGGCTGCCGTCCTGCGCGTTCACTCCCACAAGATACAGGGTCGCGCCGATCATTTCGCTGCGGGAGGCATGAATAATGGCGTTGGCCTCGGCATGGACCGACCGGCAGAGCTCGTACCGTTCGCCGCGGGGGATGTTCATCTTTTCCCGCAGACAGGTTCCGAGATCGCTGCAGTTCCGGCGGCCGCGGGGCGCGTCGACGTAACCGGTGGACAGAATCTGGTCATTCTTGACGATGATGGCTCCAAAATTCCGGCGTAGGCAGGTGCCCCGCCCGGCGACGGCCTGCGCGATGTCCAGGTAATAGTTTTCCTTATCCCTTCTGACCAATGCCAACATCCTTTCCGCGTTACAGGTATTTCTTGCTTTTTCCGGTTTTTTTGTTTATAGTTGATTTTTGGGAAGCCGCACTAACAAGCGGCCTTTCGCATAAGGGGGTATTCCCGGGCAATGCCGCCTGATCCTAAGCGGCGCCCTGTGTTTACTATAATCGTTCCGCCGGAAAAACGCAAGAGGAAGCCCCGATTTGTCGGCGGAAATGAAAGGAGAGAGTGTCCATGATCGACGATCGGGAACTGGTCGCCCGCGCACGGGCGGCAAGGGAAAACGCCTATTGCCCCTATTCCGGTTTTGCGGTGGGGGCGGCTCTGCTGGCGGCGTCAGGCGAGGTGTATGTAGGGGCGAACTGCGAAAACGTCTCCTACGGCGGCACGATCTGCGCGGAGAGGGCGGCGCTCGCCGCCGCTCTGACGGCCGGGGAGCGGCGGTTCCTTACCCTCGCCGTGGCGGCGGGGGATACGCCGGTCGCACCCTGCGGCATTTGCCGGCAGATGCTGGCGGAGTTTGGAGAAATGACGGTGCTCCGCGCTGCGGCGCAGGGTGACGAAATTCTTCGGACCCGTCTCTCCTCCCTGCTGCCGGAGGCGTTTTTGGCCTATCGGACGGATGGGGAATAGTCGACGGCCATCATCGGAGGATTTCTAAAGGAATGGAAGACAGGAAGGATAGAAACATTCATGGAGAAAGAGCAGAAGCTGACGGATATCGGAACGGTAAAAGCCTTGTTGGACCGGCACGGATTCCATTTTTCCAAAAAGCTGGGGCAGAACTTTCTGATCAATCCCTCGGTCTGTCCTCGTATGGCGGAGGCCTGCGGCGCGGATGAAAATACCGGGGTGCTGGAGATCGGGCCGGGAATCGGCGTCCTGACCCGGGAACTGGCGCTGCGGGCGGCGAAAGTAGCGGCGATCGAGCTGGATGACCGTCTGCTGCCGGTGCTGGGGGAAACGCTGGCCGATTTCCCGAACGCGCGGGTGATACACGGGGACGCGATGAAGCTTGATCTGCGGCGGGTGATCGAGGAGAATTTCACCGGCCTGCGGGCGGTAGTCTGCGCCAATCTGCCCTATTATATCACCTCGCCGATCCTGATGGCCCTGCTGGAGAGTCGCCTGCCGGTGGACAGCATTACCGTCATGGTACAGAGGGAGGCGGCCCAGCGGCTCTGCGCCCGGCCGGGCACGCGGGAATGCGGGGCGGTCACCCTTGCCGTGCAGTATTATGCCGAGCCGGAGGTGCTTTTTCCCGTTTCCCGCGGCAGCTTTCTTCCCGCGCCGAACGTGGACAGCGCCGTGATTCGCCTGAAGGTAAGAGAGGAACCGCCCTGCCGGGTGGAGGACGAAGCGATGCTGTTCCGCCTGGTGCGGGCGGCCTTCGGCCAGCGCCGGAAAACGCTGGCCAACGCTCTGACCGGCGCGGGAATGGATAAAGCCCGTGCGGCGGCGCTCCTCCGGACGGCGGGAATTCCCGAAACCGCCCGGGCGGAGGAGCTGTCCCTGTCGGATTTCGCGGCGCTCAGTAATGCCGCTTCAGAAAACGGTTCGGAAAACGCGGGGGTGAACATCGGAAGTAATCGGAGTTTTTGAAAGCCCGAACAGGAAATAACTTGACATATTCGTTGGCGAATGCCATAATACCACCGTGATATTCTGGCATAATCGGAGTTTTTGTGGAATAAATTCTCATATTTTGCTCTGAATGGAAACCGTTCCGGCGGCTCAGTCGGCCAGTGTATCCTTGCGTTTTCACTTCGCGGGGAAACAAAAGGACTTTGAGGGGCTTTGAAAAACGGTTTAGGAAACGGAGCGTTTCTGGAAACGGAGCGGATTGTCCTTTGGTAAAACGTTTCCATTCGTTCCAACTTTGTTCGGATGGGTGGATACAGGCTGCGTGGCGGCGGTACGCCGCTCTTTTTCATGAAATGAAGGTGCGCTTGGAAAGGGGTTGATTTTCGGCTTTTTGCAGTTCGGAGATTCCGAGGTTCCGCGGCGGGGGAAACGCCTCCGCCAACCCTTCGTTATCGCTTTTTCCGTGGGCGGCCGGAGTTATGGCCGCCAAAATCAGATAGTTGGTTTGAAAACTGGACCCAGAAGGATTCCCCCGGCGGATTCGCTTCTGTCGGGGACGGTACGGAGGAACAGCATGAAAGGTAAGAGGGAAATCCCCGCCTATATTGGGTGGAACATGACGTATTATCGACAGAAGCATGGGCTGACGCAGGAAACGCTTTGCCGTATTCTACAGATCACCCGCTCAACGTATGCCTATTATGAAACAGGAAAAACGCTTCCCAGTGTGATGCTGCTGAAAGAATTGGCGCGGTATTACCACATTTCTATGGATGAACTGCTGGACGAAACCCTGGAAAACCGGGTGAAATGGAGCCTTCTTTAACGGGGAGAAAACAGCAGGGAGACAAGACCCGGCAAGCGATAACGACGGAACGGCGAAGCTGTGGAAAGGCGCGGAAATACAATAAAAATCGGGAAAGGCCATGATTTTCATGGCCTTTCCCGATTTTCTTCCTTAGAAAACCACCGCACCGTACCGCGCCGCAATATCCTCCAGCAGCGGCCGCTCGATTTCACAAAGGGAATCCACCAACAGCCGGCCGGGGAAGCGGCGGAGCGCTTCGTCCAGCAGCAGAGGATGGTCGGCGTGCAGAGCGATTGGCAGACGGCTCATTCCGCCGAACTCCAGCAGGCTGGAAAGGTCGCCCGGGCCGGAAAGCTCCACCAGTGCGACGTTGCCCTCTTCCTCCGCTTCGATCAGACGGTCGGCCAGATCGCTGTCGCAGGGGAGAGGATCGCCGTATTCCAGATCGTCCGCGAGGAAGAATGCCTCGCTTTCCACCGCGCAGGCGTCCGTGTCGATCTCCCGCGGAGCTACGGTGGGGTGCTGATCTACGACTCCCCGCAGCACGGCGACATGCTCCGGCGAAGCGCCGCAGCAGCCTCCCACGATGGTGGCGCCCGCGTCCATCAGCGAACGCACCGCTTCCCCGAATCGCAGGGGGGAAAGCGCGCCGCCGCCTTCCGCCATGGTGCTGGGCTTGGCGACCAGGGGAACCGAAGCATAGGGCAGGGCTTCCGCGATCGGTTCGGCCATGCAGGCCGGGCCGACGGAGCAGTTCAGCCCCACGGCCGCCGCGCCCAGCGACTGCAGCGTGATCACCGCCGGCAGCAGCCGCCCGCCGGACGCCGTCTCTCCCTCCCTGTTTATCGTCAGGGTCACGATTACCGGCAGGTCCGTTTCCCGCGCCGCGAGCAGAGCGGCCCTGGCCTCGCCGAGGCTGGTCATAGTTTCGCAGACCAGCAGATCCACGCCGGCCTCCTTCAGCGCGGCGGCCTGTTCAGCGTACACGGCGATCCATTTGTCGAACGGCGCGTCCTCCGGCGATTCGGTCCCCAGGCCGGTGGGAGAAAGTACGCCCGCAATCCGGCAGCGGCTTTTCGGGCAGGAGACAACCGCCTCCCGGCTCAGGGCCGCCAGTCGGCGGTTAAACTCCGCCGTCCGATCCGCCAGTCCGAAGGGCGCGAGCCGCGCCCGGTTGGCGCCGAAAGTGGGGGTGTACAGCACATCGCTGCCCGCCAGAATATACCGGCGCTGCAGCTCGGTGACAATGGCGGGATGCTCGAGCGCCCACAGCTCCGGACAAGCGTCCGCCGGCATTCCCGCCGCGATCAGCTGGGTGCCGGTGGCTCCGTCCAAAAGCAGGGGCAGGCTACCGGGAAGTTCCATATGGAAAAAACACGATCCTTTCTGTTTCGGGCCGTCCGTGCGGACGGCGTGGAAGGAAAATCACATTGTTTCCGGCGCGTCGATTTTCAGCAGGGTCAGGGCGTTTTTCAGGGTGTTCCGGGTCGCGGCGCAGAGGGCCAGCCGGGCCTGCATCCGGGATTCTTCCTCCCCTTTGACGCGGCAGGTGTTGTAGAATTTGTGGAACAGGGTCGCCAGCTCCAGACAGTACCGGGTAATCCGGGCCGGTTCGTAGGTTTTCGCCGCGGTGACGATTTCCTCGGTATAGGTGGCGAGATGCCGGATCAGCTCCTTTTCCTCCGGCGCGGTCAGCAGGGCCAGCTCCTCCGTCTTACAGGCGCGGGGGGCGACGCCGTCCGCCGCGAGGTTTTTGAAGATTGAGCAGATCCGCGCATGGGCGTACTGCACATAATATACGGGATTGGAGGAGGACTGCTCCACCGCGAGGTCAAGGTCAAAGTCCATCCGGGTATTGGCCTCCCGCATATTGAAAAAGAAGCGGGCCGCGTCCACCGGCACCTCGTCCAGCAGGTCGGAGAGCTGGATGGCCTTGCCGGAGCGCTTGGACATCCGGACCACCTCGCCCCCCTGCATCAGGCGGACGAGCTGGATCAGGACCACCTGCAGCTTGTTGCCGTCCAGGCCGACCGCGTCCATCGCGCCCTTCATCCGGGCGACGTGGCCGTGATGGTCGGCGCCCCAGACGTCGATGCAGGTATCGAAGCCGCGGGCGAATTTATTCCGATGATACGCGATATCCGCCGCGAAATAGGTCGGATTGCCGTTGGCGCGGATCAGCACCTCGTCCTTTTCCCCGCCGTTTTCGCTTGCCTTATACCAGACCGCGCCGTCCTTTTCATAGGTCAGGCCCTTCTCGGCCAGCAGGTCGACCACGCCCTTCACCTCGCCGCTTTCATGCAGGGAGGATTCCAGAAACCAGCGGTCGTAGGTGATGCGGTATTTTTCCAGATCGCGGTGCATCCGCTCGATGTTCAGGGGAAGGGCGTATTTTACCAGCGCGGCGCGGCGTTCCTCCGCCGGGACGTCGAGGTATTTGTCCCCGTACAGGGCGGCGAAATTAGCGGCGTGCTCTCGGATGTCGTCCCCGTGGTAGGCGTCCTCGGGGAGTTCCGCCGCGTCCTCCCCCTTCAGGTGCTGGATATACCGGGCCTCCAGCGAGACGCCGAACTTTTCAATCTGGTTTCCGGCGTCGTTGACGTAGAATTCCCGCCACACGTCGTAGCCGGCCGCGTCCAGCACCGCCGCCAGGCAGTCGCCCAGCGCGCCGCCCCGGGCGTTGCCCATGTGCATGGGGCCGGTTGGGTTGGCGGAAACGAATTCCACCATCACCTTTTTGCCCTGGCCAAAATCCGAACGGCCGTAGCGGTCCCCCTGCTCCAGCACGTCGGCCACTACCGCCGCGTAGAAAGCGGGGGAGAGGAAGAAATTCAGGAAGCCGGGGCCGGCCACCTCCGCTTTTTCAAAGAAGGTTCCTTCCAGAACGAGATGTTTTTCAATGATCTCCGCAATCCTGCGGGGCGGGAGGCGGAAGGCCCGGGCGGATACCATCGCCGCGTTGGCGGAGAGGTCGCCGTGGGCGCGGTCGCCGGGAATCTCCACCCCAAAGGCCGGGATGGGCTCGGCGGGAAGCTCCTCCGCCGCGACGGCTGCGCCGAGAGCGGAAAGGATCGCTTCCTTAAGCTGGCTTTCCGCCAGCGTGACAATTTTTGACATGGGAATCAACCTTTCTATCCGCGGGCCTGTCCAAGCGGCCCGCCTGTTTCCTTATCCCGTGTATATCCCGGCTTTGCCGCGCCCGTGCGGACTCAGCTGCGGGAACGGGCTTCCTTCACCGTGATGTAAATGTCGTGGGAGGAGGCCATGTCGGAGTTAATGTCCAACGTGTAGTGGAAATCCAGTGTCCCGCCCCGGTCGGCGAGATTGGCATGGATCGCGCGGGCATATACCCCCATGGTCACCCGGCCGTAGCCGGTGTCGTAATCGCACAGGGTACGCCGGCCCTTCTGGAGCACCAGCAGGGAATTCATCGCGCCCTGCCGCTCCAGCGTTACCATATCCGGTCGAACCGACATCCGGGTGACCACGCCCTCCATTCCGGTGGAGACGCTTTCGTCGTAGGTCAGGAGATAACCGCCGTCGGCCCGGGCCATTTTTCCTGCGGTGCTCAGTTCAATGGTGTCGCTTTCTCCCCCGATGTGCTGGATGCCCTTGATGGAAATCCATACGTCTTTTTCGCCCTTTTCTGTCTGCGGCATGGCATATCCTCCGTTTTCCGTATACACTCCCTCATCGCCGCCTTTCGGGAATGAGCCGTTCCTCCGGAACGGAGGAAGCAGGAGCGGTTCTGTCCACCTGCTCGATATCCAGCGTATGGATATCCTCGTTCACCGCGCAGCCGAGAAACAGCTCTGCAACCCGGGAAAAGTCCTCCGGACGGTCGCTGACGTAAAAGCTGTGCTCTCCCGCTTTTTTTGTGAGATTCAGCGCGTCGCTTTCCCGCAGGCGGCGCTCGCAGTCGTCCGCCGCCGCCTGGCCGGAGTCGACCAGGGTCACGCCGTCTCCCATAATGTCCCCAATGATGGGGGCCAGCAGGGGATAGTGGGTGCAGCCGAGGATCAGGGTGTCCACTCCCGCATCCTTCAGCGGGGCGAGATACCGCCGGGCGGTGAGGATGGTCACCTCATCGTCCCGCCCGATCCAGCCGTTCTCCGCCAATGGAACGAAGAGCGGGCAGGCCTGGGGGAAAACCTCCGCCTGCGGAAGCTGCTCCCGAATCCGGCGCTGGAAGGAGCCGGAATGGATGGTGGCGGCGGTACCAAGGACGCCGATCCGCCGGTTCCGGGTGACCTGCACGGCGGCGTCCGCCGTCAGCTCCACCACACCGGCCGCGGCGACCGGCAATTCCTTCAGGACGTGGGGAGCGACCGAGCTGACCGTGCCGCAGGCGGCGATAATCAGCTTTACATCCTTCGAAAGGAGGAAGCGGCAGTCTTGCCGCGCGTATTTTTCGATGGTCTCCCGGCTTCGGTTACCGTAAGGCACGCGGCCGGTATCGCCAAAATAAATGATGTCCTCGCCGGGCAGGCGGCGGATCAGTTGCCGCATCACGGTCAGTCCGCCGAGACCGGAATCAAAAACGCCGATCGGCCGGTTATCCATGGGCGCCGCCTCCTTTTCCTATGTCTATTATTATCCATTATAACCATAATCGTGACGGCTGACAAAAGCCGAAGCGGTCCTTATCGGAGCCTATGCTGTTTCCCGGGTAAATATGTTTCCGTCGGACAGCGGCGGAAAGGACAAAGGCCTTCTCGGCCGGGATTGCCCGGAAATTTATGATATAGTATAATACCATACGATCCGCCGGAAGGCAACGGCTTTTCCGGAAAACGGGACCGGTAAGCCAGAGAAAAGATTAGAAAAATTCGGAAGAACCCTCTTGACCGACGGAAAAGAGTGTGCTATAGTAGATAGTACCTCATTGGGGGTTCTTTTTTTGTGCCCGTTTTTTGGCGGGACAAGACCCCGCGACCGAGGGAGGCCAGGGCTTGCCGGAAGGGACGGCGCGCCGCCCGCAGGAGCAAGCCCAAGATATTCCGAATCATTGGAGGTGCCGTTATGAGAGTCAAAATCACCCTGGCCTGCACGGAGTGCAAGCAGCGCAACTACAACACCA
>ERZ827520.2135-NODE-2135-length-19513-cov-2.700689_pt1 | contig 19513 bp, 16 predicted proteins | sample MGYA00519581_ERZ827520 | MGnify/ENA primary metagenome ERZ827520 (study PRJEB31778, sample SAMEA3449339) | human gut metagenome | biome: human gut; feature: human-associated habitat; material: faeces | place: United Kingdom | collected 2010/2012 ...
CACTGATCAACGGCGGCACGATCGAGAAGCGCGTGCATGAGGATATCACCTATGAAGAAATACACAGTTCACAGGATAATCTGTGGAATTTCCTGTTCTTCACCGGCTGGGCTATGTTTGCCGCGCCCATCGCCGCCATCAGCACCGATTTCTCAAACCTCGTCAAATCGTTCGTTACAGCGGTGTTCTGGCTTTCCGGCGTGCTTTTCCAGGTCGATACCATGCACAAGGGCCTCGCACATAAGCTTTTGATGCTGAATCCCGTCACGTTCCTGTGCAACGGCTACCGCAACTGCTTCATTTACCACACGTGGTTCTTTGACCAGCCGAAGCGCCTTTTGTATTTCACCGTCTGGCTCGTCGTCATTTACGCACTCGGCATCTGGAGCTACCGCCGCACCCGCAGCGAAATGGCGGACGTACTGTAAGGAGGGCAAAAGCATGAGCGAACAAAACAACATTGCCATCCGTTTTAAAAATGTCTGCAAAACGTACAGACTGTATACAAGCAGCCGCCGTCGCCTTTTGGGGCTGTTTTTCAAAAGCGTGCCGCACAAAACAAAGCACGCCGTCGTCGATATGAACCTTACCGTCGCGCGCGGCCGTCGCCATTTTAGGACGCAACGGCGCGGGCAAATCCACCATGCTTAAAATGATCACCGGCGTCACGTTCCCCACAAGCGGCGAAATTTACGTCAATGGCATCGTCAGCGCGCTTCTGGAGCTCACAAGCGGCTTTGACCAGGAATTTACCGGCCGCGAAAACATTTACCTCAAGGGCCGCATTTTGGGCCTTAACGATGAAGACATCGCAAAGCTCGAGCCTGCCATCATTGATTTTGCGGAGCTCGAAGAATACATTGACCAGCCTGTGCGCACGTACTCCAGCGGTATGAAAGCGCGCCTCGGCTTTTCCATCTGCGTCAACATCAACCCGGAAATCCTCATTGTCGATGAGGCGCTGTCCGTCGGCGACCGCGCGTTCCGCGATAAGTGCACCAAAAAGGTGAAGGAGATCATGAAGGGCGACATCACGCTTCTGTTCGTCACCCATTCGCCGGAGATTGCCAAAGCGTTCTGCACCCGCGGTGTCGTGATGAAAAACGGAAAGATCGTGTTTGACGGCACTATCGATGAAGCCATCGACTACTACGCCACAAAATACTAAACTTCCCCTTCGATTTTAAAACCGGAAAGGAAATTTACCATGAGAAAACCCAAAAAGCTTACGGCGCTCCTGCTCGCGCTCACACTGCTTTTCGCCTGCGCCGCCTGCGGCAGCGGAAACAGCACAACAGACAGCGGAAAAACCATCTCGGGCACGCTGCCGGAGATTATAGACCGCCTGTATGACACCGTAGATGTCGATGACGAGCAGCGCGATTTTCTCAAAAACAGCGTCGGCACGGTCGAGATTCCGAAAGACCAGTCTGCGTACTACTTCGGTGTCGAAAACCTCGATTTTGAAGAAGCCGTCGCGAGCGAGCCGTTCATCAACGCCATCGCGTTTTCCGTTTGCCTCATGCGTGTCAAGGACGGTACCGACATCGACGAGCTGAAAACGGAGATCCGCCGCAGCGCGAACCCCGCCAAGTGGATCTGCGTGGATGTCAACCCGAACGACGTGCGCGTGGAAAGCGTCGGCGACCTTGTCCTGCTCATCATGGCGGACGATTCCGAAAAATACAGCGAAGCATTCTACGCCCTCGCCGAGTAAAAAGCAAAACTTGACGAAAACGCCAAAAATCGCTATGATGAATATAAATGCGGCGTGATGCCGTGTGACGAAAGGAAGTTATATCATGCTGAAGAAAATCGATACAAAGAAAGCCCCCGCAGCCATCGGCCCGTATTCGCAGGCTATCGTTTGCGGCAATATGCTCTTCACCTCCGGTCAGATTCCGATCGACCCCGCAACGGGCGACATCCACGGTGCAGACATCACCGAGCAGGCAGAGCAGGTCATGAAGAACCTCGCCGCCGTCCTCGAAGAAGCCGGTACCACGTTTGAAAACGCCGTGAAGACCACCTGCTTCCTCGCCGATATGGGCGATTTCGCCGCGTTCAACGCCGTCTACGGCAAGTATTTCACCGAAAAGCCGGCACGCTCTTGCGTTGCCGTCAAGACCCTGCCGAAGAACGTCCTCGTCGAAGTGGAAGTCATCGCAGCGCTTTAATTTCCGCAAAACAAAAGGCATACGGTAAGCAAAAAACGCTTTGCCGTATGCCTTTTTGCATATAAAAAGCGCCGTACGGGTTCCCGTACAGCGCCGAAAAATCACTTTTTCTTGCTCGTTTTAAACTTCGGGAACAGCGGCTTTTTACCCTGTTCCTTTTTCTTTGCCGCGCGTTCCAAAACGGGGGCGCACAGCGGGCGGCCCTTAGAATACCCCGCCGCGTAGTGAGAGTTTTCCAGATATGGGTATTTGCCCGGTTCTAAATCAGCGTTTGAAAGCCCGCGCGCCGCAAGGCGGTTCGTTGTCACGCGGCGCATCACCGTGTATAGAACCGCTGCAATCGGTGTGCCGAGAATAATGCCCAAAATGCCGAACAAATTGCTGAAGATCGTCACGGCGGTCATCACCCACACGCCCGGCAGGCCGATGGTCGAGCCCACGACCTTCGGGTAAATGAGGTTGCCCTCAAACTGCTGAAGGCAGATGAAGAAGATGACGAACCATACAGCATCCATGGGGTTTACGATCAGCAGCAAAAACGCGCCGATGCCGCAGCCGATGTACGCGCCGAGGATCGGTATCAACGCAGTGATCGTCACAATGCACGAGATGAGCAGCGCGTAGTCAAACCCGATAAGCGACATGCAGATGAAGCACAGGCAGCCTAAAATGACACACTCCGTCAGCTGGCCGCGCACAAAGGAAGAAAACACGTTGTTCGAGGTTACCGCAATGTCTGCCAGCGTTGCCACCACCTTTTTCGGCAGCAGGGAATAGGAGACACGCTTTAAGGAAAGCAGCAGGCTCTCCTTGCTCGTCAGGAAGTACGCGGAGAAGATAACGGAGAGCACAAACGTGAAAATGCCGCTCGCCACATTCACGGTCACGTTCACAAGCGAGCTGAAAAAGTTCGTCGTAAACTCCGTTGCGCCCGATAAAATCGAAGACCAGTTGAAGTTATTCAACGAATCCACCATCGTGGAAAAATCGAGGTCAAACTGCTTGGAAAGCTCGTCAGCCCATTTGGCAATCTGGTCTACATACACCGGAATATTCACGCGTGCCGTCTCGCCGATGAGTTCCAAAGACTTGAAAATCTCCGGCACAACATACAGCGTGATGGCGAGGAGGATGAGCACGATCACCGCATAGGAAAGCGCCACGCATACCGGGCGCTTCAGCTTTTTCCACACCTTGTTGTCACTGCGTGTGAGCCTTCCGAACACCGTGTTCTCAAACAGATTCAAAAACACATTTAAAATGTACGCGATAAAAAGGCCCAGAATAAACGAGCTCACCGCGTTAAAGAGCACGCCGCCCACCTTCGAGACCGCATCGAACTTGAACAGTACGAAAATCAGCCCCACCGCAAAGGCGGCAATGGCAATGCCGGGCTTTACATAGTCCCACGGGGTGTATTCCCGCATCGGTTTCTTTTCTGCAGAATGGTTTTCTTTTTCCACAATGACCCTCCGGTTTCCAATACGCGTTAAGGCGATACCGCAGGCTTCGCCCTAAAAATGACCCGCCGCACACGGAAATGCGCGCGGCGGGTGCTCAGAGTTTTTTATTTAAGAATTAAAATCAGAACGTTGCCTTTGCGCCGGTCTCAAATGCCTTGTAAGCACCGTCCATCAAACGGGTCAGCATCACAGCCTCGTCAATCGTGAACGGAGACGGCTTGCCGTTTACAACAGCATCGATCCACTGGTCGATCGGCAGCGGCTCCTTTTCCGGCAGCTCAAGGTCTACCCACTTGCCTTCGGTCGCCTTGCCGCCCCACTGTACGCTGTCGCCGTGTACCATCACAGCGCCGTCCGTGCCGCTCACTTCCAGCGTGTACGGGTTGCACTCGGAGACAAAGCCGGTCTCGGAAACGCCGATCTTGCCGTCTGCAAACTCGATGACGGAAACCGCATTGTCCTCAACGCCGCGGTTCGTCACCTGCGTGAACGTGGAGGTAATGGATTTCGGCTCTCCCAGCAGCCAGTAAAGCGTGTACATCGGGTGTGAGCCAAGGTCTATCATTGCGCCGCCGCCGCACTGTGCTTTATCGTAGAAATGCGGGGGAAGCCAGTTTGCGGAGCTGCCGTTGTGTACGTTGCGCACGCGTGCGTAGGTCACACGGCCCAGCTTGCCGCTGTCCATCAAAGCTTTTACCGCGCGCAGCGTCGGGAACGTGCGGTGCGGATAAGAGATCGTAAATACCTTGCCGGAAGCCTTCACAGCCTCGGCGACCTTCTCTGCGTCCTTGGGATCGATGGTGAGCACCTTCTCGGTGAAGATGTTCTTTTTCGCCGCCGTCACCTTCATCATGATCTCCGGGTGGTCGCAGGTCGCAGTGCAGATGACCACGCTGTCAATGCTCTCGTCGCCAAGTACAGCGTCGAGGTCTGCGTTGAACGGCAGGTTCATTTCATCGGCGAACTTCTTGCCGCGCTCTGCGTCGTTGTCCCAAACGACGGCGACTTCCGCATTCGGGTTGTTCAGTACACCCGTGGTGTACTCTTTGGTGTGGACGTGCCAGGTGCCTAAAATTGCAACTTTCATGGTTTTCAAACTCCTTGCCCTAATCAGGTCTTTTGTTTAAACTGCTTGTGGCAGCGCTGGCAGGTGACAAGAATTTTACCGCGTCCGCGCGGTGCGCGCAGCTGCTGGCGACAGCCCGGACAGCGGAAGTACTTGTATTGCTTGCGCTCGCGAAAAGCCGTTTTCTTAATTCTAAACCATTTTTGCACCGGTGTCCATACCTTTAAGAAAGAATAATATTCTTTTTGCCGCGCGGGGATGTTGCGCGAGAACATACGGAACAGCGCATAGATATAAAGTGCGTAAGAAATAATTGCAAGCGGCCAGAACCAGAAAATGCGCGAAAGGAACATCACGATGATACCGAGGATCATCAAAACAAGGTTCAGTTCGTCCGTGCCGTACCGGCCGTACATAAATCTTCTCAATTTTTCAAGAAACAAATAAAAACACTTCCTTAGAAATGAGGGTATAGAGATAAGGTTAAAAATAAAATTTTACAGTTAAAAGTATAATGCGCGGAAAACTTTTTTTCAAGAAAACCGAGACTTCTTTCACACTAAGTTTACACTTTGTTCTTAGGGTAACACTAAGGTAACAAATTGTGCATAAATCTCTGCGGTTTCAGAAGCAGAACATCACAGGACACAAGCGGACATCTTTTTCAAAACGCGCTTTTTCCGGTATTTACCGCTTGACAAATCAGAACGCATGTTCTATAATAAGGACATAGGGAACGCATGTTCGCAACGCGTCGAAAGGAGGCAAAAGCCGTGGATCGGGTCATTCTGCACATCGATATGAATAACTTTTATGCCTCTGTGGAGACGCTTTATGACCCGTCGCTGAAAGATATTCCCATGGCGGTCGGCGGCGATAAAGAGCGTCGCCACGGCATCGTCCTCGCGAAAAATATGCTCGCGAAGGCCAAAGGCGTCAAAACGGCGGAAGCCCTGTGGGAAGCGGAGCGCAAATGTCCCGGCATCAAGTTCGTCCCGCCGCATTTTGAGCGCTACGCAAAGTATTCGCGCCTTGCAAAGGAGATCTACATGCAGTACACCGACATGGTGGAAAGCTTCGGCTTAGACGAGTGCTGGCTCGACGTGACCGGCAGCCGCCGCTTGTTCGGCAGCGGCCGCGAGATTGCGGAGGAAATTCGCGCGCGCGTCAAAGATGAGCTCGGGCTCACGGTGTCAATCGGCGTGTCGTTCAACAAAATTTTCGCAAAGCTCGGCAGCGACTATAAAAAGCCGGATGCCGTAACGGAGTTCACGCGCGAGAATTTTAAAGAGCTCGTGTGGCCGCTTCCGGCGGCAGACCTGCTGTTCGTCGGCAAATCGACGCAGGAAGCGCTCAGAAAATACGGCATCTACACCATCGGCGACGCCGCAAAAGCCGACCGGAAGCTGTTAAAAAGACTATTCGGCAAGGCGGGCGAGCAATTAAGTATGTACGCAAACGGTGAAGACAGGTCGCCCGTGCGCCGTGTGAACGAGCACGAGGAGGTCAAAAGCATCGGTAACAGCACCACCGCCGTGCACGACCTAAAAGACGACGGCGAAATTCGCGCAGAGCTCTACATGCTCTCCGAAAGCGTCGCACAAAGATTGCGCGAAAAGGGCCTTTGCGGCTACAACGTGCAGCTTTCCGTGCGCAAATATAACCTCGAGACCTACCAGCGCCAGAAGATGCTGGAGACCGCCGTGGCGGATTCCAAAAGCATTTTCGACGCAGCCTACGGCCTTTTCTGCGCCCACCACACGGGCGAATCCATCCGCAGCATCGGCGTGCGCGTGTCGTCGCTCGTGCCGCTCGGCATGTCGCAGTGTTCGCTGTTTGAAGATGCCGCGCGCGGGCAAAAGGCCCAAAAGCTCGAAACGACGGTCGATTTTCTGCGCTGCAAATACGGCGGCGACATCATTGATCGCGGCATCAAGGTGATGCACAAAGACCTCTTTCAGTCCGCCGCGGAAAACCGCCGCACACACGTCGAAAACCCGTTCAAGGGCGTCGCGCTTTAAGATAGGGAGAACAGCATGAACACACAAATGGACACCATGGAAAAGCTGCGCATTTTATCGGATGCCGCAAAATATGACGCGGCGTGCACCTCAAGCGGCGTAAACCGCGCAGGCGTAAAGGGGCAGCTCGGCTCTGCCGCCGCGTGCGGTATCTGCCACAGCTTTGCAAGTGACGGCCGGTGCATCTCCCTTTTAAAGGTGCTAATGACGAACATATGTGCTTATGACTGCACGTATTGTCTCAACCGCCGCTCAAACGACACGCCCCGCGCGACGTTTCGCCCGCAGGAGCTGGCGGATCTGACCATCAGCTTTTACCGTCGCAATTATATTGAAGGGCTGTTTTTAAGCTCCGCCGTGTTCGGCTCGCCGGACATCACCTGCGAAAGAATGCTCGAGACATTGCATATTCTGCGTAACGAGTATCACTTCAACGGTTACATTCACGTCAAAGCCATTCCCGGCGCGGACGAGACACTTTTGCAGCGGCTCGGCCTGCTTGCCGACCGCATGAGCGTCAATATCGAGCTGCCGTCAAACGACAGTCTAAAGCGCCTTGCGCCACAGAAATCGAAGGAAAACATCCTGCTGCCTATGTCGCGCATTCGCGACGGCATCAAGGAAAACGCGCACGATCTCATACGGTATAAAAGTGCGCCGCGCTTCGTACCGGGTGGGCAGTCAACGCAAATGATCATCGGTGCAACGCCGGAAAACGACCGACGTATTTTGCAGCTGAGCGAAGGACTTTACCACAAGTATTCTTTAAAACGCGTGTTTTACTCTGCGTATATACCGGTCGTGCAGGACAGAAATCTGCCCGCGCTCGACACCGCGCCGCCGCTTCTGCGCGAGCACAGGCTCTATCAGGCCGATTGGCTTTTGCGGTTTTACGGCTTCACGGCGGACGAATTATTGAGCGAAAAAACGCCCGACCTCGACCCTATGTTAGACCCGAAGTGCAGTTGGGCGGTGCGCCACCCGGAGGAATTCCCCGTGGAGGTGAACCGCGCGCCGTATGAGAAATTATTGCGTGTGCCGGGCATCGGCGTGGTGAGTGCAAAGCGCATCATCCGCGCCAGACGGCAAGCAAAGCTCGACCACGAGGGGCTGAAAAAGCTCGGTGTCGTCTTAAAGCGTGCTTCGTATTTTATCACCTGCAACGGCAAAATGCAGTGCCGTTTGCGCACAGACGAACCGGCGGTTTTGGCGGGCATTCTGCGCGACCGCGGGCTGCCGCAAGGCGGCATACAGCCCGAAATTCCCGAGCAGCTTTCATTATTCAACCCCACAAAGGAGGACGCGGTAAAATGTCTGACCGGACAACTGTAATGTATTACTACGACGGCACATATAGCGGCTTTCTTTCCTGTGTGTTCGAGAGCTTTGCGGAAAAAGAAACGCCTGCCGCGATTTTGCCCGTTGATGAAGCCGACCAGACGTGCTTATTCGGCGCGAAGTATATCGAGACCGACCTGCGCCGTGCCGAGCGTGTGCGCGTGTCGATTCCGAAGAAAATGGGCATGGAGGCGCAGGATCTTTTGGAGCGCGCGTTTTTTACCTGTATGTCCGAAAAGGAACTGCGTATGCTGGAATTCATGCGGTTGGGGTACAAGGTCGGGCGCGGCGTGTGCGGGCGACTGACCGAGCCTGCCGTCGATAAGATCACGAAAGCGGTGCAGTTCCTTGAGCGGGAAGCGCACTTGTACCTCGGTTTTCTGCGCTTTGCGGAGTACGGCGACGTTCTTATCGCGCAGATTGAGCCGAAGAACAGCGTTTTACCCGTTATCGCGCCGCATTTTATCAACCGTTTTTCCGGTGAAGATTTCATGATCTTCGACCGCACGCATAAGCTTGCTTTATTATATAAAGACGGCGCGACAGAATTTTTGCAGGCAGAGCACATCGAGCTGCCGCCGGAATCGCCGGAGGAGGAGAAATTCCGCGCCATGTGGCGCACGTTCTACGACACCGTGGGCATTGAGGGCAGACGGAACGACCTGTGCCGCCGCACCCACATGCCAAAGCGCTACTGGAACCGTATGACGGAGATGCGGGATAAGGTTTGAGATAAAATGAGAATGAAAAAGGACGGCTTCCGGGGAAGCTGTCCTTTTGAAGTTTTACTAAAATTACGTTCGCGGGGTTTGGCAGACGATGTCTACAAAAAGGCGGCCGTCGGGGAGAAAGCTGACGCCGAGTGACGCGTCGCAATTTTCAGACATCGACCAGTATTCGTTGTAGACCTCGCCGGAGCCGACGGCGTCGGTGCTCAGGCGGTCGAGGTGCGTGGAGATGCGGTTTTCGAGACCGGGGTAGGTGGTCGACTCGCCGTACTGCGCGGTGAGGGTGTTGAGGAGCTTTTCGGGCAGCTTGCAGTCCGCATCGGTCGGGTTTTCGACGACTAGGATCCTGCGGTAGCCGTAAAGCGTATCTGTGTTGAGATCGAAAAGCAGGTAGACCGAAAAATCACGGTTTTCGAGCGTTTCGGTCCGGTCTAAAACGTAGGCGTTGGCATAAAGGTCGTCTTCCTTGTAGGTGAGGTTTTCCGCATCGAGCGCTGCAAGTACTTCGTTCTTCGTTTCGCCGAACATGGCGGGATAATCGAGCGCTTTGGCGCCTTTTTCCGCCGAGCAGGCGGTGAATCCGAGCAGAAGCAGGAGCAACAGAAAAACGGGGAATGCGCGGTTTGCGGCATAGTACGCAAAATGAGAAAGCGAGCGTTTTTTCATGGTATGGCCTCCTGTTCAGGACGATGTTTTTTATCTTGAATATAGGAAAAGTGCGGAGAAAAATCAATCGTCAAAGAAGATAAAAACGAGGGGCGTTTGTTGGGTGAAAGGACGGGCTGCGGTGAACGTGCGTCAATCCCCAATCGTAATAAACTGCGTATGCTCCGGCAGGTTTTGAACTTCGGTTTTCAAAAACGCCGGTCTTAAATCGATATACGGCAGCTCTTCAAACGGGAACCACGCGAAGTGGACGCTCGGTTCATTCGGGCTGTCGAAACGGTCGCCGCGGGTGATGAGATCGGTGCCGGAAGCGTCTACGGTGAAGTAGGTACAAAGCTCGTGGTAACGCTGCTTTTTGCCTGTAGGGGTGAAGAAGCTTTGGGCAATCCACACGGCGCGCTCCGGCGCGACGGTGACACCCAGCTCTTCTTTTAACTCGCGCGTGAGGGCGTCCTCGGCCTTTTCACGCATGGTGACGCGGCCGCCGGGGAGGTAGTAGTGCTCTGTGCCGTCGTCTTTTGTGACGAGCAGCTTGCCGTTCTGCACGATGATGGCGGCGGTGCGGAAGTTGAACACGCCTTTATCCGTGGAGAATGAGATGTTCGGGTTATACGAGGCAAATTCCTTTGCGAGCCTTACGGCGAGCGCGACGATGTTCTCGTTCGCGCGGGATTTATCGAATGTGCGGCAGCTTTCGCGCATGCGGCGCAGACGCTCTTTATGCTCGATGAGTGAGGACACGACAGCGGAGAAATTCTCCTTTGTGACGCGCACGCCCATATCGTGCGTTTGCAGGAAGTTGGCGTTATCTTCCTCCTGACCGGGAATGGCGTCGAACACGGCGAGCGGCAGGTTGCATGCGAGCGCTTCCGAGACGGTGAGGCCGCCCGGCTTTGTGATGATGAGGTCGGACGCGTGCATAAAGCGCTCTACTTCCGTTGTGAACTGGATAAGCTTTGTCTTTTTCGACGAGTTCGGAATTTCGCTTTCAAAGAGCTTATAGAGCTTTTTGTTATTGCCCGTGATGATGATGATCTGTAAATCGAGTGGGGAGGAGCACAGGCCGCGGTAGAGGTCTACAATGTTGGAGACGCCCATGCTGCCGGCCATGAAGAGCACGGTGGGCACTTCCGGCTCGAGGTCCATTTCGGTGAGGAGCTTCGCCTGGTCTTCCTTGTCGAAGAAGACGTCGTGCACCGGGATGCCGTAGGGGTAGATATGCTCTTTCGGAATGCCGAGACGGCGCAGGTCGTTCACCATGTCATCGCAGGCGACGACGTAGGCATCGACATTCGGGGCGATCCACGCCTTGTGCACGCCGTAGTCTGTCATGAGGCAGATAAGCGGGCAGGTGATGCGGCGGCGCTCCTTTAAACCGGAGATCATCTCTGTTGCGAACGGGTGCACGCTGATGATGACGTCCGGCGCGACCTCCGCTAAACGCGGATAGAGCTGGAGCGCCAGAAGCTCCGTTGTGCGGGGGACGAAATCCGCAAGGGGATTATCTTTATTTGTCGTTTTGTAGAGACGGCCGAAGAGAGACGGGGTCTTCTTCGCCATAAAGAGGTAGCTGTCGCAAATGGTTTTGTCGAGCAGCTTGCCGATGCTTTTTAAGAAGTCCATTTGAATGACTTCGTGGGTGGTGGTTTCGCGTATGTATTTTTCAAGTGCCGCAGCCGCGCGCAGGTGGCCGCCGCCGGTAGCACAGGTGAGAATCAAAATGCGCATGATACCGCTCCTTTTCAATAGCCTTTTCATCGGGTGTGTCTGAAAAATCAAAACTTATTTTCAGATACCCCCTGGCCTTTGTTCCAGTTTATCACATTTTTTTGTGAATTTCCATATATTGTGCGGAAATTAAGAAATCAAATCCGAAAAAAGAGTGAAATTTGCGGAAAATTTGCATTTTTCTGGAGACTTTTTTGCGGCTTTGCGGTATACTTAAAGTAAGCGGAGAACCTACATGCGTTCAAAAACTTTTAAGACATATTTAAACGTATGTCTTTACAAGAAAAGATGCGGCAGGTATAATATTCTCAGCCGGTATTTTGCCGGCGAAAAGGAGAGAATATCTGCAAAAAGTAAGTCGGTACGATACAGAAAAGCGGCTGTGAGAAGCTGCCGGGATTTTCAGAAAGGCGATCTCATGTATAGACATAAAACGAAAAAATATCGCGCGGCGGCGGTCGGCGCAGTTTTGGCGGCTGTCTTGATGCTGGGCTTTGCGGGCTGCGATAAGCTGCCGACGTCTTCCGACTCTGCGGCGACGGCGGCGCCGACGCCTACCCCGGAGCCGGAAGACCTGACCGTGTTTGCGGAAGGTACCACGATGGACGGCATCGACATTTCCGGCATGAAGCTCGCGGAAGCCGAAAAGGTGTGCAGAGCAGCGGCGTTAAAGCCGTATGCGAATATTAACGTCACGGTGAAAAGCGGCGACACCGAAATGACCGCCAAGGGCAGCGAGTTGACCGTTGTGGATACGCTGGATATTACGCTGACGCGGCTTTTGAAATCGAGAAAAGCGGGCGACTACGAAATGACGTACTGCCTGACGCTCAAGAATTTTGAAAATGAATTAAAACAGAAGCTCGGCGATTTCGTCGTGCAGGCTAAGGACGCGACCGTGGGCTCTTATGACTTTGACGCGGGCGACTTTGTGTTTGAGGACGCTGTGAACGGCAAAAAGCTGGATGTTTACGGAACGCTTGCCGCCGTGAAGGCGCAGTTCCTTAAGAAGACGAGCGGCGAAGTAGAGGCTGCTTTGCAGGAGACCGCGGCGAAAGTGACCGTGGACGACCTGAGAAAAGATTTCGGCATGATCTCCTCGTTTGAGACGGTCTCGACGAATACGGAAAACGGCAACCACAACATGGGTCTGGCGCTTTCCCGCGTGAACGGCACGGTTTTGAACCCGGGCGACACATTCTCTTATGAAAACATCGTGGGCGATTCCACAAACGCTTCCACGGGCTTTTTGCCGGCGGGCGGCCTTTCCGGCGGCGCGCTGGTGCAGATGTACGGTGGCGGCATTTGTCAGGCTTCTTCAACGATCTACGGTGCTGCGCTGCGTGCGGGTATGACAATCACGCTGCGCGACTGCCACTCTTCACCGTCCACATACGTGCCGATCGGTCTGGACGCGACGGTGAGTTACGGCGAGATCGACTTCCAGTTCCGCAATGATCTTGACACCCCGGTGTACATTATGAGTTGGATGGACGGTGTGACGCTGCATGTGCAGTTCTACGGCAAGCACCCGAAAGAGTGGGACACGATCAATGTGTATTCCCAGACGACGAGCGAGATCCCGCCGCTGAGCACTGTGAAATACGTGGTGGACCAGAACCTTAAAAAGGGCGAAAAGGTGCTTTCCACAAGCGGCAACTGGGGCTATGAGGCGAGCGCTTGGCGCGATTTTGTGAAGGACGGAGAGGTCATCCGCACCGAGACGCTGCCTTCCTCCTACTACGGCCCAAGCGGCACCATTTACCGCATCGGCCCGGGCACGGAGACGTCTTCCCCGAGCCCGACACCTACGGCAACCCCAACGGCAGTGCCCACTGCGACCCCTGCGCCGACGGCTGCCCCGACTGCGGCGCCTACGCCGGAGCCGACCCCTGCGCCGACCGCAGAACCGACTGCGGCTCCCACAGAGGAGCCCACACCGGAGCCTGTGACGGCGGCCGAAACCGGCGAATGAGAATAAAAACAGTTTCCCCCTGCTCTTTTTTCGGCAGGGGGAATTTGTGCAAGTGAATATAATTGTGTCACCTCCGGTGACACTTGAGAGGAGCTTATTTGTGAGCATAAAAATAGACGGAATGGTGCGCGTAGCGGCGGCTACACCGCACGTGAAGGTGGCGGACTGCCCGTACAACAAAAACGAGATGGCGAAGATGATCCGCGAGGCGGCCGCAAACGGCGCTTCGGTCATCGCGTTCCCGGAGCTTGCGATGACGGGCTACACCTGCGGCGACCTGTTTAAGGACAGAAAGCTGATGGAAAGCGCGAAGGCGTGCCTGTTTGACCTCATCGAAGAGACGGAAGACCTCGATATTCTGTGCGCGGTGGGTATGCCGATCCCGTCCGGCGGGGCGCTGTATAACTGCGCGGCGGTGTTCAGCCGCGGCGTTTTGCTGGGCCTGCCGGCAAAGCAGCATATTCCGAATTACTCCGAATTTTACGAGCTGCGCCATTTTTCCCCCGCGCCGGAAAGCGGCATGCTGCGCTATGCGGGCGACTGGTACGGCTGCCGTGACGTGGTGTTTGAGCTTGCGCCGGACGTGACCGTGGGCGTGGAGATCTGCGAGGATGTTTGGGTGGCAGACCCGCCGAGCGTGACGCTTGCAAAGGGCGGCGCGACCGTTTTATTAAATCTTTCGTGCAGCGATGAAATTATCGGTAAGGCGCAGTACCGCCGCGACATGCTGCGCATGCACTCCGGTCGTCTGCTTGCAGCGTATGTGTACGCGGACAGCGGCTTTGGCGAAAGCACGACGGACATGATCTTTGCGGGACACAATTTGATTTGCGAAAACGGCTCGTTACTGAACGAGAGCGATTTGTTTACGAACGGCATCACCTACGGCGACATCGACGTGGAGCGCCTTGTGCAGGAGCGCCGCCGCATGAATACGTGGCAGGACGAGCCTGTGTGCGACATCATCGACGCTTCGATGGACCTGCCCGAGTTTGAGACGACGCGCACGGCGTACCCGTACCCGTTTGTGCCGAAGGACGACGCCGACCTTTCCGCACGCTGCGAGACGATCCTCAAAATGCAGGCGACGGGTCTCGCGACGAGACTGAAGCACATCGGCTGCAAAACGGCGGTCATTGGGCTTTCGGGCGGTCTCGATTCCACGTTGGCGTTGCTTGTGACGGCGAACGCGTTTGATATGCTCGGCCTGCCGCGCACGGGCATCCGCACGGTATCGATGCCATGCTTCGGCACGACGGCGCGCACGAAGAGCAACGCGCAGTGCCTTGCGGAAGAACTCAAGGTGCATTTTGATGAAATTCCGATTGCGAAGGCGGTGGAGCAGCACTTTAAGGACATTCAGCACGATCCCGAGGTGCTGGACGTGACGTATGAAAATTCGCAGGCGCGCGAGCGCACACAGCTTTTGATGGACATTGCGAATCAGCACGGCGGCATTGTCATCGGCACGGGCGACCTTTCCGAGCTTGCACTCGGCTGGGCAACCTACAACGGCGACCACATGTCGATGTATGCGGTGAACGCGTCTATCCCGAAGACACTGGTGCGCCACCTCGTGCGGTATGAGGCGATGCACGGCAACGACGAGCTGCGCCGCGTTTTACTTGATATTTTGGACACGCCGGTCAGTCCGGAATTATTGCCGCCGAAGGACGGCGAAATTTCACAGAAGACGGAAGACCTTGTGGGGCCGTATGAACTGCATGATTACTATTTGTATTATATGCTGCGCTTTGGGTTTACTCCACGTAAAATTTATGCGATGGCGCTGCGCTCATTTGCGGGGCAGTATGACGCCGAGACCATTAAAAAGTGGCTGAAAACGTTCTACCGCCGCTTCTTCCAACAGCAGTTTAAGCGCTCCTGCCTGCCGGACGGCCCGAAGGTGGGCTCTGTGACGCTTTCGCCGCGCGGCGATTTCCGCATGCCGAGCGACGCGTGCAATACGGTGTGGAGAGAGGAGATCGAGACACTGTGAACATTTTAGTTGCGATGGAGACAAAGCCCTATCAGCGCGTGTGGCTCGAAGAAGCCGCGCCGGGGGAGACGTTTATTTATAAAGAGGGCAAGGCAGAGCGCGAGGACGTGCAGAATGCGGATATAATCCTCGGCAACGTGAGCCCGAAGCTCATCTCGACCGGCGATAAGCTTAAATGGTTGCAGACGAACAGTGCGGGCGTGGACGGGTATATCTACGGCTGTCTGCCGAAGGAGACCGTTTTGACAAATGCAACGGGCGCGTATGGCCTTGCGATTTCGGAATACATAGTCGCGGTGTGGCTTGAACTTTTAAAAAAACTGCATTTGTACCGCGATGTGCAGCGCACGGGCAAGTGGTGCGACCTCGGGCAGGTGCGCTCGGCGTGGAACTCGACGGTGTTGGTGCTCGGCCTCGGCGACATCGGTGGGGAATTTGCGAAGCGTGCGAAAGCGCTGGGCGCAAGGGTGATCGGCGTGCGCCGCACGGGTACGGATAAGCCCGATTTTGTGGACGAGCTTATCCACACCGATAAGCTTGACGAATATTTGCCACAGGCGGACTGCGTGGCCATCACGCTGCCGGGCACGACGGCAACGAAGAGTATGTTTGGCGCAGAGCGCATGGCGAAGATGAAGGACGGCGCGATTCTATTAAACGTCGGCCGCGGGATGATCGTCGACACAGATGCGCTGTGCGCGGCGCTGAAAAGCGGGAAGCTGGCGGGCGCGGGCGTGGACGTGACCGACCCGGAGCCGCTGCCCGCAGATCACCCGCTGTGGAAGATGGAAAACGCGGTCATCACACCGCATATCTCCGGCGGATACCATTTGCAGGAGACGCACGACCGCATTGTGCGTATTATGGCGGAGAATTTAAAGCGTTTTCTGGCGGGTGAGCCGCTTAGAAATGTGGTCGATTTTTCGACCGGCTACCGAAAACTGTAAAGGATAATGATGGATACGACACAGGAAATTTATTTGGACAACAGCGCGACGACGCGCGTTTCAAAAGAGGCGGCGGAAAAGGCGCTTTACATGATGACGGAATGCTACGGCAACCCCTCTTCGCTGCACAGCAAGGGCTTTGCGGCGGAAAAGGAGATGGCTGCGGCGCGGGAGATCATCGCCGAGAGACTTTCGGCACAGCCGGGGGAGATTTATTTCACGTCCGGCGGCACAGAGAGCGACAACATTGCGATTTTGGGTGCGGCGCACGCGAAAAAGCGCGCGGGCAACAAGATTGTGACGACGGCGATCGAGCATCCGGCGGTGCTCAATACGATGGCACAGCTTGAAAAAGAGGGCTTTGAGGTTGTGTATGTGCAGCCGGAGGCGGACGGAAATATTCCGAAAGAGAAATTTGACGCGGCCATTGATGCGAAGACGATTTTGGTCAGCGTGATGGCGGTGAATAACGAAACAGGCGTTTTGCTGCCGCTGAAAGACATTGCGGGCATGATCAAGAGGAAAAAGGCCCCGGCGCTGTTTCACACGGACGCGGTGCAGGGCTTCTGCAAAATTCCGCTCCAGCCGAAAAAGCTCGGTGTTGACCTCATCAGTGTTTCGGGCCACAAGGTGCATGCGCCGAAGGGCGTGGGTGCGCTGTACGTGAAAAGCGGCGTACGCATTTTGCCGCACAGCTTCGGCGGCGGGCAAGAGAAAAATCTGCGCCCCGGCACCGAGGGCGTGCCGCAAATTTGTGCGTTCGGCGAAGCGGTGAAGCACATGATGACGGAAAAAGAGGCGCTCACACACGTAAAAGCGGTGCAGGCGCATTTGATTGAACGGCTGAAAGCGATGCCGGAGGTTGTTTTGAACTCGCCCGAAAACGCGCTGCCGTATATTGTGAATCTTTCGGCAGGGCGCGTGCGTGCGGAGACGATGCTGCACTTTTTGGCGGAGCGAAACATTTTTGTTTCAAGCGGTTCCGCGTGCGGCAAGGCAAAACCGAGCCACGTTCTGAGCGCGATGCAGCTGCCGAAGGAGCAATAAAGCAAGGAGCGAGCGAGCATGGATAAGCTGATGGAGCTGGAGGAAAAATTGGGCTACCGGTTTCACGACCGGCAGCTGCTGCGTACGGCGCTGACCCATAGCAGCTACGCCAACGAGCAACGCGACCCGGCCATCGTCTGCAATGAGCGGCTGGAGTTTTTGGGCGACGCAGTACTGGGGTTTGTCACGGCGGATTATCTCTACCGCAACGAGCCGTCGCTCCCGGAGGGGGAGATGACCCGGATGCGGGCCGATCTCGTCTGCGAGACGAATCTTGCCCGGGCCGCTGAGCGGATTGGGCTGGGGGATTATCTGCAACTGGGCAACGGTGAGCAGACCGGCGGCGGACGCCACCGGGCCAGTATGATCGCAGATGCGACAGAGTCTGTCTTTGCTGCAACGTATTTGGACGGCGGCTATCCCGCGGCTAAGGCGCTAATCTACCGGATGATCCTCGACGAGGTCCCGCCGCTGCAGCATCTGCGCAATCAGGACTATAAGACGGCCCTGCAGGAGCTGGTGCAGCGGAAGAAGGACCAGCATCTTGCCTATACGCTGGTGAAGGAATCCGGTCCGGACCATGACAAGCAATTTGTCATGCAGGTGGAGCTCAACGGCCGCCCGGTGGGTACGGGCAAGGGCAGCAGCAAAAAGCGTGCCGAACAGGCCGCTGCCGCCAGCGCCATCGCGTGCCTGTTCCCACAGGAGGCCCAGTAGTACAAGCAAAACGAAACGTACACGAAAGCGCGCCCGCCGCGGCAGATGCGCTTTCGTGTACGTTTTAAAGAATCGCAATGAAAACCCAGCGCGGAAAATGGCACATGGTGCTGGGTTTGGTCTTGCAAAAGGGGAAAAAGTGTGCGATAATAGAAGCATAGCAGCGGCGCGCGGGAAATGCGGGCGGCTGCGGTGAATCAGATGGTTGGCTCAGTGTGGCGATTTACGCAGATAATCCTGGATGTATTCCATAAATTTCAGCGTGGCCGCGCTGGGCTGGACCTTTTTTAAGGTACACATGGCGACATAGCGCGTCGGAATCTCCTCTTTCAGCCGCAGCGGGCAGATGACGCCGCGAATCAGGCCCGACTGGGCAAATTCCTCCGTCACCCCGGCGACGCCCAGGCCGATACGGGCCAGTGCGATGAGCAGGTTGTGGGAGCCGAGCTCGATTTCGGGCTGCAGCTTCAGGCCATGCTCCAGGAAGAAATTCTCCAGAAAGCGCCGGGAGCTGGCTTTGCGCTCCAGCAGGATCAGCGGGAACTGGGTCAACTCCTGCAGGCTGTAGGCGTGGCTGAAATCGCAGCCATAGTCCGGCGAGGCGACGAAGATATAATGGTTGTCAAAGCAGGGGGTGGCGTCGTACTCCGTCTCGTCGATGGGGGAGGTGGCAAAGGCTAGGTCGACCGTCCCGCCCCGCAGCGCTTCAAGGACCATGGAGCTGGTGCCGTTGACGATCTGAATTTTCAGCGCGGGGAAGTCCCGGTGGAATTCTTGCAGGACGGGGAGCAAAAAGCGCTTTGTGACGGTATCGCTGGCGCCGATGGCCAGGCGGCCCCGCAGCAGGTGCTGCATCTGGGCCAGGCGCTCCTCGCCGTTTTCAATCGTCGTGATGGCGCGGTTGACATATTGGTAAAGCATCCGCCCTTCTTCTGTCAGGTTGACACCCCGCGGTGTCCGTAAAAACAGCCGGACGCCCAGCTGATTCTCCAGCTGCTTGATTGACTGGCTGATGGCGGACTGGGAGATATACAGGCTCTGGGCGGCGGCGGAGATATTCCCCGCCTCGGCGACGGTCTTGAATACGCGGTACAATTCCAGCTTAGCAGTCATGCGCACCTCCAAAAATTAGTCATACTTATAACGAGTATTAACGAAAGCTATTTTACTTATATCCCACTTTTTATTATACTGACAATTGGCAGGAAATCAACCACAAAAATGGAAAGGATGGCAGAAATATGCAGGCACTAAAGGAGAGAATCATCAAAGAAGGCAAAGTCTTGCCCGGTAATATCATCAAGGTCGACGGCTTCCTGAATCACCGGGTCGATGTGGCCTTTATGGAGCAGATCGCCGACGAATTTGCAAAGTATTTTGACCCGAAGGAGATTACCCTGATCCTGACGGCGGAAGCCAGTGGGATCGCCCTGGCCTCGATCTGCGCGCTGCGCTTTGGCGTGCCGATGGTCTTTGCGAAGAAGGCCAAGAGCGATAATATCGAAGGCGGCCTGTATCAGAGCGATATTTATTCCTACACCTATCAGAAGAAGGTCACCCTGATCGCCTCGAAGGATTGGATCAAATCCACTGACAAGGTTCTGATCGTGGACGACTTTATGGCCAACGGCGAAGCGATGC
>ERZ827520.2139-NODE-2139-length-19474-cov-8.605592_pt1 | contig 19474 bp, 16 predicted proteins | sample MGYA00519581_ERZ827520 | MGnify/ENA primary metagenome ERZ827520 (study PRJEB31778, sample SAMEA3449339) | human gut metagenome | biome: human gut; feature: human-associated habitat; material: faeces | place: United Kingdom | collected 2010/2012 ...
GTCTGACGAGAAATCTCGTTGATGACGTTGATGATCTTGGTAATGTCCTGAATATTAGTATTCATGTTCTGGACGCTTTGAGACAAGGCTTTCATATCATCGAGTTCAGCCACCCAGTTGCTGTTGACCTTGTCCATCGTGTTCATGTTGGCCTGATTGATTTTGGACGATTCGTCGGATTCAGCGTTCATTTGCTGAACGCTCTCGTTCAATTCGTCGATAACCTTGGAAAGCTCTTCAAGCTTAGTTACGCTTTCCTGCGTTTCCTGAGCCTGTGAACTCGTAACATCGGCAATGCCCGTAATCGTTTGTGCGACTTCGTCAACTGCGCGATCAGTCTGCTTGGAAAGATCGAGCAATGAAGTCGACATTTCATCAACTTTGGCAGAGTTGGTCTGAACATGTCCGATCAGTTTTGCGGTTGCGTCGATCATTAGATTATATTCATATGCGATCTGATTGAATTCGTGTCCGTTTGGATCGGGACTGACGAATTTTGCAGCCAGCTTCTTGAGCAGATGCTGCTTGATTGACGGATCGTATTTATCAAGTTTGTTCAGATTGCCCGAAGCGGCTTCTTGAATCCGATTTTTGAAAATACCGACTCCGTCTGTGATCCAACGAACGGAAGCAATCGTTGCAATTACGATTAAAATGCCGATAACGATGAAGATAAAGACCGTATTTCTGAACAAAGCGGTTTGCTCCGTTGTTAAATCTTTTTTGCTGACTTTGGCAAACGTCCATGTCACGCTTGAATTGTTGCCCTTGTCAAAATAGATGTCCTGCGTTTTGCTTTCGCCTTTGATATGTAATGTTCCCTTGCGCTTCTTGGAATTCGCAATTGCTTTAAATTCAGGGGACTGAGAGATATTTTTGCCGATTTTATAAACCGTGCCCGCGTTTTCGTTGCCCGTTGAATTGATAACGTTCCCTGTATTTGAAACAAGCGTAAGACTGCCGGTTCTTCCGACTTTCATGTCGGCAAATTCGTTGATGATGTTATCGTATGAAATGTCGAAACATATTACGCCTGAATCGCCTTTCTTGTTTCTGACGACGGTCGATGCGGTCGTCATCCATTTGCCCGTTGCTTCAAGGTAATGCGGCGTCGTCCAGTAGATCTGCCCCTCTTTTTGAATCGCGCCCTTATACCAATCTTTCGTCCTCAAATCGGCCGTATCCTTGATGCCCTTAGCACTTGTGAACTTGCCGTTTTGATTGATGAAAATAACATTCGTATATGAGTCGTCTCCTGAAATGGTAAGTTGCAGATCGCGCCTGATCTGCTTGAAATCAAAATCGTTTTCAAATATTGGCTGACGAGAAACCTCTGTCAGCTTGTCATTCGTTGTTTTGCTCAGATCGGTTCGTGCTTTTTGAATCGTTGCGACTGCGCTTTGCTTGGCAAGATCGTTTCGTTCTCGCAGCGTGTCAATGTTGATTATATATGAATTGATTGCCATAATGACGATCGGAACGAACCCGAGAATCAAGAGCATGCTCATAATCGCTTTGCTGATGCTCTTGCTCCGTCTCTTAGTTGTATTTTTCACATTCATAACCTCCAGTACTGTTTGATATGAAAATTATACAAAAATGACATGATGGAAATTTATGTTTTTTTTGAAATAAAGAAAGAAAACCAATCATCAAATCGAAGATTTTTTGATGATTGGTTTTTATAATTGTGATTATAATGGTAAGAAACGTTCAAGCATTTAATTGTTTAAATCTTGAGAATTCGTGATGGCTTTGAAATTCGTATAAACATACAATCCGTCTGCGGTAGAACCTTTAATGTCGGTGATTTTTTTGCCTTTGATCAGTTTCAGCGCGGTTTCGATACACTTTTCCCCTTGAATCTTTAACGGCTGGGAGGCGGACATTCCCATTTCGCCTGCACTGATTTTGGCCTTGCCCTCAGTCGTTGCATCCACCCCGCAGACGATCGGCAATTTTTTGTGAGCTTTCTTAAAGGCTTTGATGGCCCCGAGCGCCATATCGTCGCTGTTTGATGCGATAACGTCGCATGGCTGGCCGGTTTTTAAGAACAGTTCCATCTGCTGTTCGGCTTTGTCTTCGTCCCAATCGGAATAGTCGGTGAAGACGTAATTGACGCTTCTTCCGGATTTTTCAAGCGTTTCTTTGAAGGTATTGGTGCGTTTTTCAGTAACGAGCCCGCTTTGACCTTTCAAAATTGCAACGTTCAGTTCTTGTTTGCTCGTGTGCTCCAAAACGTAATTTGCCTGAAGGCGTCCGGCCATTTCTTCTTTCGGTCCGACATAGACGTCTTGATTTGCTTTTAAGACGCTTTCTGACGGTTGAAAATTATAGAAGACGACGGGAATTTTTCCGGCAATAGCAATCATTTCCTGCGCAGTATCGGCATCGACCGGTCTGATCAGGATGGCGTCATAGTGGTTTTGGACGACTTTTTTCAGTTGTTTGATCTGTTTTTCGCTGTTTTGATCAGAATTATAAACGTCAACCGTTGCTCCTTTTTCAGATGCGGCATTTTTGATGGACGAAGTCAGACTGTTGATTAATGCAGAGTCGTTCGTGTGCGTCAAGACAGCGATGCGCTTGCCGTTTCCGGACTGGCTTTCGTTTGTCATCATGCCGCAACCCGTTGCTGCAAGCATAAAACACGTCAAAACCAGCATCATTTTGATAAATTTTTTGAACATGCTTTTTTCCTCCTGTTTGCTCAGACTCTGAAATGCTTGACTTGATCGGCAAGCTTTTCTGAAGTAGCAGCCAAATGCTGTGATTCTTCGGCAAGAACAGTACTGTTTTCGGAAATATTCTTGGCTTGTGAAAGCGTCGTTTCCGAAGTAGCGTGAATTTCGTCCGAACTTGCTGCCTGCTCTTCTGAAATGGCGGCAACGTTTGTCGCAACCTGATCAACGCTGTCGATTTCTTCGACGACCTTTGAAATGACGTTGCTTGTTTCTTGAATGTTATGGTAGATCGTGTCGAAACTTTCAACGGCCGTATTAATCAAAACGGCACTGGAGTTGATGTCTTTAACGCTTGAGCTGGCTTGTTGAACCGTATTGGCGACAAGTCCGTTGACTTGATCGATTAATTCTGAAATTTGTGAAACAGATTCAGCGCTGCTCTTGGCCAGGTTGTTGATTTCGGTTGCCACGACCGCAAAGCCTTTGCCTGCCTCTCCGGCACGGGCTGCTTCAAGCGATGCGTTAAGTGAAAGGAGGTTTGTCTGATGAGCAATTTCACCGATGATTTTCACGATATTGACGATCTCGCCTGATGCTTTGCCGACCGAATTGATGGAGTCTTGGAGAGTCGTAACTGAGGATTGGATATTTTCGAGCGCCGTAACGACTTGTTTCATATCCTCTCGCCCTTTGTTTGAAACCTCGACCGTATCGTTCATCTTGTTTCTGGCATGATCGCTGTTGTCCTTGGTGTCGGTGACGACTTCTGCCAGCTGACTTGCATTTTCAGCGATGTCGTTGACGGAAATTGCCAACTGATCAACGGTCATGTTAAGTTCGTTCATTGATTTTGACTGAGTATCCGATGCGGAACTCATTTCGTTTGCGACACGTTCGCTGTCAAGGGCTTGTTTTTCGAGGGTGTGCGAAATGGTTGTGATGGAGCTGATCATTTGCCGCATGTAAGCGATGAATTTTGAAACGCTGCGACCCATTTCAGCGATTTCGTCGTTGCCGTTCGTCCTGACGGAAACGGTAAAGTCGCCGCCGGCCATTGCCGTGATGACCTTTGTCATTTCCTTGACGGGCTTGATCGCGACGTGCGTTACGCGTTCAACGACGATGCACATGATCAAAAGCGCAATGAGACTGACGATTGCCATGATGATTCTCAGGTTTGAAAGGTCGGCCAAAACAATGCTTGACGGAATATATGAAACGAGAATCCAATCGGTTCCTTCAATCTGGGAAAATGCAGTAAAGTTTTCTCCGAGCGTTTGGGTGGAGTAGTTGCTTTTTTTGATTTCCTTTTTGGCTTGTGCGTAAATTTCAGGCTGGTCTGATGAACCGATTTTTTCTGAAACGTAGCTTGAATTGCGATCTGCCATAATTTGCATCGTATTTTTGTTGACGAGGAAAGCCTTGGCACCCTCCATCGAAATGCTTGAATTAACAATGTTCGAAATGCGATCAAGGCTGAAATCCGCAGCAATGACGCGAACATTCTTGCTGTTGTCGTCAAGCATCCCGGCTGCGCTGATGACTTTGCTGCCGTCTTCGCTCGTATACGGATCGCCAAATGCCATGTTGACGCGAGTCAGACCTTCCTTGAACCAGGTAGAGTTCAAAGGATTGCTGATTGTTTTGTCCGACTTTTTGGCTTTGATGACCTTGCCATTTTGATCTGCTATGTAAATTCCGTTTTTAGAATTGGCATTAAAGTCATAGTAGCTGTCGACCGTTTTCTGGAGCGACTTCTCGTTCTGTCGATCGGCTTCGATGGCTTTTTTGGCCGAATTGAACGAATTAAGATTTTCCGTCATCCAAGCTTCAATATTTGAACTTTGTTTGTCAACGGACGTTTCCAAAAGTTCTTCGGCATTTCTTTTGATCATCGAAGCAGAAACGTTATAGGCAATTACGACCAGGACGATGATCATCGCACTGGTAATTGGGATGATTGCCGATAAAAGTTTAGCTTTGATAGAGAATTTGGAATTTTTTTTCAAAGACATATCCTCCTATAATATAAATTATTTTAAATAAAGTATATGATTCGCTAATAATAATATCGGAGGAGCGTTTAAAAAATAAACCCCACAATATGTATATGAGACGATAATGATAAGTTTATAATCTTGTATGGCGTCTGATGAGGTCAGTTTTGCAACAATTATGCATTTTTTGCCTAAATCAGAGCGGGATACTGTATAATTGCAATTGAGCGCCATTGCTCAATCGTTAAAATTAAGGGGTGGTAATTTTGAAGCAACCGATCATTTCATTTAAAAACGTCATCAAGTGCTACGATGACGACGTGCCGGTATTGAAGAATGTCAGTTTCGAGATTGAGGAGGGAAAATTCTATACTCTGCTCGGTCCTTCCGGATGCGGCAAAACAACGATTTTAAGAATGATTGCGGGCTTTTCAGAGCCGACTGAAGGCGACATTTATTTTGAAGGGAGAAGAATCAACAACGTCCCTGCAAATAAACGACAGGTTAATACGGTTTTTCAAGACTATGCATTATTTCCGCACATGGACGTGTATGACAATATTGCATTTGGCTTAAGAGTTAAAAAACTTCCGAAAGATCAGATTGATCAAAAGGTCAAAGAAGCATTGAAGATGGTTCAGTTGGCCGGTTATGAAAAACGCGGGATCAATGAGATGTCAGGCGGTCAAAGACAACGTGTGGCAATCGCAAGGGCAATCGTCAACGAACCCAAAGTGCTGCTTTTGGATGAGCCGCTGTCTGCTTTGGATCACAAACTGAGGCTTGACATGCAGTATGAGTTGCGCGAACTTCAGCAGCGCTTGGGGATCACATTTGTTTTCGTGACTCACGATCAGGAAGAAGCTTTGGCAATGAGCGATGAGATCTTTGTCTTGAACAACGGCAACATCGTTCAATCCGGAACGCCCGTTGATATCTACGATGAGCCAATCAATCACTACGTTGCTGATTTTATCGGAGAAAGCAATATTTTGAACGGGACGATGATCAAGGACTGTCTGGTTGAGTTTGCAGGCAAACGGTTTGAGTGCGTCGATGAGGGGATGAGAGAAAACGAGCCGGTCGAAGTTGTTTTGAGGCCGGAAGATCTGGATTTGACGGATGAAGAGCACGGCAAGCTGAAGGTCAAGGTCGATACGATCCTCTTCCGCGGCGTTCATTACGAAATCATCTGCTACGATGACGAGGGCAACGAGTGGATGGTTCATACCACCAAAAAGGCCGTACCAGGGACAACGATCGGACTTTACTTTGATCCGGAAGACATTCACGTCATGCGTTTTAACGAATCTGAAGAAGATTTTGACGCTCGTCTTGAAAGCTATGAGGACTGAGGGGGATTTCGATGAAAAAGTACAATGCCTTTTTTGCGATTCCATATTTTCTATGGCTCGTTTTCTTTGTCTTGGCTCCGGTCATCTTGATTGTCGGATATTCCTTCTTTGATTCGAACGGGAACTTTACGCTGCAGAACTATGCAACGTATTTTGCATCGGGGAAGTATCTGGCAATGACGTTCAACTCAGTCTTATATGCGTTTTTGATTACTTTGCTCACGCTTGTCATCAGCTATCCGACGGCATATTTTCTGACAAAATTGAAGCACCGCGATTTATGGCTGCTATTGATTATTTTGCCGACATGGATCAATATGCTGCTCAAAGCCTATGCATTTATCGGAATCTTCAGTCTGCACGGCGGAATCAACCGGTTCATGACTTTCTTCGGACTTGCGCCGCATCAGATCTTGTTTACTGACGTCGGTTTTATGATCGTTGCGATGTATATCCAGCTTCCATTCATGATCATGCCGATTTTTACGGGGCTGGAGGAGCTGAATCCGTCGCTGATCAAAGCCAGTCGCGATCTTGGGGCAAATGCATTCCAGACATTTGCGAAGGTGGTTTTCCCGCTGTCTCTTGCAGGAGTAAAAAGCGGCATTCAGGCTGTTTTCATCCCGTCTTTGTCCTTCTTCATGCTGACTCGTCTGATTGGAGGAAATCGCGTAATCACCCTCGGGACTGCGATTGAAGAGCATTTCCTGGTCACGCAGGACTGGGGGATGGGGGCAACGATCGGCGTCGTCCTCATCGTTGCAATGTTTATCGTGATGATTATTACCGGCGAAAAGAAGAAAGGGGGCAGAAACTGATGGAAAAAAAGCATAATTTCAGTTGGGACAAGCTGTATCTTGCCGTCGTGTTTGTTTTTTTGTATGTTCCGATTGTTTATTTGCTGGCATACTCATTCAATAAAGGCGACACGATGAATTCCTTTACTGGATTTTCCATGCGCCATTTTGCCGAGCTGTTCTCGGACACGCGTCTGATCGTGATTTTGCTTGAGACGTTCATGCTGGCCTTTTTGTCGGCATTGATCGCAACGGCCATCGGTACGTTCGGAGCTCTTTCAATCTATTACGTCAAAAAACGCCAACAAAGGATGGCGCTTTTGTCTTTGAACAATATTTTGATGGTTTCACCGGACGTCATCATCGGTGCCAGCTTTTTGATTCTGTTTACGACGATCGGATCGTTTTTCGGAGGCATCGGGCTCGGATTCTGGACAGTGCTTTTATCGCACGTTGCATTCAGCATTCCGATCGTTGTTCTGATGGTTTTGCCCAAGCTTCAGGAAATGAACGAGTCGATGGTTTCTGCGGCATATGACCTTGGCGCAAACAATTTTCAGGTTTTAAAAGACATTATTTTGCCTTTTTTGACGCCGGGAATCATTGCCGGGTATTTCATGGCATTTACGTATTCGCTGGATGATTTTGCCGTGACGTTTTTTGTGACGGGAAACGGTTTTACGACGTTGGCCGTTGAAATTTACTCCAGAGCCCGGCGCGGCGTGAGTCTTGAGATAAATGCGCTCAGTACGCTTGTTTTCCTGTTTGCGCTTGTCTTAGTGGTTGGATATTACTACATCAGCAAGGACAACAAGTCTAAAAAGAAGAGCGAAAGACGTCAGAAGGGCGGTGTGATGCGATGAAAAAACTGCGCGCATTGGTGATCGGAATCGTTTTGATCATCGTCGTTTTGATTGCCGGCTCCAAGATATTGAGCCAGTCTTCAGGAATGTCCGGTGCAAAAATCATCAACATATACAACTGGGGTGATTATATTGACCCGGAACTGATCTCTGAATTTGAAAAGAAAACAGGCTACAAGGTAAACTATGAAACTTTTGATTCAAACGAGGCCATGCTGACCAAGATCAAGCAAGGCGGGACATCATACGATCTTGCGGTTCCGAGCGACTATATGATTCAGAAGATGAAAAAAGCTCATCTGCTCAAGCCGTTGGACAAGTCAAAAATCAAAGGCCTGAACAATATTTCAAGTCAGTTTTTGAATCAGCCCTTTGATCGAAACAACCGCTACTCGGTTCCTTATTTTTGGGGAACTTTGGGCGTCGTTTATAATGACAAGTACTTCAAGGAATCGGACGTTGACAGCTGGAACAAGCTTTGGAACAAGAAGTTTCGCGGCAAAATCATGTTTGTCGACGGTGCTCGCGAATTTATGGGCATCGGGTTGGCCAGCCTCGGATATTCGCTCAACAGCAAAAATGACCGAGAGCTTGACCAGGCTTATAATAAGCTGAAGTCTTTGACCGGAAATACGAAGGCGATTGTTTCGGATGAAATCAAGATGTATATGGAAAATGAAGAAAGCAGCGTTGCCGTGACCTATTCCGGCGAAGCTTCGGAAATGCTCGCCGAAAACAGGCACTTGCACTATGTTTTGCCTTCGGAAGGAACCAATTTGTGGTTTGACAACATCGTCATCCCGAAAACTTCGAAAAACACCAAGGGGGCCTATGCGTTCATCAATTTCATGCTTGAACCGAAAAATGCGGCCAAAAATGCCGAATATATCGGCTATGCGACGCCAAACGAAAAGGCCAGGAAGTATCTGCCAAAGGACGTCATTGACGATAAGCAGTTTTATCCAAGCAAATCTTTGATGAAGAAGATGGAAGTTTATGAGGATATTGGTCCACGGTATATTGAAAAATACAATGATTTGTATCTGGAATTGAAGATGTATCGTCATTAGTGACAAAAGATGACGATGAATTTGTTCATTTTGACAATCATAAAAATTTGCATTGTGCACAACCTATCGCCTATAATTAAAGCATAGATGCAGGGATGCCCGCATCGTCTCTATCATACAATAATATCAACTCAGATTCCCGCATGATTCCCGATATCATGCGGGTTTTTGCGTATGCGAGAACCTGATTTCCTTATGGCAGAAACAATCGAAAAAAGTTCGTGTATCAAAAACGGGCATTGCGGGCATTTACGGACAAATCCAGGAAATCAAAGCTTTGCCCGTAAACGGACCATTCGAAAAATGGCGATTACGGACAAATCACTGAAAATCGCTGTTTTCGGGTCTATACTAAATGGTGTTGATGATGATTTTTCAACACCATTTTTTGTATTCACAAAATATCTTCGCAATGCTATAAAATGAAACTATACCAATGCAGCTGAATCTATCATTCCCACCTTCGTTTCCGTCTAACGTTGCGTGACATCCACCGTTGATTCGCAAAGCTCGAACGCGCTGCGACCTAACTGGGTTTCACCTCGCAGCCCGTTCCGCCCAGGTACTCTCACTTGGCAGGCTCGCCTGCTGGCGTTCGAGCAGGCCTGGTGCTCGCGGGCTAAGCGCTCGGTTCCACACCTTGTCTCTGTCGCGCGCTCCACGACTTTGCCCGGTTGCGGTTGACATCACAATGCTTACCCGCCGGAAACTACGGCTGGAGGGTGTGGACTCAGAGAGGCTGACTCCCAATTAACCTGCTCATTTACGAAAGAAGGCCTTGAAATGCTCATGGACAACACTCTTGAACTCCTTGGCATCACTGACTCCAACATCAAGATTACCAGATTCAGCGCAGAATCCGTCAACGGTGAGAAACGCAACGTCATCGAGGCACGGCTGACCTACAATGTGAACGCCCCTACTGCGAATCTGAAAAGGTTGTCAGGAACGGATCTAAGATACTGCACACGCGCCTTACGGAGCTTCACCAGGAACGCTTTGAAATGAAGCTGTACAAGCAGCGCTATCTTTGTAAGGAATGTCTGAAAACATGGAGTGCACGGACTGACATTGTCGAAGAAGGTCACACACTTTCGCATCAGCTGAAGCGAAGCGTCCTGCACATGGCACGGGAGGGAATCACTGCGACAGGCATCGCCAGAATCTGTCACTGTTCGCCTTCAAGCGTCATCAGAATAATTGACGAAGCCGTTGAATTGAAGTCAAGAGTCGCAAGACTGCCCGAGAATCTCTGCTTTGATGAATTCCGTTCCGTGAACAGCACCATGTCATTCATCTGCTGCGACGCTGAAGTAAGTCATGACATCGTGGCTATTCTTGAAAAAATATTTTACCGCTGCCCTCATCCAAAAGCAGAACAAAATTACCTCGCCTCTAAAATTTGTTATAATTGAAGAAAGAAAGTTAAGGAGGTTTTCGCCATGAACTTGCTCTTTGCGGTTAACGATGGCTTCGTTGACCAAATGTTGACAGCCGTTTACTCAATTTTGGAAAATACGCAAGATCAGCTCGATTTTTACGTTCTGCAAAAAAAGAAGCTTCAAAAAACGAAGAAAATCGAAAAATTTGCTTCAAAGACCGGAGCCAAGTATCATCCGGTAGTTATCAGCGATGAGGATTTTTCTGATTTTCCGGTGACGGACAGGTATCCGGAAACGATTTATTATCGATTGCTTGCGCACAAGTATTTGCCGAATGACATCAAACGCATCCTGTATCTTGATGCCGATGTCTTGTGCATCAATGATTTAAGTCGGCTTTATGAACTTGATTTTGAAGGCAACCTTTACGTAGCGGCAAGTCATTCAGGCTTGACCAACGTCAAAAACGTGATCAACAACGTGCGGCTCGGAGCAGAAAGCGGCGAAAGCTACTTCAACTCCGGCGTGCTTTTGATGAACCTTGAAGGAATCAGACGAGTCGTCGATCCTCAAAGAATTGTCGAATATGTTGAAAAGAACAAGCTTAATCTGTTATTGCCCGATCAGGACGTCTTGAACGGACTATACGGGCAGAAGATCAAGAAGGTTGAAGATGAGCTTTATAATTATGACGTCAGAAAGAATCCGATCTATGAGGCAATCAGCATGGGCGAATGGGACCTTGACTGGGTCATAAAGAATACCGTCGTGCTGCATTTCTGCGGAAGGGACAAGCCGTGGGACGAAGATTACATCGGTCGGTTTGCGGGCCTTTACAAGCATTATTTCAAAAAAGCGATGGACGTCATGTTATGAGGTGGCAAGAATATCTGCAAGAACTTGAACGTTTGTCAAAGGGTTCTTCGCAAATAGAAGTGCTTGAGCAGGTATCAGCCGTTGAAAAAACGCTTAAAGCATACGGCGAGCGCAAATTGCCCAGGCATCCTTTGCCAAAACTCGGCTTTAGCGAAGAATTCATCATGGATCATCTGCTTGATTGCGCCAATTTGCTGGAACTTGACAGCAGACTGAATGATTTGCGCCAAACGGTAATCGAAAACTTTGGAATTTGGCATATTTTTTCGGAAGACTGGCTTGATGATCTTGCTCTGCATTTAAACGGAAGGAAAACGCTCCAATTAATGTCGGGAAATGCAGTGCTGGCAGCCGGTTTGGCGAACGTGACGGCAACGGACAGCTTTGATTGGTCAAAACAAGACGTTACGCGTCCCGATCCATGGACAAAAGTTGAAAATCTCGATGCAACGTCTGCAGTTGAAAAATATGCTGACGTTATGGACGTCATCATCATGGAATGGGCTCCCGATACGTCAGAAGACGACTGGGAAGTGTTGCAAAAGCTCAGAACGATGCGCTGGCCTGGCGAGTTCATCGTGATCGGCGAAAAAAACGGGGCAACGAATTCCGAAAAATTCTGGGATGAGTGCCGATTGGAAGAGCCGGAAGATCTGAATCAACGGCACGAACGTTTTGACTTTATCGATGACAGGGTCTATCTGATCGGGTGATTCTTGAGATTTCTTAAATAAACCGACTTTTTTTAGATGTTTCTTTACGTCTTGACGTTGCGAAGTTTGGTATCATATAGGTATATATTACGCAAGGTACATACCAAAAAGGAGTCAAATACTATGAAAATTATGATTGTTGATGATGATAAGGATATTGTTGAATTGCTCAGTATTTATGTCAAAAACGAAGGCTACGAAGTGGAACGCGCCTATAACGGAAAAGAGGCCATTACGAAACTCAATACGAATCCTGACATCGGTTTGATGATTCTTGACATCATGATGCCTCAGATGGATGGCCTTGCAGTCGTCAGAGAAGTCAGAAAGGACAGTCAGATTCCGGTATTGATGCTTTCGGCCAAAACCGACGATTTGGATAAGATTCAAGGCCTGATTCAAGGTGCGGACGACTATGTGACCAAGCCGTTCAATCCGCTTGAAGTTATGGCACGCGTCAAGTCTCTGCTTCGTCGCAGCCAGCATGACGTTAAAAATGACGAACCGGATCAGATCGAAATCGGTCCGCTGATCATCAAAAAGGATTCGCATGAAGTCGAAACCGTCACCGGCAAGTCGATTCAATTGACGGCCTTGGAATTTGGCATCCTGTATTTGCTTGCAAGCCATCCGAACAGAGTATTTTCTGCTGATGAAATTTTTGAGCGCGTCTGGCAGCAGGAATCGGTTGTTTCAGCCAAGACTGTTATGGTTCACGTAAGTCATCTAAGAGACAAGATTGAAGAATCAACCGGCGGCGAAAAGGTCATTCAGACCGTTTGGGGCGTTGGATACAAGATTGAATCACATTAACGGGGTGATGCTCAGTGCAATTTAAACTCACGACGCGTGAAAAAAGCGAGCTGTTTGGTGAAGGCGTTGCAACGGTTATCCTGCTGCTGCTGCTCAATATGTCGATTTTTGTGATTGCCAACCAGGAAATCGCCCGCAACCCAGGGCTTGCAGCCGGAATTTTTCAGATTAAACTGTCGCTTTCTCTCGGGCCGCATGCCATCAGACTGTGGTCTTGGGGATGGGTTTTCACTGGCCTGATGCTTTTAGCGGATGCTTTTATCGTCTACTGGCGCCTGATGCGTCGCTATCGTCAAATGCAGCTGCGTCACGTTATTTCGGAATTGCACTATATTGCTTCCGGACATTTTTCGCATCGAATCAAATTTACCCTTGACGGTCAAATGCAGCGCGTCGTTGAAAGCGTCAATGCGTTGGTTGACAGTACGATCAACGCGATGGAAGAAGAGCGGAGAATTGAACGCTCAAAAGACGAATTGATCACAAACGTCAGTCATGACATCAGAACGCCGTTGACTTCGATTATCGGGTATCTCGGCTTGATTGAAGACAATCAGTACGGCAGCGAAGAAGAATTGAAAAAGTACACCCACACGGCTTTTTTGAAGTCAAAGCAGATGAAATCATTGGTTGACGATTTGTTTGAATATACCAAAGTCAGACAGCCCGATTTGCCGTTAAGCATCGTGAAAATCGACTTGGGCGCGATGCTTGAACAGATCGGTGCAAGCTATGAGCTTGAAGGAAACAAAAAAGGGATGGAAGTCGAAGTCAGCGTTCCGGATGAGCCGGTATTCATGGAAGCAGACGGAGAAAAGCTGGCCAGGGTTTTCAACAACCTGATTTCGAATGCTTTCAAATACGGACGCGACGGCAAGCACGTCTATCTTTCGGTAAAGCAGCTTTCTTCTAAAGAAGTCGTCGTCAAAATCGAAAATGACGGAGAACCCATTCCTGAAGATGCTGTTCCGCAGCTGTTTGACAGATTTTATCGTGCCGAAAGCTCACGATCTCGCGAGACGGGCGGATCAGGACTCGGACTTGCAATCGTGCAAAGCATCGTTGAACGCCATAATGGCTATATTTACGTTGAATCAAATGCGGCACTGACCAGTTTTGTGATGCACTTTCCAACGGAACACAAGAATGTTGTGCGTAAGCCGGCAAAGGATGAAAAAAGGACGAATGAATAACGAATTCGTCCTTTTTTGTTGGCAAAACTATTGAATCCTTGGTTTTTTTTGGGTATTCTTAAATAGGAATTTATTAGAGGGGACTGCTTAGTAATGAAACTATTTAAATCATTGAAAAAAACAATGATCGCACTTATCGCAGGCGTAACCGTATCTACGGCTGCCGCAGCAGGCATCGGTGGCCTGTCTGTTCAAAAAGTATCTGCCGACTCTTTACCGCAACAAACAGATTCGAATTTGAATCTTGACGTCAAGGCCGCAATTGCCGTTGATGCCAAGACGGGGCAGATTCTCTACGCAAAGAATGCGGAACAAGCACTGCCGGTCGCATCAATGTCCAAGTTGATGACGGTTTATCTGGTTCTTCAAGCCATCAAAAACGGCAAGCTGAGCTGGAATCAAGAGATCTTGCCTGATGCGGCTTCGCAAAAAGTCAGTCAAGACACGCAGCTTTCAAACGTTCCTTTGAAGGCTGACCATAAGTACACGGTAAAAGCACTGTATCAAGCAACATTGATCTACTCTGCCAACGGGGCCGCAATGGCTTTGGCAAATGCAGTGGGCGGAACGCATAAGAACTTTATCGACATGATGCGCAAGGAAGCCAGGAAGATGGGAATCAATGATGCTGAAATCTATACGGCTAACGGCTTGACGAACGATGAAGTCTTTGATGCCAAATATCCTGGTGCTTCAGACAATGCCGAAAACAAGTTTTCCGCAAAAGACATGGCAATCATCAGTCAGCGCTTGATTGAAGATTATCCTGAAGTTCTTGAGACGACCAAGATTGCACGGATGAAATTCAACAACGGCACTGATGAGACAACGATGGAAAACTGGAATTGGATGCTTCCGGGATTGGCAAAAGCCTACTCTGAGCTTCCCGTTGACGGTCTTAAAACCGGCACGTCAGATTCAGCCGGTGCCTGCTTTACCGGAACGGTCAACAAGGACGGTCATCGTCTGATTACCGTTGTCTTGGGTGCCAAGCACGACAGTCAGGAAGACCTTTCCCGTTTCGTCGAAACGCAAAAGTTAATGTCGTATTGCTACAACAGCTATTCATATGAAACGATCAAAGCTGGCAAATCATTCAAAAATGCTGCTTCATTGCCTGTTTATCATGGCAAGGACCTGAAAGTTGCCGTTTCATCCAAAAATGGTACCGATGTTTGGCTTAAGAGCAGCGTTTCATCAGCCAATCTCGTTGCCAAGCTCTCAGGCGACAAGAAGCTCTACAAGGATGGCGGCCTTGTTGCTCCTTTGAAGAAGGGACAGACGGTCGGCGAACTTTCCGTCAAAGTCAAAGGTCAGGATCTTTACTATCTTGATGGCGCAACTTCAATCAAGCTCAAGGCCAAGACCGATAAAGCCGTTGACAAGGCAAATGTCTTCGTGATTGCATGGCGTGCAATCAAGGGTGTGTTTAACAGATAAGGTGTGGAGCCGAACGCTCATGAGCCCGTACGCAACTGAATAATGATGAAAATTCGCGCCAATCATGGCGCGGATTTTTTCTTATTCCGGGCGGCACGCCAAGATTTTACTCGAATTTACGGACAAAGAGCCGATTTTTGTTGATTTGTCCGTAATCAAAACGCATTTTACGGACAAACTGGCATTTTCCAGTGATTTGTCCGTAAATTTTTGACCATTATGATGAGGATTTACGGACAAAGCCGTCTTTTTGGACCATTTGTCCGTAAAACCTGGTCCAAAACGCCTGAATTTTTACGGACAAACGGCCGTTTTTGCCCATTTTGTCCGTAATCGGTATTTTTCGGGCGGGCCATTTACGGACAAAGCGTCCATTTTCAGTGATGTGTCCGTAAACAACAGTGATTTTGCCAAATGCAGTGCTGTGCGGCAACAGCTCAATCGTTGCACCTGACCTCGGTTACGGGCAAAACGTTCTTTTTGGAATTTGCTCGTAATCTGTGACCGCACGGCAGCGGACTTCTTATAGCAGAAAAGAAGAACAATGGGTGAAACAATTTTAATCATGGTTAAGCACGAAAAACACTTAACCGATGCAATAAGTGGGAAGGTATAAAAAAATCCCGAAGAAAGCGTTATCAGAAACATATCGCAACGTTTGTCGCATACAATTATGTTGTTTTTCGTGGATATTGCGTGTATATTATGAAAGTGGATAATGATTATACTTGATTATAATTAATTAAGGGAGGCAGATAATTTTGAAGATGATTAAAGCAGAATTCGAGAACATCGCAAAGCACAAGATTTTGACTGCGACAATCTGTGCAATGATGATTATTCCGTTCTTGTATTCCGTATTCTTCTTAAAGTCGGTTTGGGATCCTTACGGCAATACCGGGCATCTTCCGGTTGCCGTTGTCAATAAGGATCAATCGGTCAAATTCCAAAGCAAGAATTTTGCAGTAGGTGATCAGTTGGTGGATCAGCTCAAGGAAAACGAGGATCTTGACTGGCATTTCGTTTCTGCAGAGAAAGCACGGTACGGATTGAGTCATAAGAAGTATTACATGGTAATTACGATTCCTGAAAACTTCTCGAAAAACGCAACGACAGTACTGAACAAGAAACCAAAGAAGATGGAACTTACTTATAAAACCAATGGTTCCTTGAACTACATTGGTGAAGTTATTTCCAAACAAGGTGCGACGCAAGTCAATGCAAGCGTTAAGGAAAGCGTGTCTGAAGCATACGCTGATACGATGTTCAAGGTTATCAAGAAGGTCGGCGGCGGGTTCAAGACTGCTGCAAATGGTGCCAAGAAGCTTTCAGACGGTTCGAAGACATTGTCTGACGGACTCAATACTTATACTGCAGGCGTTGATACGGTCAACAAAGGCGTCATGACGCTCAATGCCGGTGTAGTTCCTTTGGGAAGCGGCGTTTTGCAATTGACGACAGGATCAAGCACGTTGAAAAACGGGATCGACACTTATACTGCAGGCGTTGATACGGTCAATGGCGGCGTGCAGACGCTCAAGGGTTCAGTTCCTGCTTTGACGAGCGGCGTGGGTCAGCTTTATACGGGTTCAAATACGTTGAAAAACGGAATCAATACTTATACTGCAGGTGTTGATACGGTCAATGGCGGCGTGCAGACGCTCAAGGGTTCAGTTCCTGTTTTGAAGAGTGGCGTGAGTCAGCTTTATACCGGCTCAAGCACGTTGAAGGACGGGGTTGCGAACTATACCAAAGGAACCAATAAAGTTGCTGACGGCATAGCACAAATTAACAGCAACGTTCCGGCACTTACGGCTGGTGCAACGCAATTGGTTTCAGGAACCGACGAGCTGAAAAAAGGCGTTTCCGGTTATACGGACGGTGCAAGTCAAATCAATGCCGGTTTGACGCAGCTCGATTCAAATTCCGCATTGCTCAACAAGAGCGTTGCCGGATTGAGCGAATTACCTCAAGGCGTCGCTGCGACATACGTTTTGAACAGCACGATCAATGCTGGTCTCAAGCAGATCGATACGAACGAATTGGACAGCATGGTTTCTTCAATGGCTGATGTTCAATCGAAGAAAGAACAGATTGCAAAATTATCAGGCACTTTGGCAACGATCAAGGCAAACATCGGTACGCTTAATACCGAATTGGCAACCGCCAAGACCGGAATTGCAACGGTTAATAACGCCAAGACTGAATTCAACAAGGCAATGACGCAGTATTTGACCGAAATTGCCACGAATTCCGTTAATTCAAATGACAGCGCAACGACTGCACAGGCTGACATTGATAAAGTTTTGAACAGCGGCACTCTCAGCGAAGATCAAAAGAACGCTCTCAATGATGCCAAAACACAGATTTCAGCCATTCAAACGAATAATAACAATACGTTGCAAGCAGTCAACAATTTGAAGGCTGCAGCCCAAACGTTCAATACTACGACCGAAAAAGTTCTCAGCGGATTGAATAATCTGATGAGCAGCGTTGACAAGCTCAAGGGCGGCCTTGCTAGCGTTGACGGCACAATCGACACTGCAAACAAATTGTTGGCTGAAAGTGACGATTTGACAAATGCAGAGTCGCAGGCCAAAGTGAAGAAATTGTCTGCGGCAGTCAAGAGCTTGCAAAGCTTATCTGCTAATGCGGTTCAGATTTCGACATCGGTCAACAGCGGCGTCAATACTGAAGAAGCCCTCAAAGATCTTGATCTGAACGCAATTTTTGCAGCAAGTGCAGATGCTGCCAAGGTTCAGCAGCTTATCGCTTCTCAATCAGCCAAGATGGCTAAGCATTCACAGATTCCTGCGCTGATTAAAGGCGTTGGAAACTACACGGCCGGCGTTTCTCAAACTCTTGCCGGAAGCAACAAGCTTGTTGCCAACAACAACGATCTTAATGCCGGCGCAACAAAACTTGCAAACGGCGTCAACGGATTGGGTGCAAATATTCCTGAACTTACGCAAGGAATCACGGCATTGTATAATGGTACTCAACAGCTTAAGAACAATTCAGCTATGCTCAATTCAGGCGCAAGCCAAATCAATGCCGGTCTCGGCCAGCTCAACGACAAAGTTCCGGCCCTTGCAAGCGGTGTAGATCAGCTTGCAGCTGGCACGTCGCAGCTTGCGGCCAACTCAGGTGCATTGCGTTCAGGCGCAGGTCAGCTTGCATCCGGTCTCGGCCAGCTCAACGGCAAAGTTCCGGCCCTTGCAAGCGGCGTAAATCAGCTTGCATCCGGCACGTCGCAGCTTTCGGCCAACTCAGGCGCATTGCGTTCAGGCGCAGGTCAGCTTGCATCCGGCCTCGGTCAGCTCAACAGCCAGGTACCGACATTGACTGACGGCGTTTCACAGCTTGCGGCCGGCACATCGAAGCTTTCGGCCAACTCAGGCAAGCTTGACAAGGGCGCAACCGATGTTCATAAGGGCAACAAGAAACTTGCTTCTGCTCTTAAGGGCGGTGCAGATACCGTAACGAAGCTCAAACTCGGTTCAGCTAACGCAAGCATGTTTGCAAGCCCGACGAAACTTAAAGAAAAGCATTACAGCTACGTTCCTAACTACGGCTATGCTCTGGCACCTTACATGCTGTCAGTTGCTCTGTTCGTCGGATGCCTCGTCTTCAATCTCGTTTATCCGATTCGTCGGATTTCAACGGAAGACGGCAGTGCAACGGAATGGTTCTTCAGCAAGGTTGCGATTGGAGCGCTCGTAGCTACGGGCAATGCTTTGGTTGAAACGGTCTTGATGATGGTCTGCGGGCTTCATCCGGATCATCCGGTTCAGATGATCGTGAATGCCGTTTCGTTCTCGTTCACGTCCATGTTCCTGATTATGTTCATGGCAATGGCATTCGGCAATCCTGGTCGCTTCATCTCGATGATCTTGCTGGTTATCCAGCTCGGATCTTGCGGCGGTTCGTTCCCAATCGAAATCACTCGCGGAATGAACGGTTTCTTCCAGGCAATCAACCCATACTTGCCGATGACGTACTCTGTTTACGGATTCCGTGAAGCATTGACGTCAGGACTTGGAGCAAATCAGGTCTTGCATTCGGTTCTGATTCAGCTGATATTCATTGCAGCGTTCCTCATCTTGCTGTACGTTACGATGCGCGTCATCCGTCCGGAACAAGAATTCCATGAAGAAATGGAATCAGAATATCCAGGCAACTAAACAGTTGTAAATGACTGACTTCAAAAAGGAGCCGGGAATCATTCCCGGCTCCTTTTTTGAAAGCGTGCAAGGAAACACGTTCTTTTAAGGACGTGATGAATTGCCTG
>ERZ827520.2141-NODE-2141-length-19466-cov-2.655865_pt1 | contig 19466 bp, 21 predicted proteins | sample MGYA00519581_ERZ827520 | MGnify/ENA primary metagenome ERZ827520 (study PRJEB31778, sample SAMEA3449339) | human gut metagenome | biome: human gut; feature: human-associated habitat; material: faeces | place: United Kingdom | collected 2010/2012 ...
GCTCAGATGGGCCAGAACAATTTCTGTCGTCCCGCTCCGGCTGCACGCCACGGCAAACTGCGCCGCGGCATGGTTGCTGAGATGTCCCTCATCGCTTAAAATACGCCGTTTCAAATAGTAGGGATACGGCCCGCTTCGCAGCATATCCACGTCGTGGTTGGACTCCAAAACCAGCAGTGGCACGCCGGAGAGGGTGTCCGCGGCCGCGTCGGTCACATACCCCGTGTCGGTCAAAAGGCCAAAGTCTCCAACGCGAAAACCGGCGGAGCCGGGAGCGTCGTGAGAGGTGGGGAAGGGGTCCACATCGCACCCGTCCACGGTAAACCGTTCGCCGGGCACAAAGGGAGACAGACGTCCATCAATTCCCGCCAGCTTCCGCCGCAGTTCCTGACCGGCCGCTTCACTGGAAAAAATGGGGCCGCCCCACTGCTTCAAGAGAGTTTGCAGACCTGCGATATGATCGGTGTGGGTGTGGGTGATGAGAATGCCGGAGAGGTCGTCCAAGGTTCGGCCCAGCTCCCGCAAAGCGGTTGTAATGCGTCGGCAGGAGATTCCCGCGTCCACCAGCAGGCACACACCGTCCTGCTCCAACAGGGCGGCATTGCCGGATGAACCGCTGGCAAGTGTATGTAAAGTAGTCAAAAAAAGTCCCCCGTGCGTCTAAAATGTGAAATGGATAGCGCTGCGTAAATTGGCAGCCAAAATAGAAAAACGCGTCCGTGATGGAGGCGGTCGACGAAAGTCGGCGACCTTCATCGCGGACGCGAATATTGACAACTCCTCGAAAACCGCAAAGCCTTCGTGCCGGAAACGGATGGAGCGGATGTTGCTTCCCCGCTCAGCCGATGTGGGCCTCCAACTGCTCGTTATCACCCGGTTCTTCAACCACGCGGATATCGGCCCCGAGTGCCCGAAGCTTGTCCACAATGCCTTCGTAGCCCCGCTCGATATACTGCACGCAGCTGACTTCCGATTCACCTTTTGCAGCCAGCGCCGCAATGACCAGCGCCGCGCCGGCCCGCAGATCGCAGGCCTGAATGGGCGCACCGGTGAGATGGTCCACGCCCTGAACCACGGCGGTCTTGTCGTCCACCTGAATGGTGGCGCCCATGCGCTTCAGCTCGTCCACATAGCGGTACCGGTTGTTCCAGACGCTCTCTGTTACCAGTGAGGTGCCCTCGGCAAGAGCCAGAACCGTGGTCATTTGGGGCTGCATATCGGTGGGGAAACCGGGATAAGGCATGGTTTTCACGTTGGTCTTGTGCAGCGGCTCGCTGCGGCGAACCAGAAGCGTATCCTCCCGCTCCTCAACCTCCACGCCGCACTCCTGCAGCTTGGCGGTGATACAATCCATGTGTTTGGGGATAATATTCTTCACGAGAATCTGCCCGCCGGTAGCGGCCACCGCCGCCATATAGGTTCCGGCTTCGATCTGATCGGGAATGATGGCATAGGTTCCGCCGCTCAAGCGGGAAACGCCCTGAATCTTAATGGTGTCGGTGCCTGCGCCCCGGACGTTAGCGCCCATGGAGTTCAGGAAGTTGGCGAGATCCACGATATGGGGTTCCTTCGCCGCGTTTTCAATAACGGTATTGCCCTCAGCCAAGACGGCGGCCATCATAATATTCATGGTTGCGCCAACGGATACCACGTCCAAATAGATGTTGGCCCCATGCAGCCGCTGCTGTTCGCAGGATGCATGAATAAACCCGCCCTCCACCACAACGTCCGCACCCAGAGCGGTAAAGCCCTTGATATGCTGATCGATGGGGCGGACGCCAAAGTTGCAGCCGCCGGGCATGGCGACCTCGGCTTTGGCAAAACGGCCCAGAAGAGAACCGATCAGGTAATAAGACGCACGAATACGACGCGCCAACTCATAGGAGGTGCGCGTGGAACGGATATGGGTGCAATCAATCTCCACAGTGTGGGGATTGATGGAGCGGACAACCGCGCCCAGCTCGTCCAAAATAGTCAAAAGCAGGTGCACATCGGAGATCTGAGGGATATTTTCAATGCGGCAGACGCCATCTACCAGCAGTGTGGCAGGGAGAATTGCCACAACAGCATTTTTTGCGCCGCTGATCTCCACTTCGCCAAACAGGGGCTTGCCGCCCCGAATTACATATTTTGTCAAACCCAAAACCCTCTCTTTTACATCAAGGCAGATCGCCTGCTTTCATTGTACCCTTTGACGGGACTTCCATACCTGAAAACAGGAGATCGAAACAGTCCATCTTTTACTACGGCATAAAATTTAACTGTGGTTATATGTGCCAATTCCGTCTCCCGCAATGCGATCAAGAGCCGCCGGGAAGTTCCGTGGAAAAGGGAGACAGTGCGTACAGCAATAACATAGCACATTTTACCACACATTACAAGAAACGCAATCAAAACTTTCACGAAAGGCAAAAGAAATCAAGCCCTTCGCCTGAAAAAGAACATTTTTGTATCTTACATAAAATTACAATTTCAAAAATATCCCAGAGTTACCTCGGCCTACCTGTGTGTGACTTCGCCAGTGGAACAGTTGATGTAATAATCCACCGTGTCTGTGGTCACGCACCAGGAGGGGGTCAGCGTCAATGTGGAGGCGGTATTTTGAAATTCATAGCAGGGATAGAGCCCGTTAACGGTGCTGACCACCGCGCCGGAGGTGCGCCGGGCCACCAAAAATATGGTCAGCGCAGTGGACGCGGTGAGCGGCGTGTCGTCTTGGGACACGGTGAAGTTCGTGGGCAGGAAAGTACCGCTGACGGAGCGCAGGACATTGTTTTCCGCCAGAAATGTGATGGTGCAGTCCTCCACGGGATAGCCTTGGCAGACCTGCTGCACGGTGACAGCGCCGCTGCCGGAGGCGTCAAACCACTGGTCGGGGGGATCGATGCCGTAATTGCGGCAGAACTGCCGGCCTAAAATCGAGGGGCCTTTTCCCAATTCCCCGGTAATTTCAAAAACGCCGGAGGCGCGGAAAACAGCCCGCCCCCGCCCGGAGGTGTAAGTCATGATTCCGCCGCCCTCGTCGGCAGTGGTCAGGTCTTCTCCCAGAAAGGTGGCGGCCATGGATTTTTCCGCCGCGGTGTCCCGTTCCATGATCAACGCGGAGGGCGGCGGAGAAAAGGAGACGGCTTTCTCACTAAGAGTCACCCCCTCGGCTGCAAAAAGAGAAACCAGCTCTTCCGTGGCCTGATGCTGGGATGTGATTTTCTGCGCCTGCCGCATGCCCAGTGTTCCGAGGAGGAATACATTCACCAGCGCGAGGGTAAGGATGATGATGTTTTTCAGCCGGTAAGTCTCCATTCCTCGTTCTCCTCTTTGTCCTATTTACTCCGCAAGCCATTGCGCGGAGGCACTGCCGCCGCTGTCTACATAGTAGATGGCAAGCTCCTTGCCGGGATATCTGCGGGCAATCGACAATGCCTGCGCCAAAGGGAGAAGCAGATGTGCACGTTCTCCCGTGGTGTACTGCCGTACCCGAAGAGTCAGACGGGCGATTACAGGACCTTCCAGTGTGATCTCGGCGGCGGAAGCCCGATCCGCAAACCGGATGGGAAGCCCGTTGTACTGATAGCCAAAGCGCAGTGTTGTTGACGTTTCACTGGATTGTAGCTCCTGTAAATAAAGACTGGCGTCATTTTGTGAGGGAAGCAGGTCTCCCAGCAGCCGATAGGCCCCCACAACAGCTTCCGCCTCTGTCGGCGTTTCCCCTACGCAGTCGATTTGCAGCGTTCCGCTGCCACCCTGATAGGAAATTTCGCCGTCAGGGCGAATGCGCAGCGTCCGGTCACCCTCCAGAACTACCTCCGCGCCGGAGGGTTCCGTATATCTGGAATTGGTGTGAGGGTTGAAGGCCAGCCCAGACATCAGTCCGCTGGCGTCTGTAATGGCGCTGGACACGCTCAGGCTGGACGGTGTGGTGAGCTGCTCGGAAAACAGAGAGAACGGATCGACGTGGCTGTACTTCTCCGGCTGATCAAAGGCGAACCAAGCGCTGCCCAGCGGATACTCCGTTACCGTCTCTTTGAGACTTTTGGCGGTGAGGGCGGTGGAGCAGATGGAGAACACGTCGCCGCCGTCCCAGATAAAGAGACGGACTTTGTCCTCCTCGGCCTGAAGGAGAAGACGGCGGGCCGAAAGATCGCCGCCGGTCCAGTCAGCGTTCACCAGACCCGCGAGAAGGGACAGGGGCAGTGCACTGTCAAAATCATAGTAGATGGAGCCGTCATAGTTCGTAGTGCTGCGCAGGGCGGATTGAAAATCCTCCGCACTGCATTTTTTCAGGGAACCGGCAGAGCCTAGCGCTTCCATCAGGAGGTTGCCCGGCTGCAAAAATTCTTCGCTCTCCGTGGTCAGAAAAGGGCTGGCCCAGCGGCCATAGGCTCCGGTGACGGCAATGCGCACCGGCATGGCAAGATCGCTTAGTCCCGAAATGCTCTGCGTTTTCTGGGCAGAGCAGGCCGGAAAGATATCCGGTTTCGGAGTGCAGATTATAAATTTGCATTTGGACAAACAGCGCCACGGCGGACACGGTCAACAGCACGATGGCGATATTTTGCAGCAGATTCCGCCGCTTTTTTGTGTGCTGGCGCATGGTCGCGCTCCTTTCTGCTGCGATGGCTTCACGCCTGCAAGTCTTCCAACCGGATGGGCAGTGTCAAACGAACTGTGGTACCCGGCCCGTCATGCCGGGCCAAACGGATCGTCCCATGGTGCCGTTCCACAATCTCTTTGGCGATGGAAAGTCCCAGACCGGTGCCGCCGGATTCCCGGGAGCGGGCTTTATCCACCCGATAAAACCGCTCAAAAATGTGATCCCGGTCCTTTTCGGGAATGCCGATGCCATCGTCCGAGACTTCCATCCAAACGTGATCTCCCGCGGTACCGGCAGTGACCAGAATGTGACCGCCATCCGGCGTGTATTTAATGGCGTTGCCCAAAATATTCATCATGACCTGCTCCAGCCGCTGGCGGTCGCCAAAAATCAGGGGCAGAGACTGGGCGGGTTCCAGCTTCAACTCGTGACTTCGGCGCTTGGCTTCCAGAGCGTTGGCCCGGACCACGCTGGAAATGGAGGCGCCGAAGTCGAAACGGGAAAAGTTCATTTCCGTGTTGCCTGCGTCCAGCCGGGACAGAGTCAGCAAATCCTGCACGATGTGGGTCATGCGGTCCGTCTCCGTGATGATAATATCCAAAAAGCTGTCGGCGGTGGCCTGCGGAATGTCGCCGCCGCTGTCCCGCAGAGTCTCTGCATAGCTGCGGACGTTGGTGAGGGGGGTGCGCAGCTCGTGGGAGACATTGGCCACGAACTCCTTGCGCCGCTCCTCGTTGCGGTGCTGCTCCGTCACGTCATGAAGCACCACCAGCACGCCGCCGCTGGCCTGGTCGGAAAACGGCGCCAAAAACAGCTCCAGCGTCCGGTCCCCCACCTCCATCTCCGCCTCGGCGTAGTTGGGTCTTTGGAGGGCCAGGGTCTCCTGGAAGGGATAGACCTGACCGAAGAGGGTATCGTAGGTAGTGCCCTCCGGCACACTGCGATGGAGCATATTGGTGGCGGCGGGATTGCAGTGGATAAGGAGGCTGTCGTGGTCAAAGGCCACCACGCCGTCGGTCATGTGGAGAAACAGCGTGTCCAATTTGTTCCGCTCGTTTTCCACGGCGTTGAGACTGTCCTGCAAAACGTCCGCCATGTGGTTGAACGTGCCGGTGAGAATGCCGATCTCGTCCGGAGACTCCACCGGCAGTTTGTTGCCAAAGTCGCCGCCCGCCAGACGTTCGGCACCCTCCGTCACCTTTTCGATGGGGCCGACAAGGGTTTTGCTCAGAAGATAGCTGAACAAAACCGAGATCAAAAGCCCGATCACCAGCGCCTGCATAATGATGGTGAACAGCTGGCTGTTCAGGCTGGAAACGGTGGCCCGGCTGTCCAGAATATAGATGATATAACCGTTTTCTCCGCCGGAGAGGGGAATGGCCACATCCATGTAGTCTGCGGTCAGATCACTTTTGTCGCCAACTTTCCCGTTGAGGGCGGAGAGGAGGTTGGGCGTGGCGGTCAGGGTTGTGTCGCTCTCGTCGGATTTCACCAAAACCGCACCGGAGGAGCCGTCCAGAATATAGTAGTTCCGGGTGCGGTAGTCAATGCCCAGCTTGCCGGCGTTGGCGTCCAGAATATCCTGCATCTGGTTCGCGCCGTCAGCCGCCTCAGCAGCGGACAAAAGGTCGGACATGAAGCTGGCGTTTTTGGCCAGAGCAACGCCGTCCGCCTCCACGTCGGAGCCGAACATGTCGTTCATCTGTTCACGAAAGCTGTCGATATAAAAGCTGGAAACGTTGGTGGTCAAAAACGCGCCCACCACCGCCATCAGCGAGGTAATCAGAAGCAGCATGATGAGCATCAGCTTCATATGAAGACTTTTGAACACGGCTGACGCCTCTTTTCTCCGCAAATTCTGGGGCTGCGCCCACCAGCCGCGCCGCCGCGCGGTTTTTAAAAATGTACTCAAAGGAAAGGAGGAGCAGTTTCCCCCTTACGTTGAAAAGTAATACCCTGCGCCGCGCCGCGTAAGTATGTAACGCGGATTGGCAGGGTCCGTTTCAATTTTTTCCCGCAGACGCCGGACGGTCACATCCACGGTCCGGGCGTCGTCGCCCACGTACCCGTAGTTCCACACCTGTTCCATCAGGTCAATGCGGGCATATACCTTATTGGGATGGCTGGCAAGAAACGTTAAAAGCTCATATTCCCGCTGGGTCAGCTCGATCACGGTTCCGGCGCGGAAAACCTGATGGCTGTCCGTGTTGATGGAGAGATCCCCCGCCACGGTCATAGCCCCTTCCGCGGCGGAGGCCGCGGCGGGCGCACTCATAGCGGTGCGGCGGATGTTGGCTCTCACGCGGGCCACCAATTCCCGCATGGAAAAAGGCTTTGTGATGTAGTCGTCCGCGCCGATCTCCAGCCCCAGCACTTTGTCGGTTTCCTCCTCGCGGGCCGTCAGAATCACCACAGGCACATGGTTGTGGCTCTCCCGCAGGGCACGGCACACGTCGAATCCGTTCATCTTCGGCAGCATTACGTCCAGCAGAATCAGATCCGGCTTTTCCTCCTGCGCTTTTTTCAAACCGTCTTCGCCGTCATAGGCCTCCAGCGTGGTGTAGCCCTCCCGCTGGAGATTGAAGCCCAGAATGTCTACGATATTTTTTTCGTCCTCAACGATTAAGACTGTTTTTCCCTGTTCCATGGAGTCTCCTTCCTCAGATCTCAAAGATTCAGCAGAATTTTCGTTTTCAGCACGGCGGCGATGGTTTTTCCGTCCTCAATCTCGCCCCGGACGCAGCGGTGAACCATCTCGTCGAAGGGAATGCGCTCCTGCACGAGGAATTCGTCCTCGTCGGGATGGGTGTTCTCCATATGGAGTCCTCGCGCCAGAAACAGATACAGTTCTTCGCCAAGACACCCCGGAGAGGGAATCAGCTTTCCCATGGGCGTGAAGGTGTCGGGAACCGCCCCGGTTTCCTCTTTCAGCTCCCGCAGTGCGCCTGACGCCGGGTCTTCGCCCGGCTCCAGCTTTCCCGCCGGAATCTCCAGCAGTGCCTTGTCAAACACATAGCGGTACTGCGTCACAGTCAGCACGTTATTCTCGTCGTCCAGCGCCACGATGGCGACGCAGGGGCAGTGATCCACCACCTCGCGGACGGCGGCCTTTCCGTTGGGCAGCCGCACCTGATCCACATGGACATTCAAAATCTTCCCGGCGTAGATATCCTGCCGGGAAACAAGGGTTTCTTTTAAATTTTCATACACTTGCATATGCACCTGCAATTCTTTTATTTAGCGTCGCCTCTGCCGAGATTGTACCACAGGCGCGCGGCGCCGTTAATAGTCGCTCTGCGTTTATTATAACAAAGAACAGAAAAGATGACAATGTTTCTTTTACTTGAAGAATGGGCAGGATTATGTTAAAATACCAGCATCTGACACGGCGAAGCCCGGAAGGAGGCGCTTTCCACGGAGAAAAAGGGAATTAAGATCGCGGCGCAGAACCGCAAGGCGTACCACGACTACTTCGTGGAGGAAAAATACGAGGCGGGCATTGAACTGTTCGGCACGGAGGTGAAGTCCATTCGGGCCGGAACGCTGAATCTGAAGGACGCATGGTGCTCCATTCAAAGCGGCGAGCTGTTCGTCAACGGTATGCACATCTCCCCTTATGATAAAGGCAATATTTTCAACAAGGACCCGGAGCGGGTCCGCAGGCTCCTGATGCACAAAAAGGAAATCCGAAAGATGCAGGAGCTTATCAAGCGTGACGGATACACGCTGGTACCCCTGTCCGTATATTTTAAGGACGCGAGGGTGAAGCTGGAGATCGGCGCGTGCAAAGGCAAAAAGAACTATGACAAGCGAGACTCCATCGCCAAGCGGGACGCGGAGCGGGAGATGGACCGTCACATGAAAGAGAGGAATCGGTAACAATGTCTGAAGTGAAAAATCCCATTGCAACCATTACGATGGAGAACGGCGCAGTGATGAAAGCCGAGCTGTACCCCGACAAGGCCCCCAACACGGTAAACAATTTTATTGCTCTGGCCAATTCCGGCTACTATGACAAATTGATCTTCCACCGCTGCATTCCCGGCTTTATGATTCAGGGCGGCTGCCCGCAGGGCACCGGCACCGGCGGTCCCGGTTATACCATCCACGGGGAGTTCTCCGGCAACGGCTTTGCGCAAAACGATCTTGTCCACACGCTGGGCGTTCTCTCCATGGCTCGGACCATGGCCCCTAACAGCGCCGGAAGCCAGTTCTTTGTCATGGTGGACGACGCACCCCATCTGGACGGACAGTACGCCGCCTTTGGCAAGGTGCTGGAGGGCGCAGACGAGGCCGTTCGTATCTCCGAGGTGAAGACGGATTTCAACGACAAGCCCAAAACGCCGGAGGTCATTGCCTCCATTCGCGTGGATACAATGGGTGTTGAGTATCCGGCACCCGAGAAAAAGGCCGAGCGGTAAGCGTGACCGCCCGATATTGATCGGAAGGGAGTGCCTTTTATGAAAATTGCGATTGTCACCGGTGCGTCTTCCGGCTTGGGTCAGGAATTCGCCCGCCAATTAGTGGCGGAGTATCCGGAGGTGGAGCAGCTTTGGTTGATTGCCCGACGAAAGGATAAACTGGAAGAGGCGGCCGCGTCTTTGTCTCGGCCTGCGGTGTGTCTGGCACTGGATCTCTGCGATCCCATGAGCTTCACCGCGTTTCAGGAAAAACTCCTTTCGGAGCAGCCGCAGGTACAGCTGCTGGTAAATAACGCGGGCTGCGGATATCTGGGCAATCTGGGCGAGACGGACACGATGCTGGAAACGCGTATGATTGACCTGAATCTGCGGGCGCTGACCGCCATCACGAACCTGACGATCCCCTATATTCCCCGGGGCGGGCGGATCATCAACGTGTCCTCCATTGCGGCGTTCTGCCCCAATGCCCGGATGACAGTCTATTCCGCCACAAAGGCATTCGTGTCCCACTTTACCGTGGGACTGAACGAGGAACTGCGCAAGAAGGGCGTTTCCGTCACCGCAGTCTGCCCCGGGCCCATGGCTACCGAGTTTTGCGATGTGGGAAACATCACTGGCAATTCCAAAATGTTTGAGATGCTGCCCTATTGCGATCAGGTCCGGGTGGCTCACGGAACCCTGCTAGCGGCAAAGCGCCGCCACACGATTTATACGCCCACGGTTTTCTATAAGGCTTTCCGCGTTTTGGCCAAGGTGACCCCGGTTAAGTTTATGGTCAAATTTACAAGAACTTAATTTTTAAAAAAGTCACGGAATTGTAACACACTTCGGTGGAGAGGTGTGTTACAATTCCAGATAGCAAATCTCACCTCAACCCAAAATCGCCAATGCAACCACTTCCTGATTCAAAATAAATGTAGCGTGTTTGTTTTGAAAGAGGAGGGGCAGCGGAATGAGCGAACTTTGCCCAGAGGGCAAAGCGAGGGATATGGAGCTTGCTTCGAACGCGGCTTTCGTCTTTATTCAAAAGAAACGCGGAGCGTTTGTTTTGAAAGAGGAGGGGCAGCGGAATGAACGAACTTTGCTCAGAGGGCAAAGCGAGGGATATGGAGCTTGCTCCGACGATAGGGGGGTGTACCGGTTTCGACGGGGATATGGAGGCGAGACCAGCGGGCGGATGCGCCTGTCATCCTAAAAACGGGCAAATTATAAATTAAACAACAATAATACTGTTGCTTACGCTGCCTAACTAAAGGCAGCCGTCCGACCCGGAAGGACCGCGAGCCGGGAAGGGCGTCGTTTAGCGGTAAATGTGCGTACGCAAAGCTTTGCGCGTGCCATAAATTATGAAGCTCACCTGACCCGCCGGCGTGACGGCTTGCCGGCGGAGAGGGGAACGGGGAGAGTAAGACTCCCAAAATAACCGCCTGCGCCCGGAGAAAGTCTCGTTAAAGTGTTTTCGGACGGGAGTTCAACTCTCCCCACCTCCACCAGAAAAGAAGCCTTGAGGAATCAAGGCTTCTTTGTTTTTTTCTTACAGCCGCAAAGGTTTAGCGGCTCAATATATAATAACTATTTGATTTCGCGCGTTAAAGTATTTGCACACGATAAGCTGAAAATTGCACCTAAATTTACACGCAGAAAGCCGGGTTGCTTACCCGGCTTTGTAAGGCTTTCAAAGCGTGTGGATATGCCGATGGCAACTACAGGCTCTCTTATGCATAATTTCACAGTGATCGCGCAAAACTGAACACAACTGACAAACGGTTTCATGCCGGAGAAAGAAGGTTGTGTTCCTTGTCTAATTCCATCCGGATACGCGGTGCTGCGCTTGTCTATTCTCTTTTGTTTGCAGTATCGGTGCTCAGCGGTTGCGGCTGCTCTTACAAGGGCACCGTCACAACAACGAACGGTTCTGCCTGCATTCCAGCGGTACAAACAGCCAACTGGGGACTTTCCTTTCCCACGGAGGGGCAGACCCCCATAGGCAACGCCAGCGCCGAAGAACTGGCCAAGTACCACGCCTACTATGTAGGAGACACCGCAAATAAAGTGATCTATTTGACCTTTGACTGTGGGTATGAAAACGGAAACACGGCAAAAATCCTGGATGCGCTGAAAAAACACAATGCACCAGCGGCATTTTTCGTGGTGGGGCATATGATCGAATCTGCCCCGGAACTGGTACAGCGGATGGCAGACGAGGGGTATATCGTGGGCAACCACACCTATCATCACCCCGACATGTCTGCCATTGCCAATCAGGCGGCTTTCCAAAAAGAATTGGATGACGTGGCCGCACTGTATTACAAGACCACAGGAAAGGAACTTTCCCACTATTATCGCCCTCCGAGAGGTGTGTACAGCGTAGAAAACTTGCGTCAGGCCGATGCGTTGGGTTATCGAACAATCCTTTGGAGTCTCGCATATGTGGACTGGTACGCTGACAATCAGCCCACAGCAGAACAGGCATATAAAAAACTGCTTCCACGCATCCACAACGGTGCCATCGTCCTACTGCATCAAACCTCATCTACCAACGCGGAGATCCTTGACGAGCTGCTAACCAAATGGGAGGACATGGGCTATACCTTTGCCTCGCTCGATGAACTGCCACAGTGAGATAGGCCGCGACGGCTTGCCACTACCATGGCGCAGAAACGAAAAATAGAAGCTGTTTAATACGCGATACACCAGAACCAGATATAAAAAGGCCCTCACCGATCAATTAAGATGGGTGAGGGCAATTTCTTTTGTGCGGGCATTATTCGGGGTGATGGTTCTAATAGGGCCGGCAGCGCCCGCACTGGGTTATCCAAGCGGTTGGCTTGACGAAAAGCTGGCGGCGGCCGGACTGGGGGCGGCGGTGTAGTATATAAAAGTCCGCCCGGATAATCTCCGGACGGATTTCGCAGTTTAAGCGCTATGTGCTAATAGGCAGAAAAGGGAACATTTTCGCAAACCAATCATATCATGTAACGGCAGCATCATATTGATTGGAAAGGCAGTGAAGCCCATGTCCTCATGCCCGATAGGAACAGGTTCATATACCGTCCAGCCCGGAGACTCGCTGTGGCTGATCGCCCGGCGCTTCCAAAAGACCATGCAGGAAATCATGTCCGCAAATCCTATGTTGGATAAAGACAATCTGCGTATTGGACAGATCATCTGCATTCCTTATGCAGGTTCTCCGCCCCCGTCCCAGAGTATCAGTAAGACTGAGCAGACGTTGAGCAATCGAATGCGGTTACTGTGGGAGCAGCATGTCTATTGGACGAGGCTGTTCCTTGTCAGTGCCGCTTTCGGACTGCCCGACACGCAGCTTGTTGCAAATCGCCTTCTGCGAAATCCTAAAGATTTTGAAGCAGCCTTGAAACCATTTTATGGTGAAAACATTGCCGCAGCATTTGCGGAACTGTTTACAAGACATCTCACGATAGCCTCTGAACTTGTTCGTGCAGCAAAAGCTGGCGACAGCGCTGCTGCTGCCGATGCCGAGCGGCGCTGGTACGCAAACGCGGATGAAATTGCGGCCTTCCTGAGTAGGATCAATCCATATTGGTCGGTGCAGGAATGGCAAAAAATGTTGTACGATCACCTCGCAATGACTAAGGCAGAAGCCGTTGCCATATTGACTCAGAAGTATGAAGACGGTATCAACATCTTTGAGAGGATTGAGCAAGAAGCACTGGTTATGGCTGATGCGATGACACAGGGACTCATAAGGCAGTTCTTTCAAAACTACAGATAAGAATTCCTTATAGAAATCTAACAGGTGCCGATTGGATATGGCCTTGTAAATATAAGACTCCCCGGGGCTTATCAGACGGCAGGCCCCGGGGAGTTTTTGCGTTCTTGATTTTTGCATCCGGCTACTATGTGAGATGCACATGAAAGACATCGTATTAGGAATTTTGGAGGCTCTTATCCCAGCGGCGGAACAGCCGATTCCAGAAAAACAGGCTAACCACCGTGACTGCGGCTCCAATCAAATTGTTGACAATGCGGGTAGCTGCCGCCGTATGGGCGGGCAGCAGTAGGGTAGCCGTCACCAGCGCACTGAAGGAATTATAGGCCGTTTTGATAAAATAGGACGTGATAAACATGGAAAGGAAGCCCGCCAGCAGGATTACCGCTGTCTGATAGCTCTGGGGAATCAGCCAGCCGAACAGCGTCAAAAACAGGACGCAGCCCAAAATGGTGGCTGGAACCCGCAATCTCCGCCGGTGAATCAGCTCCTCCTCCACGGGGGTCATCAGCGACAGCACCGTCAGATTTACCCACATGCTCTTTGGAATGCTGAGCAGATCTCCAACCAGCATCGTGGGGATCAGCGTGCCAAGAAGACTCATGGCCCAGCGCTCCCACGCTCCGTAGCGGGACAGCGGTGCAGTCAGCGCCGCCAGACCGGCCCGTCCGCAGGTTCTGCGGTTGAACATCCAGTGGACCAGACCGATGAAGCAGCCGATCACCGCCAGACTGACCATCCGCTTCCAGAGCAGGTCGCCGGACACGTCATATCCACGAAGCATCACAAAGCCCATAAGAAACGGCAGATAGGCACTGCGGCTCTCGTCTTGGCGGGTGGCCTGCAATCCGGCGCCTAAAAACAACGTATCTATCGCAAGCCCCAGCAGGGGATGGAGCGCAGACCACTTCGCGCACAGCCCCATGGCCACCAGCAGCACCGGTATCAGTGCCCCGCTGTAAACTGCGGCCATGCCGAAGTCTGCCTTTAAAAATATCAGCAGGCTCATCAGCAACACCACGCCCACGATGCTGTTTTCCCGGCCGAACAGGGGATTGTAGCCGCTGATGAACAGCACGCAGAACAAAAATACGGAAAGTTTTCCGGCAATCATCCGCAAAATAGTTCTAATTTTTCCTTTCATATCACAAATCACCGGGAAGCAGTATACCATGGGTGTGCTTTCCAGTAAAGTCAACAATCTGTGAACAACTGCCCGACCCCAGAATCAGGTAGTCGTGATGATAACATTATGAGAGTAAAAATCTTGATCGAAATATAGGAGGACGCCTTCACACAGAACTCACAAAGGTCATCATCATTCCATAATATACGTTGATGGAGATATCATTGTGGGAATAGATAGAGGTGACAAAAATTAAAAATTGCTGCAAAAAAATATGGGTGCTGTTCATTGCTATTTTGTGTATTTGTTCCTTTTCCGAGGTAGTTTCAGCAGAAGAATATGAGGGACTCGATGTAAGCGTTTGGCAGGGCACTGTCGATTTTATGGAAGTAAAGAGCGACGGCAAGCAAATCGTCTATATTCGAGCTGGATACGGCTTGTCCGAAGACACGATGTTTCGGACAAACTCGAAAAATGCAAGAGATGCAGGAATGAGAATGGGCTTTTACTTTTATGTGACTGCTCAGGATGTGTCCGAGGCGAAAGCTCAGGCAGAATATTTTGCTTCGCTGATCTCCAATGAGCCTTACGATTGCCGTCCAGCGGTGGATTTTGAAACATTTACGGGGCTTACAGACGAAGAATGTATCGAGATCGCGCTTGCTTTTTCCGAAACATTGGCGAATAAAACCGGAGAGACACCGCTGTTTTATACGGATGTAGATCATGTGGAATATCTCTGGGGCGACCGTCTGACTGATTATCCATTGTGGGTGGCGAATTATGACATGAGCGAGCCGGAGTCTGTCGGCGCATGGGACAGCTGGGTGGGATTTCAATACTCCGACACAGGAAACGTGAACGGGATTGATGGCAATGTTGATTTGGATAGATTCACTTCAGACGTACTTTTGGAAAGCAGCGACACGGAGTTGCCGTTCATAGATGTCGCACAAGATAATTGGTATTATAAAGCAGTTGCCTCGCTTTATGATGCTGGACTGGTAAAAGGCGTAAGCAACACGGTGTTTGCTCCGGATGAGGATGCGGAGCGTGCGGTTCCAGTAACGATTCTTTACCGGCTGGACGGCTCACCAAATGTTTCGAGTGAATCCGTCTTTGCTGATGTATCGTCTGATTCGTGGTATGCCGACAGCATTGCATGGGCCGCTGATAACGATATCGCAAAAGGAATCGGCGGAGATCTGTTTGCGCCGGATAAAGGCGTCAGCAGGCAGGAAATGGCTGTTTTCCTGTATCGCTACGCAGTTTACAAGGATTATGATACCACAAAAACAGACAGCATGGAGAGGTTTAAGGATTATGATCTGGTTGCCGATTGGGCGGAAGACGCCATAAAATGGGCCGTGGGGATGGGAATCATTACCGGTACCAGCTCGGATATGCTTGCGCCGGATGCGGCTGCCACACGGGCGGAGGTGGCGGAAATGATATATCGAATGATGGAAGCGTACTGACGCACCGCTCACATTTTTTTTGCATATCCGGTATGTGCGTCAGACACATACCGGATATGTCAATCATCTGAAAGGGACAACCACATAGATGGCTCTTTCGGATAATATGTTAGGAGGACGTACTTCTTAATAGTTGTACTTGGGGGACACGCCTTTCGCATTCGGGAAATTTTGCACCACGCGCAGCGGTCGAATTTGTTGTTCGCCTCAAATTTTTCATGATGTTCCTCAGAACAGGCGATTGCAGCAATTCTGAGCAACGCAATAAATTGAAGAATGAGGCACAGCGCGTTTATAGAATCTGACAGAGCAATCAATCAAAATTTGTCTCGGAGAAAATAAATGCTTGAAGTATAAAAAACTTCCGCTACAATGGAATTACGACGTCGTAATTCTGTTTTACGGAGGACATCCATATGAGCTATTCTATGAATCCGGTTGGCAAAATTCACGCCGATGAAGATGGTTGTTTTATTGAACTGGAACGGAGATTCATTCCTGCCATGGCGGGGATGGAAGGATTTGCGTTTATACAGGTGCTTTGGTGGTTTAGCGACTGTGACAACGATCAGTCGCGCACAAGTCTGGTTGAGAACAAACCTTATCGGAATGGCCCGGATGTTATGGGTGTTTTTGCCACCCGATCTCCGGAGCGGCCGAATCCCATTGCCATCACGGCTGCTCAAGTAACTTATCTGGACCACGACAGAGGTGTTATCGGCCTTGGCTGGATCGACGCGAATAATGGAACACCGGTGCTGGACATCAAGCCCTATACTCCCAGCGTTGACCGAGTGGAGGCCCCGGCTGTTCCGGACTGGTGCGCCCACTGGCCGAAAAATGTGGAGAGCAGCGGCGAGTTCGACTGGAACACGGAATTTAACTTTTGACAGAGGACCGCGCTATGAGTTTGAACGTTTATATTCTTGAAAAGCCAACGCTGGAAACGCCACGCCTAATCCTGCGCACGATGACAGCGGCGGACGCACCCGATCTGCGCGAATGGACGCCGAACAAAGCACTGTATAAGTTTTGGGGCAAAAACCCCGGTAAGGCAGATAAGAACCCGGAGCTGATGTTTGCCGCTCCTGTAAAACCAACTAAGAGCTTCCATTGGGGCGTTCTCTGCAAGGCTGACAGCAAGGTCATCGGCGAAGTATGGGTCTACCTGATCGAAAGTGACCGCATGGCCAAAATGGCCGTACGGTTATCGGAGCAATATCACGGGCGGGGCTATGCAACGGAGGCACTGCGCACGGTTGTGAGGTTCTGCTTTGAGAAAACAGAGCTTAAACGCCTTTGGGCGGATGTAGATATTCGCAATAAGGCTTCTTGCCGTATGTTGGAAAAGTGCGGTTTCATTCAGGAGGGAATGATTCGACAAGGGAAGATGGTATCAACGTGGTGCGATTATTATCTTTATGGACTTTTGAAAGGAAATGGAGGTTTTATGCTTGACTGCATTAGAGAAAGAGACGGCAATAACGGCCTATTTTAATATGTGGGTGCAACGGGAGTTCTCAAAGTTAGATACCATTTTCGCGAAGAATATATATTATAGTGAGTGCTATGGACCAGAGTATTACGGACTGTCCGAAATATATCAGTGGATCGAAGCAATGCTGCAAAAGCAAAAGGTGTTGGAATGGCGCATAAAAAGATTCTTTCATGAAAATGATTCTGTTATAGTCGAATGGTTTTTTAGAGAGCAACAAAGTTCCATTATTCACGGCTTTGATGGTATTTCTATTATAGAATTTCAATCTGATAGAAAAATACATTCTATAAAAGAGTTTGAATCAAAGTCCGATCATATTTCGCCCTATCATTAATAGAAAACAAGGGAGAAAGATTATAGACTCCGCTGTTTTCAATAGAATGAGCATTGCTCTGGCTCGCCAGAGTTGCCGGCTATGTTGATGCAATTCATATAAAAACGGGAGCCCCCAGTCTACCAACGGTTGTTTGGTAGTCTGGGGGTTGTGTTTTTAATTGGAAATTAGGCTTTTTTGCCGATAGCTGGATAGCAGGGTGTCGCAGGTCATGGAATCAGTAGTGCGGTACGCTCGTCTTTTTTACAGGTCCTTGAGGACCCGCTGCGTATTGCCTCACCTGGCATGTTTACAATGCGGTCCCCACTGCGCGGTCAAAGATTTAATGAGTCCATGTGTGTCGGCAACCGGTCTGGGTGATTTGTTTTTGCAAGATTGTTGCTCCACCGATGTACCTTTTCCTGCGCCAGTTCATCCTATCTGAATCCCTAAAATTTCTTTTATGTGCTTTTTCTTGTTTTTTATATCCGTAAATTGCGGAAGGCGAAAGCACAGCCTTTGCCTGCGCCGTTTTAGCGCCCTCGTCAACCGCGGATACCTGGTGTCCATACACAAATTTTTTGCAACCTGATAGAGACGAAATACCGGATGAAGCCAAGGTGGGACAAGCGCTCCAAATCGAATGTAATTGCCGACGATAAGAAGCTCATTGAAAGTTACAACGCCGTGGTCAAGGAACGTGCATGTGGAGATTTTATTTTGATAGGCGACGATTTTTGGCATATAAAATGACCGCCCCATATGGGGCGGTCAGAATCAGAAGGCATAGTCGGCGCTTTTGACTAATCTTTTCAGAGCATCCAATGAGCTTGGCGGATCTTTCTCAGCCAAAATTTGCGCCTGAATGAATTTGGGAAGGTCGTTGAAGTATGCTGCGGCCTGCGGCTCAGGTCCGATATTGGCATACTGATCGGTATAGGTCAAATCCATATTATCACCTCTGCTGCTAGTTTGCCCAGAGGAAACAAAAATAGCATTGCAAAAGTTGGACGTTCGTATGGAAAGGAACGGTTTTGGTCAAAGCAGATCCGATGCCTCCGGGTGAGCGGAAAACCATTTTGAAGCGTAGCTGCAGATTGGACGAGCTTTCATTCCATCAGTGCGAATCTGGTCCACGGCAGCAGAGACTAGCTGAGAGGCGATCCCGTGTCCGCGCAGGGAGTCATCCACAAAGGTATGGGTAATTGCTGCCAGACCGTTTCTGGAGGGAAAATCAATTTCGGCAACCAACTTGCCTGATTCATCCTGGGCATAAATTCTGCCGGGTTCTTTTATAAAATCCATATCATTCACCTCGGTAGAAACGTATCACGGAAGGCTCAATGCTGAATATCGTAAAAGCAACACGGGGAAAGAAAATCAGCCGATGAACAGCTGCGTCCAGTAATGGCCGTTTGCCACGTAACCTACGCCGATCTGCTTATAAGAGGAATTCAGAATATTGGCGCGGTGGCCGCTGGAATTCATCCATGCATTTACCACGGCCTGTGGGGTAGTCTGGCCATAGGCAATGTTTTCACCGGCAGACTGATAGGTGAGGCCGAAGGACTTGATCATCTGGAACGGACTGCCGTAGGTGGGACTGGTGTGAGAGAAATAGCGATTGCTCACCATGTCCTGAGACTTATAGCGGGCGATACGGGAAAGCTCCCAGTTTGTATTGAGCGCAGAAAGCCCGTTCTTCACACGGATTTCGTTGACAAGACGGATCACTTCATTCTCAAAGGCCGTGACGGAGGAATCAACCTGAGGAATAGCAAGAACCTGTCCCGGGTAGATCAAATTGGGGTTGAACACTTGTGGATTGGCGTAAATAATTTCGCTGGTGCCAACCTGATACTTCACGGCCAACTTCCACATTGTGTCCCCGCTTGCGACGGTATGGGAAAGACTGGCGGCAGAGACGGGGGAGACGATCGCTGTGGTCACGAGAAGCGCCGCAAGGGCGGAGACGATCTTTTTCATGGGAAAACCTCAAAAGCAAAGTATTTTCTTGCAAGAATACAATGATTGTAACTAATTTGTAACTATTTATCAACCGGTAAAATGTTCCTGCAAATTGGGCAGAATGTGTCAGGGGCTTGAATCGCCCACGAGCCATTGCGGCCGAGCGGATGGAAAACCTTTCGCGCCGGGTCGCTGGCGCGACTGCGCGGCATTGCGGATGCTGGAGACGTTTTTTGACACATGCCCCATCACCATCATCTTGCCGATTTTAAATTTGGCGGACAGTGTGGGACATTGAATAAAAAACGCGGGGCAGAGTTTTT
>ERZ827520.2142-NODE-2142-length-19446-cov-3.981899_pt1 | contig 19446 bp, 15 predicted proteins | sample MGYA00519581_ERZ827520 | MGnify/ENA primary metagenome ERZ827520 (study PRJEB31778, sample SAMEA3449339) | human gut metagenome | biome: human gut; feature: human-associated habitat; material: faeces | place: United Kingdom | collected 2010/2012 ...
ATCTGCGGCTATCCGGTGGACAAACAAAACCCGCCTCTGTATCTGCCGGCCGGCACTGTGCTTTCCGACCGGTATCTGGTAGGACGCGTGCTTTACGCGGGCGGCGATCTCGCAGAATACATCGGGCTGGACCAGGTGTCCAAGTCGCCCATCGTGATTCGGGAGTTCCTGCCCGACACCTTATGCACCCGGGGAGACGCCGGGGAGCTGCAGATTCTCGGCGGATGCGAGAACACCTTCGCCGATTATCTCGGCAAGTTCCGCAGCCACGCGCGGGCGCTGGCCCGGATGCGGGATCTGCCGTCCGTCATTCCGCTGTACGACATTTTCGAGCAGAACCACACGGCCTACACGGTGGCTGAATACTGCGAGGGTATTTCCCTGGAGACCCGACTGGCCCAGGCGGGCGGGCGGCTGCGCTGGGACGAGGTGCGTCCGCTGTTCATGACGCTGATGACCTCGCTGACCTCCCTGCACGCGGCGGGGATTCTGCATCTGGGCATCAGCCCGGAGAACATCCTCATCGGCACCGACGGAAAGTTCCGGCTGCGGGGCTTCTCCATCGCCGAGGCCCGGCAGGTCAGCACCGATCTCAAGCCCCAGCTGCTGGCCGGGTATTCCGCGCCGGAGCAATACGGCTTTGACCAGACCTGCACCGCGTCGGCCGACGTATACGCCATGGCGGCCACGATTTTCCGTACCGTCACCGGCAACCCGCCGCCTGAGGGGCCGGCCCGCGCCAAGAATTCGGCCGACCTGTTCGTGCCGGCCGATGTGGCGGACAGCCTGCCGGACAATGTGGCGGTGGCTCTGTTCAACGGCTTGCAGGTGGATCCGGAGAGCCGGACGGCCAGCATGGCGGCCCTGCGGGATCAGCTATCCGCCGCGCCGGCGGTCAGCGCCCTGCGGCAGGACGCGGACAAGGAGCCGGTGCACACCGCGCCTGAGCCGGCCCCGCAGCCGGAGGAGCCGGAGGAAAAGCCGAAGAATCCCCGCACCAAGTACGCGGTGTTGATTGTGGTGGCGGTGTTTGTAGTGCTGCTCCTCTTCGCGGGGGGCGTGCTGTTGATCCTCTCCGATTCCCTATTCGGCGACGACAGCTCCTCGGAGGTATCCACCGACGGACTGCCCACCATCTCCACCTCGCAGCAGGGTACTACCGCGCCGGTGGAGCATGAGAAGATGTACGCCGTGTCCGACGTAATGGGTAAGAATTACTACAAAGAGAAGGACAAGGAATTCAACGGAAAGATGAAGCTGGAGGTGGAGTATCTCGCCTACAGCGACAAGCCCAAGGGCACCATTCTCAGCCAGAATCCCCCCAACCAGGCCAGCAAGCCGGAGGGAACCATCATCAAAGTGGTCATCAGCGCGGGTCCGGAAAAGGTAACGGTGCCGGACGTGGCGGGCTGGAAGCAGGAGCACGCCCAGAAGCTGCTGGAGGCCCTCGGCTTCAAGGTGACGGTGGCTAAGGTGCAGGTGTCGCAGTTCGAGCGCGGGCTGGTGGAGGACACCGATCCGGTTGCGGGGTCATCCCTGGATTATGGTTCCGCCATCACGCTGCGGGTCAGCGACGTGGAGCCGACCACCACGACCGAGGCGACCACGGAAGCGACCACCACCACGACGAATTTCTGGGATAGATGGCAATAAGCAGCAAGGCAGGCGGCCCGGCGGAAAGCCGGGCCGCCTTTTTTAACCATTTTTTGTCCGCTTGCATATACTGGGAATAAAACCGGCAGGGGAGGAAGTCGGATGTTCGTATTGGAGCTGTTTTTCAAAAGCCTGTTCATTCTGGGCATGGCCGTCTGCTGGGCGCTGTCCATGCTCGTGCTGTCCCTGATGCGGTGCTTCTGCTCACGGCGCTGACACTCCCCTGGCGAGCGGAAAGGCGGCAAACGGGATATGGGAACAGGTATGTGGCTGCTTGTGCTGTGGCTGTCCTCCGCCGTCAGCGCGGCGACGGGATTTCTGCTGTGCGCCTGTCTGCGGGCGGGAAAGAGACAAATGGCATGAAAAAGGCGATCTCCGGTGTCGGAGATCGCCTTTTTTATTTTTCCATGAATAGAACGCCCAGAGTATTGGGGCCGCAGTGAGAGGAAATGGTGCAGCCCGCGCGGGTGACGAAAAGCTCCTCAAACCGGGCGTATTTCTCCACCAGGGAACGCACTAAGGCGATCCGTTCCTCGGAAATGCCCGAATGGGTGATAAACGCCCGGCGGTACACGATGTCGGTCCGGCCTTCCAGCCGATCCTTCACATACTGCTCGAGGGCCTTTTCCAGGGAACCGCGGTATTTCTTGCCCACGCTCATGCAGCCGGAGGTGTTGTCCACCTCGATGCAGGGCTTCAAATGAAGCACGTTGGCCCCCAGCATCTGAAGCGCCGAGCAGCGGCCGCCTTTATAGAGGAACTCCAGAGTGTCGATGACAAAGCTGGCGTTGACCTTACCGGTCAGGGCCTGCACCTCCTCGGCGACCTGTTTAGCGGGCAGACCGGCGGCGATCCGTTCCGCCGCCTCAATGACCAGGTGGCCGGATCCGGTGGACAGGTTCCGTGAGTCAACGGCATAGACGCCGGGCAGCTCCTCAGCAGCCAGGCGGCAATTGTTATAGGTGGCGGAAAGGCCAGATCCCAGAGTAACATGAACCACCTCGTACCCCTTGTCCGTCCACTGTTTGAAAAACTCCACATATTCCGCGGTGTTGATGGCCGCGGTCTTGGGCAGCACCTTTTTCTCCTCGTATACCTGATAAATCTGATCGGGGATCAGATCTACGCCATCCCCGTAGGTCTTATCCTCCAGGATGACATGAAAGGGATAGTAATTTACATGATAGCGTTCGACCAGCTCCGGGCCGAGATCGCAGGTGCTGTCCGCGCACAGGATAACCTTGTTCGCCAAAGAATCTCCTCCCTAACGTTAAACGACTGCCGGAAATCCTGTTTATCGTACCACAAATGTATGAATTTTTCAAGATGGGAGGAAAAGACGGTTAATTCCCAGCGGCTGTATCGGGCAGCCGCTTTCTGTTTTTCCGCCGAAGCATCCATAGGCCCGCCGCAAAGGCCAGCAGTACGCCCAGAATGCCGCAGGCTATATTCAGCAGGGTTTCGCCGGCGTCAAAATGCCGACCGCCGATAAACTGCTTATGCCATTCGTCGACAGTTAACGCTGCTCTTAACTACCGGTTTTCTCGATCAGTTTGGACACGGGACAACGACCGCTGCAACGCAGTTTGAGACATCAAATATAAAAGACCAACTGACGTGGATTAATCCGCGCACTTGTTTCTCTGTTGGCTGGCGCCGCCTTGAGAAAACAAAATTAGATACTTTTGAGCGATTTCATTTTTCGGTGCAGCCTCTTTTTCAAGTCAATATATTGCCAAATTACATATGGAATAAGTGTTATGGTGTTTACCCAAATAACAATACTCCAATCATTCCACAAAAACTTGAAGCCAATAATAAGAATTATTTTTATAATCACCGCCAAAGCAAAACAAATAATTTGCGGTTTTAGAGCTTCAAGTCCATTGGCAATGCTATTAACTGCAAAAACAAAAAACATCGTACTAATATAGAAGACGAAAGCTATTACAAAATGAAAACTTATAGTAATTGCTTTATCCCTAAGCCATAGATTGACAACCCATTGAAAACAAAGACCTAACCCTAAGGTCCCTAAAGCACCAGCAGCGGCTGTGATAGACAAAATATTAAATATTTTATTTATCCACTTTAATCTCTTTTCTTTGTATGCACGGGTTACGGCAGACCATATCGGATTAGTAATTAAAGAATAGAGAGTAACAAAGGTATAAAATATTTTATTATAAATCTGAAACTCAACAACTTTTTCGGCTCCGAAAACATTTGATATAAAAAACTCATTGCTAGAAGTTAAAATCATAAACAAAATTTGTATAAAGAAAAAGCTACCACCTAAATTCAGTATTTTAAACGCAAAGCTTTTTTTGAAATGCCTGAACTTTGGGATATTGCCTTTGAAAATTGTTGAAAAAATTATAATAGTACATATCACCAGTGGCAGATTGATAGATAAACTGTACACCACAGATAATCGCAATAATTTTTCCGCATCGTCTCCCGTATTATACACAATGAGATATATCAAATTTATGATGTTAGAAACTAACATCACAGCATTTGATAAAGCAGTTTTTTCCATTGCATTTAGTACAGACAATATTAGTTTTAAAAAGAATTGTACGCAAACCCCCATGAAAGTTATTATTAATGCTAACCTTAAAACTTTTAAAGAAATGGTCATTTCAGATATGTTAAATATTTGATTCCAATTCAATATACAGATTACTATTGTGCCCAAAAACGCCATAATCAAAGATACGAATCCTAAGATAATATACGCAGAAGATAAAAATATGTTTATTTGCTTTTTATCTTTTCTTACTAATGGACCAACCAAATGATTACGTAAACCATTTCCAATTCCTAAATCAAAAGTTAGAATCCAGGAAAGGATGGAAAGAATCGTATACCATACACCTAGAATTCCAGCGCTGCTAAAATATTTCATATACATAGGGATCGTAAAAAAGTTTATTAATAGTCCAATTCCCTTAATTACAAAGGCCCCTACAATATTATTAAATAAGCGCTTACTATTAACGCCCAATTTCTTCATATACGATTTTTCCCCTTATGGAAATTCTTATTGTCTACACAAGAGAATTTTCTGGTTCCTTTATAAAAAACATATTATCATCATGATAAATATAAGCAATAACCGTACATGAAAGCAGGTTAAAGTAATGCGGTTCTTTAGATAAGATACTAATAAAAACAATCAAGATTAGGGTTTTAACTGTAATGTCTATTCCCTTTTGTTTAAAAACACCTCTTAATAGCGTAAAAACATACAGAATTCCTAACATACCATAGTTTGCTAAAAAATACGTTATGGTACTGGTTCGTGATTCTACATTATATAGATGCGCGAAAGTCGGCCATTCTTGTAAATAGGTTTTCATACCTACGCCACAAATTGGTGATTGAAAAAATATAGACATATCCACTATTGGTCCATTTAAACGAGTGGTTTTTGATAAGCTTTCAAATGTAAGTTTACCAAAAATTTTTGGAGACAGTTGACTTAGATACAATATTATATCGTCTATAAATATAGTTAGAAGAATTAAAGAAATAATCAGCAAAGTAAAAAGCACTATAAATAAAACAGACTTTTTCTTTACATTTTGTAGTATTCTGATACAAAAAACAATAAGTAGCAAGATGTATCCTGCGGTAGACATAGTCAACAAAATACAAACGCTTAAAATAATATCAATCAATCGTTGCTTAAATGAAGTAAATATTTTAACTTTTTTCCCATTTAATAGCAATGCAATTATAGACATTGATGCATACAAACCAGGTTCCCAAAAAGGCCCCATCAGTCTTTCTGGCTGATGTTTATAAATAAAGAAAAGTAAGCCATTAGAGTATTCTGTATAATACGCTTTCTCCCAAGTGGAATTTATTATTGGTAAAGGTAGATTCCAGTTAAATACGTTAAAAATAATCCATGCAATTAGAGACACAATTGAAACAACCAGCATGAAATTTAAAAATGTAATTTTAAATTTGGAAAAATCAATACATTTAGAGAAAAAAACAGCAATTAAAAGAATACTAATTTGTCGAAAATATGAACCCCAAATATTAAAATCAAAATTTATTAACATTACAAAAAAAATAGCGATACTTAAAAGGGTAAAAGGATGAATCCAAAATTTTATATCAAAAAATTGCTTTTTAAGCAAGCCAAATACAAATACAGAAATAATAGTACATAAGGCTAATGAGATAAGCGTTATGCTATCATCCTGTAAGACAAAGCAGTATCCGGAATTCATAAGGAAACAAAATATAAAAAAAAATGTAATAAGTAAAGAAGATTTATTAGCACAAGAAATTTTCAAGCTGTTTATTTCTCCTTAAATCTATAATTTTTATGATTTAAATATTCCCCTAATTTTCTTTTTTAACTCAACCAACGATACGCTATCATATTTGCCAAAACCAAAAAGAGGCTTGATAATTCGAACTATTTTATATATGACTCTTTTAAAAAATGGTTGCAAAATTATATTCCCTATAGATTTTTCATAAAAGTTATTTACCATTATATGAGTTGGATGTTTTAAAGGGAACTCCATTGGAATTGATTCCATTCCACAAAATCTACGGGTCATAACTTTATTTAAAGAAGTACCACCGTGTGTTGAACGCATATCAACCCCAATATTTTTAATTTGATTGAATTTTGGAGAAATGCCTAACACATTATGGTATCTCAAACTAAAACACATCTGATGATCCCAAGAAACAGATTTTCCAGATCGAAGCTTGTCATATGTACCTTGAAAATTGTAAAGTTGTTGCCTAAAAAGGCGTTTATCTTCGTACGAGTATTTTAATTGCTCAATGATTTCTGGAGTTTCTAATCCCTTTAATTCACCATCATAGAATTCTGTGAACTTATTGGACCAGCTTGCCCATCCACAAGGCAGTAAATGCTTGGTAAACATATAACTACTTCCATCAGAGGGGGAAAACTTTTCTAAATAATTTGTACCACAAACCCATAGAATTCTAGAATCATTTTTGTACATATCTAGCATTTCTTTGCAATATTGAAAAAAGGATATTTCCGGAAGGTTATCATCTTCCAGAAATATAGCCTGTGATTCTCTTTCAAAAACCCATAAGGCCCCTTTACCTATACTTTCATAAACACCTCGATTTTTATCAGCATAATTTCGAATAATCTCACAATCCCAATTTATACTTTCTTCCACTTTATCCCGACAATGATTGACTATTTCCCACTCTTTTTCATTACGTCCACCATCTGAAAACAAATAAAGTTTACAGGGCTTGACCTGAGCCACCCTTTCCAATACTTGTAATATTAAATCTTCTCTTTTGAAAAAAAACAAAACAACCGGTATGGAAAATCTCTCCATTACAGCCTCCTAAACTATTAAATATGTTTCAATTCTTTAATAAATTTATCAAGAGCATCCACATATTTATGATAATCAAAAATTTTAGAGTGATAGCAGTTCATTTTCATTTTAAATATATCATCTTTACTAATTGACAAAGCATTGACGAGCGAATGTATACAAGTTTCATTTAAATGATCATCCAGGAAAAAACATGTTTCTCCATCTTCAAGATACCTATGATAATCACTTGTATCCGTCAAAATCATAGGCGTTCCAATACTTATACTTTCTACCAGCTTACTAGAAAACCCTGCCATTGTCATTTGATTACGCGTACGATATAAGACTGAAAAATCCGCCTGGCGCACTACTTCCAAAGCATGTTCATGTTCTATTCTTCCATGAAATTTTATTATATCATTGTTTTTTTCGATAAGTTGAGCTTGTCTATATACGACATGTAGATATTGCTCTTTGGTTAAACCATAAATATCAAAACGAAAAGCAGGTATTTGGCCCCTTATTTTACATAATAAGTCTATGAATATATCTATCCTATCTTTATAAGCCGATTCATCAACGGAACGTCCGTCAACCGGAAAGGGTACACCAATATACACTAAAACCTTGTGATTTTCTTGATTAATTACTGGTTCCACAAACTTACTAGTATCTTTTAAAGGAGGTACTATAACGGTAGATTTGTCTTTATTTCTATTGAAATGAGCTTCAATATATTCACTTACAGCAATAATTCCATCAGTTTTTTTGTAATTAAATCTATGTTTTAATTTGCTATCAAGCGATTTTACAATTCTTTCGATGATTGTTCCGTGAGCATGTGAAGACAAGTCTACACAATTGGAAACTATCAGAACTTTATTTTTTTTACACCATTTTCCAATTTTGTAGTTTTCGATAGCAAAGGCTAATGAACCATAACAGATAATCATTTCCGGTTTAGAATAAAGATTAAAAATTTCAAGCAACTGCTTATGTATGAATGAAGATTTTAAAAATCCTCGTAAACTTTTGGAAAATCTTATATTATAACAATCGAACCCGTCGATCTTTCTAAGTGATTTTACAGCATCTAATTCATGTGCCAGGCTAGGATCGTTTCCAATAAGCACAACTTGGTAACCTAGTTCTCTTAGTATTTTAGAATTTCCCAAAACTAATTGACATTGAGCGTCCATTAATCCTGCTTTAAAGTCTCCTATATAATAAATCACTTTCATAATTGTCGCCCCAAACAATTAGTATTATTAAAACGCTTTTTTATATAAGCTTGCATTTTTATACGTCAGTAATTTAGCTCCAATTGAATAATAATTGAGTTTACTTAGCAGCCATGAAAAATTATGTGAAACTAAATTATTTTGTTTTTGCTTGCTAATAATATCTAAAGATTCTTGTTTGTATAGCATTTCTTTACAATGAGAAATTTTCGAAGATAATACTTTGATTTTTTCTTGATTATCAATTATTTGAATAAAATTGTCATAATATATCCCTATTGTTTCCCATGCAACTATCTTATTATTTTGAACTTCTACGGATAAAATATAAGATTCTCTATTTAATGGACTTTGTTTTATTATCAATTTAGGGTTAATAGGCGAAATACATTCATCAAAGCAAAAATTACCAAGATTATATCCTAATAACGAATGATTGTTGTATTCAATTCCTTGCATTACATGAGCATGATGTCCATGCAATATAAATGTATATTGCTCAGATAAAACATGTAAGAATTCTACCTGCTTTTCATTTGGTAAAGAAGAATATTCATCACCCCAATGAACACTTATAATACTTAAGCAGCCATTTTTTTTATCTTCTTCCAATGCGGCAACTATAGCAGATTTGGTTAAAGGGTTCACGCCTTTTACTTGTTTAGAGGATATGTATTTTGCTCCATTAGAGCTATAACAACAAAATCCATGAAAAGCTAATTGATTATTCCCAACTTTAACCATCCACGATTTATTATTAATACCAAAATAACCAATTTGCGCTTTATCCAGCAGTTCTAGCGTATCTTGCATTCCTTTAATACCAAAATCGCAAATATGATTATTCGCTAGACAAACACCAGTTATATTTAAATATTTCAAAATCTCTATAATTTCTTTATCAGATTTAAGGTGAATGCCTTTACAAACTCTGGTCTTTGAGCAATCGGTTAGAGGCACTTCTAAATTTGCAATAACCATATCAAATTGTGATAATTTTTCACGGACCTTTGCAAGACGAATATTCCACTTTTCATCTTTTAACATTCCATTTTTAAATATAGCGATATCTCCTAGAAAAGCAATTTTCATTTCATAACTCCTTAGGTAAATCTAGCCAACTTCCCATAATATAATCCCATTTATCAGGTTTGAATTCTTCAAATCCACTACCTGGAAAAAGTGTCAATTCTCCAAAATAAATTTTATCATTAACTTCATAAAAGTCTACCCTAACAAAAGTAAAATCCTTTGCCAACTTTTGCGCCAATAATATCATTTGAGATAAATGCTTAGGAGGTGGTACAGGATTTGGATCACTAGTATAATGGCGTTCAAAAGGCATCTTATTCCAATTTAAATCAAAGAAAGTCATAATGAGAGCCCCTTTGTGTCTGTTAGTAGTCGTAAATAGGCATTTAGGGCACCCATTGAAACACATAAATTTATAATCAGTTAAATCATCTGAATTTTCATCTTCTAAATATTTTTCTGCAATTATTTTTGGTTTTACATTTTTATAAGGCCATTCTCGGCCATTATAATAAATACTTTGTTTCAAACTCTCGTTAAGTTCAGCTCTCGCTTTAGGTATATCAAAATTAGATTTGTCTTTGCAGATTATTACACTTCCAGAATCATGCGTACATTTTAAAACAAAAGAATTCGGTAACCCTTCAAAATTTATATCGCGAGCATCGTCCCATGAGCCTAAAAGCGGAACTAGATATTCGGAGCCTATTTTTTCTTCTATATAATGCCGTACTTGCAATTTATCTACTATACTTGTGTAAAATGGTTTTCTATCATAGAGTTTTAGCCACTGTAATTTTTCGTTAAACCTAACAGGTGGGTTCAAATGCAATATTTTTTTCATATGAAAAAAATATTTAAAATAAAGATAAGGCTTATCAGGAATACCGTGAAGAAGGTAGCACAATTTACTTTTCATTGATTTTTTCATATTACCATTCCTATTTTCTTAACACCTTTTTGTAAAACAAGCCTCTTAATTTATTGGGCATTAAACATACGAGGGCATTTCCAATCCCACTTATTACAAAATCCGAAAAAGAATAAAATCCATAATTATAAAACTCTTTTTTTAATCTAAGGATAAGTTTACATTGTTTCCAACCGCCTCTACGTTTATAAAAATCCTGACTAACTCTCATGTAAACCAAGACGTCCTGATAATTATACATTTTACATCCGTTTAGCAACATATGTACAATTAAATTATAATCTTGGGCATGTCTATAGTCCCGATAGTTTCCAGCTTGTAAAACTTTGCTTTTTTTATACATAAGAGTAGGATGCCTGATAGGACAACGGCGTTTTGCAAAATTATAAATATCCTCCTGTTTTTCTGGCAAACGGACTTTTGCAACCGGATTACCAATAGAATCAATAAATTCATCTACATTACTACCAACCAAATCCAAATCTGGATTCTCATTTAATATGTTAACTTGAATCTCACATCGATTTGGAACTGAGTAATCATCTGCATCCATACGGGCAATATATTCATTTTTGCAAAAATTAATTCCATCTGCTAATGTCAAACCCAAGCCTCGATTTTGTTCAAAGTAATAAACTTTTAATATAGAAGGATATCTAATTTTATACGAATCCAGTAAATTCTGCAACTGTTCTGATATTGGCCCATCACAAACTATTACAATCTCATCGGGTGTCAGACTTTGGTTCACTATACTGTCAAAAGCCAATACAAACCATTCTGGATTATCTTTAAAATACAAAGGCATCAACACACTATATTTTTCTTCCACAATAAAAAACCCTTTCAGGACTCTTATATCAGTTTGTATCCGAATTCTTCTTATCAAATTCTTGTTATGTGATTTATTGCTATTGGATTTCTAATCAAGGGAGAGTAGCAGTGCTTTTTCTCCAAACAAATTTGTTAATGACATTGGTATAGCTTTGAATGAGTTTGATCACCTTGATAGATACATTTTCCTCCACATAACTCGGAACTGGTATGCCTACATCACCGTTTCGATTCATTTGAACCGCCGTATCCACCGCCTGTAAAACCTGGTCGGTAGTAATGCCGGCGAGGATAAAGTTTCCCTTGTCGAGCGCTTCCGGGCGTTCGGTGGAGGTACGGATGCAGACAGCCGGGAAGGGGCTGCCCACAGATAGAAAAAAGCTGGACTCCTCCGGCAGGGTCCCGCTGTCAGAAACCACCGCGTAGGCGTTCATCTGTAGGTAGTTATAATCGTGAAAGCCCAGGGGTTTATTCTGCAATACCCGTTTGTCAAACTGGAAATGTCTCTGCTGAATAAATTTTGCGCTGCGCGGATGGCAGGAATACAGGATCGGCATATCGTACTTTTCCGCCATGGCGTTGACGGCGTTCATCAGCTGAAAGAAATTTTCTTCCGTATCAATATTTTCTTCCCGATGGGCCGACAACAAAATATATTTGCCCTTTTCCAGACCTAGCCTGTCCAGGATATCCGACGCTTTGATGCTTTCCAAATTCTCATGAAGCACCTCGGCCATGGGAGAGCCGGTGACGTAAGTGCGTTCTTTGGCGGTTCCCTCGCTGTTCAGGTACCGTCTGGCATGTTCGGAATAACAAAGATTCACATCGGCGATATGATCGACGATTCTGCGATTGGTTTCTTCGGGAAGACATTCGTCGAAGCAGCGATTGCCTGCCTCCATATGGAAAATCGGGATATGCAGCCTTTTGGCGCTGATAGCGGAAAGGCAGGAATTCGTATCCCCCAGAATCAGCAGGGCGTCCGGTTTTTGTTCCGCCATCAGCTTGTAGGATTTGGCGATGATATTCCCAATGGTTTCGCCGAGATCGGCGCCGACCGCGTCCAGATAAAAATCGGGGGCGCGCAGGCCCAGATCGTCAAAGAAGACCTGGTTGAGCTCATAATCATAATTCTGACCCGTATGAACCAAAATTTGGTCAAAGTAGGTGTCGCATTTTTTTATAACGGCGGCGAGGCGGATAATTTCCGGCCGGGTGCCGACGATGGTCATCAGTTTCAAACGGGCCATTGTTACACTTCCTCAAAAAAGGTATCCGGTCTTTCGGGATCAAAGCATTCGTTGCACCACAGCAGCGTCACCAGATTCTCCGTTTTGCTGAGATTCACAATTCTATGCGTATATCCCGGTATCATATCCACCACCGTGATTTCATCGCCGCTGACATAATAATCCACCACCGGATAGGCGGAGCCGGTTGCCGGATCCGTACCGACTTTTCGAAGTTGAATCAGCCCTCGGCCCGATACGGCGACGAATTTTTCGGTTTTCGTATGATGCCAGTGCTGGCCTTTGGTAATCCCCGGTTTGCTGATGTTCACGCTGAACTGCCCTCTGTCGGCTGTGCGTATGATTTCCGTGAAGCTGCCTCGGTTATCCACATTCATTTTCAGCGGATAGCTGAAATTATCCGGGGCCAGATAAGACAGGTAGGTGGAATACAGCTTTTTGCTGAAGCTCCCTTCCGTCATATCCGGAACGCTTAAGGTTTTCCGGCTGTCTCTGAACTCGTATAACAAATCGACAATCTCACCCAGCGCAGCCTGATGAACCTCGGGGACATAGCCATAGCCGTTTTCATCGCGGTGTTCTTTGCCGTCCAGGGCGCGGAACATTTCCTCCATCAGATCATCGATATAGACCAAATCCAACCGAACGTTTCGATCGTTTACCTGTATCGGCAAGCCGTTGGCAATGTTGTTGCAGAAGGTGGCCACGGCCGAATTGTAATTGGGCCTGCACCATTTCCCGAAAAGATTGGGGAAACGATAAATCAGCACCCTGGATCCGGTTTCTTCACCGTACGCCTTAAATAAATTCTCTCCAGCCAATTTGCTTTTACCATATTCGCTGCCGGCGTATCTTCCCTCCAGCGACGCCTGAATCGAGGAGGACAGCATGACCGGACACGTGTTATGATAATTCTTCAAAGTATCCAACAATTTAGAACCAAATCCAAAATTCCCCTGCATAAACTCATCCGGGTTGTCGGGACGATTAACGCCGGCAAAATTAAATACAAAATCCGCTTTTTCGCAATACGTATGCAGCTGGTCTTCCGTGCCGTCCACATCGTATTCAAAAATCTCCAGTTCGCTTGGGTCACCCATGCTGTCCCAAGTATGTCTGCTGTCCCTGCCGTTTTTTATGGCTTTCAGGGCTTCCACAAAATTACGGCCGACAAACCCCTTGGAACCCGTCACCAAAATATGAAAACCCATTAGTCCTCAAACAATCCTTTCAAAGCGTTTTGGACATACTCCGTGGTCATAATTTTTTCTACGACCCCGTCCACATCCAGCCGTTTGGTATTGTGACTCGTATAGGCTTCTTCGCTTTGGGTCTTTACTTCGCCGTCCACGAAATATTTGTCGTAGTTTAAATCCCGTTCATCCGCCGAAATGCGGAAGTATTTCCCAAAGTCCTCGGAATTCAGCCGTTCCTCTCGGGTCATAAGGGTTTCATATAACTTCTCACCGTGGCGTGTGCCGATAATGTGGATCCCAGTGTCGCCGAATAATTTCTGTACGCCTTTTGCTAAATCTTCAATGGTGGACGCATCCGCCTTTTGAATAAACAAATCGCCGGGTTTTGCATGCTCAAACGCGAACAGCACCAGGTCGACCGCTTCGTCCAGGTTCATCAAAAACCTTGTCATGCTGGGATCCGTTATCGTGATTGGTTTGCCGGCGCGGATTTGGTCAATAAATAAAGGAATCACACTGCCGCGGGAACACATGACGTTACCATATCGTGTGCAGGAAATCACTGTGCCGGTACCTTTGGCCTCCCTGGCCTTGGCACGAATCACTTTCTCCATCATCGCTTTGCTGATACCCATGGCATTAATGGGGTACGCAGCCTTGTCAGTGGACAAGCAAACGATTCTTTTCACGCCAAACTGCACGGCGGCGGTTAAGACGTTATTCGTACCCTCGACATTGGTACGCACAGCCTCCATGGGGAAAAACTCACAAGAAGGCACCTGCTTTAAGGCTGCCGCATGAAATATGTAATCCACCCCGTACATCACGCCAGCGACGCTTTCCTTATTGCGCACATCTCCGATATAAAACTTCAGCTTATCGTTGTTATATTTTTTCCGCATATCGTCCTGCTTCTTTTCATCGCGGGAGAAAATACGGATTTCACCGATGTCTGTATTTAAAAAGCGCTTTAACACGGCGTTGCCGAACGAACCAGTTCCCCCTGTAATCAAGAGCGTTTTCCCTGTAAAAATCGACATAACCCAAACCTCTCTGTAACAAAATATTACACTTTCTCGTTCAATCTCTTCTGAATAAATCTCGCGTATACACTTTCTTTATAACGTCATTAAGAATATCATCATATCTGTTTGCTATAATTACATCGCACATTCTTTTAAATTTATTTATATCGTTCACGATTTCACTACCGAAAAATGTAGTTTTATCCTCTAAAGTGGGTTCATAAACCACCACTGTGACTCCCTTGGCTTTGATGCGTTTCATAACTCCTTGAATGGAACTCTGTCGGAAATTGTCACTGTTAGCTTTCATTGTTAGGCGATACACGCCAACAATAACTGATTTTTCCCTATTGCTATCAAAGCAACTGTTGGCGTCATAATACCCTGCTTTCGTTAAAATACAATCGGCAATAAAGTCTTTTCTTGTCCGGTTGGAATCCACTATGGCTTGCATAATACTTTGCGGTACATTTTCAAAATTTGCAAGAAGTTGCTTAGTATCCTTGGGTAAGCAATATCCGCCATATCCAAACGAGGGATTGTTATAATGACTTCCAATACGGGGATCCAAGCAAACTCCATCAATAATCTGCTTTGTATCAAGTCCCTTCGTTTCTGCGTACGTATCTAATTCATTAAAAAAACTTATTCTTAAAGCTAAATAGGTATTAGCAAAAAGTTTTACCGCCTCTGCCTCAGTAAATCCCATAAATAAAGTGGATATATTATTTTTAACCGCGCCTTGTTGTAAAAGCTCAGAAAAAATATGCGCCGCCTCCGTAAGACGAGTGCTAGATATATCCGTACCGATAATAATTCTAGAAGGATAGAGATTATCGAATAGCGCCTTGCCTTCCCTTAGGAATTCCGGACTGAAAAGAATATTATCGCTGCCTGTCTTTTCACGGATTGCTTTGGTATAACCGACCGGAACCGTGGATTTTATAACCATAATTGCCCTGGGATTCACTTGCAATACGGTTTGAATAACCGTTTCGACTGCCGATGTATCGAAATAATTTCTTTTGCTGTCATAATTGGTGGGAGCGGCTATTACAACAAAATCCGCATCACAATACGCTTCTGACGCATCAAGTGTAGCCCTTAGTTTCAGGGGCTTTTGTGCTAAATATTCCTCCACCTCTTTATCAATAATGGGTGAATGTTTATTATTTATCATTTCTACTTTTTCCGGTACAATATCCACAGCAACAACTTCATTGTGTTGAGCTAAAAGAATGGCATTTGATAGCCCAACATATCCTGTCCCGGCAATCGCGATTTTATATGTTTCTTTTCTCATAGTCTGCCTTCTTGCATATTTATATAGTAATTTTTATACCATGTAGCAAATTTTCGCAGTCCATCCCTTAATGGTGTCGCAGGCTTAAAGTTAAAATCTTTTACAAGTTCATCTACATCTGCATAGGTAACTTCAACATCACCGGGCTGCATCGGAATCAATTCTTTATGCGTATCAAAATCATAATCTTTTGGCAATACCCCAGCGCTTACTAATTCCTGTTGGAGTATATTGATAAAATCCAACAAATTTTCCGGGTGATTGTTTCCTATATTGTAAATTTTATACCTTGCCCCATCAGCCGTTACATCCGGAGCCTTTTTCATGACATTAATAACACCAGTTACAATATCGTCTATATATGTAAAATCCCGTTTACAGTTTCCATAATTAAAAATCTGGATTGTCTCACCTTTACACAATTTATCGGTAAACCCGAAATATGCCATATCCGGTCTGCCTGCCGGACCATAGACGGTAAAAAAGCGCAAACCAGTTGTAGGTATATCATATATTTTGGAGTAGGCGTGTGCCATTAGTTCATTGGATTTTTTTGTAGCGGCATACAAAGACACCGGGTTGTCCGTTTTATCCTCAGTAGAATACGGAATTTTTTTATTTGTGCCATAAACACTGGAACTAGAAGCATAAACTAAATGTTCCACCGGATTCTGTTTACACGCCTCTAATATATTAAAAAAGCCTATTATATTTGACTCAATGTATACATCCGGATTTGTGATTGAATATCGAACACCTGCCTGAGCTGCTAAATTGACAACTACCTGAGGTTTATACAAAGAAAAAGCATCCTCAACAATAGCTTTGTCAGCAATATCTCCTAAGATAAAGCTAAAATTCGAATAACTAGTTAACGTTTTTAAACGATATTGCTTTAAAGAAACATCATAGTAATCGTTCATGTTATCTATACCAATTATATTTATATCCATTGACAAATCTAATAACGTTTTCGCAAGATTAGAGCCGATAAAACCGGCAACTCCTGTTATTAAAATGGTTTTACTTCTTAATTCAACATTAAAATTTACCATCTACTCCTCCTACATCCTTTCTTTAATTATAAATTCTAATTTTTGTACCGAGTTTGAGCATACACGGATATCGACATTTTGTCAATAGTTCGGGGGTTAAGTCGATAATAATTCTACCCAAAACCGGCGAATTTGAGAAGGAGTCAAGCTTTCGGCGAAAAATTTCTTTTCCTCTAACAAATGCTGGATCTGGTGGACGATTTCCACGAGGACGGCGCGGGTTTCGAATTCCTCCCGGGTGGCGGGCAGGCGGCTATGCTGAAAGTGGGTACGCACCTCCTTTAGCTCCTCCAGCAGGACGGTGGCGTTGTTGCATTCATGCAGGGAGTAGGCCGTCAGCTTCATGAAGTTGGCCACCACGTTGGCTTGATAGGGTACACAGGACAGGCGGGGTAAATCCCGGTAAATGGCCGAGAGGATCCGCCACTGGCGGCGGCGCAGCTCGACGTACTGCACGAAATAGCGGGTATCGGAGGAGAAGCTGTTGTTCTGGTAGACGCTGGCCCGGCGGTGGGCGGCCTCGAGCTGCTTGTCCAGCTCCTCCAGGCGCTGGCCCGCGTCGATGCCCGCAGTGCTGGCCACCACCCGCTCGGACAGCTCGATCAGGATTTCCCGGACAGTCTCGTCGATGCGCCGCTGGTCCGCCCGGATGGCGTCCAGCTCCCGCGGCATATACAGATTCATGACAATACCCATGACGATACCGATAGCCATCAGGATCAGCTCGTTAAGGACGGCGGACAGGGTCATGGCGCCGGCGCTCCAAAAATGCAGCACCAGGACGGTGCTCATGGACAAGCCGTCCATCAGGCCGAAAAGGTGGCACAGCAGCGCGAACACCAACAGGAACAGCCCCAGGGAGAGGACGGTATAGCCGGCTGTTGAAAATACTGCGAAGGATACGGCCAGGGCGGTGAGGAAGGCGCAGCTGCGCCTTCCCGCCAGGCGGAAGGTGTCCCGCCGGGTGTTCTGAATGCTCAGCAGGGTAATGGTCACGGCCGACGTGGCGTATCGCAGCCCCAGCAGAAAGGCCGCCGTATAGGCCAGACAGCAGCCCACCGCGATTTTTCCCGTTTTTATAAGTTCCGCCCGTCCCAGCCGCCGCACCGGCACGCCTCCCCGCCGTCTGATTCTTTGCTGTTAGCGTGCGCCTTTTGGCGGCGTTTAGTCATGGGCGTCCTCTTTTTATAAGGATCTGCTGCACACGGCATTCCTATAGGAAAGGGATGAGAAAAAGCGCGGTTTTGCGTCTGTACAGACGCAAAATGCGGGCCACGCTTCATGTACCCACCGGCATAACGTGAACGCTATGATCGTGGTTTTTCAAGGGTGTTGCTAAATTATTCATTTTGGAGCATCTTCTTGTCGCATTTCGTCGAAGGGCTCGGGTTTGGCGGGATATCCAAAGAAAAAGGGCGGCCGTGGGGATCGACTGGATATTCTGCAATTTTGGCTTTTGTCCGGAAAAACGCCTGCACCAGATTTTTTTCGCTAAAGTCCTCCGTCTTGGGGGAAATGGATAAAGTTCGGCGGATCGACAAAATCTCCTATATTGGATCCGTTTTTTTGATTCGCAGGGTGTATACTACAGACATACCAACAAAAGGAGGATGTCAAAATGAAAAAGATCACTGTCCGCTTATCCACGCTTATGGAGATTCTCACACAGATGAAACACGACAATGTGGACTTCGTCGAAATGGATCTCGTGGGGGATGCCGTGGATTGCGGCCAGATCTGTCCGGCGTTTGTCGAACTACTGGGCGTCCGGAAAACCTCCGACGCGTACATTGTCGATTACGGCTGCGTGGATGAAATCTCGCGGGAAGATTTAGCGAGCTGATCGCACGCGCTTCCGAACATATAAAGCAAGGCCCAGGCTGCACCCCCCATGCAGTCTGGGCCTTTTTTATTGGCAGTCCTTGAGGAACCGGGTAAAAATTTCGGCGTGGAGAACCTCATCCCGGGCGATCCGGTTGAGCACGGCGGCGACGCAGGGATCCGGGATGTCACAGGCCGCCGTCCGGTAGAACTCGGCCGCTTTTTTCTCGTCGGTAATATTATTCAACAGGATCTGACGCACGTCGTGGGAGTAACAGACCATACTGCCGCTCCACCAGGCGCAGGATCCCCGCTGATCGCAGCTAAAGCGGGGATCAGCGCCGAGCAGCACGATGAGCTGTCCCAGCATATCCAGATGGTGCATTTCTACCTTGGCGATGCGGAAGACGGTTACAGCCAATTCCGGGCGGCAGGAGGCCAGGATCCAATGTTGGTATTCATAGCTCATGATAGCGGTCATCTCGCTTTTGGCGCCGGCCAACGCCTGGGAGAGGCGGCACGCCGCCTGGATATTGGGCCCCGTAACTTTCAGCGGCGGATAGGGCGCGGAATCAGCGACAGGAAAAGCCTCGGACGAGGGCTGCTTGTTCTGCATGGAAATCCTCCTTTATTGGGTCGTCACAATCTGGAAAATGATACTTATATTATAAGCCCAAAGCCTTTTTGCCGCAACCGAGGATCGCTGGCGGGATGTGATACCAGGGCAGGGAACGAAAATTTTGCGCAAAAGAATGGC
>ERZ827520.2143-NODE-2143-length-19444-cov-16.240085_pt1 | contig 19444 bp, 17 predicted proteins | sample MGYA00519581_ERZ827520 | MGnify/ENA primary metagenome ERZ827520 (study PRJEB31778, sample SAMEA3449339) | human gut metagenome | biome: human gut; feature: human-associated habitat; material: faeces | place: United Kingdom | collected 2010/2012 ...
CCTCGGAGATCTTGTTCTGGGCGTCGCACAGCCGGTCGAACCACACCTGCTTTTCCGCACGGGGGACGGGGTCGTCCATTTTGGCGGCAGGGGTGCCGGGCCGGGGAGAGAAGATGAAGGTGAAGAGGGCGTCAAACCGCACCTGCTCCACCAGGGCCACGGTCTCCATGGCCTCGGCCTCCGTCTCGCCGGGGAAGCCGATGATCACGTCGCTGGTCAGCACCAGCTCCGGCATGACCTTCCGGGCGTAGGTGATGAGCTCCAGATACCGGGCCTTATCATAAGGCCGGTTCATGGCCCGCAGCACCCGGTCGCAGCCGGACTGCACCGGAAGGTGGAGCTGCTTGGCCACATGCTTACACCGGGCCATGGTGTCGAACAGCTTGAAGCTGGCGTCCTTGGGCTGGGAGGACATGAAGCGGATCAGATAGTCGCCGGGGATCTCGTCCAGCGCCGAGAGCAGATCGGCAAAGTCGTAGCCGGTGCCCAGGTCTTTTCCGTAGGAGTTGACGTTCTGGCCCAGCAGGGTGATCTCCTTGTACCCCTCGGCGGCAAGCTCTCGCACCTCGCGGATGATCTGCTCCGGGTCGCGGCTGCGCTCCCGGCCCCGGACATAGGGCACGATGCAGTAGGAGCAGAAGTTGTTGCAGCCGTACATGATGCTGACCCACGCGCGGGTGCGGCCCTCACGGACCACCGGCATACCCTCGGCAATGGAGCCGTGCTCGTCCTCCACGGAGAACACTCGGCCCCGGCGGGTATAGACCTGCCAGAGAAGCTCCGGGAACTTCCACAGGGCCTGGGGCCCGAATACCAGATCCACATGGCGGTAGGACTGGCGCACCTTTTCCGCCACCTCGGGCCGCTGGGCCATGCAGCCGCACAGGCAGATGATCTGCTCGGGGTTGGCCTTCTTGGTGTGGGTCAGGGCACCCAGATTGCCATAGACCCGCTTTTCCGCGTGGTCGCGGATGGCGCAGGTGTTCAGCACGATGATGTCCGCCTGGGTAGGCTCGGTGACGAATTCGCAGCCCATGGCCTCCAGCATGCCCATGATGTGCTGGCTGTCGGCCACGTTCTGCTGGCAGCCGAAGGTGTCCACCAGCGCGCGGACGGTCTTGCCGCGCTGCTGGTGCAGCTCTTTTATTTTTTCGGTGAATTCCCGCTGGCGGCTCATGTCCGCGTCAGTCAGGACGACGTTTTTTCGTTCCAAAGGTACCTCCTTCGCCCGGCACGGTGCACAGGGCGATTTTTAATCAAGATATTATACCACACTCCCCTTTGCAACACAAGAAAACCGGGCAAGAAAAATGGCGAAAATCTACGAGCAGCAGAAAAGACCGGCATCCTTCGGATACCGGTCTTTCACGTTTTTTACAGCACCTTGCTGAGGAAATCCTGCAGACGGGGATCCTGCGGGTGGTCGAACAGGTCGGCGGGAGCACCCTCCTCCAGGATCTTGCCGTCGGCCATGAACACCACACGGTCGGCCACCTCGCGGGCGAAGCCCATCTCGTGGGTCACCACTGCCATGGTCATGCCCTCCTTGGCCAGGTCCCGCATCAGATCCAGCACCTCGCCCACCATTTCGGGGTCAAGGGCGGAGGTAGGCTCGTCGAACAGCATGACCTCCGGATCCATGGCCAGGGCGCGGACGATGGCGATACGCTGCTTCTGTCCGCCGGAGAGCATGTTGGGATACTCGTCCGCCTTGTCGGCCAGACCGATACGCTCCAGCAGGGACTTGGCCTGTGCCTCCGCCTCGGCGGCGGTTTTCTTCTTCAGTGTGACGGGCGCCATGGTGATGTTCTGCAGCACCGTCTTGTGGGGGAACAGGTTGAAGTGCTGGAACACCATGCCCATCTTCTGGCGGTGGAGGTTGATATCCACGGACTTGTCCGCCAGATCCACGCCGTCAAAATAGATGGCGCCGGAGGTGGGCTGCTCCAACAGGTTCAGGCTGCGCAGCAGGGTGGATTTACCGCTGCCGGAGGGGCCGATGATGGCCACCACCTCGCCTTTTTTGATCTCCAGATTGCAGTCGTTCAGGGCATGGACGGAGCCGTGATTGTACTCCTTTACCAGATGCTGCACGGAAATAAGGACTTTACTGCTTGTCGCCACGACGCATTCTCCTTTCGATGGCCTCGATCGCCTTGGAGGCCGGGTAGTTGATGCAGAAATAGACCAACGCGGCCAGTACATAGGGGGCCAGCGTGATATACGAGTTGCCGGAGACGGTCTGTGCGGTGTACATGATCTCCGCCATGCCCAGCACGGAGCAGATGGAGGATTCCTTCACCATGGTGACCACCTCGTTGGCCAGGGCGGGCAGCACGTTCTTGATGGCCTGGGGCAGCACCACCAGGCGCATGGACTGCCAGCCGGACAGGCCCAGGGAGCGGGCGGCCTCGGTCTGGCCCTTATCCACCGCCAGAATACCGGCACGGAAGATCTCGGCCACATAGGCGGAGCTGTTCAGGGCCAGGGCCACCACGCCGGGGATAAAGCGGTTGATGGCGATGAAGCCGAACAGCAGCGTGCGGGGCAGCGTGATGTAGTGGAACAGTCCGAAGTAGATGATGGACAGCTGCACCAGCATGGGGGTAGAGCGGAACACCGCGATGTACGCGCCGGCAAACCATTTGATGGGCTTGACCTTGCTGAGGCGCATCATGGCCAGCAGCAGAGCGGGGATCACTGCCAGCAGCACGGAGACCACGGCCAGCAGCAGCGTATATTCAAAGCCTCGGACAAAGGCGGAGCCATACTTGGGCAGGAACGAGAAATTGAAGAAGTTTGTGTTGTCCATATTCACAAACAGATCATTCCACGACATAGACGAAGCATCCTTTCACATGTTCTGGGGCCTAAAGCGCACGCAAGCGTGCAAAGCCGAGGCTCTGCACGTTTGCGGTAAGATCACGGGGTTTATCAGCCGACGTAGCTCAGGCCCACGTTGCCGTCCAGCACCAGCAGGTCGATGGTGCCGTTCTTCAGCTCGGTGACCAGGGTGGGGACCAGGGACTCCAGCACCATGCCGTTGGCAGCCTCGGGGAACATATCGGCGGCGGCCATGGCCTTGGTGGTGTTCTTCTGGGCGCCGATGATGACGGAAGCCTGGTTGATATCGTCCACGGTCTTGTACTTGTCAGCGTCGGAAGCCTTCACCAGAATGACGGGAGGCAGGTCGGTGTAGTAGGGATCGGAGAAGTCGCAGGCCAGAGCACGCTCTTCGGTGTACTCGCAGGCGGCCAGCACCATGTCGAAGTCGCCGTTGCTCAGAGAGGTGACCAGGTTATCGAAGTTCATGGACTCGATCTGCAGCTCCATGCCCATGGAGTCGGCAATGTACTTGGCGACCTCCACGTCGATGCCGGCATACTCGGTCATAGCGGCGTCGGCAAAGAACTCATAGGGAGGATAGTCGGGGCTGGTGCCCAGCACCAGGACGGGCTTGTCGCTGGAAGCGGCGGCGTCATCGGCGGGAGCCAGGTCGGAGGCCACAGCGTCGGGGGTGTAGGTCTCCTGCGAGGCGACCTTGTTCTCGATCTCCTTGATCAGGGCGCCGTCGTTGGCGGTCAGCTCAGCGATGGCCTTGTTGATGCCCTCCAGCAGGCCCTTGGGGTCGCCCTTCTGCACCAGAACACGGTAAGGCTCGGTCTCGCCCCAGTCCACCACGTTCTCCAGAACCACCAGAGACTCGTCGGTGTTGGCAGCGTCGCCGTTTGCGTTGTTATCGTCAGCAGCGTTATTACCGCCGCCGCAGGCCACCAGGCTCAGCGCCATCAGCATGGCCAGCATCAATGCCAGAAACTTTTTCATCTTTTTCATTTCCTTTCAAAATACTTTGTTGGCTCCGCTCCGGCCTTCCTGTTTCCGGAGGCGGAGGAACGATACGAGTGGTCAACTCCTGTTGACAGTGGATACTATACACCCATTATGCATATAAGTCAACTGTTTTTTGAATATTTTTTCATCACCTTTGGTGTTTTTGGTGGTTTTGCTTCTTTATTTCACCGGTTTTTCTGTTTTTCGCAGCACTTTCGCCAATATCGAATATGTATAAATGAATATTTATGCGTATATTCCGTAAGATGCAGAAAAATCTCTGAAATAGGAATTGCACTTTTTGCATAGTATGTGATAAGATAACAGCAAAAAGTGCGGGAGGTGCGGCATGGAGCCTTTACCTTATGAAAAGAGGGGCTATCTGAACGAGCCGTTCCGGCTGTTCCATCTGGCGGACGACCGGCACGAGGAGATCGCCTATCACTATCACAGCTTTCACAAGATCATCATGCTGCTGGCGGGGCGGGCCGGATACGCCATCGAGGGCGAGCGGTACACCCTGCAGCCGGGAGACTATGTGCTGGTGGGCCGGGGCAGCATCCACCGGCCCGTGGTGGAGCGGGGCGACTTCTATGAGCGGGTGATCCTGTACATCTCGCCGGAGTATCTGCAGGAGCTGTCCAGCGAGGGCAGCTCACTGGACACCTGCTTCCGGCAGGCCCAGCGGGATTTCCGCTACGTCTATCACGCCGGAGCGGGACGGGTGCGGGAGCTGTTCACGCTGCTGGAGCAGTCCCAGCAGGAGGAGGGCTTCGGCGCGGCGCTGCTGCGGCGGGCGCTGTTCACCCAACTGATGGTGGAGGTGAACCGGGTCTCCCTGGCGGGCGACACCGTCAGCGCCGCGGCGGGAGACAGCAAGATCGTGGCCATCCTGCAATACCTGAACGCCCATCTGACGGAGGGGCTGTCCATTGACCAGCTGGCGGAGCGGTTCTACATCAGCAAGTATCACATGATGCGGCGGTTCCGGGACGAGACGGGCTACACCATCCACGGCTATCTGACGGAGAAGCGGCTGCTGCTGGCCCAACAGCTTCTGGAGCAGGGAGTACCCTCGGGCGAGGCAGCGCTGCGGTGCGGCTATCAGGAGTACTCCACCTTCTCCCGGGCGTATAAGAAGCAGTTCGGCCGCGCGCCATCGGCCGGATAGCAGGATTTGCCATATGCAAAGGCAATTTTTCCGATTTACATTTGAAAAAATGCTTATATAATAGGGGTACCAAACCTGTGTGTGAACAAGGAGGACTGAAATGAAGAACTTTCTGAAGAGCTACGGCTTTATACTGTGTATGCTGACAGGCATCGTGGCCGGTTGTCTGGTGGGCGCTTTTGCGCCGTCCTTCGGTAAGAAGATCGAATTCCTGGGCACCGTGTTCATCAACATGATGTTCTGCGTGGTGGTGCCGATGGTGTTCTGCTCCATCAGCTCCGCTATCGCCAACATGAAGAGCGTCAAGCGGGCTGGCAAGATCATGGGCGTGACCATTGCAACGTTTTTGATCACTGCCGCCATCGCCGGTGTGCTGATGTACATCGTGTGCCGCATCTTCCCGCTGGTGGACGGCAGCTATACCATCGTGGAGGGAGAGGTCGGCGAAGCGCTGGGCTTCGGCGATATGATCGTCAACTTCTTTACCAAGCCTGACTTTACCGAGCTGCTGAGCCGCCGGGCCATCCTGCCCCTGATCGTGGCGGCCGTTCTGTTCGGCTTCGGCGTGCAGATGAGCGGCGGTCCGGAGACCAAGACGGCCCAGTTCCTGGAGGACATCACCAACTGCATCATGAAGACCGTGAAGATCATCACCTACTACGCACCCGTCGGCTTCTTCGGCTTCTTTGCCAGCCTGGTGGCTACCTACGGCCCCGAGCTGATCCGCGACTACAGCCGCACGCTGGTGATCTACTATGTGATGAGCTTCGCCTACATGTTCATCTTCTTCCCCATCTATGCCCGGTTCGGCGGCGGCAGAGGCGGCGCAAAGATCATGTTCTCCAAGCTGTTCCGGCCCGCGGCGGTGTCCTTCGGCACCTGCTCCAGCGTGGCCACCATCCCCACCAACATGGAGGTGGCCGAGGAGACCGGCATCAGCAAGGATGTCAGCGACATCGTGCTGCCCATGGGCGCGACGATGCATATGGACGGCTCCGCCATGTCCGCCATCATCAAGGTGGCGTTCCTGTTCAGCGTGTTCGGCATGGACTTCTCCACCGACAAGGCCATCCTGGCCATCATTGTGGCGGTGTTCTCCTCCGTGGCTATGAGCGGTATCCCCGGCGGCGGCGGCACCGGCGAGCTGGTGGTGTGCACCATCTTCTTCCCCGACCAGCTGGCTGTGGCCTACCCCATCGCCCTGGCCATCGGCAACCTGGTGGATCCCCCTGCCACCATGGTCAACTCCGCCGGCGACTATGTGGTGTCCTTCATCGTGTCCCGCTATGTGGACGGCAAGGACTGGCTGCAGAAGAAGCTGCACGGCGAGACCAAGTAACTATTTCTCTTCTTACTGCGATAAGCAATAGCGGCGGCCCAAATGGGCCGCCGCTATTGCTTATTTTTTAACAACGTGCTACAATGGGAAAAATTTTTTCTGAAAGGAGCACGCTTATGCTGTACGAAACACTTACCATCGGCGAAAACGGGCATCTGTATTTTGCCGGACAGGACACGGTGGCGCTTGCCAAACAGTACGGCACGCCGCTGTATCTGATGGATGAAGACGGCATCCGCCGTCAGTGCCGGGTCTATCAGGAGGCGTTCCGAAAGCACTTCGGTGCCGCCAGCCGCCCCCTGTACGCCAGCAAAGCATGCTGCTTCAAGCGGATGTACGAGATCATGCAGGAGGAGGACATGGGCATCGACGTGGTGTCCTCCGGCGAGATCTATACGGCGCTGCAGGCGGGGTACGATCTGCGGGGCGCCTATTTCCACAGCAACAACAAGACCGGCGCCGACATCGCCTTCGCCATGGACAGCCAGGTGGGCTATTTCGTGGCGGACAACCGGGAGGAGATCGACGCCATCGAGGCGGAGGCCGCCCGACGTGGCATCCGGCAGAGGGTGCTGCTGCGGCTGACACCCGGCATCGATCCCCACACCTATGAGGCCATCTCCACCGGCAAGGTGGACAGCAAGTTCGGCTCCGCCATTGAGACGGGGCAGGCGGAGGAGATCACGCTGTACACCCTGGCGCAGCCCCATGTGGAGCTGATGGGCTTCCACTGTCATGTGGGCTCTCAGGTGTTCGGCGAGGATGTGTTTGAGCGGGCCGCCGTGGTGATGCTGGAGTTCATCGCCGCCATGGCGCGGAAGCACGGCTATCAGGCCCGGCAGCTGGATCTGGGCGGCGGCTACGGCGTGCGCTATGTGGACAGCGACCCGTATCTGGATGTGGACGTCAAGGTGGGGCAGGTGGCGGCGGCCATTAAAGAGGCATGCGCACGGCTGGGCATCGCCATGCCGGAGATCCACATGGAGCCGGGCCGCAGCATCGTGGGCGCTGCGGGCATGACGCTGTACACCTGCGGCACGGTGAAGAAGATCCCCGGCTACAAGAACTATATGTCCATCGACGGCGGCATGACCGACAATCCCCGGTTTGCTCTGTACAAGGCCAATTACACCTGTCTGTTGGCCAACAAGATGACGGAGCCCTGCGATTTCGAGGTCTCGGTGGTGGGCCGGTGCTGTGAGAGCGGCGACATCATCCAGGAGCATGTGATGCTGCCCGCCTCGGTGGGACGGGGCGACATCGTGGCGGTGTGCACCACCGGCGCGTACAACTACACCATGGCCTCCCACTATAACCGGCTGCCCAAGCCGCCGGTGGTGATGCTGCGCGGCGGCGAGAGCTATGTGGCCGTGCGGCGGGAGTCCTTTGCCGACCTGTGTCGAAACGACGTATAAGCAAAAAAAGAAAGCCCATATGGGCTTTCTTTTTTTGCTTATTTTCAGATGCGTTTCCACTTGGCGCCGCCGGGCACGTCGGTGACCTCGATGCCCTGGGCCTTCAGCTCGTCGCGGATGCGGTCGGCCTCGGCGAAGTTCTTGGCCTTCTTGGCATCGGCGCGGGCGCGGATGAGCTGCTCCACGGCGGCGTCCTCCTCGCCGGACTCGCTGATAACGGTGAAGCCGCCTGCCGCGGGAGCGGCCGCCGCCTGCTTGGTGCGCAGCTCCGCCGCCTTCTCCAGCAGCTTCAGGCCCAGCACGGTGTCAAAGCTGTCCAGCAGGGCCAGCTTGGTCTTGTCGTTGGTCTTGGCCTTCAGCACGTCGTACAGCACGGTGACGCCCATGGAGGTGTTCAGGTCGTTGTCCATGGCCTTCATGAACTTGGCCTTGTACTCGTCAAACACCGCCTGATCCACATCGCCCTCGTCCTTCAGGGCGGCGATCTTGGTCAGCAGCTTGTTGAAGGCCACGGTGGCGTTGTCCAGATTCTCCCAGCTGAACAGCAGGCCCTTGCGATAGTGGCTCTGGAGGCAGAAGAAGCGGTAGGCCAGAGGATCGTAGCCCTTCTGCTCCAGCAGGGAGACGGTCAGGAACTCGCCCTTGGACTTGGACATCTTGCCGTGGTCGGTGTTCAGGTGGGCCACATGGAACCACTGGGGGCACCAGGGATGGCCCAGATAGCTCTCGGACTGGGCGATCTCGTTGGTGTGGTGGGGGAAGGCGTTGTCCACGCCGCCGCAGTGGAGGTCAAGATACTCACCGTTGAACTTCATGGAGATGCCGGAGCACTCGATGTGCCAGCCGGGATAGCCCACGCCCCAGGGGGAGTCCCATTTCAGGGCCTGATCCTCGAACTTGGACTTGGTGAACCACAGGACGAAGTCGTTCTTGTTGCGCTTGTTGGTGTCCTCCTCCACGCCCTCGCGGACGCCCACGGCCAGATCGTCCTCGTTGTGGTCGTTGAAGATATAGTAGCGCTCCAGCTTGCTGGTGTCAAAGTAGATGTTGCCGCCGGCCTGATAGGCGTAGCCGGTGTCCAGCAGCTTGGTGATGATCTTGATATAGTCGTCGATGAGGCCGGTGGCGGGCTGCACCACGTCGGGGCGCTTGATGTTCAGCTTGCGGCAGTCCTCAAAAAAGGCGTCGGTGTAGTACTGGGCGATCTCCATGACGGTCTTATGCTCGCGCTTGGCGCCCTTGAGCATCTTGTCCTCGCCCTCGTCGGCGTCGGAGGTCAGGTGGCCCACGTCGGTGATGTTCATGACGCGGTTCACGTCATATCCGGCGTAGCGCAGGTACTTCTCCAGCACGTCCTCCATGATGTAGGAGCGCAGGTTGCCGATGTGGGCGAAGTGGTACACGGTGGGGCCGCAGGTATACATCTCCACATGGCCGGGGGTATGGGTGACGAACTCACCCTTCTTATGGGTGGCGGAATTGTACAGATACATGGTGGTTTCTCCTTTTATATGGTTAATTTGTAATTGGCAATATTAAAAAAAGCCTCTCAGACAGCATTGTCTGAGAGGCGAAGTAGTTATTTCGCGGTTCCACTCTCGTTTATCACTCAAGTTCGGCACTGTGACGGCGGCCAGCCGGAGGGCTTCCACATCCCCCGCGCTCCCGGACGCACTTTCTGCCCGCAGCGGGTGAAGGGGCTTTCAGCCGGTGGCCCTTTCTCTCTATCCCCGTGGGATGGACATACTCTTTCCGATCGTCGCGCTGTTCATTTGTAGCGTATATTGTAACAGTCTTTCGCCCCGGTGTCAAGCCTCTTTGGCGGTCTTGAACACGTCGGCGTTCTTTACGAAGTACTCCACGCCGGAGTACACGGTGGTCACCAGGATCACGATCTGGCAAACAATGTTCAGCCAATGGGGGATGCCGAACAGGATCAGGCAGATGCACACCATGGTGGAGGCGGTCTTGATCTTGCCGGACCAGGCGGCGGCGATGACGCGGCCCTTCTCCACGGCCACAAGGCGCATGCCGGACACGGCAAATTCCCGCACCAGCACGATGGCCAGGATCCACGCCAGCATGTCGCCCTGCTCCACGAAGCAGCACAGGGCGGCCATCACCAGGCATTTGTCCGCCAGGGGATCCATGAACTTGCCGAAGTCGGAGATCTGGTTATAGTGCCGGGCGATGTAGCCGTCGGCAAAGTCCGTCAGGCAGGCCACGATGTACACGCCCAGCGCCCAATAGCGGCTGCCGGGGAAATCCACATACATCAGCACCAGAAACACGGGGATCATCAGCACGCGGCCGATGGTCAGATAGTTGGCCATATTTTTCGGCATGGTTTTACTCCTCCCTTTCGCCCACCAGTTCGCCGTCCATGGCGCCGGTGACGCGTACCATCACGAAGTCGCCGGGGTCCACGTCGGCCTCGCTGTTGAAATAGATATGTCCGTCGATGTCGGGGCTTTCGGCGTAGCTGCGGCCCATGTACTGCATGGACTGGGGGTCGAAGCCCTCGCACAGCACCTCTACCAGATCGCCCATGCGGCTCTCGTTGAAATCGTCCATGATGCGGGACTGCACGTCCACCACCAGCTCGGCCCGGCGCTCCGCCTCGGCGGTGTCCACACGGTTGGGCATCTCTGCGGCAGGCGTACCCTCCTCCGGGGAGTAGGGGAACACGCCCGCCCGCTCGATATGAGTCTGGCGCAGGAATTCGCACAGCTCGTTGAAGGCGGCCTCATCCTCGTAGGGAAGGCCGGTGATGAGGCTGGTGCGCAGCACCACACCGGGGATCCTGGCCCGCAGCTTCTCCATCAGCGCCAGCAGGCCCGCGTGGGTCTCGCGGCGGCGCATGGCCTTCAGGATGGTGTCGCTGCAGTGCTGGATGGGCATGTCGATGTACTTGCAGATCTTCGGCTCTGACGCGATGGTGTCGATCAGCTCGTCGGTGATGGTGTCGGGATAGAGGTAGTGCAGGCGGATCCAGTGGAAGTCCAGCTTGCACAGCTCCCGCAGCAGCTCCGGCAACTTCTTCTCGTGATAGAGATCCACGCCGTAGCGGGTGATGTCCTGGGCGATGACGATGCACTCCTTCACGCCGTCCGCCGCCAGGGCCCGCGCCTCGGTCAGGATGTCCTCCATGGGGCGGCTGCGGTAGCGGCCCCGCAGCTTGGGGATGATACAGTAGGCGCAGCTATTGGAGCAGCCCTCGGCAATGCGCAGATAGGCGAAGTGAGTGGGGGTGGACAGCACCCGGGGCAGCTCCTCCACCGCGCCGTTGATGTCGCTGAAATGGGTGCAGTCCTCGCCGGCCATCACCTGCTCCACGGCGGACACGATGTCGCCGTAGTCTGCGGTGCCCATCATGCCGTCGATCTCCGGCAGCTCCGTCAGCATTTCGTCCCGGTAGCGCTGGCTCAGGCAGCCGGTCACCAGGATCTTCTTCACCTCGCCCGCCGCCTTCAGCTCCGCGGCGGAGAGGATCGTCTCGATGGCCTCCGTCTTGGCGCTGTCGATAAAGCCGCAGGTGTTGATGACCACCACGTCGCTGCCGTTGACATCCTCCTGCACGGTCATGCCGGCCTGCAGGCACATGGCCATCATCTGCTCCGTATTGACGCGGTTTTTGTCGCAGCCAAGGGAGATAAAGGATACTTTCATCGTTTTCCTCGTTTCTATTCGTCGATTTCTTCGCCCAGGCGGTTCAGGGCCGGGCGGATGTCGCTCCAGGAGAAGCCTCGGCGCAGCAGGGCGTCGCTGAGCTTTTTCAGCGCGGCGCGGTCGGGCGTTCTGCCGCCCAGCTTCCTGCGCAGGAAGCGGTCGATGGCGTCGGTGCTGTCGGGCAGTTGGGCAAGCGCGTCGTCCCACAGCTCACGGGGGACGCCCCGCTTCTGCAGCTCCTGGCGCACGCGGCCCGGGCCGTAGCCGGAGGCGGCGTAGTGCCGGGCGATGACCCCGGCGTAGGCGGCGTCGTCCACCGCGCCCAGGGACGTCAGCCACTCCACCGCCTCCTCGGCGGTGTCAGGCGCAATGCCTTTACGGTTCAGCTTATCCGCCAGCTCCTTACGGGACATCATCCGGCCCGAGGCCAGTTGGGCGGCCTTTACCCGACCCTCTGACCGTTTGCCGGATGCTTCTAATTGTACCACAAGCTGGGGGGATAAGTCCATACCCGGATACAAGCCAAATTGCAGGAGCTCATGACCGGTGATCCGGAGGGGGTCGCCCTCCTCCAGATACACCAGCACGCGCTCCTGCACATGTTTGGAATTTTCGATCCGTGTGATCCTCATTCGTCGCTGTCGTCAAAGTCGTCGGCAGAGACATCCACGGCGCGGCCCGCGGCACGGGCGGCGATCTTGGACTGGTTGCCCATCAGCTTATGGAAATTCTCGCGGACGTTCTTCTCCAGCGCCGCGGCGGCCTCGGGATTCTGGCGGAAGTACTCCTTGGCGGCGTCCTTGCCTTGGCCCAGGCGCACGTCGCCCAGGCTGAACCAGGAGCCGCTCTTCTGCACCAGATCCAGCTTGACACCCAGGTCGATGAGCTCACTGAGCTTGCTGATGCCCTCGCCGTACATGATGTCGAACTCCGCCTCACGGAAGGGAGGCGCCACCTTGTTCTTCACCACCTTGGCCCGGACGTGGTTACCCACCACCTCGCCGCCGGCCTTGAGGGTCTCCACCCGGCGGACATCAATGCGGACGGAGGCGTAGAACTTCAGCGCCCGGCCGCCGGTGGTGACCTCGGGGTTGCCGTACATGACGCCCACCTTCTCGCGGAGCTGGTTGATGAAGATGACGATGGTATTGGTCTTGTTGATGATGCCGGTCAGCTTGCGGAGGGCCTGGCTCATCAGGCGGGCGTGAAGGCCCACGAAGCTGTCACCCATCTCGCCCTCGATCTCGGCGCGGGGCACCAGGGCCGCCACGGAGTCCACCACCACCACGTCGATGGCGCCGGAGCGCACCAGGGCCTCGGTGATCTCCAGGGCCTGCTCACCGGTATCCGGCTGGGAGATCAGCATGTCCTCCACATTGACGCCCAGGGCCTTGGCATAGGTGGGATCCAGGGCGTGCTCGGCGTCCACGAAGGCCACCTCGCCGCCCATCTTCTGGGCCTCGGCCAGCACATGGAGGGCCAGGGTGGTCTTACCGGAGGATTCCGGGCCGTAGATCTCCACCACGCGGCCGCGGGGCAGGCCGCCGATGCCCAGTGCCAGATCCAACGCCAGGGAGCCGGTGGGGATAGCCTCTACATTGGCCACGTTGCCGTCGCCATAGCGCATGATGGAGCCCTTGCCATACATCTTCTCGATCTGCTGCATGGCGGTCTCGATCGCTTTTTTCTTATCCGCATTGACGGGCGCTGCCGCCGGTGCTTCCTTCTTCGCTGCCATGGGTTCTCCTCCTTTTATCTCTCCGTCATTCGGTATCAAATACGCTTTCATGAAGGGTGCCGTATACCACGCGGGGGATGCCCGCCGTGTCCGGCACCACCTCGATATCGCCGAAGCCCTGGGCGCGCATGATGCGCAGCACGTCGTCGGCCTGGCCGATGCCCACCTCGAAATACAGGCGGCTGCCGGGGTGCAGGGCCGTGCGCCATTTGTCGCTGATGGCCCGGTAGAAGTCCAGACCGTCGTCGCCGCCCTTCAGGGCCGTCATGGGCTCGTAGTCCCGGACGGACACGTCCAGGCCGGCGATGTCGCCGTCAGGGATGTAGGGCGGGTTGCTGACGATGCAGTCAAACTCGCCGAAGCGGGGTGGCGGGCCGTCAAGGGCATTCACTTGCCAGGGCATCACCTGGGCCGTCAGGCCGCAGCGGCGGATGTTCTGGCGGCAGACCCGCAGGGCGTCCTCCATCAGCTCACCCAGCACCACATGGCTGCCGGGGCAGAATTTCGCCACCGCCAGACCCACGCAGCCGCTTCCGGCGCACAGATCCAGCACACGGGGCTCATCCAGGGTCTTTACGAAGCCGATGGCCTGCTCCGCCAGCACCTCGGTATCGGTGCGGGGGATCAGCACGCTCTCGTTGACGTCCAGATCCATGCCGCAGAAGCTCCACTCGCCGATGAGATAGGCCAGGGGCTCCCCCGCCAGGTGGCGGCGCATCAGGGCGCGGGCACGCTCCTCCACGTCCTGTGGGACGTACAGGCGGCTGTCACGCAGCAGCTCCTGCCGGGTCTTTCCGGCGGCGAAGGCCACCAGCTCCCGCGCCTCCAGCGTGGCGGCGTCGATGCCGGAGCGGTGCAGCTCCTGCCGGATATCCATATACAAATTGTTATATGTTGTCGCCATAATACGAATTGTTGTCAGTTTTGTCGATTTTGACCTTTACCACTTGTCCTTGCCCTGCTCCTCCGGCAGCACCAGCTTCATGGCCTCGATGGCCACCTCCAGCATGGAGTCGTCCGGCTCGTTGGTGGTGAAGTTCTGCATCCACATGCCGGGGGCGGACAGGATCCGGGTCAGCTTATTGTCATGGGCGCCCACGGCACGGTTGAACTCGTAGGTGATGCCCACCACAGGCACCAGCAGCAGCAGCTTCACGCCGATGCGTACCCAGATATTCTGCCAGTTGATGTAGGGGAACACGAGGCTGGACACCAGGATGGAGACGATGATCACCACGAACAGGAAGCTGGTGCCGCAGCGGGGATGGTGCTTGGGCTGGATGCGGGCGTTCTCCACCGTCAGGGGCAGGCCCGCCTCGTAGCAGAAGATGGTCTTATGTTCGGCCCCGTGGTAGCAGAACACCCGGCGCACGTCCTTCTGCTTGGAGCACAGGATGAGATAGGCCAGGAAGATCAGCACCTTTACCACGCCTTCGATCAGGTTGTGGAGGGCCGCGCTCTGGGCGTGGAACAGTCCGGCGATGAAGGTGGGCAGCAGCATGAACAGCACCAGCGTCATGCCCAGAGACAAAATCACCGAGAAGGCCACCAGTACATTCTGCAGCTTTTCCGCCGGGACGTGCTTTTCCAGCCACTGGTCAAACTTGCTGGGCTGGGTGCTCTCGTCATCGGGGAAGTAGTCCGCCGAGAACATCAGCGCCTTGACGCCGGTGATGATGGAGCTGATGAAGGTGGCCATGCCCCGGATGATGGGCCAGCCCAGAATGGGGAATTTATCCTTGATGAATTTCCGCTCCGTCACCTTGGTGACCAGCCCCTCGGGGGCGCGGACGACGATGGCGTCCTTCTCCGGTCCGCGCATGAGGATACCCTCGATCAGCGCCTGGCCGCCGATGGTGGTGCGGAAGGTTTCTTGCTTTTTTTCTGCCATGGGAGTTCCTTTCTTACAAGTATAGCACAAAATTTTTAGATTGCAACACTTGTTCCATCAATTCTTTTCTTTTTCGTGGTGGGCCCGGTGCCCAATGGGCAGGCGGATGGTGACGATGCAGCCGCCGCCCTTGGCGTTTCCGATGGCCAGCGTGCCGCCGTGAAGGCGGATGATCTCGTCGCACACCGCAAGGCCAATGCCGCTGCCCCGGGCCTTGGAGGCGCCCTTATAGAACTTCTCCTTCACATGGGGCAGATCCTCCGCCGGGATGCCGTGGCCGTAGTCCCGGATGGTGATGATATAGTGATTGCCCCGGCGCACCAGGCGGGCGTCGATCCGCCTGCCGCTGCCGCCGTGCTTGGCGGCGTTGTCCAGCACATTGCAGAATACCTGCTTCAGCCGCTCGGAGTCGCCGGTGATGGTCTCGTCATACATATCGTCACAGCGGTACTCCAGCTGGATGCCCTGCTGCTTGAAGATCTCGCGGTAGGTATACACCGCGTCCTCGAACTCCGCCTGCAGATCCACCTGCTCCAGATGCAGGGTGAAGCGTCCGTCGGCGATCTTGGAGAAGTCCAGCAGCTCCTCCACCATATTGGTCAGGCGGCCAGACTCCTTCACGATGATGCTCAGGCCCCGGCGCAGGGATTCCGGGTCGCCGCCCTCGTCCGCCAGCAGCGTCTCGCCCCAGCCGTTGATGGCCGTCAGCGGCGTGCGCAGCTCGTGGGACACGGAGGAGATGAACTCCGACTGCAGCTTCTCGTTTTCGCCGATCTTCAGGGACATATCGTTGATGTTGTCCACCAGCTCGCCCATCTCGTCGGCGTAGCGGTTGGGGATCTGATAGCCGTAGCTGCCGCCGGAGATCTGCTTGGCCGCCTCGCTGACGGCGGAGATGGGGGCCACCACGTTATTGATCAGCAGCAGGCTGGAGATGACGATGACGAAGATCACCGCCGCCATGATGGCCAGGATGATCAGCACCGTCAGCAGCACCTGGCTGTCCAGATTCCGGGTGGCGGTGACGAACCGCATGACGCCCACCACGCGGCCGTTGAATTTCAGCAGGCCCGAGGCGGCGATGATCTTCTCCCCCGTGGCGGGATCCACGCCGTGGAAGCTGCTGACCTTACCGCTGCTGAGGGCGTCGGTGATGTCCTTTGTGCCGGGGGCGGAGCCCACCATCAGACTGCGGGTGGAGACCTCCACCCGGCCGTCACGGTCAATGAACTGCAGTTCGATCCGGTCGCTGTCCTCGAAGCTGTTGGCATAGAGGGTGGCGCTGCGGTAGTATTCGTCGTAGCTGGTCATGGCGTAGGTGTTGAAATACTCCGTGCTGGCGGTGGCCTTAGCCTCCAGCGCGCTGCTGGCATTGGCGTAATAGTTGCTGCCCAGGGCGATGGAAACCAGCGCCGCGATCAGCACCAGGATGGTGATGACCGGCAGGATACTGCTGACGATCCAGCGGCGGCGCAGGCCGATGGCCCGCCTGGGCTGGGCCGTCTGCTCCGGCAGTCCGGTCAGTTTTGTCACAGGTCTCCCCCTCCCTTCCGGTCAGTCTTTCCGGGCTTACTCGCCCCATTTATAGCCAAAGCCCCACACGGTGGTGATATAGGTGGGGTTGGCGGTGTCGTCCTCGATCTTCAGCCGCAGGCGGCGGATGTTCACATCCACGATCTTCAGCTCGCCGAAATAGTCGTGGCCCCAGACGGTGTCCAGGATCTCCTCGCGGCTGAGGGCCTTGCCTGGATTCTCCATAAACAGCTTCATCAGGCCGTATTCCACCTGGGTCAGCTTCACCCGCTGGCCGTTTTTCTCCAGCGTGCGGTTGCGCAGGTTCAGGGTAAAGGGCGGGCTGGTCAGCTCGCCGGACTTCTCCTCCGGCTCCGCGCCGCCGCTGCGGCGCATCAGGGCGTCCACACGGGCCGTCAGCTCGGCCGGGGAAAAGGGCTTGGTCACATAGTCGTCGGCACCGGTCATCAGGCCGGTCACCTTGTCCATCTCCTGGGAGCGGGCCGTCAGCATGATGATGCCGATGTTGGCGTCGTTGGCCCGCAAACGGCGGCACACCTCGAACCCGTCGATGCCGGGCAGCATCACATCCAGCAGCGCCACCCGGATGTCCTTCTGGGCCTTCAGCTTTTCCAAAGCCTCCTCGCCGCTTTCCGCCTCTACCACCTCGTAGCCCGCGCGGCGCAGGTTGATGACGATAAAGCCGCGGATATTGGCTTCATCCTCCAGTACCAATACCTTTCTCATCACATTCTCTCCTTCTGTCCCTCAGCCGTTGGAGGGCTGCCATGTACTGACGGCCAGGTGGAATTCTTCCTTCACCTTGTCGATGTTCACGCCGTACTCCAGCGCCGTTTCGTATAGCTCTACGGAATAGATCGTTCCGGGCAGACGCCACAGCAGCATCCTGTCGCCCATCACGGCACGGGTCTCCCGATTCTCGTTGGTAATGGTATACAGCGCCAGCACCGGCTTTCCGTCCAGCGACAGGGTCACCTGGTTTTCACCGGCCACGGTCTCCTCCGTCTCCGCGCTGACACGGCCCCACCAGATACCAGGCATCTGGAAATACCAGCCGCCGCTCTGACAGTGATAGGTCTGCGCCACGACGATCTCCCCGCCCATGCGGTTATACTGCACCCAATAGGTCAGTGTGTCGTTGCCGCTACCCCAGGCGTCCGGGCACGGCACCTCTGTGACGCCGTCGTCATTGATGTCCTGGGGCAGCAGCTGGCGATAGGGCTGCACCACGCTGGTCCTGCCCGTGGCACTGTCCGCCATCAGGTTGGTCATGCCCCAATAGCCCTCCCAGGTCAGGATATCCGTCACGGCCCGGTTGTCGTCGTTGATGCCTGTGACAAAAACCGCCGGACGGCCTCCCACAAGCGTCCCCTTTACCACGCTGCCGCGGTTGAGGTCGGCCATGGTGCTGGACAGACCGCAGCGATAGGCTACTGCCAGAATATTGGTCTGCCAGGTATAGATCTCCGCCAGAGGCGTACCGTCGCTGTCGCTGCGCATGACAAAGAGGGCGGGCGGTTCATAGGCATTGAGGTTCTGCACCACAAAGCGGGTATAGCTGCTGCTCATCAGCGGGATGGCCTCGCGGCCGATGTTGTACACCGTCACGTTCTGCACGGTGCTGCTGATCCGCCAGCCCACCACCAGTTCATTCCGTCCGTCGCCGGTCAAGTCCTCATAGTACACGCTGTCGATGCTGCTGCCGCTGCTCTCCACCGTGCACAGCAGCTCATAGCTCTCATTCGGCTTTTCAAACACCAGGATCTTCAGCGGCTTCTCGTCATTGGCCTTGCGGAGGAATACCACCGCCTCCTGGGTACCGTCGCCGTTGAGATCCACCATCTGCACGGACTGGATGTTCTGTCCGGCTGTGGGGGCGGCGTACTCATAGCCGCCGGAGATCATCTGCTCGATCTGCTGGTTCAGTCCGGTATACTCGTCCGGCACCCGGGGCAGCGTAAACATATCCTCCACGGAATTGTTCATGCCGCAGGCGCTCAGCACCCACAGCAGCGCCGCCAGCATCCACAGCAGCACTGCGCGCCGGATGGTTCTTTTCATACCCGTCCCCTCCTTTCACACGGCTCGCATAGTCCGTTACATACCTTTTCGATGGTATCATACCACATCTCCCCCTCTTTTGGTAGTCCCAGTTTTTTGATTTCTGACGGATTTACAGTAAATTTACACTTGCAATTATCGTCGCTGTCCGGTATAATGTTTCTGTTCCGTTGCCGGTGTGATGGAATTGGTAGACGTAGTGGACTCAAAATCCACCGCTGGCGACAGCGTACCGGTTCGAGTCCGGTCACCGGCACCAGAAGCGCCCGACCTCCTGTGAGGCCGGGCGTTTTCTTCGGCTGTATCATCAGTATTACTATCATCCGTTATAACATTCTATAGCTTTACTTTTCTTGTTAATTATTCTACTATATAGTCACAGCAAGAGAAAAACACCTCTGCAAACAAAACTACTTATTAAGGAGGAAACTACCATGAAAAACATCGCTGCTTACATTATCATCTGCATCGTCTCCCTCGTGATGGTGGTGGCGACCGCCTTTTTGATGACCGCCGCCGACGCTCCCATCCGCGAAGCCGGTTACTATCTGCCCCTGGTGTTCGGCGCCGTATTCACCTGGAGCACCGCCAAGGCCAATCTGCTGGAACGTGAACATGAGATCCGCAGCAACCGCGCCTTCACTCCCAGCCACGCCGCCGCGTAACCCTTATCTGACCATCTGTTTTCTCTCTCAAATAAACAAACCGCGTCCGGGTCGTATGACCCGGACGCGGTTTGTTTCAGTCTGTCAAAGAACTACCCAAGCACCCCTGTTTCTGGTATAATAAAGGAAAC
>ERZ827520.2144-NODE-2144-length-19442-cov-6.020220_pt1 | contig 19442 bp, 17 predicted proteins | sample MGYA00519581_ERZ827520 | MGnify/ENA primary metagenome ERZ827520 (study PRJEB31778, sample SAMEA3449339) | human gut metagenome | biome: human gut; feature: human-associated habitat; material: faeces | place: United Kingdom | collected 2010/2012 ...
GAAGTCATCAAAAACATCATTCTTGAGAAATTGCATTAGCGGGTGGAATGTACGAGAGTAATTTTATTCTCAGATATTTGGAGGTTGTTCTACTTATTCGTACCTTTGAACCCGAGAAATGCAAGCGAGCAAATCTCACAGCAATAGCTATGAGTATTCTCAAAATACTCTCCTATGGCTACAATTTGGCTACAATTAAATCTTAGAGGAATATAAACAACTACGATATAAGGAGTTAGAAGGCTTGGTTTACAACCCTCTCTCTCCGCAACAATAATAATCAAACTAGAAATAATCAACTAACACAACTATCGCAATGAAAAAGTTATTTGCAACGTTATCATGCATGGCTCTACTCACACTGGGCCTCACACAGATGACCTACGCACAGGAGGCTGCTCCAGCAGCTGGAGACTCTGCAACCACAGAGGAGGTAACTCCATCTACCGTTGATGAGGCTGTCGAGGCTGACATGGCAGTTGTTATGGAGCAGGATGCTACAGCAGACCAGGATCAAGGCTTCCATCAGGCTCTCAAGAAGAAGTTCATCGAGGGTGGTGCAGACTTCATGGCACTCATCGCACTAGTGCTCATCCTCGGTCTTGTCCTCTGCCTAGAGCGTATCATCTACCTCAACCTAGCAGACAACAACTACGAGGCCTTCCTCCGCAAGCTCGAGGAGGCACTCAATCGTGGTGATATGAATGGTGCTAAGGAGATCGCACGTAACACTCGTGGTCCCGTTGCTTCTATCGCTTATCAGGCACTCATGCGCTTTGATCAGGGCATCGATGTTGTTGAGCGCTCTATCGTCTCTTACGGAGGTGTACAGGGTGGACTTCTTGAGAAGAACCTCTCATGGATCACGCTCTTCATCGCTATCGCTCCTTCACTCGGATTCCTTGGTACCGTCGTTGGTATGGTCATGGCATTCGATAAGATCGAGAAGGTCGGTGATATCAGCCCAACGGTCGTCGCAGGTGGTATGAAGGTGGCTCTGATTACGACCATCGGTGGTCTGATCGTTGCTATGATCCTTCAGATCTTCTACAACTACATCCTATCTAAGGTTGAGTCTATCCTCAATCGTATGGAGGATGCCTCTATCACGCTAGTAGACTTTGCTATCAAGTACAACCTCCATAAGTAATACGCAACCATGGCAGTAACCAAAATTCGTAAGATCTCTAGCTGGACGCTACTAGGACTCATAGTAGTCTCCGTTGCGGTCTGCCTTGCGTTTTTCGTCGGGGGAGTCGAGCTAGATGCTTCGGGCAATAAGGTCTATGCCAATACAGACTTAGTCTTGTATTGGGGCTATGCTCTCGTTGCGCTGACGCTCATAGCGACCCTTGTGTTCGCTATCGCCTCCCTAATCCAAGGATTCCGCACTAATCCTAAGAAGGCTCTACAGGGTCTCTTAGTCTTTATCCTATTGATAGTCATACTGGGTGTTTCCTACGCTATAGGTGATAGTACTCCCATGTCTGTCAATGAGGACTCAGCACAGTATAATACTCCAGGGTGGCTCAAGACCATTGATATGTGTATCTACACAGCTTACACGCTCGTGGTTCTTATCATAGTAGGTGTCATCTGGGGTGGTATCCGTAAGAGTCTATCCAAGTAAGTAATCAAACATCAGTAAAGAGCAATGTCTAGAACTAAAAAGAAGGTACCCAGTATCAATGGGTCATCCATGGCCGACATCTCTTTTATTCTTCTGATCTTCTTCTTGATTACTACTTCAATGGACACCGATCAGGGACTAAAGAGGCGCCTACCGCCGTTGGTTCCCCCCGAGCAGCAGCAACAGGATATTGAGATACGTGACCGTAACGTATTGCGTATCCTTGTGAACCGCTCGGATCAGATAGCTATCATCAAGAAAGATGCGTCAGGACGTGACGATATGGCTATCGTACCTCTAGATAGGCTTAAAGATCGTACTGTCGAGTTCATCCTCAACCCCCAGGATCTGCCACATCTCCCAGAGAAGGAGACACGCTACATCGCTGGACTAGGGGATCGCGTTGTGACGACATCATCGTATGCTATCTCGCTCAAGAACGAGGTCGAGACCAGCTACCAGATGTATATCGATGTACAGAACGAGCTACTCCGAGCTTACAATGAGGTATGGGATATCGTCGCTCAGAAAGAGTTTGGTCAGCCATATGATGACCTGACACCTGATAAGCAGAAGATTGTTGTCGACTGCTATCCGATGCACATCTCTGAGATGCCACTCAATTCGTAAACTTCAACTTATAGCGCATAATTATGGGAAAGTTCAAACAAGCTGGAGGGCGTACGATGCCTGAGCTGAATACCTCCTCACTGCCAGACTTGATTTTTGCCTTTCTGTTCTTCATCATGATGGTGACGAGTATCCGAGAGGTGACTCCTAAGGTTGCCTTTCAGAATCTCCCCACAGCGACTGAGCTCACCAAGTTGGAGGAAAAGTCTCTTGTATCCTTTATCTATGTAGGTAAGCCTATTCCTGAGCTACAGGCTAAGTTTGGTACAGCACCAGCTATCCAGCTCAACGATCAGATTACCACAGATCCCTCTGCCGTCTATGGCTTTGTCAAGGACGAAGAGGCCCAGATACAGGATGAGCGTCGCAAGTTGATGACCGTCTCTATCAAGGGCGATGCATCTACCAAGATGAAAATCATAGCAGATATCAAGAATGAGCTACGTCGTGCTGACGCATTGAATATATCATACTCAGCAAGACCTAAGCGAGATAACTAGAAGAGACACATTGCGCTAAGCAATAGACTCTCTCACTCAATAGGAGGAGGGTGCCACAGAAATAAAGCTGGCATCCTCCTCTTCTTTTTCTACTTGCTGTGAGCATCCCGTTTCCAAAGCTGAAGCGTTTTTGGAACTTAACAAATAGGGGAGGAGGGGGTAGGGAGGCTCTGACTTTCTACCGAAGAAATGAGAAATCGCTACGGATGCGGCGGCAAATTCTTCCGAACTTTGATTTGCTTCTTCCGAAGTTTCATTTCATTCTTCCGAACTTTCATATCCGGTTTCCGTGGGGAATATTTACTTTCTAGCCAGCTATTTCGTCTTTCCTCCCTAGATACCTGGGTGTAGAGGTATCGTTGACCAGCTCAAGTCACTTGATTTTGGTAGATCAAGGTGTGGAAATTCGCTTTAGAGAGCGGTGGATAGGAAGGATAAAGCGCTTTGTCCATCGCTTTTTGCTATCTTTGTGGCATGATTGTAAAGAGTCGGTATGAGGCACCTTGAGAGCCTGTGCACGACTATACGAAACGAAATGACATTGCTCTGAGTAAGCAACAGACAACAATAAAGGAAAAATAAGAATGGTTCGAGTTAGATTTGCACCTAGTCCTACGGGTCCACTACATATAGGTGGCGCACGGACAGCACTCTTCAATTATCTCTTCGCGCGTCATCATGGTGGCACGATGGTGCTACGTATAGAGGATACGGATAGTAAGCGCTTTGTGCCTGGAGCTGAAGACTATATTATCGAGGCGCTACAGTGGCTAGGGATAGAGATCGACGAGGGTATAGGCAGTGACAATCAGCCTTACGGTCCCTATCGTCAGAGTGAGAGACGGGAGATCTATCGTGAGTATGTGCAGCAGCTCATAGAGCGTGGCGCTGCTTACTATGCTTTTGACACTGTTGAGGAGCTGGAGCAGGCACGGCAGGAGATGCCCAACTTTAGCTATGATGCTGCAACTCGCTCTAAGATGCGCAATAGCCTTTCGCTCCCTAGCGAGGAGGTGACTCGTCTGCTAGAGTCTGGTGCGGAGTATGTGGTGCGCTTTAAGGTAGACCCAGACCGAGAGGTTGAGGTCGACGACTTGATCCGTGGCAAGGTGGTCATCAGCTCTACACAGCTAGACGACAAGGTCCTCTACAAAAGTGCCGATGACCTGCCTACCTACCATCTAGCCAACATTGTAGATGATCACTTGATGCAGATCACGCATGTGATCCGTGGTGAGGAGTGGCTCCCTAGTGCTCCGCTGCATGTCTTGCTCTACGAGGCTTTCGGCTGGCAGGACTCGATGCCACAGTTTGCCCACCTGTCGCTCCTCTTGAAGCCTCAGGGGAGTGGTAAGCTGAGCAAGCGTGATGGCGATAAGCTAGGCTTCCCGGTCTTCCCATTGGAGTGGTGCAGTCCTGAGGATGGCTCTATCTCGATGGGTTACCGCGAGCAGGGTTATCTACCAGAGGCTGTGAGCAACTTCCTCGCTCTACTGGGGTGGAATCCTGGTACCGATCAAGAGCTCTTTGCAGATCCGCAAAAGGCTATTTCGTCTGAGCTGATCTCCGCTTTTTCGCTAGATCGCTGCAGTAAGAGTGGCGCACGCTTTGACTTTGAAAAGGCCAAGTGGTTCAACCACCAGTACATACAGATCGTCCCCGTAGAGCGACTCGTCGCATACCTTCGTCCTGCTCTGAGTGAGCGTGGCTTGAACCCTACCGATGAGCAGCTACAAGACGTACTCCTGACGGTGCGAGATAAGGCGCAGCTACTCCCAGACTTACTTCCTGAGGTGCTTTACTTCTTTGTGGCGCCTACTGAGTATGATGCTAAGGGGCTCAAGAAGCACTGGAAGGCGGAGACGCCTGGCTACTTACAGCAGATGATCACGCTCCTGGAGGGGCTCCCGAGTGATGCTTCGCTAGAGACGATCGAGCAGGCTCTTTACGACAAGATCAATGGTGATGAGCTTCCCATGGGCAAAGTGATGAATGGTATACGTATGGCGCTCGTGGGCGAACCGCGTGGAGCGCGTATCCATGAGATCATCCACTTGCTGGGTATCCCCGAGAGTGTGCGACGTATGCAACGAGCTATAGCGGAGATCCAGCTATAGCTTACCTGTACGGCAGTAATCAATGAACTAAACTTTAGATATAACGACTGAATCATGAGTTTGCGTATCAACAAACTTCTGAGCGATGCTGGCATCGGATCGCGCCGTGAAGTGGAGAAGTACATCGTCGCTGGACGTGTCATGCTCAATGGCGAGCGAGCTGAGCTAACGGATATCGTGGTAGAAGACGATATCGTCACGCTAGACGGCGAGGAGCTCCCTGTCAATGACATCCTGCGTGAGGCTCTCTCAATGAAGCACTACCTAGAGGCTCAGCAGGAGGACCGAGAGGCTAGAGAGGCTGCTCGAGAGTACTCCTCACGAGGTGGAGGCCGTCCCAATCGCCCTGCTAAGTCTGGTCCTAAGAGAATGAGATCAGACCGATATAGCGATGAGCCTAGAGAGCCTAAGGGACATGCTAAGGGCAATAAACCTTACAAAGCTAAGGGGGGTGATCCCCATGGCCGTCGACGTGACAATCGAGGCAAAGACTTTAACGGTGACGATAGGTGGTGAGACCCATCAACTATCATGTCGCTGGATATGAATAGGTAGAAAAGAGAAGAGTACGAAAGGATGCAGATCACGTTGGTCAGACATACGGCAGTGGCGCCCGAGTGGCAGGTCGTTTGCTATGGCAATACAGATATACCGCTGGCAGCTACATTTGAGGAGGAGGCTCCTCGTGTGGCTGCTCAGATAGATCTGTCTCTCTATGACCGCATCCTCTCCAGTCCTCTATCTCGTGCGCTACGGCTGGCGCGCTATTGCGTACCCGAGGGTACCCATATAGAGGTGGACGATCGCCTGAAGGAGATGAACTTTGGCGATTGGGAGGGGCAGCCTTGGACTAGTATCCTGGAGACCGAGCAGGAGGTGTCAGCCTTCTTTGAGTACTTCATTGATCGGCCAGCCCCTAGAGGTGAGTCGCTCCGTGACTTGGCTCAGCGTGTTGCTGATCTACTCGATGAGCTCTACAGATCAGGTGCTCAGCGGGTACTCCTCTTTTCGCATGGCGGTGTCGTCAACGCTGTGCGATCTATGGCGGGGCGCATCACGCTGCAAGAAGCTTTTGCCCAGATCCTACCCTATGGGAGTGTGACAACGATCGAGCTAGATGACCTTATTCATATAGACCAGATAAGGCTCTGATGAAGGTCTCTTGCTTGTGTGCGAAACTAACATCTAGAGGAGGTAACTGACATGGAGAAGCGAATCATTTCGACCATGATCGTCTTGCTTGTTGCTATTGCGACGGTAACTATACTGTTGCAGTTGCGCAACTTCAAGTATATTGCCGATCTCTACAACGAATACTTCGAGACTTTGGCTCAGCGAGCTCTGAGCGAGGTGTCTCGTTCGTTGGAGCAAGATGAGGTGGAGCGTCAGTTGCGCATGCTACTCACGCAGGACGATGTGCAGCGACTAGGACTGAGTGATGATACGCTTCAGTCTCCTGGTGTCGCCTCTAGCGCCTTCTCGTCAAGCTATATGTCCGATGGTAGCGAGGTGTGGAATGGTTACGGCAATGCTGAGCGTGCCACCTGTCCGCCATGGGCCGAGGCTCGTGTGAAGGGGCAGAGCGAGGAACATACGAAAGTGTTGCAGAGCAAGCTACTCAACACCTACTTCTACCATCGTAGCCTCCTTGATGAGACAGTCCTGCGTACCATCCTCCAACGCAACAATGAGCCCCTCCGTCAGCGCGTCAGTGTGAGCTTTCTGCAGAGAGCACTAGCGCATGAGCTGGCTCAGGTGGGTATCACAGAGGCCTTTGAGTTTACCCTCTATGACAGTGACGGTCAAGCGGTCTATACGACGGTCTCTGACAGATATGAGCATTCGCTCAGACCGCCTCTAGTAGTGCGTAAAGACTTATTCGCAAGCTCCAGTGCCTATATAGAGACGGAGTCTGGAGAGTTGGATTTGCCCTATATTGAGGTGACTTTTCCAGAGCACAGCCGGCATATAGGCACGCTCATCTATACGTTGCCCTCGGCGGGTACACTGCTCGTGATTATCGTCCTCAGTGTGCTAGCTGTTACGATCCTCTTACGACACAAGCACTACCTGCGGGAGCGCAAAGACTTCGTCAGCAATATGACGCATGAGCTCAAGACCCCCGTGAGCTCCATACGTCTAGCGTGTGAGATGCTCGAAGACCCCTCACTCGAGCAGTCGGAGGATCGACGCAAGCGTATCACCCAGACGATGCTTAAGGAGGTAGATCGCCTCACACTACTAGTGGATCAGGTCTTGCAGTCATCTATGATGGAGCGAGGTGTGCTCAAGAGCTACCCTGTAGAGCTTGACGCTCACGAGGAGATCAGAGACCTGAGCAGTGCCTATGCCATGAAGATCAACAGTGCTCATGGCGAGCTGGTCCTGGCGCTGGAGGCGGAGCATCATATGCTCATGTGTGACAGGATAGCCTTTCAGAACGTTATATCTAATGTGATAGACAACAGTCTGAAGTATCGCAAGGAGGACACCCCGCCGATCATCACGCTCACCACGCATAGCGACAATGCCAATCTTATCATTGACATAGAGGACAACGGTATCGGTATCTCTCGTCAGGATAGAGGGCATATCTTCGATCAGTTTTATCGAGTCCATACGGGCGACCGTCATGATGTCAAGGGCTTTGGTCTCGGGCTCGCTTATGTGCAGCGAGCTATCCAGGCTATGGGAGGCGAGGTCAAAGTCTTTAGCAAGCTCGGTGTAGGCACCAAGATGTCGCTACGCATACCTTACCTCACGAAGAGTAAATCAAAGATAGTAAACAAGTAAAAGTAAACTATTCTTATTCACGAACATCTAACTAACTACAAACTAGAGAATTCACAACAAATAAATAAAACCCTATGAATAACAAAGAGATTAGAGTATTCCTCTGTGAAGACGATGAGAGCTTAGGCATTATGCTTCAGGAGTATCTTATAGCTAAGGAGTATGAGGTAGACCTCTTTACAGATGGAGAGATGGGACTAGAGGCCTTTCGCCAGAAGAAGTACGATCTATGTCTCATTGATATTATGATGCCAAAGATGGATGGCTTCGAGCTAGCCAAGGAGATTCGTACCCTTGAGCCCGAGATCCCCATCATCTTTGTCACTGCCAAGGATCAGAAGAAGGACATCCTCGCAGGCTTCAAGCTAGGAGCTGACGACTACATCACGAAGCCCTTTAGCATGCAAGAGCTAGAGGCTCGTATGGAGGCTATCATGCGCCGTATCATCGGTGATGGACATGAGCATCAGCAGTTCTATCAGCTAGGCAAGCTCCTCTATGATACCAAGAAGCAGTCCCTAACGACTGAAGACGGACAGGTCTTCACACTCACTACAAAGGAAAATGAGCTACTGACGCTCTTCTGCGTTTACGCCAATGAGACCCTCGAGAGAGAGTATGCGCTGAGGACGATCTGGTCTGACGCCAACTACTTCAACGCACGTAGCATGGATGTCTATGTGACCAAGCTCCGTAAGATCCTCAAGGTCGATCCCTCACTGGAGATCAAGAACGTACACGGCAAGGGCTATCGTCTCGTCACGCCTATCCAAGAGATAAGCGAGGACCAGATCAAGAGAGTTTAGTCCCCCAGCCAGGTCATCACAAGAGAAGTGGCGACGGAGGTACCTGCGAGTACCTTCGTCGCCACTTGCTTTTTTGGGGGGAGGGGCGAGCGCTTAGTCAGCCCGACTAGTTTGCTTGTTTAGCCTTCCGCCGTTGGTGTCTATTACCCACAGCCAGCACCGTGATATAGCCCACGATACCAGAGATAAGGCTACCCGTCAGGATGCCCAGCTTAGCCTCGCTGAGCCAGTCCAGATGAAGGTGCACATCGTACGACAGGCTGGCGATAAACATGGAGACCGTAAAGCCGATACCGCCCAATATAGATACCGCAAAGAGCATCGCTGGGTAGACCCCATCGCTCCACTTATGTTGCGTCAGTAGGATATAGACATAGGTGAAGAGGAAGATACCCATAGGCTTACCGATGAAGAGCCCCAGCATGACTGCAAAGGGGAGCGTCGATATGTCGCCCATACTGAAGGTTGAGAAGTCAATGCCCGCATTGACAAACGCAAAGACAGGCAGGATCAAGTAGTTCACCCAGCCCGTGAGCGCATGCTCTAGGCGCTGTACTGGAGGGATAGCCGATGCAGCCGCATGGCGCAGACTATTGATCATCGCAATGTCAGCACCCTCTAGATGAGTCGTCTGTCCCTTCTTAGCGCTCTCTTCTGTTGGTAGCATCTTAGAGATAGCACCCGCGAGGCTGCCCAGTTGGTGACGAGATACAGACGTGGTCATAGGCATCGCCAGAGCCACCATCACGCCAGCGATAGTCGTGTGTATACCGCTCTGTAAGAAGAAAAACCATACGACGAAGAGCCCGATCATATAGAGCCCAATGTGGCGTACCCCCGCACGACCTAGGAGTGCTAGGATAGCAACGACAGCGAGGCCCAGACCGAGCATCAGCAGGTTGATCCCTGTAGAGTAAAAGAGCGCTATCACGATGATACCGCCTATATCGTCAGCCACCGCCAGCGTAGTCATAAAGACACGTAGCGAGACTGGCACATGATCCTTGAGCAACATCAGTACAGCCAGTACGAAGGCTATATCCGTAGCCATTGGGATAGCTGCACCTCGGCTCGCATCGCCCGCAGGAGCAATTAGCCAGAAGAGGATGATCGGCATAATCATACCGCCTATAGCCCCCACGACAGGCATCATAGCCTTCTTGACCGAGGAGAGCTCACCCACGAGTAGCTGCTGCTTGATGTCTAGTCCGACGACAAAGAAGAAGAAAACCATCAGGACATCATTGGCAAAAACCAAGAAGCTCATCGGCTCTCCATGAGCCTGGAAGATGTCCAGACCCAGGACGTTCAGATTGATCGGTATAGCGAGCAACGTGTGGTATAGCTCTCTGAGCGGGCTATTTGCCACGATAAGAGCCACGATGGTTGCGAGAAAAAGTACGACAGACGAGTCCACCTTACGAATGGTAAACCGCCTGACAGGTCTTAAGATACCACTAGATTGAGACATACACTATAGATTATTTAATAGATGACTTAGTTGTTACGGCCTCAAAGTTACGCCTTTTTTGCGCACTCAGCAAGATTTAGGTGTGCACGAATTGCCACGTACCTCCCGCCCAATTTCTGTTCCCTCTAGGTGGCAAAAGATTTTCATGCCCATGAAAATCCATTTTCTTCGGAATGAAACTCTAGTTTCTTCGGAATGAAACTCTAGTTTCTTCGGAATGAAACTCCAGTTTCTTCGGTATGAAACTGGTGGAAGTGGGGAGGGGACGGTCAAGGAGTGGGGGAGAAGGGCGGGGAGCATGCACATCAAAAGAAAGGGCGACCCGAGCATCCTCAGATCGCCTTCTTCGTTGTGTAGCGCCACCCTAGGGGGCTTCGTTTAGTGGGTAGTAAATGCTACTTTAATCGCCATTAACTAGGGGTTTAGTAGCCGTATCTGCTCAGCTTCATCAGCTATGCTAGTCATGGTGCGGTGACTAGCGCCTAGCTCTTTGCAGTAGTACTGTAGTAGTCGTGGATGAGGCGCTTTGCCGTAGCGAGGTCGGCCTCTTGGTTGCCTGTGATGCCTACGCTCTGCGGCGAGGGTATCTTGATCTCGGTGCCGAGAGGAATATTGTCGGGGTCCTTGATCTGCTCCTTATTAGCTAGGTAGATGTAGATCCAGTACTCACTACGACCGAGGTAACGATGGGCGTAGCGCGCTAGATAGTCGCCATTGCCAAGGATCACGGTGGTGAGTATCTCCTGCTGGGCCGTCGTATCGGCTACTGGTGCGACACTATCGATGGGTGCGACGGAGTCTATCGTCGGAGACGCCTCGACGGGTATCATCGTACTGGGCGGGGGCGTGGTGCGGGAGCTCGGCATCTCTTGCTTGCCGAAGGCGAAGAACCATAGCAACAGCGCCATCACTAGGACAGCGACTAGCGGGATGACGATCCAAAGCCATAGCTTGCGGGGCTTGCGCTCTTGTGGCTCTTCTCTTCGATAAGGTGGTGGCGTGGCGACGACGGCCTCAGCTTCGTTGCTTTCGCTAGCTGGAGGAGGTGGCGGAGTAGTTGCTTCAGCCGTGGGGAGGGAGCTTTCGCTAGCTGAGAAGGGTGGCGGTGTCGGCGTAGCGGGAGTCACGGCTTGAGCTTGAGGTGTCCAGGCGGGCGGAGTGCTTGCTGGTTGGGGCGTGGCTGTGCTCTCGGCGATACGACTGGAGATGATGGACGGGCAAGCCTGCTCAAGGCTCTCGGCTGGCTGCTCCTCGACATCAGGCCACTGGACACCCTCCTTGAGTAGCGTGGGGGCAAACATCTCAAAGGGCTTGTTGACCTGTCGGAGCAATTCACCAGAAGGGGTGAAGGCGTAGCTGGTCTCGCTGCTCTCATCTTCGCCAGTTATGGACTGTGGTGCGAAGGTGCCTAGGGGAGCCCACTCGAGGGTGTGTCCTAGTCGCTCGTGCATCTCAAAGAGCTTCGTGACACTGTCGTAGAAGCTTTGGAGGGTCTGCGGTATCTGGATCGCCCCTTTTGCTAGGAGTTCGCCAATCTCCTCGGCAGAGAGCGGTTGCTCTTGGTTGGTGATGCGTGGCGTGACGCTTGGGGGCATCAAGTAGCGCTCGCCACTAGGCAGTAGGGCGATGTGGGCGCTGTGGCTCTCGGCGGACCATAAGCCGACGCTACGCATATAGCTGGTGCTCCCCTGAGTGAGTCGCCCGATGAGTAGCGAGGTGAGGTCGCTCCATAGTTGCTGGCAGGTGGTCTGTGCGAGCTGGCTCTGCTCGGCGACCTCGAGGAGCCACTGTTCGGTCGTAATCATAGGATGAGATGCTCTGGGGATGTGGTTGCGATGAGGTCGTACTCCTCTACGCCTGTGATCTCAGCTCGGTAGAAGGAGCCTACATGGAGCGGACGGTCGCTGCTGAGTATCACTTCGCCGTCCACCTCGGGAGAGTCGTACTGGGTGCGACCAATGTAGTAGCCTTCTTCCTCTCGGTCAACGACTACCTCCAGCGAGGTGCCGACTCTACGGCTATTGACGCTGGCAGAGATGTTTGCTTGGAGAGACATTAGGGCGTCGTAGCGCTCCTGCTTGACCTCTGGCGGGACATCGTCTTGGTAGTGCTTGTAGGCATAGGTGCCCTCCTCGTGTGAGTATTGGAAAGCGCCAAGTCGCTCGAAGCGCATCTGGCTAACGAAGTCAAGGAGGTCGGCAAAGTCTTCGTCTGTCTCTCCTGGATGCCCGACCATCATCGTGGTACGCAGGGCGATGCCAGGCACTTGCTCGCGGATACGCTCTAGCAGAGCGACGGTCTCCTCACGGGTTATCTGCCGACGCATCAGCTGAAGCATATGATTGCTGCTGTGCTGGAGCGCAAGGTCGAGATACTTGCAGATGTTGTCATGCTGTGCCATCACATCTAGCAGAGCGATGGGGAAGTGGTTCGGATAGGTGTAGTGTAGTCTGAGCCAGTGAACGCCATTTACCTGAGCAAGGCGGTCCAGCAGGGGAGCGATGGCTTGCTCTTGGTAAAGGTCTACACCATAATAAGTGCTATCCTGAGCGATGACCTGAAACTCCCGACAGCCTGCGGAGACGTGCCCCTCGACCTCTCGGACTATCTCCTCCATGGGACGGGAGTGATGACGGCCTGTGATGAGCGGGATGGCGCAGTAAGAGCAGGTGCGGTCGCACCCCTCGGAGATCTTGATGTAGCTGTAGTGTCGAGGCGTGACGCTAGGCGGAGGCGTTCGGTAGGATAGTGGCGTAGCGCTGTCTGCACTGAGTGCCGGTCCTAGATCGCTGATGAGTTGCTTCCAGTCATACTTGCCATAGATCTTGTCCACCTCGGGGAGCTCCGCGGTTAGCTCCTCACGAAAGCGTTCGCCTAGGCAACCCATCACATAGATGGAGCGAATGCGCCCCTCTTTCTTCGCCTCAATGAGGGAGAGGATGAGGTTGATCGACTCCTCCTGAGCTGCCTGTATGAAGCCACAAGTGTTGACGACGGCTATCTCGCCAGTCAGCTCCTCGGGGTCGTGACGTAGCGTGTAGCCGAACTGTGCGAGCCGACGCATGAGCGCATCGGAGTCAACGAGGTTCTTAGAGCACCCTAGACTGATGACATCGATTTGGTTGGCAATCATCGCAGAGCTACTACTGGACTAAAGCTCATCGCCAAAGATGGAGTCGACGAACTCACGCTTGCGAAAGACCTGCAGGTCCTCAATCTTTTCGCCTAGTCCGATATACTTGACTGGTACTTTAAATTGGTCGGAGATACCGATGACGACACCGCCCTTTGCCGTTCCATCAAGCTTCGTGATGGCGAGGGCAGAGACATCGGTGGCTGCGGTAAACTGCTTTGCCTGCTCAAAGGCGTTCTGACCCGTAGAGCCGTCGAGGACGAGGAGTACTTCGTGAGGCGCATCGGGTACTACCTTCGCCATGACACGCTTGATCTTAGAGAGCTCATTCATCAGGCTCACTTGGTTGTGCAGACGACCAGCCGTGTCGATGATGACTACGTCGGCATTCTGAGCGACGGCCGACTGTAACGTGTCAAAGGCTACCGAAGCGGGATCCGAGCCCATCTGCTGCTTGATGACTGGCACGCCGACACGCTCTCCCCATATCTCTAGTTGCTCGATGGCGGCTGCACGGAAGGTGTCCGCAGCGCCCAGTACGATGCGCTTGCCCTGCTGCTTGAACTGATAGGCGAGCTTGCCGATGGTGGTTGTCTTGCCCACACCGTTGACACCAACGACCATGATGACGTAAGGATGCGCCTCGGCAGGGAGTGTGAAGCTCTCCCCATCGGTCGTGCCATTCTCCGCAAGGAGCGCTGCCACTTCGTCACGCAGGATGCTTTTGAGCTCGCTCGTGCCGACATATTTGTCCCGAGCCACACGCTCTTCGATACGCTTGATGATCTTGAGCGTCGTATCCACGCCCACATCACTCGTCACGAGTATATCCTCGAGATCATCGAGGATGGCATCGTCGACCTTGCTCTTGCCAGCTACGGCACGAGTCAGCTTGTCTACCATAGAGGTCTTGCTCTTTTCTAGACCTGTGTCGAGTGTCTCTTTCTTCTTCTTTGAGAATAGTCCGAATAGTCCCATAGTTGGTCTCTTTCTTTTAGGTTAAATGATTAGTCCATGCGAGACTTGTAGTCCGAGTAGTCAAAGCTACGGAGCGTCTCCACGGAGCCGTCGAGATGACGCAGCGCAATGGCGGGATGCTGTACACCATTGAACATGTTCGTCTTGACCGTCGTGTAGTGTAGCATATCCTTGAGGACGAGCGTCTCGCCAATCTCCAGCGGATGGTCAAAGGTCCAGTAGCCCATGTAGTCGCCACTCAGACAGCTGTTGCCCCCTAGGCGGTAGCTGTGCGTGCCAGGCTCGGGCGTGTCGCATTGTGTCGCCCCCTCCACGACTGGATGGTAGGGCATCTCGAGACAGTCAGGCATGTGACAGGCGAAGGAAACGTTCATAATAGCCGTCTTGATGCCATCGTTGGTGACAATGTCCACCACCTGAGCGTAGAGGTCACCCGTCTGCCAAGCGAAAGCACTGCCTGGCTCCATAATAATTCGCAAGTTGGGGTGCCGCTCACGGAAAGTTCGTAGCAACACCACCAGATGCTCCGTATCGTACTCCCGATGCGTCATCAAGTGTCCGCCCCCGAGGTTGAGCCACTGCACCTTATCTAGGATAAAGCCAAAGCGCTCCTCGAGACGCTCCAGCACTAACTCTAGTTGCTCGTCATCGCCTTCGCAGAGGACATGCAGATGCACACCTTCTAGTCCTGTCAAAGCACCCTCTTCCTCCATCTGTCGTAGCGTCTCGGCACTCACGCCGAAGCGTGTCCCTGGCAGTGCGGGGTTGTAGATCTCCGTCTTGACAGGCGAGTAAGCTAAGTTTAGCCGCAGACCGTAAGAGATATGCTCGGCTGCGTAAGGTGAGGCGGGTCCGAAGCGCTGCCACTGGGTGGGCGAGTTGAGCGTGATGTGACTACTGTAGCGCACGAAGTCCGCAATATTCTCCTCACTGTAGGCTGGTGTGTAGGCATGCACGGGCGCTCCCATCTCCTCGTAGCCTAGGCGAGCCTCCCACGGAGAACTAGCCGTGCTGGCGTGGATGTACTCCTTAAATATAGGGAAGGTGCGCCAGAGAGCGTACGCCTTGAAGGCTAAGATAATCTCCACGCCCGCCCGCTCTGCTACGGATCGTATCAGCTCTAGGTTACGTCTCAGGAGAGACTCCTCTAGTAGGTAGTAGGGTGTGGTAATCTTGTGGGGTTGCATAGGGAGCATAGTACTTAATCTCCTGCAAAGGTACTAAATAGCAAGAGTAGCACCAAAAAGCGCCCCGACATCGCTCCTGATGACTATGACAATAGGTGGCTTTTTTGTACCTTTGCGACTGATTCAAGAGGAGAGGTGCAATTCCTTACCGGTGGTATAGTCCACAACTCCCATAGCGGGACTGATATGGTGTAACTCCATAACCGACGGTGATAGTCCGGATGGTATTCGAATCAAGATGCCACTGACCCTGTCGGGGCTTCGGCTCTACAAGTTGACGCATCTACTTTTGTGTACCACAGATCCTCGTGCTTTTTTATATAAACTCAAAGTAACAAGGAAATGGGACAGACCAAAACAATTTCCCCAGCCGTAGAGGCTCGCATCCAAGCTGCCGTCCAAGCCCTCAGAGATGGGCGTGGCATCCTACTCGTAGATGATGAAAACCGTGAGAACGAGGGCGACATCATCTTCTCCACAGAGAGACTTACTCCACAAAACATCGCACTGATGATCCGTGAGTGCAGTGGCATCATCTGCCTTTGCCTCAAGCCGAAGAAGTGCCAGGAGCTCAACCTCCCTCAGATGGTACAGCACAATACTTGTGTGAACAACACTGCCTTCACAATCTCTATAGAGGCCAAAGAAGGGGTCACGACAGGTGTCTCGGCACATGACCGCTACGTCACCATCACGACGGCAGCACGAGCCGATGCCAAGCCAGAGGACTTAGTGCATCCAGGACACGTCTTCCCGCTACAAGCCAAAGAGGGTGGCGTGCTCGAGCGTCGAGGACATACGGAGGGCAGTATAGATATAGTCTCCATTGCGGGGCTAGGCGATACGGCCGTCCTCTGCGAGCTAACCAACGAGGATGGGACGATGGCTCGTATGCCAGAGATTCAGAAGTTTGGTGCAGCGCACGATATGCCAGTCCTCACGATTGAGGATATCGTCGCCTACCGCCAGCAAAGCTAAAACAACAATCAGCAAGACCAATAGAATAAGGAGACTACCGCTCACGAGTGGTAGTCTCCTTCGCTCTGTTTACTCACGCTCCGTATCAGTAGATGCGGTAGGCGTTGCTAATGCCTGGAGCCTGCTTGAGCGCTGCGCAGAGTTGCTCTACCTGCTCAGCTGAGTGTACCTCTAGTCCCACCTTTCCTCCGAAGATACCGTCTTGCGTCTGGAGCTGTACGGAGGCGATATTGATCAAGAAGTCTTCCGTAATCACCTGCACGATCCCATTGAGGATACCCTTAGAGTCGATACCCTCGATCATGATCGAGCCCGTGAAGAGCGTATCACCCTGATCGCCCCAGATGGTCGAGAGGAGCTTATTGCCCGTGCTACTCTTCAGTCGCATAGCCTCGGTGCAGGTACGCTGATGCACCACTACTTGGTTGTCTATGACGAAGGCGACCACCTCGTCGCCAGGGAGCGGATGGCAGTCGTCAGCCATGACGTAGTTGCTCTTGATAGCGTCGCTCTGGAGGAGGTACGGCTTCTTGTAGTCTATCTCACTGATCTGAGAGATAGATTCGGTAGGCTTGGGCATAGACTCCTGCTTGCCTATGAGAGCCTCCTTGACCGACTTGAAGAAGCGATTGCTCTTGCTCGACTTGATACGCTTGTAGAGCGACTCCACTAGATTGACCGTGCCAGAGCCTACAGCGTAGAAGAGGTCCTCACGCTTGTGAAAGCCAAAGAGCGCTGCCACAAGATCCATATGTCCCGCATCGACAGAGAGGTCGTGCTGCTCGAAGTAGTTGATTACGCTCTCCTCGCCTTTGCTGATGAGCTTGCGACGCTCCACACGGAGGAACTCATTGATCTTGCTCTTAGCCTTAGCCGTCTTGACATACTTAAGCCATAGCGCTGAGGGCTTTTGATTATTGCTGGAGATGATCTCCACCTGGTCACCACTCTGTAGCGGGTGGCTGAGAGGCACTAGCTTGTGATTGACCTTGGCACCGATGCAAGTCTGTCCGAGTGTTGAGTGAAGCGCATAGGCAAAGTCCAGCGGGGTACTCTCGTGAGGCAGCGTGATCGGATCTCCCTTGGGGGTAAAGACCATGATATCATCTCCATAGAGATTGAGCTTGATCGTGTCCAAAAAGTCCATGGCGCTCGAGTCTGGATTCTCCAGAAGCTCGCTGATCTGGTCGAGGAACTTCGTAATCTCTTGATCCTCCTCCACACCGTCCGACTTGTACTTCCAGTGAGCTGCCAGTCCCCGTTCGTCTATCTCATCCATCTTGCGGCTACGCACCTGCACCTCGATCCACTTGCCCGTGGGGCCCATGACTGTAAAGTGTAGTGCGCGGTAGCCATTGCTCTTGGGCTGAGCGACCCAGTCACGCGTCCGCTCATTGTTGACACGGTAGAGGCTCGTGATGTCGGTGTAGATACCCCAGCAAGTCTCCTTGACATTGAGCCCTGGGGTCTCCTCAAAGATGATGCGCACGGCATAGAGATCGTATATCTCCTGAAAGGGGATCTGCTTCTTCTGCATCTTCTTCCAGATCGAGTAGCAGGACTTGACACGCGTCTTCATCTCGTAGTCCAGTCCACGAGCCTTGAGGAGTGGGTGGACAGGTGTACTAAACTGCTTGAAGAGTTCCGCACGAGACTGCTCCGTGTCAATAATCTGATTGCAGATATCCTCGTAAGCCTTCGGGTGCTCATGCTTGAAGACCAGTTCCTCGAGCTCCGTCTTAATAGCGAAAAGCCCTAGACGGTGAGCCAGCGGTGCGTAGATGTAGAGCGTTTCGCCCGTTATCTTAAGCTTCTTATGCTCAGGCATCGAGCTCAGGGTACGCATATTGTGCAGACGGTCGGCAATCTTGATAAGGATCACACGAATGTCTGCATTCATCGTTAGGATCAGCTTGCGAAAGTTCTCCGCCTGTAGGCTCTCTATGTTTCGCTCGGTCAGTATCTCGCTACTAATCTTGGTTAGGCCTACGACGATCTGAGCCACCTTAGGGCCGAAGAGTTGCTCTATATCCTCCTCCGTGTACTCCGTGTCCTCGATCACGTCGTGGAGTAGGGTAGAGACGATCGATGTAGAGCCTAGACCTATCTCACGGCACACGATACGAGCCACTGCGAGCGGGTGCATGATGTAAGGCTCTCCGCTCTTGCGTCTGACCCCCTCGTGAGCCATCCGTGCGAAGGTAAAGGCGCGCTGTATCACCTCCACCTTCTTGCGGTGATTCGAGTGCTCATAGTCATAGATCAGCGCATCGTACTCTCGCTGTATCATCTCCTCGTCGGAGAGTGTCGAGTTACTATAATCTACGGGGTAAATGTCTTCCATATCTTAGGGGAACGAAAAAAGGGGTTAGACAGAAGCTCTATACTATAGGCATCTTCATAAAGAGACACGAGGGCAGATGCTCCTTGAGCCATCCCTGGAGATAGGCAATGGTCTCACGCTCTATCGTCGCGTCCTGCTCAGGGTATACATTATATATAAGGTAGCGCACCTCAATGCCTCGGTGCATGCAAGCATCAATACTGAGTAGCGTGTGATTGATGCTGCCTAGCTTGCCATTGGTGACGAGAGCTACCTGTGGATCTTCCTGCTGAGCTATGTAGTCTATCGTGAGGAGCTGCTCGGTGAGTGGCACCATCAGTCCTCCAGCGCACTCTACAAGCAGAGGCTTAGCGCCCAGCTCTTGCAGATGGCGGGTAGCCTCGTTGAGTCGCTCGGGGTCTATCTCCCCACCATCCATACGTGCTGCCAGGTGAGGTGAGCAGGGGTAACTGTAAAGGTAGGGGCAGGTGAGCCCCTGGCGGTCCCACTCCGAGAGAGGCTCTCCGAGTAGACGACGATGCGTCTCTATATCCTCACTGATCTCATGGCATCCCGTCTGGACCAACTTCATCGAAGTGCAGGCTGTATGACCCGCCTCTCTGAGCGTACGTATGAGGAAGGCAGTCCCATAGGTCTTCCCTATATCGGTGTCGATACCACAGACATAGATCCGATCAGGAGGAGAGACCAATTGCATTGCATCACTATTCATAGCGTTATCTACTAAGTGGAGGAGGGCAATCTCCTCTATCTACAAAGGTACAGAATAGCTATCAATTGGCGAACATGGCTGACGCATTATAATTGCTCCGTTAGGAGTTACACATTAGCGACAAGCGAGACTTGGATGAATTCATTATATAGTATTGCTGTCC
>ERZ827520.2148-NODE-2148-length-19381-cov-6.914209_pt1 | contig 19381 bp, 14 predicted proteins | sample MGYA00519581_ERZ827520 | MGnify/ENA primary metagenome ERZ827520 (study PRJEB31778, sample SAMEA3449339) | human gut metagenome | biome: human gut; feature: human-associated habitat; material: faeces | place: United Kingdom | collected 2010/2012 ...
TCGACTGGCGCTCTCTCACCTACGGAAACAGCTATCTCCCCGAGGCAAAGCTCATTGACGTGAGCGCCGACACCGAGGAGGAAACGGTCCCCATGTTCGATCTGCTCGATCCGTATCTCCTCGGCTATGACCTGAGAAATTTCGCCACCGACGCGAGAAATACCGCGGACAAGGTTCAGAGATCGTACGGACCGAGTATCGTCTATGCTTCCCATGGATCGCAGGATCATCATTGGGGCGGTTACGATACGACGTATCAGCAGGTATGCTATACCGATGAGGGTGTGTTTGAAAATGTGAAGGAAAGCGTTGAAAACTATATCGCCGCCAAGCTTGCCGCCGGCTCCGTTATCGGTCTTGATTTCAAATTTATCGACATTGCGCAGGGCGACAACGCAGGATACTGCCGCTGTACGGGATGCTTGAATGTAAGCAAGGAAGAGGGCGGCGCGCGATCCGGGGCGGTGGTGCGCTTTGCAAACCGCCTTGAGGATGAGGTGAGCGAGACCTACGACGGGCTTATGTATCTGATATATGCGTACATGGGAACTCAGCCGCCCTGCAAAACCGCACCGAACGACAATGTTTCCGTTACCTTTGCAATGAACGGAACATGCGCGAACCACGCGCTCGACACGAAGGACTGCAGCGAAAAGTCCGATCTCTACGCAGTTACCGACCTGCCGATCATAAACAATGACGTATGGGCAACATGGGTGCGCGAATGGTGCGCTCTCTCCGACAATATCGTTATATGGTATTACTCTCTTGCAAATCATGTGCAGGCGTATACGATGCTTGACATAATATACGACGATGTGATGTTCTTTGGAGAGTGCGGTGTTCGCGGGCTTCTCATACAGGAGGAGACGCACGGGCTCGGCATGCACCACACCTTGGCGGAGCTCGTCTATAAAATGAACTGGTACCCCGATATGACCGAAGAAGAGTTTGACAAGGCGTTCGACGAGGTTCTCGAGGAGGATTACGGCGAAGGCTGGGCATACGTTCGCGAATATATCGACGGCATTTGGAACAAGTCGCAGGATATTGCGGGTCACTGCTGGAACTGCTGGGGATACATGACGCTTGAGGCAAGAGACCGTTACTACAGCGATTTTCTCGCCGAGAAGTTTGACACTTCGGTATGGCTTCTCGATAAGGCGGTCAGCCTTGCACTGAACGCGCGTCAGCAGCGCAACGCCGAGCTGCTCACGGTTCACATGATCTACGAGGGATGCGTATCCTCGTACTTTAAGGAGTACGATGAGGGCGACACCGCGCGCATTGCGGTGCTCGACGAGCGATATAACAGGATGATAAAGGTTCTCGACACCTACGGACCGAGCACGAGCGACCTCAATTGGTCGCATATGTCGATCCGCAGAACGCTTGAAGAATCGGCATGGCTCGATTGGGCGGATTGGCGTGACGAGCTCCCGAAGGGCGAAACTCAGCGTCCCGCGCCCGTGAAGTACGCGGACGCGGAGTGACACGCTGCGGCTCGTGAAAGAAAATAACACTGCCTGCATTTTTGCTCGCAGATCAATATATTCATGGAAAGGAAAACGACGAATGAAGAAAATCATCTCCCTCGCGCTGTGCTGCGTGATCGCCGCGTCGGCTTTTGCATCATGCGCACAGACTCCGGTGAAGAACTATTCGCCGAAGATCACCGTTTCCTCGTCCGAAGCGGATACCTACGCTTCGTGGCTGACAAACCGCCTCGGAGATTCGCTTGAAAACAGCGTTTATCTCGCGCTCGGCAATGATTCCGGGATCGATCTCTCGAACTTCGAGAACGACGGGTACGTTATCCGCACCGACGGAGCTTCCGCGGTGATCGCGGGAAAGAATGCATCCGCGCTTTCGTTTGCCGTTCGCAAATACGCAAACGAGATCGAAGCGGGACGAGCCGTTGTCGATATCGCCTACCACGAAGGGTACCGTATCGACGAATTCCGCCTCGCGGGCGCGGACATTTCCGAATACGCGATCGAGTACCCGGCGGAGCACAACGAGAATATGATGCTCGCCGTCGAGGATATGAAAGCACTCGTGAAGAAGGCATGCGGCGCCGATCTTCCCGTATCCGAGGGGATCACGGACCGCGAACGCGCGATAGAATTCCGCTTTACCGACAATGCGGAGCTGCGCGATGACGGATTCCGCTATTTCTTTGAGGGCAAGCGATTTGTCATCGAGGGCGCGGTAAAGCGCGGCTGTATGTACGGCGTGTACCGATTCCTCCAGAACGAGTGCGGCTGGGACAATCTCGTTTACGGAAACAGCCATCTTCAGGAGTCCGCACTTGTCGATATTTCCGCCGATACCGACGTGACCGAGGTTCCCGCGTTCGACTACTGCTTCCCGCGTCATTGGAGAGCCGGATTTGTCAACGACGGTCGCGCGCCGCACAACTATGTAAGAGGAGACGTGAACTACTCCTACGGCTACATCGACGAGGCGCACCATGCAGATCACCTTCTCGAAACCAACGGTTTGAGTCAGATATGTTATACGGATGAAGAAACATTTTACTATGTATGCGATAATGTTGAAGAATACATAAATCACCTCAAGCTCAACGGATGGCGCCTCGGCAAAGAACTTCAGGCTTTGGATGTGGCACAGTCCGACTCAGGTGCATACTGCGCATGTAAACGATGCCTCGAACTCGTACGGCGTGAAAACGGAGCGATTTCCGGACCGGTTATCCGCTGGATGAATGCTCTCGTCGAGGAAATGGACACACGCGCCGGATGTGAAGGGATAATATATAAGTGCTATGCTTACGCCGGTAGCAATAAGCCGTGTGTGACCCGGCCGAGTGAAAGGGTTTACGTTACCTTTTGCACAGATTATTCGTGCTCCGCACACGCGCTTGACGGAAAAGAATGCCATGATGACCGCGAAATCCGGATAGACTTAAATGACGATTTTGCATCATGGCTTCGCGGCTGGTGCGAACTTTCGGACAACATTTATGTCTGGTATTACGCTCTTGATCTCACTCTTCAGCAGTATACGATCTTTGAAACATTTTATGACGATATGAAATTCATACAGGAGTGCGGTGCCAAAGGCATGATGATCGAGTGCGAGACCGAGGGACTCGGCATGCTTTATCTTCTGGCTCAGCTCAATGTAGAGATGAACTGGAATCCCGACATGACACGTGAAGAATACGAGGAGGCGATCGACCGTCTTCTCAGAAACGAATTCGGCGACGGATGGGGCTACATCCGCGAATACATCGATATCTGGCAAAAGTCGCAGGATCTCGTCGGTCAGTGTTGGAAATGTTGGAGCCTAAACTGTCTGGGCTCACATATTATCTATCTTAAACATCACGCCGACGATCCGTTCAGATACAGCCGTTATGACACCGCATACATCGAGGAGCAATTTGAATATACAACATATCTTCTCGAAAAGGCCGAGAACATGGCTGCCGATGAGGCACAGCTCAAAAAATGCGAGCTTTTTACCTGCCATATGTATTATGAGGGAATCTACTCATCGTATTTCAAAGCCTATGACAACAATGACACCGAACGTTTGGCGGAGCTTTCGCGGCGTTATGATCTCATAATCGAAAGAATGACGAAATACGGCATAAACATAAAGAACTTTACGATCTTCAAAAGCAGCATATCGGACAATCTTGAGGATGCGGCATGGCTCGATTGGGCGGATTGGCGTGACGAGCTCCCGAAGGGCGAAACTCAGCGTCCCGCGCCCGTGAAGTACGCGGACGCGGAGTGACACGCTGCGGCTCGTGAAAGAAAATAACACTGCCTGCATTTTTGCTCGCAGATCAATATATTCATGGAAAGGAAAACGACGAATGAAGAAAATCATCTCCCTCGCGCTGTGCTGCGTGATCGCCGCGTCGGCTTTTGCATCATGCGCACAGACTCCGGCGAAGAACTATTCGCCGAAGATCACCGTTTCCTCATCCGAAGCGGATACCTACGCTTCGTGGCTGACAAACCGCCTCGGAGATTCGCTTGAAAACAGCGTTTATCTCGCGCTCGGCAATGATTCCGGGATCGATCTCTCGAACTTCGAGAACGACGGGTACGTTATCCGCACAAGCGGAAAAACCACAATGATCGCCGGGAAAACCGCGACCGGTCTCGACGCTGCGGTACGCAAGTACGCAAACGCGGTCGATACGGGCAGTGCCGACACGCTCGACATTGCTTACCACGAAGGAAACCGCATCGACGAGCTCCGTCTTGCGGGCACGGACATTTCCGAATATGCAATCGAATATCCGGCGGAAAACAACGAGAATATGCGCTATGCCGTGTCCGAAATGAAGCGCCTCATAAAGAAGGCGTGCGGAGTTGACATCGCCTCCTCCGAAGGAATCACGGATCGCAAATATGCGATAGAATTCCGATTCACGGATGACGAGAGCCTCCGCGACGACGGATACCGCTACTTCTTCGAAGGTTCGCGCCTCGTGATCGAGGGGGCGGTCGCGCGCGGCTGTATGTACGGCGCGTGGTTCTTCTTTGAAAATGAGCTCGAATGGGAGTCGCTCACCTACGGAAACAGCTATCTTCCCGAAGCGGAGCTTATTGATGTGAGCTCCGACACACATAAAAGCGCCGTGCCGCTTTTTGACTATCTCCATCCCTTCCTGTCACAGTACTATTATTTTGAAACCGATGTAACAATAATGAATCCCGAAACCACTTCTTCGTTGTACTCCTACGGCACAATCAAGCATGCCTGCCACGGTCTCGGAGACGGTTGGGGAAACTGCGATGTTCGGTACAAACAGATCTGCTACACCGACGAAGAAGTTCGTGATAATGTACGCGACAGCATCGTGGAACATCTTGAGCAACGCATTGCGGCGGGTCAGCGTATCGGATACGAGATCAAATACATCGATCTTGCGCAGGGTGACAACGGATACTACTGCCACTGCTCCGAATGCATGAAAGTCGTCAAGGAAGAGGGCGGTGCAATGTCCGGAACGGTAATTCGCTGGGTAAACCGAATCGAGGACGATATCAGCGAAACCTACGACGGAGTTGCATACCTCGTTTTCGCGTACATGGGAACTCAGCCGCCTTGCAAGACCGCGCCCAACGAAAACGTTCATGTCACCTTTGCGATGAACGGCACCTGTGCAAATCACGCGCTCGACACGAAGGACTGCAATGAAAAGACTTCTCTTTATGCAATCACCGAAGAAGACATAATAAACAACGACAACTTTGCGGAATGGGTTCGCGGCTGGTGCGCTCTCTCCGACAACATCCTCATATGGTATTACGCGATCGGCTGTCACGTTCAGAACTACACGATGCTCGATATCATGTATGACGACATAATGTTCTTCAAAGAATGCGGTGTGCGCGGACTCTTCATCGAGCAGGAAAGCACGGCGCTCGGTATGCAGCACATCATGGCGCAGCTTGCTTACGAGATAAACTGGAACCCCGACATGACACGCGACGAATACAGCGACGCGCTCGATGCGGTTCTTCGCCGGGGATACGGCGACGGCTGGGCTTATATACGCGAATACATCGACGGTATATGGCAGAAATCGCAGGATATCGCGGGACACTGTTGGAACTGCTGGGGCTTCGGCTCGATCGATATGCGCGGTCAGTACGACAACGCTTTCCTTGCGGAGCAGTTCGATACTTCCGTATGGCTTTTCGAAAAAGCGGAAAGCATGGCGCTGAATTCAAGACAGCAGCGCAACTGTGAGCTGCTCTCGGTTCATATGCTCTATGAGGGATGCGTTTCATCCTACTTCAAGGAATATGATGAGGGTGACACCGAACGCATCGCGGTGCTCGACGAAAGATACAGCAAGCTGATACAGATCCTCGACAAATACGGAAAGAATACGAACGATCTCAACTACGGTCATGTATCGATTCAGAGAACGCTTGAGGATTCCGCATGGCTCGATTGGGCAGGCTGGCGCGACGATCTCCCGCAGGGCGAGACACAGCGTCCGGCTCCCGAAAAGTACGCGGACGCGGAGTGACACACCGGCGTTGTCGGTATCTCCGTGCGACATTTTACATTTGCATAAAATCCGCAAGACAAATAAAAGGGAGGATCGAGAGACCCTCCCTTTTTGATATGCCGTGTGTCTGCACAGCGCGTCGGATATGCGCTTTTTTACAGAGCGCGGACGAGATCGGCAAAGTGATTTCCGCGCTGCTCGAAATTTTCGAACGCATCGAAGCTTGCCGATGCGGGCGAGAGAAGAACGCAGTCTCCGGATACCGCGAATGATGCCGCCTGCGCTGCCGTTTCGTCGAACGAAGGATTTTCACTCAGCGTGAGACCGGAATCCGCGTATTTTTCGTGATTCCTGATAAGCTCCGCAATGCGGGGACCCGTCTGGCCGGTCGTGAATACCGCGCGCACGTTCGGATGCGCGAATATCGCGTCGGCAAGAGGTTCGTACGGAATCTTCTTGTCGTATCCCCCGCAGATCAGAACGATCGGGCGGCTGCCGAGCGCGTCAAGCGCGGCGGCGGTTCTCGTCGGAGACGAGTCGATCGAGCTGTTGTAGAAGTATACACCGTCCTTCTCCCTGATGAGTTGCAGACGGTGCGCCACTCCGCCGAACGTGCGGGCTACGCCGTCCGCGTCCCCGGGGGAGGCTACGCCCCACGATGCCGCGATCGCCGCCATGTAGTTTTCGGCGTTGTGAAGTCCCGGAAGGAGTATGTCGGAAAGACGAAGCACGGGGATCTCCTTTCCGTCCGTAAACATCGTTATTACGCCGTCCTTCGGGAAGATCGCACTGTCGCCCGGGCGAAGCGATCCGACGGGGATCGGGTTTCTCGAAAAATATGTGACGGGGCAGGCACACTTCTGCCCGAGACCTCGGGTTATGTCGTTTCCGTAATTCAGCACCGCGCGGTGCGCATGAGTGAGAAGGCGCGCCTTTGCCGCTATGTATTCGTTCATTCCCGTGTGCCAATTGAGATGGTTCGGCGTTATGTTGGTGATCACTGCGCAGTCAACGGGACAGTCCACATCCATGAGCTGAAAGCTTGAAAGCTCCGCGGAAACGCGGTCGTCCGGCGATATCGAATCTATGCGGTGAAGAAGCGGCTCGCCTATGTTTCCGCCGAGGAAGGAACGGCGTGCGGTCCCTTCAAACGCCTTTTCGAAAATTTTCGATGTGACGGTGGTCGTTGTGCTTTTGCCGTCGCTTCCGGTTATTGCGGCGACGGGGCAGGGACAGCACTCAAGAAAAAGCTTGATTTCGCTTGTGAGTATGCTTCCGCGCGCGACGGCGTCGGCGAATTCGGGAAGATCGGGACGAAATCCCGGCGAACGGAAGATTATTTCCTCGTCTATCCCGCAGAGATAATCTTCACCGAGAATAAGACGGGCGCCGAGCGCACGGAGCTTTTCGGCGCGCTCGCCGAGCTGTTCTTCTGATTTCTTGTCGCGGACGGTGAGACGTGCGCCCCGTTCCGCGAGAAACGCCGCAAGCGGCATATTCGATACGCCCGCGCCTACGAGCGTTACGGTTTTTCCTTCTATTGACGAAAGCAGTTCAATGCCTTTCAAAACAGACACCTCCGATCAAGTTGATGCAATACTAATTATATACCGAATGAGAGATTTATGCAATATCGCAGGGGAATTATTTGCCTCGGAAACTTTACAAATCCGCACGGATATGATACAATAACATAACGGACTCGGATTTTTCGGGCTGATTTCGCGTGAGCGTGTTTTTTATGCGCCGCTCGGGGAATTATAATAAAAAGGAGGAGTGCGTATGACGGAAAACGGAGACAAAAAGGAATTCGGTCTGCCGGGAGTTTGCGGTATAGCTTTGTTTACCGTGCTTTTCTGTGTGCTCTTTCCGTATCTCGGATTTGTTTCGCTTGCCGCGGTAACGGCGATGACGGGCGTGCTTGTCGCATCGTGGAGAAATCCGCTTTGCTTCGCCGTGCCGCTTCCCGGAATCGCCGCAGCCATGCTTATTTGGAAAAGCGTTCCCGCCGGCGTGATACTTGCCGCGCTTGTCCTCTCGGGCATCGTGCTCGGGCTTGTTATGCGCACTCACCGCAGCGCGCTTTCGCACGTCCTTTCGGTCGTGATCTCGTATGCGGTGATCGCCGCTGCGGCATACTGCATCTGCTGCACCGTTTACTACGGCGGAATTTCAAACGGAACGGCGGCTTTCGCCGACCGCTTCACCGAATATGTTTCGGAAACATTTGCGGCACTTGCCGAAAATGATACGACGGGTACCGTGTCGGCACTTCTCGAATCCGTTTCGGCGGAAAAATATGCGTCGTCGATGCTGCTCGTTCTTCCCGGGATCGCGGCGGTCGCAATAGAGATACTCGGGTATGTCACGTCGCTTTTATCGCGCCTCGTAATAAAGGTTTTCTCATGCCCTTCAGAGGTCTATCCTTCTCCGAGGAATATCGTTCTTCCGTTTTCGTATGCGATCCTCGCGGTGATATCCTTCGCGCTTTCGCTTGCGGCGGGAGGAACTGTGGTCGGATATGTTTCGCAGAATCTCGGCACGGCACTCTGCCCCGCGCTTATCGTCGTCGGATTCGGCAGACTCTGGAGCACGTCCGGACGCTCCGGCGGTATACACCGCGCTGTAATTCTCGTTATATGCATACTTATTTCTCTTATAGTGCCGGCGGTGGCGGTGTATGCGTTTGCGGCAGCCGGAGTTGCGGCGGTCATATCCGATTTTGTAAAATCAAAGACGAATAATCAGTAGGCACAGCCTCAAAAGGAGTACTTATGAAAAAAAATACGGAAGACACCGTATACGGTTCGCGCACCTTCGGTATATCCGTGCTTGCGGCTCTTGCCGTGGTGTTTATGCTTCTTGCGGGGATGTGCGTCCGCTTTACATCGTACGATCCCCTTTGGCTTTCCTTGTTTTTCTCGGCTATTTATATCGCCGTGTGCGCGTCGGTGCTCATCATTCTGAAAAAGATACGGACAAAATCCGCGGGCAGCAACGTCATTATGTCGGTGCTCGGCGGAGTACTGCGCGATACCGTGCAGAATATGAATTCCCCCGTGATCATATGCGATGAGAAGGATGCCAAGGTCATATGGCACAACAAAGCGTCTTTGACACTTGCCGAAGACAGTCAGAGCGTATTCGGAGTGCGCTTTGACAAGCTCCTCGGAGTTGCGATGGGCGAGGTGCTTCAGGACGAGAGCGAGAACGGACTTAATGTAAGCGTTGCGGGACGGACAATGCGCGTGCGCGGCATGCGTGTGCGCGTCAACGAAAAGACGTTCTGCATATTCACGATGACGGACACGACCGAGCTTACGGAGCTATATAAGTCAGTTGCCAAAAATGAACTTGCGGTCGCACATATAATTGTAGATAACCTCGAGGAGATACGGCAGTACGAGCAGGACAGATTCCGCGAGTGCTCGTCTCAGGTAGCGTCGATCCTGTCCCAATGGGCGCAGGAATGCGGCGGCATTCTCAAGGAATATGAGCGCGACAAGTATCTTATGATATTCACCGCGGAGCAGCTTGACGAATGCATTGCGAAAAAGTTCGACATACTCGACCGCGTGAGGGATATTCATGTCGGCGGCGGCGCCGTCCCGATCACGGTGTCGATGGGCATATCGAATATTTCGGGAAGCTTTGCCGAGCGTGAGCGAGCGGCGGCGAACGCACTTGAAACGGCTCTTCAGCGCGGAGGAGATCAGGTCGTCGTCCGCGGCGAGGCGGCGACGGAGTATTACGGCGGACGGACGAAAACGGTACAGCGCCGGACCAAGGTGCGCGCGCGAGTTATATCGAGCGAGCTTCTCATGTATATGTCGCGCGCATCGAACGTGATAATAATGGGTCACAAGTTTGCCGATTTCGATGCGTTCGGCGCGTGTGTCGGCGTGTGCCGGCTTGCGATGTTTGCGGAGGTTCCCGTGAATATCGTGACCGATTTCGGTGATCCGAGCCTCGACGAGTGCAGGGAAGAGTTTGCTTCACTGCCTGAGTATCGCGGCGTATTCGTTGACAGCGCCAGCGCGCTCGATCTCGTTACCACGCAGACCCTTCTAATTATTGTCGATGTAAACAATGCCGCGCTTTTCGAATCTCCGGAGCTTGCCAAAAGCTGTACGGATACGGTTATAATCGACCACCACAGAAAGACGGCGGAATTCGAACGCGAACCGAAGATCGCGTATATCGAGCCTTCGGCTTCCGCAGCGTGTGAGCTTGTCGCGGAGATGCTCGAACAGGTGCTTCCCGCGGGGCTCAATATGCAGCGCGAGGCGAAGATGATGCTTGCGGGAATTATCCTCGACACCAAGCAGTTTACGGTAAATACGGGAGTGCGCACATTCTCGGCTGCGCTTTATCTGCGCGACCGCGGTGCGAATCCGACGGAGGCGCTCAGGTTCTTCAAAACGCCGCTTGAGGATTATATCCGCGAGGCGAAATTCCGCACAAACGTCGTTATTTACCGCAGCGTGATAGCTATCGCGCTCGGAGACGGCGAAGGCGAAAACGCCGACCGCGTAGCGGCGGCGAAATCTGCGGATAAGCTTCTTTCCGTAGACGGAGTGAGGGCTTCGTTTGCGCTGATACGGATCGGCGAGGTCGTTCATATCTCTGCGCGAAGCACCGGGGATATAAACGTACAGCTTATTCTCGAACAGCTGCGAGGCGGCGGGCATTACGAGGCGGCGGGCGCGCAGGTAGAGGCAAAATCGGTACAGCAGGCGCTCGAAATGCTCAAGGGTGCGATCGACGCATATCTTGACGAGGGCGCACTTCCCGTTGAAAACAGCGGACAGACAAAAAAATAAAGCGCCGGATGGCGGAGGATTAAAAAATGAAAGTACTTCTTTTACAGGATGTTAAGGGACAGGGTAAAAAGGATCAGATAGTAAACGTATCCGACGGATACGCACGCAATTTTCTCTTTCCGAAAAAGCTTGCGGTCGTAGCCGATAAGAAGGCGATGAACGAGGCTCAGGGACGCGAGGACGCGAGACTTCACAAGATCGAGACCGAGCGCGCCGCGGCAAAGGATACGGCGGCAAAGCTTGAGGGCGCCGTTGTGAAGATCGGCGCACAGGCGGGCGCGGACGGCAGACTTTACGGCTCCGTCACCTCTTCGGAGATCGCCGACGAGCTGAAAAAGCAGTGCGGCATCGAGGTGGATCGCCGCAAGATACAGCTTGACGGTCCGATCAAGGCGTTCGGCTCATACACCGTCGATGTCAAGCTTTATCCCGAGATCGTCGGAAAAATAAACCTTGTCGTGACTGAGAAATGAGCGGCGAACTTATAAGGAATCTTCCGTTTTCGGCAGATGCGGAACAGTCTGTTCTCGGTGCCGTGCTCATAAAGCCGGAGATCATGGATTCCTTTGCCGGTATAATTTCGGCTGAGGACTTCTACATGCCGGAGCACGTCGAGATATACCGTGCGATGCAGGGGATGTACCTCAAAAGCCGGATGATCGACCTTGTTACGCTGATCGATGAGCTTGTGAAGGCGGGCGTTTACGATGAATCAGGCGGAAAAGAGTACATCAGGCTGATAGCCGAGACCGTGCCGAGCGCGGCGAACGCTCTCGATTACGCGAAGATCGTGCGCGACAAATCGATCCTGCGATCGCTGATCACCGCGTGCGATGAAATAAGCGAGGCGGCATACGGCGAGCAGGACGACGTCGAAAATCTCGTGGAGCTTGCGGAAAAGAAGATATACTCCGTCGCGGAAGGTCACGAAAACAAAAACTTCATACATATAAAGGATGCGCTTCTTCTTTCGTATGAGCGTCTGAATAAGCTTAAAACGAATCCCGAAGAGGTCAAGGGAATGCCGACGGGATTTTCGGATCTTGATAAGGTCCTTGTCGGACTCGGCAGCGCGGATCTCGTTCTCGTCGGCGCGCGTCCCGGTATGGGAAAGACCGCTTTTGCGATGAATATAGCGGTGACGGCGGCAAAGCGGACGAAGAAGGCGGTATGCGTTTTCTCTCTCGAGATGTCGGCAGAGCAGCTTGTCACGCGACTTCTTTCGAGCGAAGGAATGGTTGACAGCTACCATCTGCGCTCCGGTGAGCTCGACGAGGAGGAATGGTCGAAGATCGCAAACGCCGCTTCCGCAATGGCGGAGACGGATATTCTCATCGACGATACCACGGGAATCACGGTGTCCGGAATGAAGGCAAAACTCAGGCGTGTGAAGAATCTCGGACTTATCGTGATCGACTATCTCCAGCTTATGCAGAGCGAGAAAAAGACGGATAACCGCGTGAACGAGGTCGCGGACATTTCGCGCAGCCTCAAGCTTATGGCAAAGGAATTCGGCGTGCCGGTGATCTGCTGCGCACAGCTTTCCCGAGGTCCGGAAAAGCGCGATGACAAGCGTCCGCAGCTTTCCGATCTGCGCGACTCCGGTGCTATCGAGCAGGACGCGGACAGCGTTATGCTTCTTTACCGTAGTGATTACTATGATATGGACAATCCGGTCAGCGAAGCCGAGGTCATCATCGCAAAGAACCGTCACGGCTCGGTCGGCAGGGTAAAGCTCGGCTGGTACGGAAAGTATACGAAGTTTCAGGGGTACGAAGAAGACAGGCATGAATAACGGAGTGCTGAGGACTTCGGAAAGGCACTTTTTTAATGTCGGTCATATCAGACCGACGAAGCGATAATAAATATCAAATTGCTGAACCCATACGCCGTCTATGTTCTGCCGTTCACCGACCACGATTTTGTCGATCAGGTCGCTGACGATCTGCGGAGTGAGCTTCTTGATGTCCTTGTACTTGCGAATGATAGCAATAAACATTTCCGTGTTGATCTGCTGCTTATCTACGGCGGAGAAATGATTTTCGATTTCTTCGACCTCACTCTGTAATTTTTCCGATTCGGCATCGTATTTCTCGGTCATGGCAAGGTAACGGTGTTCGGGGATCCGACCGAGTGCTTTGTCCTCGTAGATGTTGGAAACGATGATATCGATTTCAGCAAGACGCGCCTTTGCTTTTTCTGCCTGTTTCATCAGTGTTTTTCGGTCGGCGGTCACCTCGTCAACTGCCATCGTACAGAGCTCCTGCAACAGCTTTCCGTCATCCTTGAGAGCGAGCCGCGCCTTTTCACGAATGCTTGCAAGCACCATTTTCTGTGCGTCTATGCTTGACAGGAAGTGATGTGTGCAGTAGGCTTTCCCATGATCTCGGTAGGTGCGGCAGCAGTAAAACTCACGGTCTTTTCCGTTTTTCTTACTGTTGCGGGACATCGTTTTTCCGCACTCGGCGCATTTCAGCACACCGTTGAGAACGCCCTTGGGGACGAGGTCGACCTCCTTGTGCCGCTTTTCAAGCATACGCTGTACTGTTTCAAAGTCCTCTTTGCTGATGATCGGCTCATGCATATCCTCGATGATCACCAACTCATCCGGCGAGCTTTTGACTCGCTTTTTCAGTTGGAAGGAAACGGTCGGTCGTTTGTTCCCGACCATAGCTCCGGTGTAGGTGGGATCGTGCAGCATTTTGCGGATGGTCTGCTCATGCCAGATATATTTTTCTGCCGGAAGCGTTCCGCATTTAAGACCGACCTCTGCGTAGTGATAGGAGGGACGCAACACCTTTTCGTGCTGCAGCATTGTTCCAATCGCTCTGCCGCCGTAGCCCTGTAAGGCAAGGTCGAATATGTGCCGCACGACCTTTGCCGCCGTTTCATCGACAATAAAGCGGTGTTTCTTTTCGGGGTCGATGAGATATCCGTAGGGCGGTAAATTGCCGGTGAACAAGCCGCTGGCACGGCGGTTCGCCATAGACGCACGCTGTTTTTTGGATATGTCACGGGCGTACATCTCGTTCAGCACATTTTTGAACGGGGCAATATCATTGTCATCGTACAGCGTATCTACACCGTCCCCGACGGCGATATACCTGACATCGTACTGCGGAAAAATAATGTCGGTATACTGTCCGGTGAGAATGTGATTTCTGCCGAGGCGGCTCAGATCCTTGGTCAGCACCAAGTTGATCTTTCCCATTTCGATATCGCCCATCATCCGCTTGAACTCCGGTCGGTTGAAGTTGGTGCCTGAGTATCCGTCATCGGCATAATACTCCACCACTCGGAAGCCATGCTCATTTGCGTATCGGGTCAATATTTGTTTTTGCGTTGTGATACTGTTGCTTTCCCTGTCGGTGACACCGTCATCGGCAGAGATGCGGGTGTAGATTCCCGCACGATATTCCTGCTGCTCTTTCATTTCTTACTCCTTTCCGTCGGCAGCAGCTTCACCGTATCGCCAAGCATTATACCGCACCTCTTTTCAAATATCCAGCGGCAATACGGTGAAACCGCAAAAACTTCGGAATTAGTTTTTTACCTGTGATTTTGCCTCTCTGCGTATGGTGCGCTCAAGAATTTCTTTCATCGTTTCCGTGTTCTTTTTTGCAAAGAAGTTGCCGACCTTATACACCGTGTTTCCGAAACGGTATACTCGGATTTTTTCGGGTTCAGTCATCATAAGCACTGCTTTGTCAAAAGTTTTATTTTCCATAGTTTCCTTTCCGCCGTAAGGCTGTTTGGTATTTTTACATTCCGCCCATCACAGGACCGTAATTTTTCTTTTTATGCTCTGAGGGGAAATGCCCTGTGGTGCAATCCTCAACGGGAGCGTCATTGTCAATGATGCCGGTTATATCAGCCGCAAGATAAGCAGCGTCAGATAATACAGCGCCGTTATCACCGAAGGGATAACCGTGATCCAAAATGTTCTGCGCATATAATGCTCCGTCTTGTCCGTCAGCATTGAGAGATCGTTCGAATAGCTCTCGCTGATCCTCCCAACCCGTTTCTCGGTATCCGATACCGCCGTTTTCATCGAGTCGGTAAAGCTCGCCGCCGCTTTCCTCATATCCGACTGAAACTCCGTCACCGCATCCTGACACCGTGCGCTGTTCTCGGTCAGTATGTCGAGCTGGCTGTTCATATACTCCACCAGCTCCTCTTTGGTAGTCAGCGTTTCGGCGGTGTTCATCAGTCGGGAAAGGAGTTCTATCTGCATCCTCTGCGTATCGAGCATTCCTTTCCAGTTCGGCTCGGTCACAGTTATGCAGGGCTTTACCTCTGCGGCTCTCTGCATACTCTGCCGCGCTCTCGCTTTCAGTTCCTCCGAGGATAATCTGCCGTATTCCGAATTCATATTCCATATTTCCTTTCAAATATTTTTCTTCGTGCAGGCTGCGGTCACGCAAACGCTTTCCGTCCTGCGTGATATAGGTGATATATTTTCTCTCGTCCGTCCATACCACTCCGTAGCCCTCGGCTTCCATCAGCCGAATAAAATCTTTTTTTGTTTTTGCCTGTGCCATTGCGTCATCTATGACTGCCGCAAGCTGCATTTTATAACTCTCGCCCCTTACTGCCGAACGGTATTCCTTTGAGGACATTTGCCGCACGGTTTGCTTTTTTGGCTGTGTAAGGATAACCGACAGACCGTATTCCGTACAAAGCCTGTCCGATGCATTTCGCAGCTGCTCTATAAAATCCTTTGCCGGTCGGAGCTTGTATCCGTTCGTACAGCTTACGCTGTTGATAACAAAATGCGAATGGATATGTGCCTTGTCGGTATGAGTAGCAACCAAAACTTCATATTCGGGGAATTGTTCTTCCGCAAACTTCAATGCAATCTCATGCGCTGTTTCGGGAGTAATGTTTTCTTCCGGCGAGAAGGACTGCACCAGATGATAAAACATTCTGCCGTCGGTTTTCCCATATCGCATTTTTGTAGAGAGCATTTCGCAGTATGCGCTCTCGGCAATACAGTTCACGCCGCCGATCAGTTTCTTATCGCCGTACACGGTTTTGCTCTCGCGCTTACAGTAGGAGAGAATAAAGGCAAGTCCTGCCTTTGACTGTGAACGCTTGCTCTGTATTAAATTGACCGTTGCCATTACCGTCACCGCTTTCTTTCAAGCAGAGAGCAAAGCAATTCGTTCAACCTTGCGTACTGTTCCTTGACTTCTACAAGGCTTGCTATCGACACCTTGCCCATATTGCAAAGCAGGGTCAGCCGATTGAGATTTCTTCCGATTGCTTTCTGCTCTCGGATAATATCTTCAAGCCCGTCTATTACAACGATTTGCCTATTAAGGCAGGAACGGGTGACATAGTCCGTGAAGGACAGCTTTGCCGTAACCGCCTTGCGGTGTATGGCGGCGAGATCCTGTTCGCTGATGCGAATGCTTAACTTTTTATTTTTCATATCGTACTCCGTTTCTTAAAGTGGGTGCAGGGCTACTGCCCGCCGAGCAGCAGCGGCAGAGGGTCGGCTTTGCCGGCGACCGGTCGTCTGCGATGCTCGCACTCTCCCCAAAGGGAGAGTAAAAACGTGCAACCCTGCGGTATTCAGCCTGTTATTACGGCAGAAAAGAAAAAGGTGCGCACACGCCGTTTACAGCGCCGTATTTCGCCTTTGTGCGGCTCGGTCGGGTGTTTACCCGGTTATCCGCTTGTTCGGCACACAGGGCGTTTCCTGCGGCTGTTTCGGCAGAGGAAGAGTTTGCCGTCTTATTTCTTTCTTCTGCTGTAATATATACTCAGTGGGTTTAGTTCTATGGGTATAGTTCTGCAATACCGTTTCTTACACCACCCTGTACGGAAAAATTACACTACCGAAATAACTTGACCGTGTAAGCGTTGCTTGTGTTCGATCCGTCCTGTCTGCGGCGCTTTTTCTTTTTCACAAGCCCCGCTTTTTCAAGACTTCGGAGTGCTGCGTCCACCGTCTTTTTGTCAATACAGCATTCCTCGGCGATCAGCCGCCGTGACGGAAAGCAGACACCGTTTTTATCGCTGTGTTTTACAAGGCAGCAGTAGACGGCGTAATCTCTCGGCTTTAATCGGTAGTCGCTTATGCGGTTTGAGATGATTGAAAATTTTTCTGTCACTTTTTCCTCCCTGATATTTTCTTCTTGCACGGCTGCAATCATATCTTCACCAACTCCTTCTAAATGGTTATGTAATTTTGCCCTCTACTTTTCATGCCGAAAAAGCGCAGGGGGTACAACCGAATTTTTATTTGCCCCTACACTTATCCAAAAGAAAAAACCGTATAGGCTACAACCGGAAATTTCGGTTTTTTATTTTCCCCTCACTTTTTCAGCCGAAAAATCGGGTGTTCTAACACCTTAAAAATTGAGAATTTACAAAATGTTCAAAAATCTGAGGACTATCCGCAAAAAGAAAACGGGCAAAGGATCGTGATATCCTCTGCCTGTTGCTGTCTGTATTTGCAAAACAGAAACTGGATCGTGCGATCCCGTTTCTGAAATTTTTTTGTTACGGTTCTAATTCCGGCGTCAACTCGTACACTTCTGTCATCAGCCGGGCGGCCAATCGAAATCCAACTGTGAATGCCTGCAATTCGTGTCGGTCGGAAACCTCTGCGTCCGCTTTTTCAAGCTGTTCGAGCAGTATTTTTTGCTGCTCTGTGAGAGTGGCTCGCAGTTTCGTTTCGAGCTGCACGACATTTTCGATCAGTTCATCTTTGTCACCGCCGGATATGCTGTGCTCGTGCGGGTCGATATTGCCGTAATAAATGTTTTCAAGGATACTCACGGTTTTCACCCCTTTCCAAGCCAAACAACATACCACAGGCAGCCATACAAGTCCAGCGTTTTTTACGATAAAAAAGGCGGCTACCGTTTCCGATAGCCGCCGTGTGGATTTCAGCGTTTTTTATGAGGATGCTTTATTCTGTTTTATCTGTATTCGCAGGTGCAGTTGTGTCCTCCGGCGCAGGAGTTGGTTCTGTGTCGGTGGGTTCGGGTTGTGTTGCAGCCGGAGCGGTTGCCGAGGGTTCGGGTGCGGTGGTTGCACTTTCTGCCGGAGTGCTGCTCGGCGTTGTCGGTGCAGTCGGTGTGGTCGGAGCAGGCTCGGTTGACGGCTCGGCGGGCACGCTGTTGTCCGGCGTTTGTGTGTTGCTTGGCTGTGAGCCGGTAACAGTAATAACATCATCCTTATGAAGCGTAGCAATGCTGGAGTAAGTTCCCCACTTCGAGGAGAGGGTGATTTCTGTGCCTTTAGCTGCGTTTACGGTAAAAGTAAATGCGCTGTCTGTAAAAATCTGCCCGGTGTAGTAGGTCTTGCCATCGACCGTTATACTGCAATAGCCTGTTGCGCCTGCCGTTCCGGTGGCTTTCAGTGTTATCACGGTTGTATCACTTGTCAGCGTATAGGTGTTATCCGCTTCGGCAAGCTCGGTTGTGTCACTACCGATTTGATAGAACAGCTTATAGGACGAGCTTTGAATTGCCGTTGTGCCTGTTGAGGTGCTTGCGGTAAACCAAGCCCAGCTTACACCGCAAAGGCAGATAGCGCAGATGCAGATAGCAAGCATTGAGGGGGCGAGGATGTGCATAAGACCGTCCGAGCGCTTTTCTTTTGTTGCGTGCTTTGCCCGGTGGAAGAATACAGGATATACCCGCACTGCATTTCGCTCATTTACAAACGGTATAAGGCGGAGGTAAAGGCAGCAGAGCTTTCTGCGCCAATAGCGATATTCGTTGTAGTCAGCCGCACGGTTCATCTCAGTTAAAAGATATTGCTTTTCACGGCTGAAATGATTGACAAACTGTGCGAGTTTTATGACGATCAGCAGAAAGGCAGATACGATCAGAACGATCAAAAGTATCAAAGCGCCGCTATCGTTGTCCATAATGATGTATCTCCTTTCGGTTGTGTTTGTGTGGACAATCAAAAGGCACATCGTCGACACAAGCTTTGTATCTTTCCGCCCGCCGCAAGCGGCAGGCGTCAATCACGGCGCTGTGTCTCCTCTCCCCAACAAAACCGCTTCGCTTGTTTTGCCGGGGACCCCGGATAAATATGCCCTTTGATTGCCCCTCCGCCCGAGGGCGGAGAGGACTTGGAAAAGGTTACTGAATCTTGCTTCCGTCAATAGTAACGGTGAGATGTGCTGCATCCATGCTGTTTTTATTTGCCCACAGCGTGGAATCGGTGTTTTTGCCGGCAGCAAATCCGTTAACAGTAGCGTTCAGATAGTCGGACAGCTTGTATTCCTGCTCAGACTTGTTAAGGCCCACCGTTTCATCAACAATATTCATGTTGATGCTGTACTTCAGCGCCAGACTGCCGTTGTTTTTGAACTTGAGTGCCACGACCTCAGTGTGACCCGGCTCCCACAGTCCCTTTTGGAAAATGTCGGTTGCTTCATCGAGATTATTCCAGGTTTTCCCATCGAGAGTGTACTCCACTTCAATGTCCAGATTTCCTGCCTGGATCTTGTTGACACCGGTGGAAGCGGTGTCGGTGAACCACGCAAAGGTGGCGCCGATGAGCATTGCGGCGCACATAA
>ERZ827520.2153-NODE-2153-length-19330-cov-4.483735_pt1 | contig 19330 bp, 20 predicted proteins | sample MGYA00519581_ERZ827520 | MGnify/ENA primary metagenome ERZ827520 (study PRJEB31778, sample SAMEA3449339) | human gut metagenome | biome: human gut; feature: human-associated habitat; material: faeces | place: United Kingdom | collected 2010/2012 ...
TATTTTCCTACATCAGGGGGGATTTTGTCTATTGTCCGTTTTTGCTGGTTCGGTTTAGGTTCAACCAGGGGCTTTATTAAGCTAAAGCACCAGTAAAAACAGCCCCGGACAATGTCCGGGGCTGTTTTTATAAGTCAAATTCATCCGTTTGCATCGTGATCGCTGCCAGACTGACAAGGGGACGCCCTGTTCTGCGCCTTCGAATCCAATTCCGTCTCCCGTTCCTCCTGCTTTAACTCACGATACGCCTCTTTCACGCCTCTGCGCACTGCACCACGAATAAGAATATACAGAACATACAACACAATAATAATCAGCGTGATTCCCAAGACTATCTCCATGACCTACGCTCCCTCTTTTGCAGCAACGCCTTCCCGCATTATGTCCGCCGTTATTTTACAGCCGGATGCGATACCTGCCTTAACCGGCGGCATAACGGAAAATGACTGCAAATTTTTCATCATGGTCAGTCTACCACAATCAGGAAAAATTGTCCACAGCCGAAACGGCTGTTTTCGTGGCTTTTTCGCACGCCGCCAGCCGGGCGGTTTCTTCCTCCGCCACCGCCTTGTCCAGCCGTCCAAAAAGCGGCGCGACGGTTTCAGGCAGGAGGAAGCCCGCCGGAACCTCCTGCGTTCGCCACTCGGCCGAAAGCCCGAGCCAGCCTGCCACACTTTCGGAGGAAAAGGGCAGAAAGGGGCGGAACAGCACCGACAAATTCGCCGCGAGCTGAACACAGGTAAAAAGCGCATCCGCACAGCGCTCCGGCGCTTCCTCCCGGGTTTTCCAGGGCTGCTGGCCGTCGAAATACCGGTTTCCCCGCCGTACCAGCATAAAAATCGCCCCTAGAGCGTCCCTCAGCCTCGCCTTTTCAATCAGCCGTCCCACAGCAGGGAAAGCGGCTTCGATCTCCTGCCGTATCTCCGGATCGAACGCGCCCCCCGGCACCCTTCCCCCGCCATATCGGAGAAGGAAGGAAAGGGTGCGGTGGATGAAATTCCCATAGCCGCCGAGCAGCTCGCTGTTGTTCTGCTCTACAAATTCCCGCCAGGAAAAATCCACATCCCGCTTTTCCGGCCCGTTGGCGAGGAAAAAATACCGCAGCGCGTCCGGCTGATACCGCCAGGCGATATCCTTTACCCAGATCGCCCAGCCCCGGCTGGTGGAGATTTTCTCCCCCTCCAGCGTCAGGTATTCGCTGGACACGATCTCATCCGGCAGGTGGGCCCATTCCCGCTCGGTAAGCAGAAGGGCGGGCAGAATGATGGTGTGAAACGGAATATTATCCTTGCCATGGACGTAATAATGGAAGGAATCCGCGCTGTTCCAGACTTCCCGGAGGGACAGACCCCGTTCTCGCGCGACCGCGGCTGTGCCCGAAAGGTAACCGAGCACATTTTCCGCCCAGATATAAATCTTCCGGCCGGGCTGGTCGTCCGCCGCTTCGTCGTTTACTCCGTCCGGTACGGGAATTCCCCAGTCGAGATTCCGCGTAATCGCCCGGTCCCGCAGTCCCTCGTCCAGATACCGGGAGGTAACCGCCGCCGCGTTCCGCCGCCAGCCGGGACGCCCTGCGGCGTAGGCCCGCAGCGCCCCCTTCAGCCGTGTGAGGGCGAATACAAGCTGGGCGGTGGGCTCAAAGGAGACCGGACCGCCGCATTCCGCGCAGCGGGGTTCGACGAGGCCTTCCGCTTCCAGCACCGCGCCGCAGGCGTCGCACTGGTCGCCCCGCGCCGGGCCGCCGCACTGCGGGCAGGTTCCGGCGACATACCGGTCGGGAACCGCCCGTCCGCAGTGCGGGCAGACCGCCTGCGGCGCGGTCTGCTCGTGCACATAGCCGCTCCGATACAGTCGGCGGTGAAAATCCTGTACAAAGGCGATATGCTCCGGGTCAGAGGTCTTTCCATAATGGTCGTAGGAAAACCCCAGCCGCCGGAACACCGCGGTAAACTCCTCGTGATACCGGTCGCTGAGCGCCCGCGGGGTCGTTCCCTCCCGCCGGGCGCGAAGGGCGACCGGCGTACCATAACAGTCGCTGCCCGACACATAGTATACGCTGTCCCCTTTCGCACGAAAGTACCGTGCGAGGACGTCCCCCGGCAGAAGGCCGGCGAGATGTCCAATGTGAAGCGAACCGTTTGCATACGGCCATGCTCCTCCGATGATAATATTCATTCAAATCGTCCTTTCTAAATGGTGGTAACCGCAGCCTTTCACGGCAATCGAACCGCCGCGTTTGGAAGCCCTGTCCGCGCCGCACGAAGCTCGCCGGTCGGCGCGGAAACGACAGGAAAACGGAAAAACAAAAAAGCTCTCACCCCCGGAAATAAATTCCGGGGACGAAAGCCTGCTTCCGTGTTACCACCCCTGTTCGCCCCTTCCTCGCGGGAGGGGCCTCGTCAGGTACGGGCGGGAAATGGTCCGCCGATACCCTATCGCTTTAACGGGCGAGCCCGTCGCAGCCTGGAGCTGAAAAGCCCTTCGGTGCGCCGCTCCGAGACCATGTTCCGCCGGCTTTGCCCCCCCGTTCTCAGCAACCCGGGTTCTCTGTAGGAACGCCCTCAGCGTACTCTTCTCTTCCAAGCGTTTTGGCCGCCGCCGGACGCGGACGCATAACGGCAACGGCATTATCCTGTTTTGCACGCTTTCCGGACGTACAGACAACCCGGCGGTGCAACCAAAAACGCTTCGAACTTTTCAAGCTCTTGACGTTTTGGTAATTCCATTATAACCAAAAACAGAGAAAAATCAACTCCGCCGGATTTTTAGAACGTGATCACACTAGCTGCAATCTCCAAATTTTGAGCGATTTTTGCATGACAAGGCGCGAGGAAGGCGGGAGGGCGAATACTGTACGTATTTAACCGACGAGCAGCGCAGCCATGGGGAAAATCCACCGAAAGAGGGGCGTTGAGGATTCGTATAACATAGTGTGAAAAGTGTGGAGTACGCTCAATTCCGGCGTCCGGCCACCACCCGCTCGATTCCGCCGAGATCGCGGAAAACCGAAACGCCGGTAAGCCCCGCATCCCGGAATATCGCAGCGACCGCCGCCGCCTGCCCGATTCCCACCTCCACGGCGCAGAAGCCGCCCGGAATGAGCTTTTTCGTCCATTCCGACGCAATGACACGGTGGAAGGCCAATCCGTCCCCGCCGCCGTCCAGCGCCATGCGGGGCTCCCTCTGCACCTCCGGCATCAGGCCGGGCAGGTCGGCAGCGGGAATATACGGCGGATTGGACAGGATCGCCGTCCATCCATCCGGGAAAGCCGCCGCGTCATGCAACACGTCCCCCTGCACGGGGGTCACCTGGAAGACCGGATACCGCGCGCAGTTGCGGCGAAGATAGGACAGCGCCAGCTCCGACAGTTCCACCGCCGTCACCCGCACATTGGGGAACAGCCGCGCCGTCCCCAGCGCCACGCAGCCGGAACCGGCGCAGAGGTCCAGCACCGTCATACAAGGCGCGGACACCGGAACGGGGGTATTCCGCAGCCAGTCCGCCGCCGTCTCGCACAGCAGCTCGGTATCGGGGCGGGGGATCAGCACCCCTTCCCCCACCTCAAGGGTAAGGTCGAGGAAATCCCACTCCCCCAGCAGGTACTGGAGCGGCTCCCCACGCGTTCGCCGCGCCGCCGCGCTGAGCGCCGCTACGACGACCGTTTCTGGCGCCTCCTCCCTATTCCGGAGAGGACGCGTTCCACGGCCGAGACCGGCGAAATGTTCCAGCAGGCAGTCCGCTTCAAACGCGGCCGCCTCCACCCCGCCTTCCTCCAGCCGGGCGCGGAGTGCGTCGTACAATGCGCGGACAGTCATTTGGTTGCCTCCTTGTCGTTTTTTATAAAAGAAAAGCGGCAAACCGCAGCCTGCCGCTTCCACCTATGGAAAACCCAGCATTGCCGGAGCTTTTTCCATACTATGATTCGTGCAAGGAGCGCCGCTTACAGCCGGTCGGCGTCCGGGTTTTCCGGAATCACCATATTCAGCGCGGTGATCGCCACTTCGATCATGTCGTCGGTCGGCTCCTTCGTGGTCACCCGCTGGAGCCACAGGCCCGGCGCGGAAATGATCCGGACAATCAGCGCGTCCGACCGTCCGGCCAGCTTGATCAGCTCATACCCAATCCCCACCACCAGCGGGATAGTCAGCAGCTTGATGCCGGTGCGCAGAATGGGATTGGTCACCGTGATAAACATCGAGATCACGATGCCGACGATCAGCATCAAGATCATAAAGGAGGTGCCGCAGCGAGGATGGAAACGAATTTGCTCCCGCACGTTCTCCACCGTCAGGGGCAGTCCCTTTTCATAGCAGAAAATACATTTATGTTCCGCCCCGTGGTACTGGAATACCCGCCGGATATCCTTCATCAGGGAAACCGCGGCGATATAGCCCACGAAAAGGACGATACGGAGCACGCCCTCAAAAATTGCCCGCCAGACCCGATGATCCAGCGCGGGGAACGGTTTGGTCAGCAGATTGAACAGCAGCGCCGGAAGATAAATGAAGAGGCCGATTGCCAGCGCCACGCCCAGCACCGAGCTGAGCACCATCAGCAGGGTCATGCCGAACTTCTCCCAGAAGCCTTCTTCATTTCCCTCTTTTTTCTCTTTGTCGTCTTTTCCGCGCTTTCCTTCCGGCCCCTCCGGCTCCTCCGAACGCTCCTCGGCTTCTGAAACAGCGGATCCCGTTTCAATGGAAGGAGTTTCCTCCGTGCACGGAGACTCTGACGGCGCGGCCGTTTCCGCCGCCTTTATCGTTTTCTCCGCCTTGCCGTCGTCCTCCAGACCTGCCAGCTCGGCGGATCGCATCAGGCAGCGGTATCCAAAAATCATGGAATCAATAAAGTTGTATACGCCGCGAAAAAGCGGAAGCTTCCATATCTTCGCCCGGTTCCGGCCGGTGGTCGCCCACTCCTCGGTAACGATTTCGCCGGATACATGCCGCACGGCCATCGAGGTCTTCTCCGGCCCCCGCATCATAATCCCCTCAATCAGCGCCTGTCCGCCGATCGACGTCTTCTTCTTGACCTGTTCCCGTTTCGCCATTTCTCAGGTTTCCTTTCTGTTTCGAAATCGTTCCCCCGGACCGGGCGTCTACTTACACGTCCCCGGTTAGAAGCGGCGTATCGGGCGGGGCGACCGGCAGCAGGATGGTCACGGTGGTGCCCACCCCTTCCTCGCTGTCGATATCCAGCCGGCCTTTATGGCGGCGGATAATCTCATCCGCCAGCGCAAGGCCGATCCCCGAACCGGGCCGGGTTTTGTTCGCCTTATAGAACTTGCTCTTAATGTTGGGCAGGTCTTCTTTGGATATTCCTACCCCGGTATCGCTGATCACAATCTGCACATGCGCTCCCATGTCAGCCGTCTCCACCCGGATCAGGCCGCCGCGGTTGGAATACTTGATAGCGTTTTCAATGATATTGATGAACACCTGTTTCAGACGGTCGTGATCCCCGAGCACCGGAGGCAATGACTCCGGCTCGATATACAGCAGTTCGATTCCTTCCCGTACCGCACGGTCACGGAAGAGGAACACCGCTTCGCTCAGCTCGGCCAGCACGTCGGTACGGCCGAATTTCATCACCAGGTGACCACCCTGCATCCGGGAAAAGTCGAGCAGCTCCTCCACAATACCGGAAAGGCGTTCCGCCTCGCCGATGATGACGTCCAGTCCCTTTTCGGTCAGCTCTTCGCCCGACGAACCTCCCTGCCGCAGGGTCTCCGCCCAGCCCTTGATGGCGGTCAGCGGGGTGCGCAGCTCATGGGAAACCGACGAGATAAAGTCGTTTTTCAGCCGTTCGGCAGCGGAGATTTCTCCGGCCATATAGTTGATGGTGTCGCAGAGCTCGCCAATCTCATCCTCGGTCTTCTTTTCGATCCGGGAATCGTAATCGCCCAATGCGATCTGACGGGCGGCGCGGTTGATTTCCGCAACCGGGCGGACGATCGAGCTGATGAAATACGAGCCGGACAGCATAACAAAAAACAGCACGGCCACCCCGATCAGCACAATAATTCCCACCAGCAGGAAAATCTGCCGGTCTATCTGGGACAGGCTGACGATATACCGCAGCCCGCCGAAAGAGCTTCCGTCCTCATTCGGGACAGCCAGCGTGACCGCCATTACATGCTCCCCACTGGAAGTATGGCCGATCCACACTCCCCGGTTCTCATCGTCTGAAAGGGCGAGAAGATAGTCAGGCGCCTGGCCTTTCTCCGGCGCAAAGCCGGTAGAGGATACCACCGCCTCGCCCTCCGCATTCAGTATCTGCATTTCGAGCTTTTCCTTATCCTGAAAGCTCTCTACGAATTCCCGGGTGGAATTATCGAAATTGTAGTTGTTGGCCGACACCTGCACCTGTCCCAGAAAGGAATCCAGCGAATCCAGCCGAGAGGAAAGGGAATATTCCACATTTTTGTAATAATAGGACCGGGAAGCCAGGACGAACGCCACGCCAAAGACCAGCAGGATGGTGACGATCACCGTCAGGCTGTTGACCATCCATCGCCGGGTAATGCCTCCTTTTCGCATGGCGCTTCCTCCTTTTCCTTATGGCTTTCTGTTCTCTCTTAGACATTCTTTCGAATCAGCCCACCCATTTATAGCCGAGCCCCCAAACGGTCAGGATATACCGCGGGTCGGAGGGATCCTCCTCGATTTTCATCCGCAGCCGCCGAATATTGACGTCCACGATCTTTTCCTCTCCGAAATACTCCTCGCCCCACACGCGGGTGAGGATATCGGTGCGGCTGAGCGCCTTGCCGGGGTTGGTAAAGAAATACTCCATGATCTGGAATTCCACCTGGGTCAGTTCCACCGGCGTTCCCCGTTTCTTGAGGGTGCGGGATCGGAGATTCAGCACAAAATCGCCGCTAGTGATCTCCTCCAGATAGCTGACCTCTTCCCTCGTACGCGCGGCGGTCACCCGGCGATGGAGCGCATCCACCCGCGCCATCAGCTCCGATGGACTGAAGGGCTTGGTCACATAATCGTCCGCCCCCATCATCAGGCCACCCACCTTTTCCATTTCCTGCGTGCGCGCGGTCAGCATGATGATCCCAATGGTGTCGCTGCGCTCCCGCAGCTCCCGGCAGACGGCGAAGCCGTCCATCCCTGGCAGCATAATGTCCAGCAGCGCAATATCCACATTTCCCTGCTCCTCGTCATACAGGCGAAGCGCGTCTTCGCCGGAACCGGCCTCCAGCACCTCGTACCCCGAGCGTTTGAGGTTGATCACCACAAATTCCCGGATAGAACTCTCATCCTCGCAAACCAGAATCCGTTTCATTCCGCCAGTCTCCCCCTCATACTCTTTGCCATCCGCCCGAAACGCCGCCGGTTTGGCGGACAGCCGGATTTATCCCCTTTTTCGCCCTCAGGCGTTCAGAAGCGTAAACATATACCGCACCCGTTCCATATTCAGGCTGAACGGTTCCCGGGAATCGAACCACACCTCGTGCCGCACTCCGTCGTCCCGCTTTTCCAGCAGACGATAGGTGTGCTGGACCGGACTGCTTTCCTTTTCCGTGGCCTGGAGGCTTCCCTCCGGAGAGACGGCGTCCCCTGCCGGCGATTGAGCCGAAGAGGAAAGGGACGTGGCTGCCGACCACGCCGCGGTGGTTCCGGTTCTTACCCTGGTCGGTGTAGTCCGCAGCGAAAGAATTTCCGCCCGCGCCCCGTCGGAAATATCATACAGGCTGAGCGTCCCCGTTTCCCGGTCCAGCCCTGCGGAGACCTTACCGTCCCATTCGTCTTCCAGCCGGAGAAGATACCCGTCGGCCGTATTCACCACACTCGAAAACTCACGGACGGTGGTCATATCCTCAAAATTCAGGCTCATCCAGTCGGTTTTGCAGAGCGGATTTTGGGAAGGACTGAGCGTCTCCTGATCGGGGAAAAGCTGACAGGACGGCCATTCGATCTGTCCATCGCCGTCCACGTCCATCGCCGGAATGTTGTAATCGCGATAGGTTCCCCGGGTCTGGCCCGTCGTCTCGTCATAAAACGGTGCGACCAGCCGGGAACCGTCCCAATACAGCAGTTCCGTCAGCCGTCCGCCGGCGGAACTCGCCGCGTCGGCAAACACGCCGACGGCTGTATCGGACAAGCGGCCGGGCCGGATGGACAAAAACTGCTGGATCGTCTGATCCAAGGAGGCCGATCCCATCTGGATCAGCACCGTCTCGGCGGCGGACGCGTTTTTCTCGGCGCTCCACAGCACGGCGGTTGACGCCTGTTCTGCCCCGCCGGTCTGCAGAAGCAGCAGGTCGTCCCGGCCGTTTCCGGTCATATCGGTCATCACGGCGGAGGAATACATCCCCTCATACCATCGGGTCAGGCGGCCGCCGGCCAGGGAATACAGCGTCATCTGCTTGTCCCGCACGTTATAAATGCTCCACCCGACGACCATTTCGAGAAAGCCATCCCCATCCAAGTCGCCGAAGAGAACCTCTTCCACATCGGTGCTTGCGCCTTCCATATCGCTGATCGAGCGCCATTTTCCCTCGGATTTCTGCAACAGATTCAGGTGGAGGCTGCTGTTTTCCGGGCCGGGCCGATAAAAGGCCAGCGCCTCCTCCTCTCCATCTCCATTCAGGTCTTTTAGAATAATGGCCGAACGATATTCGCCCGCCTTGGGATACTTCAGCACATAGCCGCCCTTGCCAGCGTTCCCGATCGCATTCTCCAACGCCTCCTGAATCTCCTGCTGCTCGCCGGTGGAACGGGGAGGACGGATCAGATTCTCCACATCCCCGCCCAGGCTGCAGCCGGACAGCGACAGCGATACTACTGCACCGAGCAGTCCCGTCAGCAGCCGCTTCCTCCATGAACCGCGCGTTTTCCTTTTTTCCATCGCCGTCATGCCGTCCCCCTTTCCTCCCGGTCGCGGGAAATCTGTATTTCGAACCGTTCGGCGATCTCCGAGCGTTCAAAAAGAATGTATACGATAGCATATATACAGTTGTATCATAGCATAAAATCACCGGGAAGTCGAGCAATTTCACCGGGATTTTCGCACGGCATTTTGCTGAAATCTTTGCATGGAAGCCCTCGGCCGGGAACACCGGCGCTCCCCCCGCTTTTCCGGCCCGAAAAAACGGCCGCGGACGCCCCGAAGCGCATCACGCAGCCGTTAATATTACTCCACGCTTTCCGCTCAATCAGCGGGACGCGCCCGACTTGGGCGCCTATTTACCATTCGATCCCTTCCCGCGCGGGAACGCCCTTTTCATAGGGATGGCGGAGCATCCGAACCTCGCTGATATAATCCGCCAGCTCCCGCATGCCATCGGAAGGGTCGCGGCCGGTAAGCAGCACCTCCAGCCCGGCCGGCTTACCGCGCAGGAAAGCGAGCAGGGCGTCCTCATCCAGCAGGCCGGCGGACACCGCCGCGCAAGCCTCGTCCAGCAGGAGAAGTTCCATCGCTCCCGCCGAAGCGTCCACCTCGCCGAGCAGCGCGTTATAAAAGGCGCGCGCCTCCCGCTTCTCGTCGTCGTTCATGGCAAAGGCGAATTTCACCTGCGGCAGGAAAGGGAAAAACCGTACGTTTTTGAACCGGGAAAGCGCGGCGATTTCCCCCGAGCTTCCGTCCTTCAGGAATTGGACGATCCCGATCCGATAGCCATGGCCGGCGGCGCGCAGGCACTGCCCCATTGCCGCGGAGGTTTTTCCCTTTCCATCGCCGCAATACAGATGAATTAAACCGATATCCTTCATTGTCTATCACCCGTGTTTTCTATCATTCTTTTTTGTTTTTCCTATCCTCTTAATGTAAAATCCTCTTAATGTAGAATCCTCTCAACGTGAAGAACTTACCGTTTTACAATACAGGAAGACAGCGGATTTGTCAAACCGGCCGGTTTCCTGTTTTCCCCTTGCCGACCGTCAGCCGATCACCGTCAGCTCATTTGCGGGAGCCCAGCCGACCTGATCCAGCAGGACGCCGGCCTTTCTCCCATTGATGATCCGGGTAACGGTAAAAATTGCGTCCACGCTCAGTCCTGGGCTGCCGCCATAGCTGTCCCCGTACAGCCGGCCGGCATACCGTACCCTGGCGCCGATCCGCAGTGTCGGAGAAGAGCCGCCGGACAGCGGAACATGCAGTACCATTCCCGGAAGAATCCGATTCGGATTATCGCCGATCACGCCCCGGTTGCCGTCATAGGCGTACAGTTCTTCCCAGGATAGCCCGTACCGCGCAGCGATGCCGGAAAGCGTGTCCCCCGCCTGTACGGTGACCGTGGTTTCGGAGGGTTCAGGCCCCGGTTCCGGTTCGGGTTTGTCGAAGCCGTTGAATCCGCCTTCCCGAATGATGGCGGGATAATCCTTATAAGAGAGGTTGCGGTCCACCCGGCCGGAAATGCCGTCTACTGAACCGCCGCTGGTATACTGCCAGATGCCGAAGGGCGCGCCGTAAGTCGGTTCCTCGTTATACTGGGCAATCCACAGCTCCGTCTCCGCACGGAATTCCTCCGTCAGGAAATTGCGGACAAAGTGGAGATTGGAATAAACCATGGGATAATAGCCCGCCTCCCGCATGTCGTCACACCAGGCTTTGGCAATGGCGGTGACCTCCTCTCTTCCCAACGTCTGCTGAGAACGGTTCTCCATGTCGTAGGCGACGGGGTACGCCAGCTGATAGCCCTGGATCACGTCAAGGAAAAAGGCGGCCTCTTCATGAGCCTCCTCCACCGTGGAGGCATAGGAATAATGGTATGCGCCAAAGGGGATGCCTGCCGCTGCGGCTCCCCGCGCGTTTTCATGAAAACGCGCGTCCACCTGCCGTTCGCGATCCTCCCACCCGTAGGAGGCGCGCAGGATAGCAAAATCGACCGGCGCAGTTTTTACCCGCGGCCAGTCGATGCTTCCCTGAAAGGTGGAAACGTCGATGCCCTGATAGGTTGCCATAGGACCACGCCTTTCTTAAATTGTTGATATATGATACGCCGATTTCTCGTCCTTTTCATCCTATGCGCACTCGCCGGGAGGAGTGAAAATCAGGGCCGGCAAGGGATGCTTTAAAAAATAAATTTTCCAACGATTGGATTTTCAATCCGCTATTTGTCGCTTTCAAAAAGCGGTCGCTTCGCGGAGCGATTGACAGAATTTCTGATCGTTTTTTTTAACAAAGCGGGAAAAGCTATAAAAGGAACGCAGACGATGCATAAGACGCATAAAAAGAAAATAAATCGAAAATCCTGTTCAGGCCATTGATTATTTTTTGAAAATGTGCAGGGTCCGCGTTTCCACAGGAAAGGAATGGTGATTGACTGTGCAATACCGATCTTCCCGGCCTGACCGGTCAGGCCATCTCCCCGGATCTTCTCTTCCGTATGACAACGAAGACGACCGCGAGCTTTTCGACAATCTTTTTCCGGTCGCGTCCTCCATGGAATGCACGGGGCTGATTCCCGCAGCGCCGGAGTCCTCCGAAGAGGTGGACTCCTACAGCGATATTTACGACATCCCACTGGCGGACGACCCCGCCCGCGCCAACCACGGTCTGCAGACGCCGCCGAAAAGGCGGTGACCATATGCCGAAGGACAGCCAGCCCGACAAAAAATCCGTACGGATAAAGAAATGTCACGGGCAGACGCCTCTCACCCGGGAAAACCAGAACCAGAACCGCAATGCGAAAAAGCGCTCGATTCCATCGGACGATGTGTGACGGAGCAGGAGGTGCATCCATGCCGAAAAGAGGAATGAAGCGGCCGGAAATCCCCCGACGCTCCCGCAAGGAAGCGCCGCCGGTTCCGGAAATCCAGGGCCGCGCCAAGACGTCCAAGGAAAAGGCCAAACCAATCACAGAACCCTGACCGAAAGGAAGAAGGAGCGGCGCGTGGCGGCGCCGCTCCTTCTTCCTTTCATTATATCGCCGGCAACCGACAGAACATAAAAAATGAAAATAGCTCAAAGCGGAAATGAAACTTCCGCAAAAGGGGAACCTCCCCGCAGGCGTTATTCCGGTCACGTTCCTCTTCCCCTTTACATAAGATAAGACAAAAGAGCAACCCGTATCCTCTTCCCATCTGCTTTTCCCCTTTTCTTCCCTCTGTATCCGGGAAGCGGCAAACGAAAGGATATACCTCCTCAGAGAAAGGAATGGTCACACCTATGAATCCCACGAACATAGAAACCTTCGCGGTCATCGGCGGCGACCTGCGTTTCGCCTATTTGGCGGGGCAGCTCGCGGCGGACGGCTATAAGGTCATCACCACCGGCTTTGACGGAGCCGACCTGCCCCCCTGCGTCACCGGCTGCACCAATCCCTCCCAGGCCGCCTCGCTGGCGGATTTTGTTATCCTACCCATGCCGGTCACTACCGACGGAAGCATTCTCAACGCGCCCTTCTCCCGTTCCCGCATCACGCTGGACGAAGTGCTGAGTGCGCTGAAGCCTTCCCAAAAGCTGGTGGGCGGCGCGATATCGAACGAGGTTCGGGAGGAGGTGGAGTCTCGTGGGCTGTCCATCGTGGATTACCTCCACCGCGACGAGTTGGCCGTGTACAACGCCGTACCCACCGCCGAGGGCGCGATCCAGCTGGCGATGGAAGAATTGCCCATCACCATCCACGGCGCGCGGTGCCTGATCACCGGCTACGGACGAGTCGCCCGGGCTCTGGCCCGCCGGCTGGGTTCGCTGGAAGCGGACGTAACGATCGCCGCCCGAAAATTCGCGGACATCGCCCAGGCGGAATCCCAGGGACATACCGGCATCGAGATGAAGCATCTGGACGATGCGGGAGATTTTGATGTGATCTTCAACACTGTCCCTGCCCTTATCTTCAACCGTGAACGGCTGGAAAAGCTGGAAAAATCCACGCTGCTGATCGACCTGGCCTCCCGGCCCGGCGGCGTGGACTTCAACGCGGCGGCCGAGCTGCAGATTAAAACCATCTGGGCGCTTTCCCTGCCCGGTCGGGTTGCGCCGAAAAGCGCGGGCCGGATCATCAAAAACACCATTCTAAACATGATCAAGGAGGGAGTCTGATGGCAGAACCGCTGCGTATCGGGCTGGCGATCTCGGGATCGTTCTGTACCTTCTCCCGCGTCTTAGAGCAAATCCGAAAGATGACTGCGGCGGGGATAGAGATTACCCCCATCCTCTCCTTCAATGCCGCAACCATCGACACCCGTTTCGGAACGGCGGCGGAATTCATCGAAAAGTTGACCGAAGCGACCGGGCGGACGCCCATGACCACCCTGACCGAGGTGGAGCCGATTGGACCGCAGGCGCTGTTCGACGTGCTGGTCTGCGCACCCTGCACCGGCAGTACTCTCGCCCGACTGGCGTGCGGTCTGAGCGACACGCCGGTTACCCTGGCCGTAAAGTCCCACCTCCGTCGGAGCCGTCCGGTGGTGATCGCGGTTTCTACCAACGACGCGCTGGGCGCGTCCATGCGGAATATAGCGCTTTTAAAAAATGCCAAACATATCTATTTTGTCCCGCTGCGGCAGGACGATCCCGTGAATAAGCCCAATTCGCTGGTGGCCGATTTCTCCCTGCTTGACAGCACGATCGCCGCCGCCCGGGCCGGAACGCAGATTCAGCCCCTGCTCGGATAAGTCCGGATAAAATTTCTGCGCGTTTTCCGCGAAGTGTGTTATAATGGTGTGGGTTTTCCAAACCCACACCATTTGCATTGGAGGATGAACAGCATGATCGCATTGGCGAGCGACCACACCGCACTGGAAATGAAGGAAACCATCAAGGGGCTTCTCGATGAAATGGGCCTCGAATACAAAGATTACGGCACCTACTCCTCCGACCGCTGCGACTATCCCGTTTACGGCGCCCGCGCCGCGAAGGCGGTTGCAAGCGGCGAGTGCGACCGCGGAATTATCATCTGCGGCACCGGTGTCGGCATATCCCTGGCGGCGAACAAGATTCCCGGCATCCGCTGCGTCGTTTGCAGCGAGCCTTATTCCGCCCAGCTTTCCCGCCTGCACAACAACAGCAATATGCTGGCGTTCGGCGCCCGGGTCATCGGGCCGGAGCTGGCGAAGATGATCGCCCGCATCTGGCTGGAAACTCCCTTCGAGGGCGGCCGCCATCAGCGCCGGATCGACATGATTGCCGCGCTTGGCCGCGGGGAAGAGATTGAATAGAAGAATTTGAATAATCGAATCATCGTTTCTTTCGCTTCCACAAGCAAAACGAGGGCCTGCTGTTTTCGGAAAACGGCAGGCCCTCGCTTTGTTTTTTGCGTTTTTACGCACAGGAATGCCCGTCGTCTTTGCTAAGGACGACCTCGCCCCGGGCGTTTTCGTCATCCATCAGAATTTTGCCGACTTCAGGAACGTAAATCTTCCCGGAAAGCGGATTCTTAATGCTGATAACCGGGGCGATGACAGTGGCCTCGACCTCCGACTTTTCAAAGGCAAGGTCAGCGTCCATCATTTCACAGCGGACAAGCTTCAGATTCCGGCAATAACAGAGCGGCTGCGTGCCGGCAATCTTACAGTCGATCAGCGTCAGGCCGTCCGAATACCAAGCGAGATATTCCCCTTTGACAACGCTGTTTTTCACCGTCACATTCTGGGCATGCCAGAAAGCGTCCTTCGTGTCAAAAACGCAGTTTTCAAAGACAGCGTTTTTGATATACTGGAACGAATATTTTCCCTTAAACTGCACATGGGAAAAAGACAAATCTTCAGAGCGCATCATAAAGTATTCGCTTTCCGCGGTACAGCGGCGCATCTGGATATCGCTGACCGACCAGCCGAATTCGGGCGAAAGGATCTCGCAGTCTTCCATCACAACATGGCGGCATTCCCGGAGCGCTTTTATGCCGAGCAGCTTTGTCCCCTCTATTTGGATATGGTCGGAATACCACAGCGCCGCACGGCAAAGCGGCGTCATTTCCGAACGGCTGATTTTCAGCCCGTGATTGTGCCAGAGCGGATAGCGCAGATTGAAAAAACAATGGTCGATAGTGATACCGGCGCTTTCTTTCAGAGCGCTTTCCCCGTCCGCGGGGCCGTCAAAGGCGCAATGGCGCAGCAGAAGATCGCTGCTGCCGTAAAGCGCCCGCTCCATATCAAAGGTTTCATTCTCTATCGTTTTCATCAGGAAGCTCCCCTTCCAAAATCTGTTCTGCCCACGGTTTCGTCAGACCTTTCGCTTTTCCGGGAAGGCCGGGGACACACCGCCGTCCGATGAAACACGGCGGCCGGTATGCGGTGCGGACGAACCTTAAGGCTAACGGCATCATCAGCGGAAAAGCCGCTCCGGCAGCAGACGAGCCGTGCGTTTCACGTCCGCGCAACGCTCTCTGATTTTCAAACCATCCGGCCCATCTCATACGCTTTTTGCAGGGACGGATGCCCCTGGATGTCGCCCACGGCCTCTACCCCGCCTCCGAACACGGTTCCCGCAAGGTTCGCCTTTTCAAAACAGTCAATCCAGCCCGGCACGCCCTTGACGGCGCCGTCCATTTCCGCCGGTCACCAGGAGAATCTGTCCTCCTTTATGATGTACATGATAAGCGTTGCGGCAGCCGGGGGCGAAAGTAACAACCGCAATCCCCACACCGGCGTCCGTCAGCATGTTAAGATAGCATTCTCCGGTGAAATACTGCGCAAACGCTTTGTTTTCGCCCCCCATCGGGAATACCGCGCCGCCTCCCGGCTCCTGCGTCAACCGCTTCTTATCCCTCCTTTCATCCTCCCTATATCGCTCGCTTTTCTCGTTTAAGCCGCTTAAGCCTATATAAGCATACTCTTTGGAGTATACTCCAAGTCAATACTTTTTTAAACTTTTATCAACTTAGCCTAAAAAGGAAACGGCACCGCTTCCGCAGACCGCCGCACAGAAAGCGCTGTTCCGGTCACTACACCCGTTTTTCTATACAAAAGCATCCGTTAAACGCGCTTCCAACAGCGTTTTAACGAATGCTTTTGTCTTTCCGGCCCATCGACAACGTGCTGTTTCGCTAAACGGGGGGACCTTCAATCGCCCTGTTCCCCAGCTTCCTGTTGTCCGTCCAGCAGAAGGGCAAGCGCGCTGTCAAAGGCGCGGTTTTGTTCTTCCGTGCGTTTCTTCGGCCCTTTCAGCCGTCCGCCGGCCCGGCGGATTTTTTTTGCCGTATAGCGTGACAGAAGCAGAGCGTCGATGTTTTCCGGCGTATACCGCAGACCGTCCTGATTCAGGACGGCGGCTCCCCGGGCAAGGCACATGGCGGCCAGCCCATAATCCTGCGTTACGGCGACGTCCCCCGGCCGGATTCGGTTCACCAGCGCGAAGTCCGCGCTGTCCGGGCCGGTGGACACCGTAAGGACCTCCACCCCATCCCGTTCAAAAATATGCGCGCTGTCGCAGACCAGCGCCACCCGCATGTCTCGCTTTTTTGCCGCAGCGAACGCCCGATCCACCACCGGACAGCCGTCCGCGTCAATCCATAAGGTCATGACGTTTCTTCCTTATCCTCCGACATTTTTGGGATATCCTGAAAAAGCTGTTGTAAAGCGCATAACTACATAATTATTTTCTCAGGCCGGAAAAAAGCGCGGCTTCACGCCGGAAAGATGCGAAATGCGGGCCACGATCTATGGCCCGCAAACGCTCTTTTATTAGGGTACTGCTGCAAAAGGAAGTATTTTATAGCAGTACCCCTTTTCTTACTTCGGACTTTATGCTTTGGCTTTTTTGCCCTTTTCGGCTTTTACGTCCCCGTTCTTAACCCGATGCTCCTTCCACAGGACCCAGAGGGGACCGGCGATAAAGGTGGAGGAATAGAAGCCGGAAACCACGCCGACCATCATCGGCAGGGCAAAGCTGACAATGGAATCCAGCTGGTAGACCAACGCCAGCACCGCCACCACGGCGATAGCCGCGAAGGTGCACAGGCTGGTATTCAGGGTACGGGTAAAGGACTGGTTGATGCTTCGATTCACAATTTCCCCGATGGTGCAGTCGCTGCTCATGATCCGGCGGTTTTCACGGACGCGGTCGTAAATAACGATGGTCGCGTTCAGCGAATAACCAAGGATGGACAGCACGACGGCCACAAAGTTGTCGTCCAGCGGGATACGGAACACCACAAAGGTAAAATAGGCGATCAAAACGTCGTGCAGGAGGGCAACCAACGCCATTACGCCGGCGGAAAGACCGCCGATCTTACGGAAGCGGAACGCTACATAGATCACGAGGAAAAGCGAGGCGAGTCCGATTGCCACCAGACACTTGATGAAGAACATCCGACCCATTGTCGGGCTGACAGCCTGAGCGGTCAGCTGCGCCAGGGAGTTGTCGGCGTACTTCTCGGTCAGCGCCGAATCCAGCGCCTCCTGCTCATCCAGCGTGAGCGCGTCCACCAGCGGAATTTCGAAGGAATTGTCCTTTCCGTCGCTGCTGGTCGAGAACTGGACGTCCACGTTTTTGTCGAGCTGCGTATCGATAAAGGAATCCAACTCCGTTTTGTCGATGTTCCCCTGATAGGAGTAACGGATCAGGGTACCACCCTTGAAATCAATATCCATTTCCACGCCGAAAAGGATATTGAAGAGCAGACCGAACAGAAGCAGAGCAATCGAAATACCGAAGAATATTTTTCGATGGGCGATAAAGCCAAACTCTTTTCTTTCCTTTTTCATGCCCGATCACCTCCCAGCAGCCAGGGCTTCCGCAGGAAACGGAAGCGGGTAATGGACTTCAGCATCAGCCGGGAAGCCGTAACGCCCATGATGAAGTTGAAGATAATGCCGATCAGCAGCGTATAGCCGAAGGAATAGATCGAGCCGGTGGTCGAAGCCGGGAACATAAACAGGAAAGGCCTCAAAAGGATCGCGCAGAAGCCGGAGGGCGGCCCGAACACGCCCATCAGCACAATCGCGACGATCAAAACCGTGATATTCCCGTCGAAAATCGCCCAGAACGAGTTTTCCGAACCCCGGGATATGGCGCCGTCGATCGTGCGGCCCATCCGGATTTCCTCCTTGATCCGCTCGGAGGTAATCACATTGGCGTCGACGCCCATGCCGATGGACAAAATCATACCGGCCATACCGGGAAGCGTCAGCGTAAAGCTCTGCAGGAAGCCGAAATAACCCGAAACAGCGGCGATCAGACCGGCGACCTGCCCGATCAGGGCGATCACCGCGACAAAGCCGGGCAGCCGATAATACAGCAGCATAAACAGCGAAACCAGAACAAACGCGATGATACCCGCCGTGACCATAATCTCCAGCGACTGCTCGCCGAGGGTCGGATCGATCACGTTGTTGCCCTTCACGTCAATGCTGAAGGGCAGCGCGCCGGAATTGATCAGGTTGGCCAGGGAATTGGCCTCAGAGAAATCCGAAAAGCCGCCCGAAATGACCGCTTCCCCGTTGGTGATATGGGTGTTGACGGTGGGGTTAGAAATTCTCTCGTTGTCCAGCCAGATCGAGATAGTGCCTTTACTGGCCAGCTGCTGCTTGGTCGCCTCGGAGAAGGCCTCCTTGCCGGAATCCCTCAGCTTCAGCTGAACCACCGGGGTGCTTTTTCCGTCCGAGTTATCGTACATCGCCGTTGCGGATTCCACGTCGTCGCCGGTGAGCACCAGCTTGCCGGAGGGCACCTTGATTTCGTTGCCGTCCTCGTCCAGCATTGGATTGCCGTCCGCATCCTTTTTGGTCTCGGTATCGCTGCCGATGTGGAATTCCAGCATGGCGGTTTTCCCGAGCTCCTCAATCGCGGCGTTCGGATCGAAATCCTGCTCGTCGTTCTTCCACGGGAAGCGGGCGATTACCTGCTTGTTGACCGTGTCGGCGTAGATTTCATAGTCGGTGATGTTGTTCAGGACCAGTCGCTGGGAAATCACGTCCTTCACCCGGTTGATTTCGTCGCTGGTCACGTCCTGGCTCTCGTCCGACGGTCCGAAGGTGACGTCAATGCCGCCCCGGATGTCGATGCCGAACCGGATATCCGAAGCGCCTCGGATATAGGTGTCGCGCCTGTCACCGTAATAGCCGTACACGCCAAAGATGGCGGTACCGCACAAAGCGATGATCAACAGTGCAACGATGAAGAATACGGGCTTTGCTGTTCGCTTCATCGGCTTGTCCTCCAATTGTATACTTTATGGATACGGAACAAGCGCCGCCCGAACCGCATCAACAATAGTTATTATTATATAAGTTGTAGGGAGAAAAGTCAATAATCGGCAGGGGTTTCCATTCGTATTTATCCATCTTTGTCAAAAATCCACCGCATTTCTTGTCCCGGTTGCCGTCCGTTTTCCGGAAGAACAGGGGAAATCGCCATTCACCGGAAGAGGAACGGCGGAACTGCCGTACAGCAAAAGCGGCCGGCGATGCCGGCCGCTTTTGCTGTGCATTGACA